>Ga0182017_10001285_pt1 | contig 19510 bp, 14 predicted proteins | sample 712E3DmetaG_FD_120492 | JGI IMG/M metagenome (GOLD analysis project Ga0182017, IMG submission 120492) | Permafrost microbial communities from Stordalen Mire, Sweden - 712E3D metaG | ecosystem: Environmental > Terrestrial > Soil > Wetlands > Permafrost | place: Sweden: Stordalen | collected... | reverse complement strand
ACGGTGATCCCACCCTCGCTCACGTGGTGGCGGACAGCATCGCGTGCCAGATCGTGGCCAATGTGGTCGCCAGGCGCGACGCGAACGTTCTTGTCGATGATGGCGCGCTGAACGCGCGCGCCCCGGCCGACATAGACGTTGTCGAACAGGACGCTGTCGCGGACCTCCGCGCCCTCATCGACCCAAACGTTACGGCCGAGCACGCAGTCCTTGACGAACCCGCCCGCGATCACGCATCCGCTGGACATGATGGATTGCACCAGCATGCCACGCCGTCGCTCGTCGTCGAACACCAGCTTGGAAGGCGGGTCAGGGTAGTTCTGGCTGATGATGGGCCACTCCCAGTTGTACAGATTGAAGCACGGCACGACGTTCTTCAGGTCCATGTTGGCCTCGTAGTACGACTCGATGTTGCCCACGTCGCGCCAGTAGCCCTGTTCGCCCTCCGCGGTGACGCCCGGGATCACGTTGTTGGAGAAATCGTAGCAGTACACGCGGCCGGTCTGGACCAGTGAAGGCAGGATGTCGCAGCCGAAGTCGTGATGGGTGTCGAGATGTGTGTCCGCCTCCAACGCTTCGTGGAGCGCTAGCGGCGCGAAAATGTAGTTACCCATGGAGGCGAGCGCCCGCGTGGAGTCGCCTGGGATGGTGGTGACATTGCTCTGGGGCTTTTCTTGAAACCCCGTCACCCGACCGGTGGCGTCGGTCTCGACGATGCCGAAACCTCCGGCGTCGGCCACCGGGACCGGGATGCAGGCGATGGTGGCCAGCGCATCCTTGGCGCGGTGGAAATCGACCATCTGGCGGACGTTCATCTTGTAGACGTGGTCGGCGCCGAAGACCAGCACCATGTCAGGGCGAAAGATCTCCACCAGGTGGAAGTTCTGGTGGATGGCATCGGCCGTGCCCCGGTACCAGCTTTCGCCCGTGCGCATCTGCGCGGGCACGATGGTCACGAAGTCGGCGTGCGTGCTGCGCGCGCCCCAGGTGCGCTGGACATGTTCGACCAAGGACTGCGCCTTGTACTGGGTGAGCACGTAGATGGCCCGCACTCCCGAGTTGTGCATGTTTGACAGCACGAAGTCGACGATGCGGTAGCGTCCGCCGAAGGGAACCGCAGGCTTGGCGCGGTCGCGTGTCAGCGGAAAAAGGCGTTCCCCTTTTCCGCCGGCCATGATGAAAGCGAGGAGGCGAGGCTGGTCCATGAGATTGGGCAACCCATTATATCCCCGAATTGGTCCAGAGCACCGAGCGGTTTGCCTCCCGTCGGATTTGGTATAGGAACCCGCAACGGGTTCCCATACCCTTCGGCCCCCCACCTGCCCCACCTCCCCGCTCGCTTCCCCCTTCGGGGACTTCGGGACCTGCACCTTCCCCACCACACCCGCTCGCTACGCTCGCGCCCTCGCGCTCGGCCTCGCGCGATGGGCTGCGGCAGGCAAAGCCTGCCTCCGCCCGCGCGGCAATCCCGGATTTGCGTCGCGTCCCTTCGGTGCTCCTCGGTCAAATACGTCTAGTATTCTCCCTCGTCGCGCCTCGGGCCGCTCGCAACTGCGCAATTTCACTCGGTCCGGCAACCCGTTCGGTGCTCTCGCGCCTGGTTTGTGACAAACTGGCCCCCCTATGGCGCCGGAAGAAAAGCTGTATCACCAGTTGCACGCGCTCTCGATGAACATGTGGTGGGCCTGGAACCCGTCCGTCATCAAGCTGTTCCGCGACGTCGATCCGGAGGGTTTTCGTGCTTCCAAGCACAACCCGCTCAGGGTGGTGAAGAGCCTGAGCCCGGAGCGGGTCAGCGAGCTGGCCCAGGACGCGGCCTTTCGCGCGCGCGCCGACCGCGTGTACCGCGAGTTCCACGCCTATGTATCGCCCAACGCGCACACCTGGGCTCAGACCGAGGCGGCGCCCTTGCGCGTGCGTCCGGTGGCCTACCTGTCGGCCGAGTTCGGCATACACGAATCACTGCCCATCTACAGCGGCGGTCTGGGGGTGTTGGCCGGCGATCATGTCAAGACGGCATCTGACCTGGGCCTGGCCCTGGTGGCGGTGGGCCTCTTCTACCGGCAGTCGTATTTCCGCCAACAGATCGATGCCGATGGCTGGCAGCATGCGCAGTACGAGAACGCGCCGGAAGAGTACCTGGCGGCCACGCGCAAGCAGGACCGGGAGGGCAAGCCGCTGGTCATCGAGGTGCCGCTCGGCCGCGAGCGCCTCTACGCGCAGGTATGGCAGGTCAACGTGGGACGCAACCAGCTCTTGCTGCTCGACACCGACGTGGACGGCAATTCCGAGGAGAACCGCAAGCTGGCCGCGCGGCTGTACTTCGGCGACCGGGGCGTGCGCATCCGGCAAGAGCTTCTGCTGGGCGTGGGCGGTATTCGCGCCCTGCGCGCCGCGGGCATCGATTGGAGCGGGCTTCACCTCAACGAGGGCCACAGCGCCTTCGCCACGCTTGAGTACGCCCGCCTGCGTATGGAAGAGACCGGCGCGGATTTCTGGACCGTGGCCCAGGACGTGGCGCAGTCGACGGTGTTCACCACGCACACGCCGGTCGACGCGGGCCACGATCGCTTCCCGCCCCAGTTGGTCGAGGAGTACCTCGAACCGTTGCGCCTGTCGCTGCGCCTATCGAAAGAGGAGTTCATGGGACTGGGCCGCGTGCGACCGCAGGATGCGCACGAGGCTTTGTGCATGACCGTGCTGGCCTTCAAGATGTCGCGCTACGCGAACGGAGTGTCGTGCTTGCACGGCCGGGTGAGCCGGCGCGCCTGGCAAGCGCTCTGGCCGCACCACCGCGAAGACGAGGTGCCGGTGGGCCACATCACCAACGGCGTGCACGTGCGTACCTGGCTGGCGCCCGCCATGCAGGAACTGTACAGCCGCCACGTCGGCCCCGACTGGGCCGACAACCTGCACGACCCCAAGATGTGGGCTCGCATCGACAGCGTGTACGACGCCGAGCTATGGGAGACCCATCGCACGCTGAAGGCCACTCTGGTCAATTTCGCCCGGCGCGAGGCGGAAGCCCAGCGCAGGCGCAACAATCACAGCGAGGAGCTGATCGAGGCCGCCAAGACGACCCTTGATGCCGATGTGCTGACCATCGGTTTTGCCCGCCGCTTTGCCACCTACAAGCGGGGGAATCTGCTGTTCACCGACATGGAGCGCCTGCGGCGCCTGCTGCTGGATCCCAATCGACCGGTGCAGCTCATTTTCGCGGGCAAGGCGCATCCCGACGACCAGCCCGGCAAGGAACTCTTGCGCAAGGTGTACCAGGCTAGTCTGCTGCCGGACTTGCGCTCGCGCATCGTCTTCGTCGAGGACTACGACATCAACGTGGCTCGCCATCTGGTGCAGGGCGTGGACGTGTGGCTCAATACCCCGCGCCGGCCGCAGGAAGCGAGCGGCACCAGCGGTCAGAAAGTCTTGCTCAACGGCGGCCTCAATCTCTCCGTGCTCGACGGCTGGTGGGCCGAGGCCTACGACGGCTTGAATGGTTTCGCCATCGGCAACGGCGTGTGCCATGTGTCGGTGGCCGAACAGGACAGGCGCGACGCCGAGTCGCTGTACCATGTCCTGGAGACCGAAGTTGTGCCTTGCTACTACAACCAGGACGAGCACGGCGTGCCGCACGACTGGGTCGCGCGTATCAAGCGCGCCATCCGCACCCTGGGCTGGCGCTTCAACACCGACCGCATGGTGCGGGACTACGTGCGCGAGTGCTATCTGCCGTCGGCCGGCGTGAATAGCTGCGCGATGCCTAAGTAAAGCACCGGGGCCGGAGGCCGGAAGCCGAGGCCGGTCGCCGGAACCGGAACCGGTAGTCGGGGGCGGCGAGGACGCGCGCGAAGCGCCGGGGGCAAGCGGGCGGCGTTCGGGAGCCATAGGTGCTAACCACAGTTTCCCGCATGTTTGGCCCGGATTTCACCACAGAGGGCACAGAGATCACAGAGACGGACCGGTAGGAAAGAAGGGTTCGGACTCGGATCCGGAACCCTTTCCTTCCGGCCTCTGTGGCCTCTGTGCTCTCTGTGGTGAAACTCCGGAGCGTGCCAGCGGCCGTCAAGTCCCGAGAGAGTCGTGGTTAGCACCTATGTGTGAGGAGGGACGGATCGCGTGCCGCGTGCGGCCCACGGCACTCCGACCGCTCACGCCGCCTTGGACGTCTGATGCGCAGGATCTTCGTCCGTCCAAGCGTCGCGCCTGAGCTGGCGCTCAAGCTTTCGCAAGGCAGTGAGTTCGATCTGGCGCACCCGCTCGCGGGTGAGCGCGAAGCGCGCGGCGATTTCTTCCAGGGTCATGCCCCCCTGTTCAGCGGCTTCCAAGGCGCAAGCCTCGCGCAAAATTGGCGCATTGGCGTGGGCCGGTTTGGCACCGCGGGTGTCACGCGTTTCTGCCGTCAAATTGAAACGGCAAATGGCGTACGGGCAGGGGCCCGGCAATCGGCGGCACGCGCCGTGCGTACTCTCGAAGATGTTGAGGCGGGAAGCATCTGCCATGTCAGCTCTCTCGGTTAGGGGTGGCTCGCCGCGATCATCCGTTCCTTGACATTTCAACTCGGCACCCCGGCCCCAGAACTTTAGGCGTGGTCCGAAGGGATTAGCCCCAAGAAGTAAGATGCCGGTGGGCGCTACTTTGAAACAGGTGCGCCGGATGCCGCGTCGGTCGTCTTTTCAGGCAGTTGGATCCGGATATGCGTCCGACGTGCAAATATGAACAGGGCCACCAGCCCTACAATGACCGCGTACCAAAGCGTGCACAGTCGCGTGACGAAGGTGGCGGCTGCGGCCACACTGCGGCCGGTTCCCGTGCCCAGTTGTCCAAGCAAGGCGAGCATGCCGGCCTCGGTCACACCCAGACCGCCGGGCAGAAACGAGAGGGCACCGGCTACGGTCATGGACGCGTAGATGAAAGTGCCGGCCTGCATGCCAACGGCGGCGCCGGGAAAGCCGCGAACCACGACCCAGAAGGCAACACACTCGAAGTACCAGCTCAGAGTGGAGAGCAGCACCGCGATCACCAAGGGGCCGGGCCGCAGCAGCGCAGCGGTGGCCTGGTAGGCCTCGTGCAGTTTGTCGGAAAAAGCGCGCACGCCAGGCAGGCGGCTGAACAGTCTCAGGAAAAACAGGGCGATGGACTCGACCGAGAGCACCACCAGTCCCAGGCCGATCACCACGGCTCCGGTGGCCAGAAAGCGCCGGTCCACGTGAAAGGTGAACACGCCGACGCAGGCGAGCAGCAGCAGGCCGACCAAATCGGTGAAGCGCTCGGCTATGACGATGGGGGCGGTGCGCGCGGCCGGGATGCCGTGCGATTCGCGCAAAAGCAGCGCCTTGACCGCCTCGCCCAGCTTGCCCGGGGTGACAGTGAGGGAAAATCCGGCCAGAAAGATGAGGAAGCTGTGCCCGGCCGTCACTTGCCGCAGGCCCAGAACCTTCAGGTAGTAATGCCAGCGCGCGAAGCGCACTCCGTAGTTGAGCGAAGCCAGCGCGATTGCGATCAACGCCACCGTCCAGTTGAAGGTGGCGAGCGCGTGCCCGACGCTCCTGGCCCCGGCCCAGACCGAGAAGCCAACGTAAATGGCCACGCCAGCGGCCACTCCCAGGGTCACGCGCCAAATCAGCTTCTTCATGCGGCGCCCCCGGAAGAATGCTTTTTCTCACAGAGGGCACAGAGAAGGCAGAGGAAGAAGGGAAGAACTGGGGGCTGAAACTCTTGCCTCTTCATTCCTTCCGACCTCTGTGACCTCTGTGCTCTCTGTGGTGAAAAGAGCTAACTAACCTTCCAAGCCCTGGTCGCGCGCCTTTTCGACGCGCTTGCGCTCGTTGTGGTCAAGGATGCGCTTGCGCAGTCGAATGCTCTTGGGCGTGACCTCGACCAGCTCGTCTTCATTGATGAGCTCAAGCGCAGCTTCCAGGGTGAGACTGAGCGGCGGCGTGAGGAAAAGCTTCTCGTCCGCGGCGGTGGTGCGGATGTTGGTCAGTTTCTTGGCCTTGGACGGGTTGACGACGATGTCATTGCCACGCGCGTGCAGACCCACGATCTGGCCGCCGTACACAGGCACACCCGGCGGCAGCAGCAGGGCGCCGCGTTCCTGCAGGTAGAACAGGGCGTAGGTGTTGGTTTGGCCGGGGTCTTGCGCGATGAGCACGCCGTTGGTGCGACCCTTGAACGTTCCCGCGTAGGGGCCGTAGTGGGTGAAGTTGTGGTTGAGAATGCCTGTACCGCGCGTGTCGGTGAGGAACTGCGAGCGGTAGCCGATGAGTCCGCGCGACGGGATGACATATTCCAGACGCATGCGGCCTTCGCCCGCCGGCCCCATCTCCTGCATGCGGCCCCCGCGCCGGCCCAGTTCCTCGATGACCGGACCGTTGTAGGCCTCGTCAAGATCGATGACCAACTCCTCGTAGGGCTCGAGTTTCTCTCCGTTCGGCCCCTCTTTGAAGATGACCTGGGGCTGCGAGACCATCAGCTCGTAGCCTTCGCGGCGCATGGTTTCGATCAACACCGACAGGTGAAGCTCGCCGCGGCCTAGAACCTCGAAGGTGTCGGGCGAGTCGGTCTCCAGCACACGCAGCGCGACGTTGGCCTTCAACTCCTTGAACAGCCGCTCGCGGATATTGCGCGAGGTGACGAACTTGCCCTCGTGGCCGCAGAAGGGACCGTTGTTCGACATGAACTGCATCTTCACCGTCGGCTCTTCGATCTCGAGCAGAGGCAGCACGACCGGGCGGGCGATCTCGGTGATGGTCTCGCCCACGGTCAAATCCTGCATGCCGGTGATGGCGCAGATGTCGCCCGCCACGGCTTCTTGAAGCTCGAAGCGCTTGAGCGACTGGTAGCCCAAGATCTTGGCCACGCGGAATTCTTCGCGGCTGCCGTCGCGGTGTACGCATAGGGCGCGTTCGCCCTGATGGATGCGGCCTGAGAGCATGCGGCCGATGGCCACGTAGCCGAGATAATCGTCATAGTCGAGCGTGGCCACATGCATGGCCAGGGGCGCGTCCATGTTGGCCAGCGGCGGGGGTGCGGCCTGCACTACCAAGTCGAGCATGGGTGACAGATCCTTGCGCTCGTCCTTGAGATCCCTCACCGCGTAGCCCTCGCGCCCCGAGGCGTAGACCACCGGGAAATCGAGCTGCTCTTCGCTGGCCCCGAGTGCGCAGAAAAGGTCGAAGGTGTCATTGACCGCGCCATCAGGATCGCAGCCAGCCCGATCGATCTTGTTGACCACCAGGATGGGCCGCAAGCCCAGGGCCAGCGCCTTGCGCGTGACGAAACGGGTTTGCGGCATGGGGCCTTCGAAGGCATCCACCAGCAACAGAACCGAATCGACCATCTTGAGCACGCGCTCCACCTCGCCGCCGAAGTCGGCGTGGCCGGGGGTGTCCACGATGTTGATGCGCGTGCCTTTCCAGGTGATGGCGGTGAACTTTGCCAGGATGGTGATGCCGCGCTCGCGTTCCAGGTCGTTCGAGTCCATGGCGCAGTCGGCGACGACCTCACCAGGCCGGAAGCTGCCTGCCTGGCGCAAGAAACCGTCGACCAGAGTGGTCTTGCCGTGGTCAACGTGGGCGATTATCGCGATGTTGCGGACATCACGTCGGCGTGGTGCTTCGTCAATTTCAGGGGCGGAACTGCTCATGGGAGGCGCGCAGGCATACCACATCGTTGGCCCAGGGGCCGCAATTGCCGCCCATGTGAATTGACCGAGACCACTGGATGATCTTCGCCCGATTGCGGTAGGCTAGCCCGGTGAGGGAACGGACTGGATTCGGGTTCAACGAGCTGCGCGCCGAGGAGCGGGGCCTTCTGCTTGGCCTGAGCCTGCAGGCCACGGGCGACGCGGCCCTGGCTCGCTTGGCTGGCGATCGCCGCGAGGTGTGTCGCAGAGCTTGGAAATATCTGCGCGCTTTTTCCCGTTCTGACCGGGCCGCTGTGCTGGCGGACTGGATGGTCGAGGCCCAAGCGCCGCTTCCGCCGGGGATAGAAAGGTTGCATCCGAGCTGGCTGGCCGAAGCCATCGTCCGTGAGCCGGCGGAACTTTGGCCGGCACTGCTTTGCGGGCTGCCTGGGGTGCAGGCCGTGGAGCCGCTGTTGTGGCAGGTTCACCGGGACAGCGCCATCGCACCAGACGGCGAAAGCTGGCCGCCCGAATCGGTGGCTGAGTTGCAACGTTGTGTTTTTGGTCGGCTGGCGCCGCTTTGTGTAGGACCTGCGGGCCCGCTGGGCGCAGGATTGTGTCGTCTGGGCTGCGACGAGTTGCTGGCCGAGATCGCCCACCGGGGAGCTGCGCTTCAGCAAGAGCTGTGCGCCGAGGGAGATGCGTCTCTGTGGGCGGTGGCCGGCCGCTCGCCCGCCACGCTGGGACGGCAATGGGTGAAATGGTAAAAGGCGAGGGCATGGGCCGACTGCAGAAAGGCTTGGGACGCGTGGTGCCGGCTGCGGTTCTCACCGCAGAGGCTGAAGCCGCGCAGGTTCGCGCGCGGGCCGAGGAGGATGTGACCACCCTGCGGGCCGAGGCACAGGCAGCGCGTGTTGAGGCGGAGCGCGCTGGTTTCGAAGCCGGCAAACAAGAAGGAATGGCGCAGGTGAGCGCGTTGCTGCTGGCGGTGCGTGCGCAGGCCGAGCGAGACCTGGCCAGCGCCAAGGACGCGGCCATCGTGCTGGCCCGTCGCATGGCCGAGCGAATCGTGGGTCGCGCGGTCGAGCTTTCGCCCGAGCTGATGGGTGAGATCGTGGCCGAGGCTCTGGCCGCGAGTCGCGCGTGCAAGGGAACAGTCGTGCTGCGCGCGCATCCCGATGATCTGGCTGCCGTCGAGCACGAGCGACCGCGATGGCTGGCGCGCGTGGCAGCCGGGGTTGACGTGCGCGTGGTGGCCGACCCGGCCATCGGCCGTCATGGCTGCGTGGTGGAAACCGCGGTCGGTCGTCTCGATGCCCGCCTGGACACACAACTCGACGCCATGGAACGCGCCCTGCAGGGCGTGGCCCGCGTGTCTTCGTGAGGCAAGCGTGAGTGCACCCGACCTCGAACCCGCGCTGGTCGAGCTAGGCGACGCCCTCAAGGCGCTCGACCAGGTCAATCCGCGGCGGCTGGCCGGCCGGGTGACGGAAGTGACCGGTCTGGTGGTGCGCGCCACCATCCCTGGCGTGCGGGTGGGCGAATTAGTCTACATCGATCGAGATGCGACTTCTGGGCCGGGCCTGGTAGAACAGCCGCGCTTGCAGGCCGAGGTGGTCGGCTTTCGCGGCGACGAGGTGGTGCTCATACCGCTCGGGGAAGTGGCGGGCATCGGCCCCGACGCCGTGGTCAGCCCGACGGGGCGGCCGCTGTGCGTGCGAATAGGCCAGGGGATCTTGGGGCGCGTGCTCAACGGTCTAGGCGATCCTGTGGATGGGCAGGGTCCCATTGCGGGGGAGACTGAAGAATGGGCCGTGGATCGACCCGCGCCCGACCCGCTCACGCGCCAGCGCGTGACTAAGCCGCTGGCTCTTGGGGTGCGCGCCATCGACGCCTTTCTCACCGTGGGCGAGGGGCAGCGGGTGGGGTTGTTTTCTGGCTCAGGCGTGGGCAAGTCGATGCTGCTCGGCCAGATTGCGCGTCAGACCGAGGCTGACGTCAATGTGATCGCCATCGTGGGCGAGCGCGGTCGCGAGGTGACCGAGTTCATCGAGGATGCGCTGGGACCCGAGGGACGCGCGCGCTCGGTGGTCGTCTGCGCGACCAGCGACGCGCCCAGCTTGGTGCGACTCAAGTCGGCCTTCGTGGCCACCGCGGTGGCCGAGTGGTTCCGCGACCGTGGCCAGCGGGTGCTGCTCATGATGGACTCGCTCACCCGCTTTGCTCGCGCGCAACGCGAGGTGGGCCTGGCTGCGGGCGAGCCGCCGGCGCGACAAGGGTTCCCCCCCAGCGTGTTCGCCCTGCTGCCGCGTCTGCTCGAGCGCACGGGCAATTCGCATCTGGGGTCCATCACAGCGCTTTATGCCGTGCTGGTGTCGGGCGGTGACATGGACGAGCCCATTGCCGACGAGGTGCGCGGCATTCTCGATGGGCACATCGTGCTGTCGCGCGCACTGAGCGACCGCAACCACTGGCCCGCCATCGACGTGCTGCCCTCACTGTCACGCGTGATGAACGCGGTGGTGGATGGAAAGCACCGCGAGGCCGCCGGACGGGTGCGTGAGCTGATGGCGGCGTACGAGCAGAAGCGCGACCTCATCGCTCTCGGCGCCTACAAGCACGGCAGCGACGCGCGCACCGACGAGGCCATCGCCGCGATGGACGCCATCAACACCTTCTTGCGCCAGGGAACCCACGAAGTGTCGTCATTCGAGGAGACACGCCAGCGTCTCCTGGCATTGGTGTAGAACTCTTGTGAGGAGAAGCACATGAGCGATTGCTTGTTCTGTAAGATCTGCGAAGGAAAGATCCCAGCGGCCATCACGTATCGCGATGACGAGGTGGTGGCTTTCAAGGACATCAACCCCAAGGCGCCATTTCATCAGCTCGTGATCCCGATTCGCCACGTGGTCAGCCTGGCCACGGCCGACGAGAAGGACGCGGCCCTGCTGGGCAAGTTGATGCTGGTAGGGGCGCGCCTGGCGCGCGAGTCGGGTTTGGCTGATGGCGGGTTCCGGGTGGTGACGAACGTAGGGCCGGACGCCGGACAGTCGGTGCTGCACGTGCATCTGCATGTCCTGGCCGGGCGCCCCCTCGCCTGGCCACCAGGATAACGTCGGTACATCAGTTCTTCGATTTGCCGACGGCCGACGATAGACCGCAGAACCCTAGAAGGGTTCCGCACCTCCCGCGACGGGCTTCGGCGAGCAAAGCTCCCCTGCGCCCACGCGATCCGACCCGCCGGCGGCGTCGGGCCTGCGCTTCCGGTCCTCAAGTACATCAGTACATTCCGGTCCGGCGACGCGCGCGGCGCAGCCGCGGGCAGGGGTGGCTGGGTGGTCCGTCGCTAGTCGGCCCTCCTTGCCAGCAGCCCGGCTTGTCGGCCGGTCTCGAGGCGAATGTGAAGGGGAGTCCAAGAGCATCGGACGGGTTGCCACTCTGCTCGCGGCCGTACTTGCGAATCCGGCCCGCGCAGCCGTGCCTATCATTTGTCGGTGGCGCTACTGGCTCTGTCGGTGGTCGAGCGACCCTGGGCGACGTTGCGACGCATTCTTCACCGCACCAAGCAGACGGAAAGCAACCCAGGACGCTGGCAGAGTCTTCAGTTCGGTAGTTGTTTGCGCCCACAAGTCGAGCGGCTGACTGCAGAAGGGGCAGGGGGTGGACCCCGCGTCGAAGTACGTCTCAAAGAGTTGAGGCACGGGATCGACCAGTTGATGGCATGCCGGACACGGCACCCCATCCAGCCATGATGTCGGCTCCGCATCGGTGCGTTTCTCCTGCTTGCCGTTGCTGCTCATGTCGATAGGCTTGCACGTCCGGGCTTCCGCGCCAAGGAGCACGCCGCGTGCGGCGCCAGGCTTCTGCGGGTCAGCTATTCGATCTCTTCCCCAAACTGCGCCAGTACGGTCTTGAGAAGCGCGGGCGAAACGAACAGACCGGCGTCGCGCAGAGCTTTGTAGACTGGGGCGGCGGCTTTCAGCGTGCCGCGCCGACGGGCGAGAGCGACGAGCCCGATGGTTCCGATCATCGGAATGGAAAAGGAGGCGGCACAGCGACGAGCCGCGCGGTCGTCGATGACCACCCCACAGCCGGGACGCTGCAGAGCCACTGCGAGTACCTGGTTTTCGCCCGGGTCGAGCTGCCACGAGTGAATGGCTTCGGGTATCGCGACATCGGGTCTGATCCGCAGCCGGGACGAGTTCCTGACCGCGTTGGCGGCGCCGTCGCGGCTCGCGCCTGCCTCGATTTCAAGGGCTACCGTGGCCGGAACCACAACTTGGGCGGCCAGGGATTCGATCAAATCGAGCCGCTGGATGCGAGCCAGGGCTATCAGCGGTGAACTGTTGCAGATCCAGACGTCAACCACGCCGCAGGCTCTCCTGGACTTCGTCCAGCGTCTCCTGGAAGGGTGAGACGCCGGCATCGCTCAGGGTTTGCATGAAGTCGGCGCGGCTCATACCTGCGATTTCCGCGCCCTGGCCCTGGCTGATCAGGCCCTTGGCGTACCAGATCGTAGCAGCGGCCACGCGCATCTCATCAGCCACCTCGCCGGGTGACTTGTGCATCGTGCTGAACACGTCATCGGGCAACGCTATCTGGACTGTCGTCATGGCCGCTCTCCATGGAAAAGGCTAGCACGGTAGCGGACGGAAGTCGTGGGCACCGGCCCGGCGACTACATCCTGATATCGACCAGGATCTTCTTGCGCAGCTCGGTCAGGAAGTTTTTGGTCTGGCGCTCCATTTCGCGCTGGCGCAGCTGACCGCGGATCTGATCGCGCACTTCGGCCAGGGGTTTCGGGTCTTGCGCCCGGCGGCCCAGCAACTTGATCACGTGAAAGCCGCGATCGGCGCGCACCGGCCCGCGGATTTCGTCGACCTTCATGGAGAAAACCAATTCCTCGATGGGCTTGGGCAGGATGTCCTTGCCGAACCAGCCCAGATCGCCGCCCTCGGCGCGGGTAGCGGTGTCCTCGGAATACTCGCGCGCCAGCCGGCTGAAGTCCTCACCTGACTGTGCCCGGTGCAGCAGCAGCTGGGCCTGCTTTTCCTTTTCCTGCACCGTGGCAGCGTCGGCGCCTTCCGGGATGGCCAGGAAGATGTGGCTGGCGCGCACCTGCAGGTTGGCTGCCTGCATGTGGCGCTCGTAGTAGCCCTGCACGTCGGCTTCGCTCACGCTGACCTTGGAGCCCACCGCAATGTTGATGATCCGATAGCGCAAGATCTCGCGTTTGGTGTTTTGCCGGTAGGTGGCCAGGTTCATGCCCTGCTTGTGCAGTTCATCACGCAACTGGGCGTCGGTGAGGTTGTAGTCCTTCTTGATCTGTTCGATGGACTTGTCGACCTCCTCGCTGCTGACCGAAACCTTGAGCTCGGCCGCCTCTTGCACCAGCAGTTGCTCGTCCACCATGTGTTCGAGAATCTGACGGCGCACGGCTGCGGCGCGCGCGGCCCGCTGGCCGGGATTGGAGATGGCGGAGACGTCGGCCATCATGGGCGCAGCCCGCTCCTCGACTTCGCTCTGCAGGATGATCTCATTGCCAACCACCGCGACGATCTTTTCGACCACACGCGCCTGGCCCACGGAGGGAAGCAAGAGCAGCAACGCGGCAAGGCACAGTCGGGTCATAGGCATCGCACGGGTCCTAGGGTTTGGGTGTGGGCGCCGGGGTCGGAGCAGAACTGGAGACCGGCGCTGCGGTCGTGGGACGGCCGCCATCTGCGGTGGGGGCCAGGGCGATCTTCGCGAGCTCATCTTGGTAGATTTCCACGTGGATCGACTTGCGCGTCTCGTCCGTGAGATCGCGCTTTCTTTGGGCTCGCATCTGATCGAGAAGTCGCTTCTGGATGTCGACGTTGGCTTCCGCAAGGGTTCGCGTCGTCGCGGCCCGGCGGTCGGTCAACTTGAGGATGTGCAAGCCCTTGTCAGACGCGATGGGGCCCACCACCTCGTTGACCTGAGTCATGGCGAAGGCGGCTTCGACCAATGCCTTGGGCTCGCGCGTGGTCTTGCGGTCGAAGAAGGTCAAGTCGCCCGCGCGTGGTTTTGAATCAGCGTCTTCCGAATAGCGTTCAACCAGGACGCGGAACGATTTGGGATCATTGCGCCCGGCCTTGGCCGCGGCAGCGACCAGGCGCGCGGCGGCCTCGTCGTGCACCAGGATCTGACTCACGCGCACCTCCTCGGGGCGGACAAATTCGGGCTGGTGCTCGCGGTAGTACTTTTCGACGTCTGCCGGCGCAATGTCCTCGGCCCGCAGCTTGTCATTGATCTCTCGCTTCTCGAAGAGCGCCACCATCTGCTTCTTGGCGATGCGCTGCACGTCGGGGTCGCGATCGTAGCCTCGTCGCAGCGCCTCGCGCGCCATCAGCTCGTAGCGGACGAGACTGTCGAGGAGTTCCTTCTTCTTCTCCGGTGTGGAATAGCGCGCGAGCACAAAGGGCGTGTGGGCGTATCGGGCCAGCACTTCCTGCAGATCGCCGGCCGTGATCTCGGTGTCGTCGACCCGGGCCAGGACCGGCCCCGAGCGGGAAGCGCCCTTGGTCCCGGGGCCGGGGTTGGGCTTGCAGGCGCACAGGGCGAGAGTCACGAGGCAGAGAAGGCGGCGACGCATGCTGCTTGCATGGCACAGGTGCGAGTTTCCCGCAAGACTTACCCAGTTCTGTGATATGGTCGCGCCGTTTTGGAGGAGGGTGCTGCCATGACGCTCGATCGGCTGGATACTGTCATTGCTTTTGCGGTGGTCATGCTGGGAGTGAGCCTCCTGATCACCATCGCCACGCAGATGATTTCCTCGTTCCTCGGCTTGCGCGGAACCAACCTGCTCTGGGGAATCAAGACGATTCTCAAGGATGCCGGCATTAAAACCGGGGCGGGCGCGATAGCTCGTCGGGTCCTCACCAACTCCAAGATCTCGGATTCGGTCTTCTCGGTGCTCGGAGAGAAGGGAGTCCTCGGCTTCGCTACGGGGCGCGTGCGCCTGGCTACGGCGATCCGGTTTGATGAACTGTCTCGCATTCTGAGAGAGATTGTTAATGAAAAGGCTCCTCAAGCAGCGTCTCCTTCTGGAGCGCCTGCTCCTGCTGCTGCTCCTGCTGCTGCTGCTGCTCCTGCTGCTGCTGCTGCTGCTGCTCGTGGGCGGGTTTGGAAGTGGTGGTCTTGGTTGTGGAGAGGAGATACGGAAGACGCTAGCTCCATCGATGATCCGGGCATACCCAAGGCAATCACGGACGCGTTAAAGGCCGCTGACGAGGTGGCGCGGGCCAAGTTGGAAAAGCTGCGAGAAGTGTTTGGCACAGCGAACACAACTTGGACCGTGGCGGCCGACAGGGTGGTTCAGCAGGTGAGCGATTCGGCCCGGCAATCCGTGCTGAAACTGGAAACCTCCTTCGCCACCGTCATGGATCGGGCCGCCCAGCGCTTCGCCATGAAGATGCGACTCTGGACGGTAGTTCTGGCCTTGGTGGTGGCATTCGGCGTCCACCTGGATTCCCTGCAGCTGCTGCAACAACTTGCCACGAATCCAGACCAGCGTGGCGCGCTGGTAAGCATCAGCAACACGATGGTTCAGGAGGCAGAGTTGGTAATTCCTGCGCCGGGTCCCAGTACCCCAGCCGGTGACAGCAACGTCGCTGCCCCCGCCTACCCCACGATCGCCCCGGCGGTTCTGAAGGAGGCGATGGACAACCTGAAGAACACCAAGGAGGGCGAGGGCCTCGACAGCGATGGCAAGTTTACGAGCTACAAGGCCGCTACCGATTGGTTTGTTTCGCAGAAAAAGGAGAATCTCGAACCCGCCTACCAGAGGGAAGTAATCTCGGCGCTTAAGCGGCACGCCGAAGCCATCAACAACCAGCTCATTCAGGGCGGTTTCCGCCTGATTCCCAGTCCTTACAATTTTCAGCCTTGGTTCAGGGGCTGGCGGAACCTGCTCGGCATTCTCATTACCGTTGTCTTCCTCAGCCTTGGCGCGCCGTTTTGGTTCAACGCACTCAAGAGCATGAGCAACCTGCGGACCGTGCTTGCGGACAACGAGAAAAAGGATACTGGCAAAGCTTGAGAGCGTGAGCAGCGATCGGCTACTGCGGCGACCGAGCGGCCCACCGCGGTGAAGGAGCTAGCTCCTTCTTACCCAGTCACGCACGCCAACACTTCCTGCAGCCTCCTCCGCGCTGCTCCCAGGTGGTCGCGCTTTTCCTCGTCGTCGAAGGCATACGACAGTCTCATGTCGGGCGAGAGTTTCCAGCGGCTCCCCTTGCGTTGCACCAGCCGCATGACCTTGGCTGGATCCAATCTCGCATCCGCGCCTGCGGAGAGCACCAGTCGGCCCGCGGTCAACTCGTAGGCTCGCGCGCCGGTGCGGCGTACCAGGGTCTTGTCGCTCATGACCTCGCCGAGTAGGCGGGCCTCGTCGGGCAGCGGGCCGTAGCGGTCTTCTAGCTCTTCCAGGGTCTCGCGCACGTCGCTCTCGTCGCGGGCCTGGGCCAGGCGCCGGTAGAAGTCGAGACGTTGGCCGGTGTCGGGAATGTAGTCGTCGGGCAAGAAGGCCGGCAGGTCGACCGCGATCTCCGGATCGAACTCGCTGTGGATGGGCTGTCCGCGCAGCTCGGCCACGGCTTCTTCCAGGATGCGTGCATAGGTGTCGAAGCCGACAGCGGCGAGCAGGCCGGACTGGCGATCGCCCAGGATCTCGCCGGCGCCGCGGATCTCGAGATCGTGCGTGGCTACCTGGAATCCGGCGCCCAGCTCGGTAAAGCGCTGCAACACCTCGAGCCGCTGGCGCGCCTGGGCCGAAAGCGCGCTCTCCGATGCAATAACCAGGTAGCAGAAGGCGCGTTCCTTGGCGCGACCGATGCGCCCGCGCAACTGATAGAGCTGGGCCAGTCCGTAACGATCGGCGTGGTTGACGATCATGGTGTTGGCGCGCGGGATGTCGAGGCCTGACTCGATGATGGTCGTGCAGCACAGGATGTCGTAGCGCCCGTCGACGAAGTCGATCATGACCTGTTCCAGCTTGGCCTCGGGCATCTGGCCGTGGGCCATGCCCACGCGCGCCCCGGGCGCCAGGGCGGCGATCTCTCGCGTCCACTTGGGCAGGTCCTCGATCCGGTTGTGCACGAAGAAGACTTGGCCGCCTCGCGCCAGCTCCTTGGCAATCGCCTCGCGCAAAAGGTCGGGATCAAATCCACACACGAAGGTGCGAATGGCCAGACGATCAGCGGGCGGGGTGGCGATGATGGAGATCTCGCGCATGCCACTCATGGCCATCTGCAGGGTGCGCGGAATGGGCGTTGCGGTCAGCGTGAGTACGTCCACCTGCGAGCGCATCTCCTTGAGGCGTTCCTTGTGGGTGACACCGAAGCGCTGCTCCTCGTCGATGATGAGCAAGCCCAAGTTGCGGAAGTGCACGTCACGCGACAACAGGCGGTGGGTGCCGATGACGATGTCCAGCTTCCCCGCGGCCAGCGCCGCGAGAGTGTCCCGCTGTTCACGCTTGCTGCGAAAGCGCGAGAGCGAAGCCACCCGCACCGGGAAGTCGCGCAGCCGCTCGGCGAAGGTCACGGCATGCTGTTCGACCAGGACCGTGGTGGGTGCAAGCACCGCGACCTGGCGGCCACCCAGCGCGGCCAGCAGCGAGGCGCGCAAGGCGACCTCGGTCTTGCCGTAGCCCACGTCGCCGCACACCAGGCGATCCATGGGCGCCTCGTCTTGCATGTCGGCCAGCACCGCCGCGATGGCCTTGTCTTGGTCAGCGGTTTCCTCGAAGGGAAAGGTCTCCTCGAACTCGCGGAAGATGACGTCAGGGGGCGGAAAAGCGTGGCCCAGCAGTGCCTGTCGCTGGGCGTAGAGTTGCAGAAGGCTTTCGGCCAGCTTGCGCGCTTCAGAGGAAACCCGGCGGCGCTTCTCCACCCAGGTGGCGCCGCCCAACTTGTCGAGCCGCACGGTTTCCGGCGTGCCGCCCACGAACCGATGCACGACGCCGATGCGGTAGACCGGCACGTATAGCCCGCCGCCGTCGTATTCCAGGTGCAGGAAATCCTGGGCCACTCCCCGCAGCGTGAGTTTTTTCAGGCCCCGGTAGCGGCCTACGCCCTGCTCGTCATGGACCACCAGATTCCCTTCGGATATCTCGCCCAGGTCTGCAAACCCCGGCAGCCCCGTATCCGGGGCTGCGCGGTGCGAGCGCGCACCGAAGATCTCCTCCTCGGCGACCAGTACCAGGCGCTGGTCGGGCAGCCGGAATCCGCGCGTGAGCGGCCCAACCAGAATCTCCAGCGAGGGGCGGGCCGCGACTCGCTCAAGCAAGTCTAGCGCGCCACCTTCGCTGTGGTCGCGTGGGGTTTGGGGCTTCTGGCCGAAGGCCTGCAGCACGCCGGCCAGCCGGTCTGCGTGGGCGCGGGTGGGCGCCACCAGGCACACACGGTAGCCTCCTGCATGCCACAGCCGGATGCGTTCGCACAGGGCATGCCCGATGTCTTCGTCGCCGCGTTCGTGGAGGAGCTCGGCGCGCAAGCTGGTGTTGGGCTCCGCCGTCACCCTGATGCGCGGCGTGGGCGGCCGGTTTTCGGCGCTGGACGACGTCACCTCCACCGCGCGCAATTCCAGGCGCGGCCAAGCCTGCAGCGCGAGGCGCGCCTGTTCCTCGTCGAGTAGAAACTCCTCTGCGTCGAGGGCGAGGCGGTGCTCGGCCCTGCGGTGCAAAGCACTCTCGCGCACGCGGGAAAAACTGCGGCGCGCCTCCTCCAGCAGTGCCGGCGGATCCTCGACCACCACGCGCGTCTGCGGCGGAAGGTAGTCGAAGAACGAGCCGAGACGGGCATGGAAGATGGGAGCCAGCGCCTCGCTGCCGAAGAAATCCTCGCCTCGTTCGATCTGCTCCAGCAGGTAGCGGGTCTTGCTCGATGGGTAGGCGGCTTGGTCAGCGGCGGCTAGCAAACGCGACCGCACATCGGCGCCGGCGGTGACCACAGTCTCCCGCACCGGGTGGAACGCTACTCGTTCAATGGGCCGCAAACTGCGCTGGGTGGCGGCGTCGTACAGACGCAGCGACTCCACCTCGTCGCCAAACAGTTCGATGCGTATCGGGTGCTTGTAGATCGGGGGAAAGACATCGATGACAGCCCCGCGTACCGCGAAGGTTCCGGGATCCTCGACTACCTGCGCACGACCGTAGCCGGCTCGGCAAAGATCTTTGACCAAGGTCTCCCGCTCCAGGCTGGAATGGGCCTCGACCACCCGGCAGAGATCGGCGAACCGCATCGGGGGAATCACGCGCCGAAACACCGCCGCGGCGGGCGCCACTACCACGGCCGGCGCGTGGCCGTGACCCAGGCGGTACAGGAGTGCCAACCGGCGCATGATGGTGCGGCGATCGGGCTGCATCTCGGCGTGCGGCGAGACTTCGGGCGCAGGCAGGTCTAGGATGGGCGCAGGGGCCAGCGGATCCTCGACTGACTTTCGCGGTGCCAGGAAGAACGACAGATCGGCACAGCGGGTTTCCACCAGATCCTCGCCGGCAACCACATAGAGCAAGGGACCATGGTTTTTGCCCTGGCGCGCCAGGTGGGCCGCGATGGCTGGGCCCACGGCGCCTGCGGCGCCATAGACTTCCACCGCGGTCCCGGCGCCCGCGTTTTCCAGCAAGGCCTCGATGTCGCGTAGTACGAGTCGGGTATCCACGGGCGCGCCCGGAAGGGCTTTCTAGTCATACCCCATCTCGGGCTCGCCGGGCAGGACGTGCTCCAGAGCGACTCCGAATCCTGCGTTGGGAGCAGAGTCGCCGTTGACCCCAGGGTTCGAGCGGGCTAAGGTGCCCTTCAATCAAGGAGGAGCGCACATGAAACGCGTCTTGGGCCTGGCCTCGGCCGTTCTGGTCCTGACATT
>Ga0182017_10001283_pt1 | contig 19516 bp, 16 predicted proteins | sample 712E3DmetaG_FD_120492 | JGI IMG/M metagenome (GOLD analysis project Ga0182017, IMG submission 120492) | Permafrost microbial communities from Stordalen Mire, Sweden - 712E3D metaG | ecosystem: Environmental > Terrestrial > Soil > Wetlands > Permafrost | place: Sweden: Stordalen | collected... | reverse complement strand
GACGATGATAGACTGATAAAATTTGTACAAAGATAGAGTTTAGAGCTCCAAAAAAAGCTAATCGTATCCTGTGGATGTACTGGCCAACCGAAAGTAAGATGGAACGGAGCAGATTTAGGGCATGCACAGGGATGAGATATGCACTGTTTAACCCTATCCTTGAAGGGCTGGCCAGGGAATGCAGGATTAAAATGACGGTTGGGATGCAGGGGGATTTGATATCTCTAATAGAGCGATAGGTCTACAAGGGAAGGCTAAGCACAAGTGACAGTTCTGGAAATGATTGACCTTCACAATCTCCTGAGACTTTAAATTTTTTTAATGATGTTCGATGACAAATTAATATAAATACTTTTCAAAATGAACCATATATTCGGAAAGACAACGAATAAAAGTATTTTTCATACGTAAATTACTTATACGATTGCACGTTTACTACGTATAAAAGTGAAGACTAGGAAACAGAATGAATATGTATCGCTTTGTAATTTATTTAACATAATACGGGTAACTGTCGCTTACTGGAACTGCTTGGTCAGGTGGGATTGGATCTCGTCCACACACTGACGGAGTATCACTTTATTGTCGTATCCATGAAAGATACTCTGCAAATCCCTGGGGGTAGTCGCAGACAAATCCTTCGCGAAGGAGATCAGATTGGGAACCGCCCGAACAATATTGTCCACAATTGTCACCGTGGCCATCCTGGACGTCCTTGAGAGGGGGTTAAGGTCGATGGCTATGACCTTTTTGCCCATTCTAACCAGGGCCTCGCACCTATCGCCGTCCTCCAGGGGAATCAGCACTACATCTGCATCGAATATCCCGCCCCTTGTGGCCTTGGCCCTGGCGTGATCCAGACCGGGAATTGTCTCATCTGGATCTTCCCCTAAGACCTTCTCCGCTCCAAGTCGTCTCAACAAACTCGCTATTTTTCCAACTCGCTCTTCTGACCTGTGAAACAGATTGACCTCTAGGGTCGCATTCAAGACTTTGGACAGTTCGACCATTCCTTCCGGAACAAGAGCTGCCACGTTGCCGTTGACGCTCAAGGCGGGACGTTTCGCAAAGAGGAGCACAGCCGCTGCTACATCCGTGGCTGCTTTTGCCGATGGCGTCGTCCTCTCGCCGATCAGATAGTCGAAAGCCTCGCCGCGTCCCTGGGCAATCAAGCCCTGAGTGCTTGTTATTCCGTCCTTAACACCTTGCGCGATACGCTCCCTAGCAAGCAGGGACTCATACCTGGGATGGGACTTGGGTATTTCAGTCAAGGTTGGCGCCTCTGTGCGCTATAACTGTTCTGCCAACCTCACCGAACTCCGACAAGGCCTCAGTTCCGCCAATAGAAAATACGGCGTCGCCAAGCATTATCATGCTGGCCATTCCCCCTACGGACTCGACTGCCTCGATGGCGTCCAGAACCCAAGGGCTTCCTAGATCAATCTGCTTTGTGAACCGACTCGAGAGCTTCATGAACTGCTTCAACGTGGGCCTTTGTAATAGCTCTTTGACAGCAGCCTCTCCCCCCTTGTTGATCTCCCTCATTGCCGCAGGGTCGGATAGCACTTCCTTGGTAGAGATGGGCCCCCGGACCACATAGTCAATCTTCAGAGGTGGGACGGGTATGCGATCGATCTTGCCTATGCCTGGGGCTCCTGGCTCCAGGCGTACAACCAGACCGCCGGTGTTCTGAGCTATCACATCTCCCAGGCCCGTCTTGTTAACGACCTCGGCTGCATGGGCCACAGCAGCGGCTTGGTTGGCCAACAGGCCGAGGTCGAATATGGAATTAAGGGCGTAGGCGCACCCAAGGGCCCCTCCGCCGCTGGCCCCGAAACCCGAACCGAGGGGCATATCGAGTTGCGTATCCACTCTCACCGGCGATCTGGCAAGTCGGTCTACGACGTATCTGCTAACCGGAGCTTCAGACAGATGACCGTTCAAGAAGATCTCCGTCTTGTCAGACCTTTCCACCGTAGTAGTAGCACCCAGATCCAAGGTCAGGCCGCACCCGATAGAGCCGGCCTTCATGGGGTCATCGTCGCGTTTGGCTGCAAAAAAACCGGTGATGTGCGACGGCGCAAACGCTCTCACAGAACCTCCACAAGACTGTCGACGATCTTTCTGGCTATAAGGCTCTTCTTTCCTTGCACCAGGGTTGACCCACCTTGTCTGTTTATTATATGCACCCTGTTATCTTCGCAGCCTATGCCCCCCGAGCCGACGTCGTTGGCCACAACAAAATCAAGATCAGCAGATTTCATCGACTCGGTCGCCCGCTTTACAAGCTCGTCGTCGGAAACGTTGGTCTCTGCCTTGAACCCGACAATCTTAAGGTCTGGGTAGGCCGATCGGACTTCCTTTATCATCTTCTTGGTCGGTTTTAGCCTCAGGACAAGATCCTGCCCAGACTTGATCTTCTCTTCCATTGGGTCCAGGGTGTAATCGGCGATTGCCGCAGCACTGATAAGGGCACAGTAGCCGCTCTCAAGCTCAGATAAAACGGCGTCGAGCATCTCCTGGGCGCTCTCCGCATATACCTCACGGAAGGGCAGGCCCATCCGATACCTGTGAACTATGGTAATTTCACCGCCCCTCCGATAGGCTTCGAGGCCGATCTCCACGCCAGTTCTGCCGGAAGCCCTGTTTGTCAGGATGCGGATGGGATCGATCTTCTCTGCATTGGACCCGCTTGTTATCAATATCCTTTTGGAGGCCAAGTCTTTTGGTCCCAGCGCCCTTTCCACTTCCAGTACTATCCGCTCTTTATCGGCTATCTTGGCCTTTCCCTCCTCGATCCTCGGATCTACTACAGCGATGCCCATGGACTTCAGCGTCTCCAGATTCTTTAGGACTCCGGGGTGGCGGTACATCGCCTCGTGCATGGCAGGAACGACCATCACCGTCTTGCCGCTGCCGATCGCCGTGGTGGCGAAGGTGGTAACAGGCGTGTCATCTATCCCAGTAGCCATCTTGCTGATGGTGTTGGCCGTAGCAGGAGCAACCAGAAGCAGATCCGCAATGCCGTCCTTGCCGCAGAACTCGACGTGCTCCACCCTTCCGGTTATCTCAGTTATTACTGGACAACTACTGGCGTACTCCAGGGAATAAGGATGGAGGATCTGGCAAGCTGCATTCGACATGATGCAGTGGACCTCAGCTCCTCGACGGATCAGCTCGCGAACCAAGTCCACTGTCCTGACCGCAGCAATGCTCCCGGTTATGCCAACTACGATCAGTTTGCCAGCCAGCGAGTCGCTCACCGTGCCGGAGATGCTCGAATCCATGAAGATCGTAATAGAATGGACAGCGCATTAGAAAAGCCTTTCCCGACCGGTTGACAAGCAGGTGGATAAGCACAAACCTTATGTAAGAAATCGGCCGAGCATATCTGCCGTGCCGGGGTGGCCTAGCTGGTTAGGGCGCCAGACTCATAGGGTAAAGCGAAAGGCGCCTTCCTGAGGCATCTGGAAGTCGCGGGCTCGAATCCCGTTCCCGGCACCTATTATTTGCAGGTTCGGAACTTTGGCTCGGTGCACAAGCTTTGATACGTTTAACGCAAATCATCAATCAAATCAAAAGTTTATCCCTCTCAAGAACGCCCAATTTATCTAAAAATTTAGTAGAAGTTTATGATTGAAATTATATGAAAGAGAAACCATTTTAGGAAATCTCTTTAACAAAATGTAGAACTATATTTCGGGGCGGCCCTGGTGAAGGAAGATTGAAAATATTTTTTAGAGGGATATCTGCACTACGTGTTTTTCCCGCGAATAAGATCCTTTGGTTTGTGAGAGTTAATGTGCCATCAAAAACATAATTATCAATTTCATTAAGAACTTATCAAAGTAATTTTAATTTAGGAAACATATAAATCTTCAGAATGCACTATTTTAATGATTAAGCTGCAATCGCAATTCTAAAAGAGGTGATGATATTTGGCTAAGAGAAGACCGTCGATATTCGATGCCTTCGAGAATCTCACCAAAGGATTTCCGTTTGGAAGAGATATCGAGGATTGGTTCCAGGAGCCCTTCGAAGAGATGATCAAGAGATTCGAGGAGTCGACACCACTCGAGTTCAAGGAGTTTGTCAAAGAGGAGAATACACCTGCCGGCGTGGTCCGAAGGTACGGTCCTTTTGTCTACGGCTTCAGCTATACGGCCGAGCCTGGAAAGGAGCCGGTTTTTCAGGAGTTCGGTAACATTAAGCCCTCCTATCGGGGCATTGAGCCTTCCCTTGGACGCGAACCCTTAGTGGACATCATGGACGAGAAGGACAAGTATAAGATTTTCGTAGAGCTGCCCGGCGTAGACAAAGAGAAAGTCAAACTAGATGTTGCAGAAGACAGCGTGGAAGTCAAGACCGAAGACGATAAGAAATTCTACAAAATGATTAACTTCGACTCAGCCGTCAATCCAGATACCTCCAAGGCGTCCTACAAGAACGGTGTCCTTACGCTGGAGCTAGAAAAGAAAGAAAAACGAACTGGCAAAGAGATAAAAATTGAATGAGCTAAATTAGATGGCTCGATTGGAACGGCTCGAGAAGGACTTTGCCTCGATTTGAGGTGGTCCTTCATCCAGAAATCGATCAAACGTCAAAGAGAACAATCTCGGAAGGTGATTTAAAATGAACTATACAAACATGAAGGTTGCAGGAGTTCGAATACAAACAGGTTGTACTGATAAGCAGCTTTTTAGCCCAGCCTGTCAAGAGGGTGACTGGAGGACATGGTACATTGTGTTTTATCATCCATTCTCCGAGGTTCCGGCGGTTTTCCTCTCGCCCAATGGTCCTGCGCCTAACGTTGCTGTAGTGGGGATTGCGCAGAACGTTACCACAGAAGGGTTTGATTTATGCGCTCGCAACTCAGACTGCACAAGCGGTGAAGCCGGTTTCTGCTGGCTAGCCATTGGCCCTGCCTAGGCACAACGGTGACAATTAGAAGGTCGAAGAAGATCTGCGATCATGCGACATTAACAAGATGCAACTGTCGCCCTTTCTTTGACGGACTTAGGATTCCTGGTGGAATTCATCGAGGATGGCAGTGTTTCACTTGTTCTTTTTATAATCCTTTTCCTCGCGGTACCCTAATTCTTTAGCTTTTGCGAATGCCGCTTCCGACTCAGGATATCTATGGAGTGCCTTCAGAGCCACTCCTTTGATTGCCCAAGCATTCGCATTTTTTGGATATAGCTCTACGACTTTATCGCAGCATTTGGCAGATTCGGCGACCTTGCCCAGTAGAAATAGTGCCTTGGCGCTATTTATCCAGGCGTATTCATTTTCGGGATCTTGTTTTAAGGTTTTATTATAATATTTGATTGAATCATCAAATCTGTTTACCTTTCGGAGAGTATCTCCCTTCCAATTCCATACCTTCGGGGCGTTTTTTAGATCAAAACCTGGATCTTTGTCGCAGATTTCTATGGCCTCTTCATATTTACTCAGGTTAATTAATGCATCAACCTTATTGTTCCAGGCATCAGCACTTTTTACATTCAGATCTATGAGCTTGTCGCAGCATTGTATAATGCCCTTCCAACCATCTTCAATTTTAGGAGCGAATTCGGTGGCTCTCTCATAGCAACGTATGGCGTCCAAGTACTTATGTTGATAATAAAGAGATCTTCCTTTAAATATCCAGGATTCTACATCTTCAGGGTCTTTCTGGATGACTCTGTTGAGGCATTTAATGGCTTCCTCATACTTACCGCTAGCAAAAAGGTACTTTCCCTGCTGTTTCCAAGTATCGTTTTTTCCCATGTTCGTCTCAGGAATAGAATCTACTCTGGTACAGTACGCCATCTGTCAAGCCAATCGTTTAATTGTTTTGGTCGTCATTGTCAGATGTATCCGGCTCCTTTCAGGCATGCGATACGTAAGTACGGTGAGGCACGAAATACGTTGTATGCAGCACGACATACAATACTGCATTAGATACGTGTATTCTGATGCATTAAATTCGTTCCAAGACTAAAAGGACTCCAATTCGCTCATCTTCGAGAAAATTAAGGAAGGAACGCCGAATCGAAGGCTTTGAGAATTTCATAAGAGATATATTGCTAGGAATCGAGATAGAACAGGATGAGATGTTTTGGTGAGGAACGGCCTTGGGTCACTCCTTGGCTATGTCCTCATCAGTGTGTTTCTGATTGCGTTGTCTTATGCATGCGCCCTCGGTTGAGTAGTAGCGCTGCCACGGTTCCGGCGGTGTCTTAGAGAATGGCGGGACTTTCCGGATCCAGTTTCAGCCCCAATCTTGACCCATTCACCTGTGTCCTCGTCCTTCTCATACTCGCCTTTTACAGCAGACCAGGCTGCTTCTTGGGCGGCTTTTTCACGTGATGATTCGCTTTCAGCTTCTCCATACTCATCCCAGGCGCTGTTGAAGGCTTTGAGGTAGAGGGTCTTGGCGGGCTTGGGGAGGTTGCGCACGATTTTTGGCAGATCGTTTATGCTTTCGTATTGCAATTAAACACCTCCATGGGTTGTTAGTAATTGTAACCTTTTAACTACCATCTCAGAGCTATTAAAGGTTTGCGGGCCTTCCAAGAGTAGTGTATAGTCCTGAAATATTCCTGGTATCCGGAGCTGTCTTGGCCATTGTAAAAAAGACAATGAAGGTTCACGGTGGCCGTATCTGGATAGAGTCAGAGCTAGGAGTGGAGTGCACGATATGATTTACATGCCTGTTGGCAGATTTACGAGTAAAATCCTGCGGGTTATCAGAATTAGACTATCCGGTAAAGCGGGGAGGAATTCAAGACTCTGACGCAATATAAAAACGCCCGTGCAAAAAAGAGATAAAGGAACTCAAGTTGTCGTATAGCCTCCATCGATGATCAGCTCGCTTCCGGTCACGAACTTCGCATCTTCTGATACCAGGTAAAGAACGCCATAGGCAATATCATTAGGCTCACCAATATGGCCTATTGGGTGCCTCGAATCCAGCTCTTTTCTGAGATCCTCAACGCTCCTCCCAGACTTCTTTGACTGCTCCTTAAGGAAGTTCTCGACCAGTGGTGTCCAGATGAAGCCAGGGTGCACAGAGTTCACGCGAATGTTATCCTTCGCATAAAGAAGTGCATCGATCTTGGACATGACTCGATTAGCTGCCTTTGTGGCGTGGTAAGCTGGAATATCAGGAGCGCCGATTATACCGTAGATCGACGATATGTAGACGATGTTTCCGCTCTTTTGCTTGATCATATAAGGCACGACATGCTTTGTACACAGGAATGCACCTGTTACGTTTACCTCGAAGATCCAATTCCACTCCTTCTCGGTATACTCATGCGTGGGCTTGTTTGGGCCTGCTATGCCAGCGTTGTTCACAAGGATATCTATCTTGCCATATTTTTTGTAAACAGCATCTGCAACCTCTTTAACTCTTGTCTCATTGGTTACATCAAGAGGATAATACTCTGCCTTACCGCCATCACCCTTGATCTCCTCCACACATTTTCTTCCTTCATCCTCTGTCCTGCCTGTGATGATTGAGATTGCACCCTCTTTGGCAAGTACCTTTGCGATGGCTTCACCAATTCCAAACGTGGAACCTGTTACAACAGCAACATTTCCTTCGACTCGTTTCATTTTTTCTATCTCCATAAGGATTTAAAATTTTTCTAGTAGTATCAGCATCCAAACTATTATAGTCTTGCGAGATGATTGAAGATATTCGAGCCGCTCAGCAAGCCTTCATATTTGTCAAAAACTTTCCTTTTTATTGTTGCTCAACATCCTCATATGAACAAAAATGCTTACTATATAGGCTATAAGTTAACGTCTATGGAACGCGTATTAACCCATGCGACTAAATTCGGGGAGACAAAAGCCGTCTGCTCAGATGTTGATGGCGGAAAATCGGGTGTACATATACATGAGGGTGATATTGGGAACTTTCAGAATGGCCACCGAGGAGCCGTCTGTGATTGCAGCCGCGAGCAATGGGGCCCGGATGGCCGCGGCGGAGGAGGCTATTGACTTCAATCACGGAGACGGTGATGCGTGCCTAGATCTAGGTTACTGGCTTATCAGATTCAGTGGGGCGCGGCAAGCCATCCTCCTTTATAAAGACGAGCTGACCAGAATGGCGAACGATAAGAATCCATGCTGGATAAGTACGGAGGCGGGTAAAGGACCTGGAGGTCCTACAATCGAGTCCAGAAGAACAGGGTCGTCGGTGCTTTTCCTAGTGGTAGCTCTTTCATGAGGTTAGGAGTCTCGTTCTTGAGTGATATCAATGAAGAGTGGATGACCACTAAAAGGTATTTATCTATGGATACAGATTGATCGTGTTGAATGCTGGGAAATCCAAATCACAGTAGATTTGACACAATGCCACTTCCATCACCTATAAAAGTAGTAAAGGGAAAAGAGACAAGATGAATTACATCGTACTGGTGAAACAGGTGCCGGATATAAAAAAAATTCCGGAAGAGGCATGGGATTGGGAGAAGGGAATTCTCAAAAGAGGTCTTCTGGACAACGTTTGCAACGAACTGGATAAACAAGCGATCGCCTTTGCCATAGCTATGCGTCAGGTGCTACAAGGACAGATAGTCAGTCTTTCAATGGGACCGCCTTTCGCCGACGCAGTATTAAAATATGCCCTGTCTGTAGGTGCCGATACCGGTGTGCTGCTAACCGATAGAAAGCTGGGCGGAGCGGATACAGCCGCAACCGCTTATCCGCTGGCCGCAGCTATCAGAAAAATAGAAAAAGACATATTTAATGGCAACCGTGATTACATCATAATCAGCGGTATGCAATCGGTAGATGGTGATACCGCCCAGGTACCGCCGCAGGTTGCCGAAGACCTGGGAATTGATCACATCGCATACGCCACTTCCTTTAATATCGATAAAAATAATCACCTGTATATTAAACGGATCACAAGACGGGGAACTCAGATCGTCTCCCCGCTAACATATCCATGCATGATAACAGTTACTAATTGGACCCTTCACCCCAATGCCACCTTCGAACGGACAAGATGGGCTAATTCCCAGAGAATTCTCCGATGGAGTGCTGCGGATGTAACCGGAGATGAATCACGAATAGGCCTGGCCGGTTCGCGCACAACGGTTTTTAAAATATTTTCTCCGAGAGAAGTGAGTACCAGGAAATGTATCTTCGAGTCAGATTTAGCTAAATTGGCCGGACTATTGAAAGATGCGTATCTCAGTAAATCAAAATCAATCAGTCAAGAAACCGCAAAAGTTACTTACCAGCTTCCGGCAGGCAAGAATCCAACGTACACGGGTGAAGTGTGGGTGTTTGCCGAACAAGAGGGCTGTGAAATCAACCAGGCCTCTTACGAATTGTTGGGAAAAGCACGCGAACTGGCAACTCAAATTAACACAAAAGTCGGAGCGGTCCTGGTCGGGCTGAGTAATCTGAAGTTACAAAATAGTTTAATTTCATACGGAGCAGATAAAGTTTACACAATAACAAGCGACCAGCTTGATGATTTCCAGCCGGTTCTTTATTCAAGGGTTTTTTGCGAACTCCTGGATAAATATAAGCCGCAGATGATATTATTCAGTGCAACACCATTAGGCAGAGAATTAGCTCCTAGAGTTGCTTACAGGGCTTGCTCAGGACTAACAGCCGACTGTACATCCTTGGATATTTTTGATTACAAAAAAGGCACGCAAGATTATATCGCCATTTTAAAACAAACCCGGCCTGCCTTAGGAGGGAACATCATGGCGTCAATAATCACCCAGAACTCAAAGGTACAAATGTCTACAGTTAGACCGGGCGTGATGCAGGCTCTAAAACCGGATGAAAAGCGAACAGGTGTTATAATCAAGTACGAACCGGCACTTACCGAAGCTGATATCACCGTGAAAATTATTTCTTCCGAAGAATGTCCGGCCACCTCGGAGTTAAAAGACGCTGCTATAATCGTGGCGGGGGGCGGGGGTTGCAGGACCAAAGAAGGTTTCGTGAATTGCGTTCCCCCATTGGCCGACGCTCTAGGTAAGTTTCTAGGAGAAAAGGCGATGGTGGGAGCTTCACGCGTCGCGGTAGAATTGGGATTCATTGACCGGAGTCATCAGGTAGGACAGACCGGTCAAACGGTAAAACCAAAATTATATGTCGCTGTCGGCATCTCCGGAGCGGTGCAACACATTAGCGGAATGCAAAACTCGGGAATTGTCTTGGCGATCAATAAAGATCCTAATGCCAATATTTTTAAAACAGCGGATTTTGGTATCGTGGGCAACTTCGAAGAACTTGTCCCTAAACTCATAACGATATTGAATTCATAGGAGAACGTCATGGATGAACTAAAAAAGATAGATGTACTTTTTATCGGTGGGGGTCCGGCCAATCTAGCGGGAGCTATTAAGTTAAAGCAATTACTCAATCAAAAAGGTATAAACCAATCTGTCGTAGTCATTGAAAAAGCTGAGAAGATCGGGCAGCACCATCTATCTGGAGCGATTTTTGAAGCCCAGGTATTAAATGAACTATTGCCGGGATGGCAGGACGATGAAGAGGACAAGTTCGTCACAAAATTACTTGCCAACCGGATAATAAAAGACGAGTTGTATCTCCTAAATAGCAAGAATATGGCGTTCAGAATTCCGGACTTCATTATTCCAGCTTCCATGCACAATAAAGACGCTTATTCAGTATCCATCAGCGAACTCGTTAACTGGCTGGCGGGGATCGCTATCAAACTTGGTGTGGAAATATATACCGGTTTTGCGGCCAAAGAGATTGTCGTTGAAAACAACAGGGTTAAAGGAGTCAAGCTGGGAGACAAAGGTTTAGATAAAGAAAGACACCCACTTTCTAACCATGTACCCGGCGAAATAATCGAAGCCAAGGTAACTGTCTTAGGTGAAGGTTCCGCAGGACTACTAGCAGAAGACGTGGTGAATCGATTCAAACTTAATGCAAAGAAAAATCCGCAGATTTATTCAATGGGAGTAAAAGAAATTATCAAGTTGCCCGAAGAGAACGCTTTCGGAGCTAACCGGGTTATACACTTCTTGGGTTTTCCTTTGCCGTCCGATATTTACGGTGCCGGTTCGATTTACAGTATGAGGGATAATCTCGTGGCAGTTGCTCTGGTGATGGCACTCGATTGGCGATACGCTGATCTGAACCCACAGCAGGAACTACAAATTTTCAAATCCCATAGCATGATCAAGAACTTCCTTAAAGGCGGTGAAGTGGTTGCTTACGGTGCTAAAACATTTCCGGAAGGCGGTTTTTATTCAGTTCCACAATTAGCAGCGGATGGGGTTATAATCGTAGGAGACGCGGCAGGACTGACCAACGCAAAGAAGCGAAAAGGACTTCATTACGCCATAAAGTCCGGAATTGCCGCCGGGGAAGCCATATACCAGGCAATTGAAAAACAAGATTTCACTACGCAGTCTTTGAAGAAATATCATGATATATTAAACGAGAGTTTCGTGATGAAAGAACTATATGCATCTCGTAACTACCGGCAAATCTTTACGAGAACAGGAAGATTAGGCTATTATTTAGGTGCGCCTTTATCTTTTTTCCAATCATGGATACCGCATAGGCTCAGTACCAAACCTGGCTATGAAGGCATGCGAAGTGTACAACTAAAGAGACAGCCAGCCGGCGGTATCGATAGATTGACGGCAGTAAACCTTTCAGGAACGACACACAGAGAAGACGAGCCAACCCACATCACCTTCCGTGAAGCGTGTCAGAACGAGAGCTGCAACAAATACTTCGGATGTCACCCGTGTGCCTCCTTTTGCCCGGCAGAAGTGTATAAATTCGAGGATGACAAGCTCATTTTAAGTCCATCCAACTGTTTACACTGCCAGACATGCCGTTTGAAGTGTCCACGCCAATTGATCAAATGGGAAGTTCCGGAGGGTGGGGACGGACCCAGATACAAAATAATGTAAAAAAGTCTGCATCACACTTTCATAGCAGACAGGGACACGAACCCAACACGATATTATTAGTAATCTTATACTTTTAAGGCTCTTGGCATTTTTAACAACTTGATTTCGCAACTCTTCAAATTCAAATTCGCTCTGATAGAGCTTGAGCTATATGGATATGACAAAATGTTCTTCTAGGATGGCCAATGCATAATCAAGTGGAGTTCGGAGTACTAATCTCCGGTCCTATGCCTTCGATCTCTGTCTTGCCCTCTGCTTCTTTAGGCATGTATTCCAATTAAGCTCTGGGAAACACGAATAGTATCTCAAGGAAATCTTTGTTTCTACCAACCACCCTTATATATACATTGTAATTATATATACTGTAGAGGGGTCTCCGAGCCTCTAGGAATTCTATTGTGACAAATCGATAGCATATGGTTTATCCGTCAGATACCTAAGTGAAATTGCTGACCTCTCGAAAAAGCTAAATCCTTTTGATAAATAATACAGATAGGTGAGAGCTATGAAGAAAGATGAATTCATGAAGCAGATACAAGAGTGCCAGACTCCCGAGCGCTTTGATCAGCAACTTCTCGACAATGCGGCGGCGATGTTCGAAAAGTGGGGCTTGCAAGCACATGATCCGGGCCTATGGGCCAAGACCGATAAGGAGCACCTCTTTCAAACCCACGGACTGAACGATAAGAACGATGACGGTGAAGCCGTCAAGAAAGAGAAGAAAGCTCTGCGCTGCGTGGCCTCCAAAATAATGAAGACCCAGATCAGCAAAGAAGATGCTGTTGGCATCATGAAGAACTTCAATCGGATCATGGAACCGGGCTTCAGGTGGCTGGAGTAAAGATCGTTTCAACAAATTTTTTCTATTATTACTGTACTGAGCATTCCGTTGCTGCTCATCCCTTTTTCCTGTTCAGTTCCATTCCTATGAAAGAGTTAAGTCAACATCAAGGAGCGAAACAAATCATAAAATGACTGGCCAGTGTTGCTCACAATAGATCTTTTGGATAGATTTCCAGCGCGAACCTGTACAACAGGATGTAATTCAAGTGTTAGAGAGCCGTTAACCCTCCAGTTAACTGCCTTTCGCTTGGCTACAGTCACCCCGAACTGAGCAAGAGAGACACCTTCTCTCAAACCTGTTTCCTTTGGTCACACCGCTCTTCTTGAGGCATCTCCTCATTTCGTCCGCCATTGAAATAACCTTGGACCGCAGGGCATCGTCGAATTTTATTTGGTGCTGTTTTCCATCAGCGTAGACCAGCAGCCCGTAAGGCACTCTAATAGAATAGGCCTCCTCGATCAGAAGACAATAGGCGGCCAACTGCAGCACATGGCCCCAGTGAGGCTTTTTCGCGTTCCCGCTCTTCACCTCTACAGGTATCAAAGCATTTGTTTGCTCGTCCTTGACTATGTAATCCGGCTTGCCTGCTATCAAAAACTTCCTGGAGAAAAGCGGCCTAGCCGGTCGGTTCAGGTCAGTATAGATTACCTCTCCACGAGGAATGCCATACTCTTTACGGGCTTTTTTTGCAGACGTCGATTCTTTTCTGGAAGCCAAAAGGAGAACCACTGATAGTACCAAGAGAAGGATCACCACATAGACTATCACAATATCCACCATGCCAAAACTAAAAGAGCGACGATGAAAGCTAAAAACCCAAGCCAGCCGAAATGCCTGGAAGCCATCTCCTTCCTATGAACCAATGAGATCTCCTCCCCCACCTTCGCATGCTTCTCCATTCCGGCAACCATGCCGGGCGTATTGGGCTTGCAGCCAGAGCGCTTCAGGTACCAGGAAATAGGGCAGTAAGCGTACTGAGCTATCTCAGAGGCGGTTATGACATCGCTGTTATTGGAGCGCTTATCCATCATGTTCTAGTTGTGTTCAAGCCTATAAAGCTCTCGCGGCGGGCTCTGGAAGTCGATGACCAACGGCATCGCACTTCAAGTTCATTGCACTACGCCAGAATTCACAAGAATCGTATGATCCTGAGATACACATTTATTGCATCTGCTCTTTCTAGCGTCAAGGTTCATGATGTCGCAGTCTTCTCCAGGAATAAAGGTTAAGAGAAATAAAGGAGAGCAATTCCGAAAGGCCCTGGCAGAACTTGGGACCCTCGATCGCTGCAGGAAGATAGCTTCCGACGTGGCTTATGTCTACCTGCCTGTTCTCCGGGAGCTGGTCGAAGAGAAACGGCTGATGGAGATCTCGGACTACGAGATGGTCGAAATGGAGTTTAAGCCGGAGCCGCCCGTAACAACTCCTGAGAGCATTCTGGGCTATCAGCCCAGCTTTGAGGTTGTCGGAGACATCGCCATCGTGGAGCAGGAGAATGCAAGATTGGTCGCATCTGCTCTAATGTCCTCATGCCAGAACCTCAGATCCGTGATCACGCCCGTCTCGGATGTGGAGGGTGAGTTCAGGACTCGCCGGTTCAGGCACGTGGCCGGAGAAGAGCGCACGATCACCGTTCATAAGGAGCACGGTCTTCGCTACTGGGTTGACCTGGAGGGAGCATATTTCACCCCACGCCTGGGAACTGAGCGGCTGCGGATCGCGAGACAGGTTAGTCCTGGCGATTTCGTCCTTGATATGTTCGCAGGGGTGGGCCCTTTTGCCCTGCTGCTGGCACGCAGAGGAGCAAGGGTCGTTGCCATCGACAAGAACCCCGTAGCAGTGAAGTACCTTAGGGAGAATGCTATTCTGAACAAAATCGATTTGGAGATCCTGGAGGGAGACGCCTCTGATCTGGCTCGAAACTATGAAAACACGGCTGATCACGTCATCATGAATCTGCCTCACAACGCTCATCAGTTTCTGATTCCTGCCATCCAGGCAGCCAAGAATGGTGGAGTGGTCCATTATTATGCTATCTCTCAGGACGATGATCTATACAAAGATCTCGATTTAATAGAGGCAGCGGCTTTTCAGCTAGGGGTTATGATAGAAGCACTTTACAAAGGAGTCGTGAGGAGCTATGCGCCCCATCGATATAACGTGGTCATGGATTTCAGGATAAACAAACCATCTTAATACTGGCCCTCCATACTATTGTTTATTTGGCTGATGAGCTGCACAAGACGTTGATTCGCAGTGCATCAACATTAGATCGATCTATGAGAAATTCTCAGTTTGTAGAGCTCACCTTGTCCCTTGCCGCTGCAGAAGATCGAGAAGAGATAGAGTCGAATAAGCTATGGCTGCGACCAGTGCTTGGATTTTAGGCTTCCTGCTTTGACCCAAAGATCTTCACCTTACGGAGCAAGAAGAAGCCCGCCAGCATCGGCAGCCAGAAGTTCAGCCCGCGAAAAGCCAGCACAACCAGTACGGCGATGGTTCTGTGGATTCCCAGGGAGGCGTACACCAGGGTCATGACTCCTTCCACCACGCCTATGCCCTGGGGAACCGGGGAGACGTTCCAGAAGAGGATACCCATAGCGTAGCCTGCGACCAGCGGGTCTAGCGCTATTGGCTGATGAAAAGCCAGGAACAGAGAGTAAAGGCTTGCAATATTGATCAAATGGGCGATCAGGGCGAAACCTACTGTAAAAGCCAGCCGGTCTGGGTGATCTTCGATGGCTTTGGCCGCCCTTGAGAAGTCGGAAGCACTTCTTGCAGCCCAACCGTCGTGTAGAAGAGCCTGCCTGTGTACCCTTTTGGCCAGGCCGTTTGAACCTCTCTCCACAGAATCGAGCAGCTTCCTCAACAGCTCAGGACGCCATAGACCCAGAAGCAGTGCACCGACAAGGCTGAACGTTATCACCAACATGACGCCAGTTCCTGCGATCTCATAACCTTTGAGCCTGTGACGCATTAAAAGATAGGCTATGCCTCCCGCCAGGATTATTGCAAATGCGCTGAAGTCCGCTGCCTGGGCAAGCAACGTTCCTGCGGCTGCTCTGGCTGGCGACTCACCACGGTGGGCGGCATCATCGACGTACAACGCCGCTCCGGCCATCCCCCAGGTAGGGGCTACTACGTTGATGAAAAGCGCCACCAAGGTGACAGAAAGGAGGTCGCGTACTCTGCTCTTAACATCCACGGCCGAGAAGGCGGACTGGAACATGGCGGCAAATACACTGTAGTAGAGCACTTGGAGCAGAGCAGCCGCCAATACCCACTCAGGCTGTCCACGGATAAGAGGCCCTGTCACACTTTGAATCTCCGTCTGGCGGCTGACCATCAGCCATAGGAAGGCCGCTACCAGGATCCAGAAGATCCACCTCGCTTTTACCACGCTTTAGTCTGACCTCCTGAACGATTTTAAGGTTATGGATACGATTGATTGAGCGGTTGCAGCCATATTAACATATCCAAAATGTTGAAAAGAGTTATCGTATTTGCGTTCTCATCCATTCTCCAGATCTTTTGTATCTTCAGAGAGTTCTTCCTCACGTTTTTTTCCTGAAGCGCATCCACGAAACCGGAAGTCAGTATTGCCGTAGGAAGAGCAAAAGTAGCCGCCTAATATTATTATCATACCTCCAACGATTTTCCCCAGAGTGGTCATGGAACACATTCTCGCCGATGGTTGTCATGGTCAGCACTGCCCACCACATGGTAGCAGGCATATTTGGAAAGATCAAAGGCTGGGCATCATGCTCCAGGAAATAGACCATAGTAGAGGATAAAACCAAAAAGAATAGAATTGCGGTAAAGCTCTGAATGGAGCCACTTTCTCCCCGAAGCTATCTTGTCAACAAGGCGAGAGGATAAGGGCGAGGCGAGGGGGAGGACGAATTAAATTCCGAGAACTATATGCCGTGAATTGCGTGTTAGCCATATGGTTGTACTTTCGGCACTTTAGAGCCCTTTAAACTTTGTAAGAAGAATGCGTTGTACATGTTTAGTGCGAATGGTCAGAGTTTTCCTGCCACGCATAAGTATATTATCTTGTTTTTTTGATATCTGATCCAAAAGAAACTGTTATTGAGGAGGGATATGGATAAATAGAGAATTGAGGAATAATTGCTGGCAGCCTTGGAAACATGCTGCATTCAGTACTATTCTACTTATATCGCTGGCTTTTGCCATCTCTGTCGCGTGCACGAGCACATCTGAAGCCAAAGCAACATCGAAGGCATTCGATCCAGCTAACATGAACCTGTCGGTTCGTCCAGGCGATGACTTCTACCAATATGTCGATGGAGGATGGATCAAGAACCACCCGGTGCCCGCAAACAAATCTTTGTATGATGATACAAAGATCCTGGATGATGAAACCAACGCGCGCCTCAAAGTAGTGATAGAAGAGGCTGCTAACAACACAACACTCGAGAACGGCAGCAACCTGCAAAAGATTGCAACCCTCTATCGCATGGGGATGGACACGGCCACCATTGATAAGCAGGGCATTGATCCATTAAAGGAGGAATTTGGCCTCATACAGAATATATCAACGCCCACTGATGTCCAGGCTGTATCTACTCGTTTACTGGAGCTGGGCATCGATCCCTTATTCCACTTCCATCCCGATGCTGACGCGAAGAACAGCAAAGTAATGGTTGCCATTCTCGCCCAAGGTGGTCTGGGGCTTCCTGACAGGGATTATTACTTCAGACAGGATAATGACTCGGTGAAGACCCGAGCCCAATACCTGGATCACGTCACCAGGATGTTCGAACTGCTCGGCGACAGCCCTGACAATGCCTCGAAGAACGCCAGGACGATAATGAGAATGGAGACCAGACTGGCAAATGTGTCATTCACAAATGTCGATGACAGGGATGCGGTTAAGACCTACAACAAGATGAACCTGGATAGGCTGAAGACCTTGGCTCCGGGCATAAACTGGACGCGGTTTGTCTCGGATTTGGGCCGTCCTGATATCAAGGAGATCGATATCATGGAGCCTTCTTTCGTTAAGGGGCTAGGCATCATGATGCAATCAGAGAGCGTGGCTGATTGGAAGACCTTCCTACGCTGGAATCTGATCTCGGCCACTGCACCTTATCTTGGAGCCAAGTTTGAGAACGAATCATTTGACTTTTATGGGCGGAAGCTGAACGGGCAGGAACAGATGGAGCCGCGCTGGAAGCGGGTCATAAACAGGATGGATCAGGGCCTGGGCGAGGCCATAGGCAGGTTGTACGTGGAGAAGTACTTTGATCCTGAGTCTAAGGTCAAGATACAAGCGCTAGTAGGCAATCTCAAGTTGGCCCTCAGATACAGGATTCAGAACCTTACCTGGATGGAGAACTCCACCAAGGCCAAGGCTTTGAATAAGCTGGACAAGACAGATATCAAGGTAGGTTATCCCGACAAATGGAGGGACTACTCCGGGCTGTTAATAAAGAACGACTCCTATGTCAGGAATACCCTTGCCACATGGAGCTTCGAGTTCTACCACGGTGACTACGGAATAGACAAGATAGGAAAGCCTGTCGACCCCAATGTATGGGAGCTTTATCCACAAGAGGTCAATGCCGGGGAAGATCCGGTGAAAAATGTTCTATTCTTCCCGGCCGGTATCCTGCAGCCCCCCTTCTTCAGCAAGGATGCAGACGATGCCATCAACTACGGAGGGATAGGCGCTGTGATAGGGCACGAGATGACTCATGGCTTTGACGATCAGGGCAGGAAGTATGACGAGAACGGCAACCTGACTGACTGGTGGACCGAGAACGATGCTCAAAAGTTCAATGAGAGCTCTCTAGCCTTTGTTGATGAATACAATAAGTTCGAGCCTTTGCCCGGTCTATTCATCAATGGAAACCTGACCCTCGGAGAGAACATTGCCGATTTCGGTGGCCTGACTGTAGCCTATCAAGCCTATAAGCTCTCCCAGAAGGCCGATCCTGAGAGGATAGATGGGTTCACTGGGGATCAGAGATTTTTCTTGGGGTTCGCTCAGTCGTGGAGGACATCGATTAAGGATGAGATGTTGAGAACGGATGTGCAAACTGATGTGCATTCACCCGCGAAGTACCGAGTCGATGGTGTTGTCTTCAATATGCCAGAATTCTATAAAGCCTTCCAGGAAATTAAGCCCGGTGATAAGATGTATAGACCAGAAGAGGAGAGGCCAGTCATCTGGTAGACCTCTCTTTATACCTTTTTTGATTGTCTTTTACCGGGACGATCTAACGAGAGTGCTCAAGAGGGGTTCTGGCTCTTCTGCGCTTCTGGATAAGCTTTCGAAATAAGCTTCGTCGCAGCTATCGGCCCCTCGTCGAAGTAGACTATTGACATTTCTGTCAGATACTGGTAACGTGTCGGTTCCGGCATGTAAAGCAGGATTTCAGAATCTTGGAGAATTGCGCAATCGTCTGGTACCACATTCTTAAATACGTTGATTGACGTATTAGATAATCAGGGCAAAAGTCGTCCGATCACCTTTCTAATATATCTCCTCCTGCATCACTAGACTTTTGCCCTCCCCTCCTTATCCGCTTTCAGCTGTTTCAATCATTGTTTCCATGGATCTTGCTCTCGATGTTCTTTACAAAGACGTTTCCAATCCTTCTCAGATAAGAGTAGCATGTATTAATCACAAGCTGCATCGCATCGCCTCGGTGGCATAATTTGGCCTATTAGTATCAATCATCGAGCAATTAGGAAACTGGGCCACACAATCCAATCGGCCGCT
>Ga0182017_10001282_pt1 | contig 19524 bp, 20 predicted proteins | sample 712E3DmetaG_FD_120492 | JGI IMG/M metagenome (GOLD analysis project Ga0182017, IMG submission 120492) | Permafrost microbial communities from Stordalen Mire, Sweden - 712E3D metaG | ecosystem: Environmental > Terrestrial > Soil > Wetlands > Permafrost | place: Sweden: Stordalen | collected... | reverse complement strand
TCCTGTCTAGAGATACAGTCATTGGGTGTCTCCTCTCCTTGACCTCCGCTAAAGGCCCTGGAACCTGGAGACACCCTTCCTCTTTCTACCCTCACTTTCAACAGAAAATCTTACAGTCACGAAATAGCCGTAGCGCGCAAGGTCGCCCTGCGCCTGTAGCCGGCAAACCCGGGACCAGTATTCCCCCGCCTGTAGCGGCAGGTCCGGATTTTCCACCGTCTTCAATTCCACAATGGCCAACCGGTGTGCGCGCGTGACACACAGCAGATCCAAAATACCGCGTTGCCCGGCCGTTTGCGCAAACACCTGCTCGTACACATGCGTGGGGTCAAGCGCCAGGTCGATTTGGCTGACGTCGCCCATCACCATCATCTGCATCCAGCGTTCGGCCTGCGCGCGATAAAGCGGGTGGCGCGTGTCGCTCGCCAGCGGATGACGGAAATTTTGCAGGTTCAGCACGAACTGCTTCAGCGCTACTTCGTTGTCCGCGTTCAGCTCCTCCCAGTGCCCATCCATGCCGAAGGTGACGCACCCTTCCGACCAGCGCGCAAACGCCAACCCGCGGAAACGCAAAACCACCTCCCGCAACTGCGGCGCAGCGTGCGCCCTGATGGCATCAGGCTCAAGCGCCTGGAGCGGCGCGATTGCCGTTGCAGCACGCTCCAGAAGCAATTGCGACTCGCGGTGCGGCACCAGCCACGCGTTGATGTTCCCGTCCGCGCAAGGATCGACGCGCTCCAGAGTCTCCCGCTGCGCGTCCCGTTCATAGACCTGCACCGCCAGACGTGGGTCGATGGCATGGATGCGCGCTGCAAGCACCGCAGCTTTGCCCTTCGGTAATATCAGCCGCAGCCCGGAAAGATTGCCGCGCCCGCCGCTCTGCCGCGTGCGGTCGAGCCACAACAGACCGTAGGTGAGGCTGCTTTCAAGGGCCTCCGGCGTTTCCTCGTCGGGAACGGCAAGGAATGCATAATGCGCCATCCCTTTGCGGGAGATTCCCCGCGCATAGACGCGCGAGAGGGAATGCTCCAAGTCCGCCGCGATGGAAACCTTCTCAAGCGTTTCATCGGGAAATCGCTCCGCCAGGATGCGCCGGAGTTGCTCGCAGAATTCTTCTCGAGATAGTCCTTTGGCGTCGCGTTCGTAGCTCAGCCGAATAATCTCCAGCCGCTGCGGCTTTGTGCGGCCGAAACACTCCACCGCCAGCAGAACGCGCCCGTCCGATTGGTCCGTGATGGCCAGCACGCGCCGCGTCACATTGCAGGTCTCCGACCACAGGTGCAGCAGCGGCTTCGCCGGTGCGCCCCGCACTTCCCAGGAAAGCGGTCTTGCCGAGGGGATGCGGCCGCCGTTCTCCCGGATTTCAACCGTGCCGCACGCAGTCAGCTCCTGCAGGCAGGCGCGCAGTTCCTCCGCGAGTTCCATGCCTGCATATTAATCTAACTACGTGGTTAACGAATATCTATTTTACTGTGGGAGTAGTAAGTAAGAAGCGCGCACGTAAGGTTGCTGCATGTTCCATGACGACGGCACGTGGTCGAACGAAATCTCAAAAGGACGGCGTTCGCCCGGCGCCAACGCCGCTGTGGGCACACCCAGCACGCCGCGCGTTTCCCGAAGCGCAATTTGATTCATGGAATCGGCAAATTCCACGGTGAGCGATAGGTACAGAATCTTCTCCGGGCCATCGTTGACCACTTCTCCCGAGAGAATGGTTACTTCCTGATGGATGAAGTTTTCCGCCCGGCTCAGGGCGATCTTTTCGATGCGGACATTCTTGAGGTAGGCCTGCGCGGCTGGCGTCATCTTCAGCGTGATTGTGCCTCGATAGGTCGCAGGCCCTGCCGCCGGCACATGCAACAGAAACCACAAGCTGAGGCCGATCGAGACCACGACCACGCCGCCAATGATCAGCGTGATCGGCGAGCGCCTTTCCTCTTTCTCCAGCTTTTCCGCATCTTGTAGAGCATTTTGCATCGACGCATCTCTCAAATTCTACTCGCGTGCCATCCCCGCTTCAGCGACCGAGGCTCAAGCGATGCGCCAGCGGCTCCGGCAAACGCGCGTTTCGCATGCGCTCCTGGACCTTCTTGATGTCGTAGGGCACACGCCAGAACTCTACCACTTGATGCTCCAGGTCGGCGATCGCAAAACCCGCGCGCGGATCGGAGTCGCGCGGCTGCCCGATCGATCCGGGGTTCAAAAGGTAGCGCTTCTGTCCTTCAACGCGCAGCGCGCAGCGCATCTCGTTGTTTCGCGGGCGCACCTGCAAAACTTCCAGTTGCGAATCCTGATATGCAAAACCTCCCTGGTGGTGCGTGTGGCCATAAAAGGTGATCGGCAAGGAGGAATCCAGCAAACCTTCCAGCGCCTGCGACGGCGTGAAGACGTATTCATCTTCGTCCTGGAACGCGCCGTGTACCAACACCACTCCTTCGACTTCCAGCGGGCCTTGTGGCAACGCGGCGAGCCAGTCCATGTTTTCGTTGGAGAGTTGCGCGCGCGTCCAATTGACGGCCATTTTGGCTACCGGATTGAAGTCCTCCGTGGACATGAGATCCGCGACTGCTTTGTCATGATTGCCGCGAATCGTGGCCGCGCCGAGTTCGCGAATGCGCGTGGTGACTTCGTTTGGATCCGGCCCGTAGCCGACTACGTCGCCCAGGCAAACCACATGCTCCCAGCTCCCTTTCGCCGCGTCGAGGGAGGCTTCCAGGGCCGTTAGATTGGCATGGAGATCGCTTAGAACTAAGAGTCGCATCCGGCCTGTCCGAACCGTGCCCACGAGTATAGATGAAGCCGGGGTGGCAAGCGCAAGGCAATGTGAATGCTCTTTGACACCGGTGGTGTCTCCTCGTGTGGTTAAAAATGTAACAAGAAAATGCGGCGGGCCACGAAACATTCGTCCCGCACAGTTCGTCTATATGGTTGCGGCCGATGTTCGGGCTGTTCGGGACGAAACGAGATTAAGTAAAAGTACCCCGCGGTGGCAGCCGCGGGGCCATTGACACGCAGTTTTTCCGGATCGTGAACCAGGAAGAAAAGGTGTCTCCATCGCGAGGCTACCTTCTCTTCTGCCTGCGTGTCAACTCTCCCGTCCTCGGATGACCTTTCGGCCGACTCGCTCCTCGAAAGGAAATGACACGCATGAGCAACAATTCCTTGGTCCGCAGTTTCGTTCTGGCCTCGGCCCTCGCAATTTCGGTTCCCGCGTTCGCCAAGCCCATAGTCAAAGATTTGCCTCTCACTCACCCCATGCACGTAGGCAAGTCCACCATTCAATCTGGCGATTACCGCATCCTCATTGACGGCAATCACCTCACCATCCAAAAAGGCAAGAACATCGTGGCGGAGTCCGAAGGCCGCTGGGAAGAGCGCGACGCAAAAGTACCCTACGACGAAATCGTTTCTACAGCCGACGGCAAGATGTTGGAGCTGCGTTTTGGGGGGGGAAAGAGCGTTTTCGTTTTGGAACAGTAGGGCAAAACACGTGACCTCTGCCCTCGAACTACCGGGGAAGCTGTTTCCTCCTGCAGCTTCCCACCTCTTCCGGGCCACTCAGGAACTCTTGAAGTGGCAGACTCCAATTGTTGCCGCAAGTGAACTCCTCGCCGTGCTCGCGCTCGTACTGCGCGCCCACTTCATGCAAGCTGCAGGGCAATCCGCCCGCCGCTAGCGAATCAACATGCAATCGCCGTAGCTGTAAAACCGGTAGTGCTCTGCGACGGCATGCCGGTAGGCCGCCAGGATGGCCTCACGCCCCGCAAATGCGGAAACCAGTGCCAGCAGTGTCGACTTCGGCAGGTGGAAATTCGTCAGCAGACAGTCGACCACGCGAAATGTGTACCCGGGGAAGATGAACAGGCTGGCCTCGGCTCTCCCCGCGGGAAAATGCCTAGCGTCGCCCTGCGCTGTCGCCTTGCCCGCCGCATCCTCCAGCGCGCGCACAACTGTAGTGCCCACCGCCAGCACCGGACGGCCTTCTTCCTTGGCGCGAATGATTTTCTCCGCCGCTTCTTCGCGGATCTCGTACGCCTCGGAATGAATCTTGTGCTCCTCGAGCGTCTCCGTGTGGATGGGCTGAAATGTGCCGAGTCCCACGTCCAGCGTAATTTCGCATGTTTCACACCCGCGGTTTCGTATTTGTTGGAGTATCTCGGATGTGAAATGCAGACCTGCAGTCGGGGCGGCCACAGCGCCGGGCTTCTGCGCATAAACTGTCTGATAGCGCTCGCGATCGGACGATTCATCAGGCCGGTCAATGTACGGCGGCAGCGGCACATGCCCCAACCGTTCGATGTTCCCCTCCACGCTTTGATCGTTGTGCGACCGAAAGCAGATCGTTCGTAAACCCAATTCGCCCCGCGCCAGAATTTCTGCCTCCAGTTCGCCGCCACCGAAAAGCACACGTTCTCCAACGGCCATTTTTCGACCCGGACGCACCAGGGCTTCCCAAGTCTCGAATTCCACCTTTCTGGTGAGGAAAACCTCTACCGTGCCCGTCAGATGCTCTCTTGCGGTCTTGCGCGAAGGCGATTGCGCATGAACGCCCGCGCGTTTTCCAAACAAGCGTGCGGGCAAAACGCGCGCATTGTTCAAGACTAGGAGCTCATCGCCACGGAGCAAGGTCGGCAATTCCGCAAACGCGCGGTCCTCCCACGCGCCGCTTTGGCGATGGAGCAACAGCATCCGGGAGGCTTCGCGAAACGCTGCGGGCCGTTGCGCGATCAACTCGCCGGGCAACTGGTAGTCAAAAGCGTCAACTCGCATCAGTCTGAACTATAACAAAACAACCGGAATGCAGGGACAATTATCCCCGGAACCTCACCACCGGTGGGAATACAATTAAACGGCCTGGACCTGCAGGACATACCTAACATATTGTAAATAAACAGGTTACTTTGGTTAGTACAAATGCGAAATATGACTTGACATTAACATGCTCATATTTTATTATGTTTATGGAATCAACTATGGAGGTCGCTCACCATGAGAACTACTCTGAGCCGTTTTGAATCTTTTCGCGGGGCTACTACCCTGCAGGACCAGATCAACCGCCTCCTCAGCGACGCTTTTGATCGCACTTCGGACGAGGCCAACTTGACAACCTGGGCGCCTGCGGTCGACATCTACGAGACCGAACACGAACTTGTCGTCAAGGCCGATATTCCGGAGATTAAGCCGGAAGAACTCGACATTCGCGTCGAGAACAACATCCTCACCATCCGCGGCGAACGCAAGTTCGAGAAGGAAGTAAGCGAGAACAACTATCTGCGTGTGGAGCGGTCGTATGGCTCCTTCAGCCGCAGCTTCTCCCTTGCCAACACCGTGAATGCCGAAGCGATCAAGGCCGATTACAAGAATGGCGTGCTGACGCTGAGCATCCCGAAGCGCGAGGAAGCCAAGCCGAAGCAGATCAAGGTTAATGTGGAGGCGCCCGCCATGGCTGCTGCCGCGGGCCGCTAAGGCGCGAATCGTTCAAACGGCTAAGTCGTCGTGGGATAGCATAGGGGCTGGCATTCGCGCCAGCCCCTTTTCTTCAGCTAGACCGGGAAGCGAGGAATCATGCTGCGTTTTGACAAAATGACCGTGAAAGCCCAAGAGGCGCTGCAAGCGGCGCGGGACGTCGCTGCGCGCCACGAGAATCAGTCCATCGAGCCCGTGCACCTTCTCGCCGCTCTGATCCAGCAACCCGACGGCGTTGTGCCGCCGCTGCTCGCCCGCCTGGGCATTCGCACTGAATTAATCAATCAGGACATCGAACGCGAAATCGCACGTTTGCCTAAAGTGCAGGGCTTCGCACAGCAAAACATGGGGCGGCCGCTCAATGACGTTCTGGAACGCGCTTTCGACGAAGCTGACAAATTTAAGGATGAGTACGTTTCTACCGAGCACTTTTTCCTGGCCATTGCCGGCCAGGACCATGATCCCGCCGGCCAGTTGCTCAAGAAGAATGGCGCGTATCACGAGGCCATTTTGCAGGCCCTCGCGGGTGTGCGCGGCAGCCAGCGCGTTACCTCGCAGAATCCCGAGTCGACCTATGCGGCGCTTGAAAAGTACGCGCGCGACCTGACCGAACTGGCGCGCCGCTCCAAGCTGGACCCCGTCATCGGGCGCGATGAAGAGATTCGCCGCGTCATGCAGATTCTGGCGCGCCGCACAAAGAACAATCCCGTGTTGATCGGGGAACCTGGCGTCGGCAAGACCGCCATCGTTGAAGGCCTGGCGCAGCGCATCGTTTCCGGCGATGTTCCGGACGTTTTGAAAACCAAGCGGCTGGTGGCGCTGGATCTGGCGGCCATGGTTGCCGGCGCCAAGTATCGCGGCGAATTTGAGGATCGCTTAAAAGCGGTCCTGAAGGAAATCTCCGAAGCGGAAGGCCAGATCATACTGTTCATCGACGAGCTTCATACGCTCGTCGGCGCCGGCGCCGCCGAAGGCGCCATGGACGCTTCCAATATGCTGAAGCCGGCGCTGGCGCGCGGCGAATTGCGCGCGATCGGCGCCACCACCATCAACGAGTACAAAAAGTACATCGAGAAGGATCCGGCACTCGAGCGCCGCTTCCAGCCGGTTCTTGTGCCCGAACCCAGCGTGGAGGACACCATCGCGATCCTCCGCGGCCTCAAGGACCGCTACGAAGTTCATCACGGCGTGCGCATCAAGGACGCCGCCATCCTGGCCGCCGCCACTCTTTCGCACCGCTACATCTCCGATCGCTTCCTGCCAGACAAGGCCATCGACCTGATCGATGAAGCCGCCGCCAGCCTGCGCATGCAGATCGATTCTCTGCCCACGGAAATTGACGAGATCGAGCGCCGCATCCTGCAGCTCGAAATCGAGCGCCAGGCGCTGCTGAAGGAAACCGACGCGCATTCCGTCGAGCGCCGCAAGCAAATCGAAAAGGAATTGGCCAAGCTGCGCGAGGATTCCAATGCGCGCAAGGCCCGTTGGCAAGCCGAGAAGGCGGAAATCGCCAAAATTCGCAAGCTGAAGGCGCAGATCGACCAGCTCAAGGCCGAGGAACAGCGCTACGAGCGCGCCGGCGAACTCGCAAAGGTCGCCGAAATCCGCTACGGCAAGATCGCTCAGGCGGAGCGCGAGTTGAAGGAAGCCCAGGAGTGCTTTGACGCCGTTCAAAATAACACGCGCATGCTGAAGGAAGAAGTCGACGAGGAAGATATCGCCAAGCTGGTGAGCAAGTGGACAGGCATTCCCGTCGGGCGGTTGCTCGAGGGCGAAGCGCAGAAGCTTGTGCACATGGAAGAGCGTCTGCGCCAGCGCGTTGTCGGCCAGGAAGACGCTCTTTCCCGCGTGGCCAATGCCGTGCGCCGCAGCCGCGCCGGCCTTTCGGACGCCAAGCGCCCCATCGGCTCGTTCATCTTTCTGGGGCCGACCGGCGTTGGCAAGACCGAGCTGGCCCGCGCGCTCGCCGAATTTCTCTTTGACGATGAAAAGCTGATGATCCGCATTGACATGTCCGAGTACATGGAAAAGCACAGCGTTTCGCGGCTGATCGGCGCGCCGCCGGGCTATGTCGGCTACGAAGAAGGCGGGCAGCTCACCGAACAGGTTCGCCGCCACCCGTATTCCGTCATTCTGTTCGACGAAATCGAAAAGGCCCACCCGGACGTCTTCAATGTGCTTCTGCAGATTCTCGAGGACGGGCGTTTGACCGACGGCAAGGGCCGCACCGTGGATTTCCGCAATGCCGTCCTGGTGATGACCAGCAACGTCGGTTCGACCGCCATCTTTGAGCTTTCGGGAAAGGATCCGGAGCGTGCTCGCAAAGAAGCGATGGAAGCATTGCGCGCGGCGTTCCGGCCGGAGTTCATCAATCGCATCGATGAAATCGTGATCTTCAACCCGCTTGGCAAGGAGCAACTCGAACGCATCGTGGTGCTGCTGCTCAAAAACGTCGAAAAGTTGCTTGCGGAACGCCAGATTACTCTCGAGTTGACGCGTCCAGCGATCGAGTTGCTGCTTCACGAGGGCTTCGATCCGGCATACGGCGCGCGGCCGCTGCGGCGGACCATTCAGCGCCTCGTTCAGGATCCCCTGGCGATGCAGATACTGGAAGGCGCCGTTCTGCCTGGCGATCACGTACGCGCCGATCGCCACGGCCAAAAGGATGCCATGCGCTTCGAACGCGTGCCCGCCAAGGCACCGGCCGCGGCAGCCAGGAAATAACGGCGGAAATAAACTTCTCGCCAGGAGAGGGAGGCGGCGTGACGCTCTTCAGGCTGCGCTCTAGACTAACGTTTCCGCCGAGCAAAATAAGTTTTCGCCAGGAAGGTTAATCACATGAAAGTTCTGCGTACCGGGATTCTTCTGATTCTTCTCAGTGTGCTGCTGGTCCTTGTGGGCGGCGCTATTGGCGGGCGTGGCGGCATGCAAATCGCCCTGGTCATCGCCATTCTGATGAACGGCGTCTCCTATTTCTTTTCCGACAAGATCGCGCTCAAATCCAGCGGCGCGCAGCCGGTCACCCGCGAGCAGCTTCCGCGTTTATACCAGGTGATGGAGCGCCTCGCCGCCAAATCGAACATTCCGGTGCCGAAACTCTATGTGGTTCCAGACATGGCGCCGAATGCCTTTGCCACGGGGCGCAATCCGAATCACGCCTCGGTTGCGGTCACGCAAGGCTTGTTGCAAATCATGAGCGACGACGAACTGGAAGGCGTCATCGCGCACGAGCTTTCTCACGTGCGCAATTACGACATCCTGACCAGCTCCATCGCGGCCACAATCGCCGGCGCGGTCACCTATATGGCCCAGATGGGCAGGTGGGCCATGATCTTCGGCGGGTACGGCGGCAGCCGCGATGATGACCGCGGCGGTGGCGGATTGTCGGCCCTGCTTATGATCTTTCTCGCGCCCTTCGCCGCGCTGCTGCTGCAGCTCTTTCTGTCTCGCACCCGCGAGTATGCCGCGGACGAAACCGGTGCACGCATGGTCGGCCAGCCCTATGGACTGATCAGTGCCCTGGAGAAGTTAGGGGCTTATAACCGGCGCATCCCCACGTCGGCCATTTCCCCCAGTATCTCTTCACTGTGTATCGTAAGGCCGATGTTCGGCGGGGGCACGCTCTCCTCGTTGTTCAGCACGCATCCCCCGCTGGAAGACCGCATTGCTGCGCTGCGCCAGATGGTGAATACGCCCTTGCGCTGATACACGCCAAGTGCAAGGCATGTTCATCCTGCGGTAAAGATTTCCGATTTAGGGAATCACAGATTCCTGCGGGCACGCTCCCGCCTTCCTAACATATTCACAATCAATAAGTTAGTCAATCCGATGGAAGCTCTATGATTTGGCTCCACAAATGCACCTATCCAGGACACCAGCTATGGCCTGCATTGAGAGACCTGAGGGATACCGGGTATGAGCTGTCGAGATACTATTCATCTGATTTGTATGTACTTAGAGGGGAAACTTTCCCCTGGCGTCCAGGTTGAAATCGAGCGCCATTTGCATTCTTGCCCCGACTGTCGGCTGGTTCTCGACGCCGCGACGACCACCTTGGATCGCTACTTCGGGCCCACCAAGCTCACTCCGGACTCCCAAGCCGCTTGAGCAGTTCCCACTAACTCTTTTCTTCGTAATTGCTTAGCGTCCGCTCGAGATCTATCTGTGGGGCTTTCATTCTCTTTGGGCCTCGAGGATTCTCTCCATTTCTGCCCCATGAAAAAGCTGCAAAATTTACGTTCGCAGAAGGGCACAGGTAATCTTTACTGGTACTAGTACACTCTAAACCGGCCCCATCCCGTTTCCCTTTTGCCTCTAACGCTTTCGCCATCATGGTCTTATAAGTACCATAACCCGTTGCTCCACTTTGGCTCCGCGAGTGCCCGTTTTCCACAGCGCAGGGCGGCAACGCCAAAAGGAGATGATGTCCATGAGCGAGTTTCAAGAGACGAATATCCAGAGCACGGCAACCACACCCCGCTGGGTGGGTCTTGCCATCGCGGCCCTCGGCGGACTTTCCTTGATCGGCATCGGAGTAGGCTGGAGTGCTTTGAACCACGCCAAATCCGTAGAACAGTCAACGCAAGCTTCTTTGAAGCAGCAAAATGATGCGCTGGGCCAGCGCCTGGCCAAATCCGATGACCAGAGTCAACAGTTGCAGAGCGACCTCAAGGTCGTCACGGACAAGCTGAACGTCACGCAGGACGAGCTTATCAGCGCGCGCAAGCAGTCGAAGGCTGCGGTCGCCGCTTATGACAAGAAGCTGACGGGCTTGGCATCAAACGTCAACACGCAACTCGCCACTAAGGCCAGCACCGAAGATGTCACCAAGTTAAATGGCGATGTCACCGGCGTGAAGGGTGACCTCGACGTCACCAAAGCCAAGCTCGAACGCTCCATGGGCGACATGAACGTGATGAGCGGTCTGATTGCCCGGAATCACGACGACGTGGAAGAGCTGAGGCGCCGTGGCGATCGCAACTACTTTGAATTCACTTTGGCCAAGGCCAAGACGCCGCAGCGCGTTGGCCCCGTCCAGATGTCCCTGAATAAGACCGACCCGAAAAAGTCCAAGTACACCATGACCGTGCTCGCCGATGACAAGTCCATCGAGAAGAAGGACAAGACCGCCGGCGAACCCGTGCAGTTCTACGTCAAGGGTAGTACGCACATGTCTCCCTATGAGATCGTCGTGTTCGACGTCGGCAAGAGCCAGATCACCGGCTATCTTTCCACGCCCAAGTCGGCAGCCACTGCTGCGGCCAGCAATACTGCCGCCCAATAACCAACTGCGGCTTGCCATTCTCGACGCAAGTCCATTTCCTTGAGAGCGATACCAAAGGGAGGATCCAGAGAATCCTCCCTTTTCCTTTGACTGCATAAACGTGCTGGCACGGCCCGCGTCCAACAATCAATTGCCTCTGGACAGCGTTCCGGCGCTGTGCCACTCTAATGGCCTTCGGCTGGGAGTGTTTTGAAGCGACATCCTATGAGGGGGAGGAAAGATGAAAACTAAATTTCTGGCAGGAATGGTACTCGTTCTTTGTGCGGCAGCGCTTACTTTTGCGGCCGACGGGAGCTGGACCGGCTATATCTCTGACAGCATGTGCGGGGCAAAAGGCGCCAATGAAAAGCACGCCGATTGCGCCGCCAAGTGCGTGAAGGAGCACGGCGCGAAATATGTCTTCGTCAACGATGCCGATAAGAAGGTCTACGCCATCGATGCCCAGGACAAAGTCGCCGCTCATGCCGGCCATCACGTCACCGTGAAGGGCACGGTTGACGGTGACAATCTGACGCTCACAAGCATCGAAATGGCCAAATAAGACTCTCGATCTAAACTTTTTTTTGAGCAGGCAGGAGTTCGCTCCTGCCTGTTTTCCTTTTGCACTTCTGCCAAATTCCGCTACGATGATCCTTCGCCCATGTCCACGACTCTTCTCCACGTTGGCCGCGCCTTCACTCCCTCGACGGAACTACGTGACGCTGGAATCCTGGTTCGCGACGGTGTCATCGCGGCCATCGGACCGCGCAGCGGCATGTCACTTCCCGCCGGTGCGAACGAGATCAGCGCCACCGACAGGATTGCGGTCCCTGGCTTTCTGGACGTCCATATCCACGGCGCCGGCGGCCACGACGTTATGGAAGGCACCGAAGACGCCCTTAAGGCTGTCTCCAAAACCATCGCTGCCCACGGTACCACCTCTTACCTTGCGACGACGGTCACGGCCAACCCTGAGGAAATCTGCAGGAGCGCCGAGGGCATCTCCCGTTACATCGCGCTGCAACACCAGGCGACTGATTCCCGCGCGGAAGCCCTCGGCATCCACTTCGAAGGACCATTCCTCAGCCCCGTTCGCCGCGGCGTTCAGCCCGCGGAATGGCTGAAGCTGCCATCGGCGGATTTGCTGGAAAGGTTTATTGCCGCGGCCGGCGGCCACGCCCTGATCCTCACCATCGCGCCTGAACTTCTTGGCGCCCTGCTCTGCATTGATGCCGCCCGAAAAGCCGGGCTGGTCGTGGGGATGGGTCACACCGACGCAACCTACGAACAGGCGCGCGCCGCCATCAATCGAGGCGCACGCCACGCCGTTCACGTCTACAACGCGATGCGCCCGTTTACTCACCGCGATTCCGGCGTGATTGGCGCCGTACTCACTTCACCCGGCGTCACTGCGGAGTTGATCGCCGATGGCGTGCACGTTGATGACACGGCCATGCGGCTTCTCCTCCAGGCAAAAGGCGCGGGAGGCGTCATCCTCATCAGCGACGGCATTTCCGCCACCGGCATGCCGGACGGGAAATACATGCTGGGATCATTTGAGGTGACCGTAAGCGGCGGCGTCTGTCGCAATGCCGAGGGCAAACTGGCCGGGAGCACGCTCACTCTAGATCGAGCGTTGCGCAATATCGTCGGCCTGGGCGCCTCTCTCGGCGATGCCTTGCGCATGCTCACGCTGAATCCTGCCACGCTGCTGGGTATCGAGTACAAAAAGGGTTCGCTGCGCGTGGGAGCGGACGCCGATATCGTCCTCCTTGATGACGCCCTCAACGTCACCCAGGTCTGGACCCGCGGCCTGACGAATTAAGTCCGTTCGCCAGCAACTCCCTGGAACAGTGGAAGCCTCACGAACGCAGTGAAGGCAAGCTTCTGGTTCTTCAGAGTCGCGCTTCCAGAAAAATTCAGCGCGATCCTGCGCGAGGGCTAGGAATTCAGGGGTATCTTCAATTCGTCGGCGAGTTGCTGCGCATTGAACGGGCTGCACGCGAAATAGCGCTCCCCCACTTTCAGAGTCGGCACTTTTCGCTTGCCGTTGTTCGCGCGGACCACAATCTCTTCGTCCTCCGGATCCTCTTCGATGTTCACTTCCTCGAAGGCGACGCCCTGTTCCTTCAGGAAAGTCTTCGCGCGACGGCAATCCGGGCACCATGCGGTGCTGTACATCGTGATCGGTTCCATGACGAGTTCCTCAGCCCATTGGATAACGCCAGAGGTGACAGGTTACAACCCGGTGGAAGGCTCTGCCGGCCCCCTGTTTCAGGGTGTAGCTACGGGTGCGCCGCGGTACTTCCTCACGATCTGGATGCGGATCACCGCTCTCGCCAAAGCCACCGAAGCGCGGTCCCAATCGATATTCGTGTCGTTGGATGCCAGGCGCTTCTCCGCGCGTGCCAGTGCCGCTTGCGCCCGGCTGACGTCGATTTCTTCTGCGCGCTCCGCGGTTTCCGCCAGCACGGTGACGCGGTCCGGCAGCACTTCCGCGAACCCGCGAATCACCGAAAACGGAGTCGGCCGGCTCGACGTTGCCGTGCGGTAGGTCAACTCGCCAATCCCCAGCTCCGTCATCAGCGGCGCGTGGCCCGGCAACACCCCCAGCTCGCCTTCCAGCCCGGGAATCGTCACCTCGAGCACCGTTTCCCGCAGCAGTTGCCGCTCCGGCGTCACTACAATCAGTTCTATCGCATCAGGCAGCATCTGCTTCTTTCTTAAACGCCCGCCTTCATCTTCTCGGCCTTCTCCAGCACTTCTTCGATCGTGCCGACCATGTAGAACGCCTGCTCCGGAATATCGTCATACTTGCCTTCGACGATCTCCTTGAAGCTGCGCACGGTGTCTTCGATCTTGACGTACTTTCCTTCGAGCCCGGTAAACTGCGCGGCCACGAACATGGGCTGCGAGAGGAATTTCTCGATGCGCCTGGCGCGCGCCACGGAGAGCTTGTCCTCGTCGGAAAGTTCCTCGATACCCAGAATCGCGATGATGTCCTGCAAATCCTTGTAGCGCTGCAGAACTGACTTCACCGAACGCGCCACGCCGTAATGCTCTTGCCCGACAATGCGCGGATCGAGAATGCGCGAACTGCTGGCCAATGGATCGACCGCCGGATATATGCCGCGCTCCACAATCTGCCGGCTCAGGTTGGTCGTTGCATCCAGGTGCGTGAAGGTCGCTGCCGGCGCCGGGTCGGTATAGTCGTCCGCAGGCACATAGATCGCCTGCACCGAAGTGATCGAGCCCGTCTTCGTGGAAGTAATGCGCTCCTGCAATTCGCCGATTTCCGTATTCAGGTTGGGTTGGTAACCTACCGCGGAAGGCATGCGGCCCAGCAATGCGGAGACTTCCGAGCCCGCTTGCACAAAGCGGAAAATATTGTCGATGAAGAGCAGCACGTCCAGGTGTTCCTGGTCGCGGAAATATTCCGCCACCGTCAATCCTGTCAGGCCCACCCGCAGGCGCGCTCCGGGGGGTTCCGTCATCTGCCCGTAAATCAGCGCCGCGCGCGACTTATCCGGATTGCCCGGCACGATCACGCCAGATTCCTGGAATTCCAGGTACAGGTCGTTTCCTTCGCGCGTCCGTTCGCCCACGCCGGCAAATACCGAAACGCCGCCGTGCTTCATGGCCACGTTGTGAATCAGTTCCTGAATCAATACGGTCTTGCCGACACCTGCTCCGCCAAACAATCCGATCTTGCCACCCTTCAAGAACGGCTGGATCAGGTCCACCACCTTGATTCCGGTCTCGAACATTTCGAGCGCCGTGGACTGGTCTTCGAGCGTCGGTGCCGGCCGGTGAATGGGATAAAACGTGTCCGCTTTGACCGGACCCAAATTGTCCACCGGCTTGCCCAGCACGTTCAGCACGCGTCCCAGCGTGGCGCGCCCCACCGGCACTTCGATCGGTTTCCCGGTGTCGTACGCCTTCATGCCGCGCACCATGCCCTCGGTCGGCTCCATCGCCACCGCGCGCACGCGCCCTTCGCCCAGGTGCTGTTGCACTTCCGCGGTCACCTCCAGCGGCTCTGGAATGCTGAAGCCCTCGCTGGTAATGCGCACCGCGTTGTAAATTGCCGGCAGGTGCCCGGCCGCATACTGAATGTCCAGCACAGGCCCGATGACCTGCACCACACGTCCCACCGCTGCGTATTGCTCCGCCATCTTCGGCTCCTCTAATTCCGCTAAGTCGCTCGTGACTAGGCTGTTCCCACTGCCCCACTCACGATTTCGATAATCTCTTTCGTGATCGCCGCTTGCCGCACTTTGTTCATGTGCAGCGTCAGGGCTTCAATCACGTCGCCCGCATTCTGGGTCGCCGCATCCATTGCCGTCATGCGCGCCGCATGCTCCGCGGCAGAGGATTCCAGCATGGAGCGTAATACCTGTGTTTCGACGTACCTCGGCAGGAGCCGGTTCAAAATCTGGTCCTCCGGCTGTTCGTAGATGTAATCGATCTGCGCGCTCTCGGCTTCCACCTGCGTCTCTTCGCCCTTCTCGATCGCTTCCACCGGAAGAAGTTTCTCCACCGCCAGGTGCGGTGCCAGCACATTCTTGAATTCGCTGAACACCACATACACGGCATCGACCGATTCTTTCGCGTACAGCTCCGTCACCAGGTTGGCAATCTCCCGGGCAATTCCAAAATCCACGCGCGCCAGCACGTTCACGTATTCCCCGGCGAATTCAAACCCGGCCTTGCGCAGCGTGTCGCGCCCCTTCTTTCCAATGGGGATGGTCACGATCTTCTTGCCCTTCTTGCTGCGAAAGAATTCGATCGCCGTCTTCAGGATGTTGGTGTTGAACGCGCCCGCCAAACCCCGCTCGCCCGCCAGCACCAGCACCAGGATGCGCTCTTCCGGGCGCTTGGCCAGCAAAGGATGCTGCGGCGATTCGATCCGCGCCATCGTGGAGCGCAGCACGCGCGCCAGTTCCTTGGCGAACGGCCGCGCCGCCAGCGCCGCTTCCTGTGCCCTGCGCAGCCGCGCCGCCGCCACGAACTTCATCGCGCGCGTAATCTGCTGCGTGTTTTTCACCGAGCGGATGCGTCGCCGGAAATCGAGTAGTGTGGCCATGTCTTATCGCCGGTCCGCTCAGTTCGCTCCCGCCGCAATCGCCGCCGTGAAGCGTTCCTTGAAAGCATCGATCGCCGGCTTGATGCCCGCTTTGATGCCGTCGTCGAGCGCCTTTTTCGTGGCGATCTCTTTCAGCACCCCGGCGTAGTTGGTTTCCGCGAATTGCAGGAACTCCCTTTCGAACCGGCACACTTCGTTCACGGGAATCGTATCCAGCGCACCGGTCGTGGCCACGTAAATCGCCAGCACCTGCTTTTCCGCCGACAGCGGCACGTACTGATCCTGCTTCAATACTTCCGTCAGCCGTTGCCCGCGCGCCAACTGCGCCCGCGTCACTTTGTCCAACTGCTCCGTGCCGAACTGGGCGAACGCCGCCAGATCCCGGAACTGCGCCATATCCAGCCGCAGCGTTCCGGCCACCTGCCGCATCGCCTTCATCTGCGCGTTCCCGCCGACGCGGCTCACCGAAATGCCTACGTTGATTGCGGGACGTATGCCTGCGTTGAAGAGGTCCGACTCCAGATAAATCTGCCCGTCGGTAATCGAGATCACGTTCGTGGGAATGTATGCCGAAACGTCGCCTGCCTGCGTCTCAATCACCGGCAGCGATGTCAGTGAGCCCCCGCCAAGTTTGTCGTTTAATTTCGCCGCGCGTTCCAGCAGCCGCGAGTGCAGGTAGAACACGTCGCCCGGGAACGCTTCGCGTCCCGGCGGCCGCCGCAGCAGCAACGAAATCTCGCGGTAAGCCTGCGCGTGCTTCGAAAGATCGTCGTAAAAGGTGACCGCGTGTTTTTTGTTATCGCGGAAGTACTCGCCCATCGCGCAAGCCGCATACGGCGCGATGTACAGCAGCGAAGCCGGTTCCGACGCCGAGGACGCCACCACAATCGTATAGTCCATCGCGCCCGCATCGGTGAGCACCTTCACCACCTGCGCAATCGTCGAGCGTTTCTGTCCGATCGCGCAATAGATGCAAATCATGTCGCTGCCCTTCTGGTTGATGATGGTGTCCAGAATGATCGCGGTCTTTCCCGTCTGCCGGTCGCCGATGATCAGCTCCCGCTGCCCGCGGCCAATCGGGATCATGGAGTCAATCGCCTTGATGCCCGTTTGCAGCGGTTCGCGCACCGGTTGGCGGTCCAGCACGCCCGGGGCGATGCGTTCCAGCGGGATGCGCAGCTTCGTGGTGATGGGTCCCTTATCGTCAATCGGCTCACCCAGCGGATTCACCACACGGCCGATCAATTCCTCGCCCACCGGCACGGACATAATCGTGTTCGTGCGGCGCACCACGTCGCCTTCCTTGAGTTCCGAGGATTCGCCCAGCAGCACCGCGCCCACATCTTCCTCTTCGAGGTTCAGCGCCAGTCCGAAGATGTTGTGCGGAAACGCCAGCATCTCGCCGGACATGGCCTTTTCCAGACCGTGGATGCGCGCGATCCCGTCGCCCACGCTGATGATCGCGCCCACTTCGTCCACGGACACGGTCTGCTCGTAGTTCGCGATCTGCTCTCGCAGGATTTTGCTGATTTCGTCTGCCTTGATGTTCGCCATGCCTGCTCCGTTCCCGAATGTCTATTCCGCCGTCAATCGCGCGCGCATTTCATTCAACCGGCTGCGCAACGACCCGTCGTAAATCGTGTCCCCGATCCGCACCACTGCTCCGCCCAGCAGTTCCGGCTCCAGCGCATACTTGGCCTGGATCTTCTTGCTCGTCAGGCGTTCCAGCGTCTGCAATAGTTGCACTTTCTGCGCGTCGCTCAGGTTCACCGCTGAAGAAACTTCCGCCTCGGCCACGCCCTGCCTCCGCCGGATGACTTCCTGGAAGGCTTCCAAAATGTCCGGCAGCAGCGGCGTGCGCTGGTTGTCCACCATCACGAACAGGAAGTTCCGGATGATCTTGCTCGCGCCCATCCGCGCCGCCAGTTTTTCGATCACGCCGTGCTTCACTTCCCGCGCTACCCCCGGGGTGGCCAGAAACGTCCGCAATTCCGCCGATTCGGCAAACGCGGCGCCAAACTCCGAGAGTTGCTTCAACACGGATTCCGCCGCGCCCTGCTCCAGCGCGATATCCGCCAGCGCGTTCGCGTATTGCAGGCTCGCCGATCTCAATTCGGCCTCCCCTGCAGGCTCTCCACAAACTGACTGATCAGGGCTTCCTGCACGCTGGGCGTCATCTGCCTGGCTACCAGCGATTCGGCTCCATCCACCGCCAGTTTTGCCGCCAGCGCCTTCAATTCCACGCGTGCCGCGCGCTCTGCGGCTTCCATTTCCGCTTTGGCCGCCGTGCCGATCTTCTCCACGTCGCCCTTCGTAATCATGCGCAGGCGTTCAATCTCCGCGCTGGCTTCCCGCTGGGCGATGGCGCGAAATTCGGCAATTTCCTTTTCCAGATTGGCCAGCTTTGCTGCGGTGTTCTGGAGCTGCTTCTCGGCTTCCGCTTTTGCAGCCGTTGCCTTGGCAATCGCGGCGCTGATGTTGTCCGCAGTGCGCCGGAACATCGGCGGCAGCAGCTTCGCGAACACCCAGTAGGCGAGGCCCGCCAGAATCATGAAGTGAATCCACTTGAAGATCGTTCCGATCGGCTGTTCCGCCGGGCTTCCGCCCTCTTCCGCTGCTCGCGCCAGCACGCTGCTCGACAGCAGCACAACCGCCGCCAGCAACGCTCGCGTCCATCCCCTGCGGCTCATCGTGCCTCTCTCGCCGGGCTGCCCGGTGCAGGCGGCGCCGGCAACACCCGCCGCGCGATCTCCACGGCCAGTTGCTCCACGCTTGCTTCGATCTCTTTCTTTGCCGCCGCCAATTCACCGGCCACGCTTTCCTTCGCCACGTTCACTTCCCCGCTGGCCTTTGCCCGCGCTTCTTTCAAAAATCCCGCGCGTTCGTCCAGCAGCTTTTTCCGATCGGCTTCCTGCTCCGCGTACACCTTGGCGCGCGCCTGCTTCAGCGCTTCCTCGTACTGCTTCACCTTTTCTGCCGCGGCCGCTTGCGCCGCCTCGGCGGCCTTCTGCGCGCCCAGCGTTCGCGCGTCGCGCTCAGCCATTACCTTCAAAAGGGGTTGGAAGAATACGGATCGCAGGATGAAATAAAAAATAAGGACGATCAGGGCTACAGGCACAGCCCGAAGAAACAGTTCCCCTATTTGGCGAACTAAGTCTGTCATTGAGTTGTATCGCCTATGCTTTTAGATAGGCAGCCGCTCCGTGCCCAAGACCCGGTAGGAGCATACGGTGACCTGCGCGCCGCCTCACGGAACCATCCTTTATAACATTCGCCTCAACTTCCCGTCAACGAAACCCGCCCCCAGGTAATGTCCTAATTGGGGTTCTGGCCTATTTGTGTTGTGCGGCTAGTTTAAGTTTTGCCTCTCCCTGTGGACCTTTGGGTCGGGTTTTGACATTAACCCATACTTGGTCGTTGTCCCCTTTTTCAATGTTCGGGGATACGGCCGCGTCAAAACCACAGGCGGTCAAGGCTTTGGCTAGCGTCTCCGCCGCTTGTCGGCTACGGATGACCCCTGTACTGGCTACTTCAATTCCAGTTTTGAAAGCGGCAGTTGCAGGATTGAAAGGCGTGCCACTTGGGGCTAAGGTCCGGGAATTAACACCGCGATCTTGGGGACAATCGCTGCGAGCTTGCTTTGACGAACTAAGCGAATATTTTCAGGGCTGGATGGGGCACTTCCGGATTTGCACCGAGGAAGGCGCGT
>Ga0182017_10001279_pt1 | contig 19553 bp, 22 predicted proteins | sample 712E3DmetaG_FD_120492 | JGI IMG/M metagenome (GOLD analysis project Ga0182017, IMG submission 120492) | Permafrost microbial communities from Stordalen Mire, Sweden - 712E3D metaG | ecosystem: Environmental > Terrestrial > Soil > Wetlands > Permafrost | place: Sweden: Stordalen | collected... | reverse complement strand
GTGAACGAGATGGACGCGCACAAGCACGCGGCGCTCGCGCTCGTCGGCGACGCGCGGGTCGCCCTGGAGGAGCTTGGCGCGGCGCTCGCCGAGCGCGGCTACCGGGTTCCCGAGGCACACGCGTCGGCAGCCGCGGGGCTCCGGGCCGAATGGACCGCCGAGGTCGACCGGGTCCTCGGCCTCACTGCCCCCGGGGGCCTCTCCCAGGCGGAGGTGATCGGCGTCGTGAACCGGTCGGTCGGCCCAAACGCCGTCATGGTGAGCGCCGCCGGGAGTCTCCCCGGCGACGTCCACAAGCTCTGGCGGACGCCGACCCCGGGCGGCTACCACGTGGAGTACGGTTACTCGTGCATGGGCTACGAGGTGGCCGGCGGGCTCGGCGTCAAGATGGCGACCCCCGCAAGCGACGTCGTCGTCCTGGTCGGCGACGGGAGCTGGCTGATGCTCTCGGCCGAGCTGTTGACCGCCGTCCAGGAGGGCCGGAAGCTCGTCGTCGTCCTCCTCGACAACCACGGCTACGCTTGCATCACGCGCCTCTCCGGCGACTGCGGCGGCAGGAATCGGTTCAACGAGTTCCGCTTCCGCGATCCGGCGACCGGGCTCTACACCGGCGACGTCGTCCCGATCGACTTCGCCGCGAACGCGCGCTCCCTCGGCGCGGACGTCCTCACTCCGCGGGGCCGCGATGATCTCGCCGCCGCCATGCAGACAGCGCTCGCCTCCAACCGAACGACGGTCGTCGTCGTCGAGACCGACCCGAGTGTGGATGTCCCTTCATACGAGAGCTGGTGGGATGTGCCGCGCGCCCAGGTCTCGGACTCGGCGACGGTCCGGGACGCGCGGGCCCGCTGGGAAGCGGACGTGCAGACCGAACGCTGGCACCTGTGACGCCGCCTACATGGAAACGGGAGACGCAACAGATCAAGCGGAGGCGGGCTACCGGACGACCTGGATGTCTATGCCGATGTGTAATCGCGCCCACGCCCGATCGGCCGTCACTGCGGGGATCCGCCGCGCCAATGCGAGCGCGAGACAGGCGCGATCTCCAAGCGAGAGGCCGAGCGCACGGGTCTGCGAGACAAGCGAGGCCGCGAGGGCCGCATCGGCCGTCGTGAAAGGAACGATCTCGATCGTGGTGGAGGTCAACCGCTGCATGACCGTGCGCGCGTCATGCCCATCGCGCACGAACCGCCCGATGACCTCGGACAGGTTGACCGCCGACAGGCAGGCGGTCTCGATCACCGCGCCGACACGCTCGTGTCCTCTCTCGCGAAAGAGAAAGGCCAGGAGCGCCGACGCGTCGATGGCAATCATTCCTTTGCTTGCTCCCGCCGTCGCTCGGCGATCAAGGCATCAACCACCTTGCGGGGCTTCTTGGGACCGTACAGCTCACTAACCCAGTCTTGCAGGGCAAATGCCGGCCGGCGGGAATCCCCCTCCATGCACACCGCCGCCAGGATGGCCCGCGCCTCTGCCTCCATGCTGCGCCCACCCCGGGCCGCGCGGACTCGGAGCCGCGCATGCACCTCGGCCGGCAGGTTGCGGATATTCAGGACAGCCACGGCAGCTCACTCCTTCCTCTGTCAATCACCTCACCCCACAGATTCCATTATTCCACCGCCGGGTCACAGGTTGTTTTGGGGCCAACGTCCCCCATTATGGCGGATCGACACGGTCGTTCAGGCAGCACAGGAGTATCTGAACTTCCTGGTCGGTCAGGCTGATGTCAGGTATGGGTATCTCCACAGCGGCATCCTGTAGGCCTCCGGCTTGTCGGTTCACCGGCAAGATAACAATCAAATATGAACAGCGTCCACAACGCCTTGATTCTTATAGTGTTACGCATTTCATGGCCCATCTGCTGGATCATCTTCCGGTTTCCAGTCAAATAGCGCTCATCGTATGTGTCAATCGCCGCCGGGCGGCAGTGCATGATATCCGCCCTTTTTCGGGCTACCTCTGAACTGAATCTCACCCTGCTGTTTCAGAAGTTTCACCCAGCGCTCGATCGTCTTGACGGGCACGCTTAGCCCCTCCGAGATTGCAGGCGTCCTGAGACCTGGATGCAGCCGAATGTACTTCAGGAGTCGAGTTACTCCCTCGCTTACTCCCCCAGTTACTCCCTCGCTCAGACGAGCGACTGAGGGAGTAATCCCCCGAACCGCCCCCTGTCGTTCGATGGCCGAGTCCTGGGACTTGCGTTTGAACGCAATGGAGAACCACGCTTCGCCCGTTTCGATCAGCGGGTTCTCAAGACCGTAGTTCTTCATCTCGGTGCGAATTCGCCGGATGCCGGAGCCGACATCCTCCACGAGTTCTAGGCGGTGCATCAGGGCGAAGAGCAGCGGATTGCGGGGCATGCTTACCCGCCCCAGGTCCGCCAGTTTCAGGCCGGAAACCAGACCGCCGGGGTTGATGATCTCCGCGCGGTCGAGAGAGATGTGAACCTGGATATGCCCGGTCAGACGGTAGTCACGGTGGCCAATCGCATTGAGAATCGCTTCGCGCAAAGCATCAACCGGCAACTCCAGAATTTCCTGCCGAGGGCCGCTTCGGATGACGTATTCCGTGTTGAGGTGGGCTTCCAGGTAGGCGATGGCGGCTTTGTGCGTTTCGACGATATTGCCTTCATAGATCTGCTGGTCGAGGATCTTTGTCTTGCCGGTGCCCTGAAAGAGCACGCAGTTGATCTTGGCCTCCAGAAAGAACTTCGGTACCCGCTTACTGAAGAACAAGGCGCCGGCGTTGGACATACCTTCATCGGTCAGGACCTCCAAGTTCCTGAGCACGTCCTCCGTCTTCATCCCGGAGGGGATGTCGGCGGCGCGGGCAAAGGCACGATATTTCTTGGGGTCGAAGTCCCGGTCCATGTCGAAACCGCGACAGATCTGTTTGTCGAAGGAGATTAGGCCTTCCTTGAAGAAGAACTCCCGGATCTCGTCACGGTTCAACTGCTGTGTCGTTGCGGCCTCCCTCATATAGAACTTCCCGCCGACCATATGGGGCTTCCTACTCCCGGCGGGTACGGTCACGAGGAGGACGTTCTCGATCGGCTCGATCTCGACTGCTATGGGCGGGTCCACATTCCTGGCGATGGACTGAATTTCCGACTTGGTGCGGTTGATATTGCTCACGCCCACGAGGCTTCCACGGTCATCCGCACCGACAACGATGCGTCCCCCGATGGCGTTGGCAAAAGCGCAAACCTCACGTCCCAGATCGGCGGAGACCGAGCGTTTGAACTCCAGGGTGAGTCCTTCGCCCAACCGCATGAGATTGAGGAGTTCGCGCTTGGTCATAAGAACGCCCTCTCCAAAATGCCGCCTAGCAGATCCGCCGGCGATTCACCCTGCCGCCGAGGCAGGAGGCTGAACATGTTGATCCGCAGGAACGTGTAGCCAAAACTCTCCAATTCCACAGAAAGTCCATCCGGCACACCGCCGCCAGGATGGCCCGCGCCTCTGCCTCCATGCTGCGTCCACCCCGGGCCGCGCGGACCCGGAGCCGCGCATGCACCTCGGCCGGCAGGTTCCGGATATTCAGAACAGCCACGGCAACTCACCCCCTCCTCTCCCGTACGGTCCATATCCCCCCAATGTCCCCATTGTATGCATTGCCTTCACCGTTGTCAATCCCCTCACCCCACAGATTCCAGTAACCCACCACCAGGTCGTGAGTTATTTTGGAACCAACGCATTACTACCTTGCAGTCCAGCACTCGCGGCGAGGAGACTTCGGGCGGTCGACGGAGATTGACTCGAACAACGCGTCGACTTCCAGCTCGAACGGTCTCGGCTTGACTCGACGCTAGGGCGGGGGGATACTTTCCCGACAACCCCTGTACCCACCTTTTGTTGGCAGTCACATGGGGGCCCCTTATGGGTACGAGCGTATGGTTTTTCCTCCACAAGCATGGTGGTTCGATTCATTCTCTGCCGTCGCGCCCTTTCCAGCGGTTCCATGATAGGCACGAGAAGCTGCCGGAATGTTAGGGAACCCGGGCTATGATCGTCGAACTCGCGGTTGAATTCGAAAATCGTCGGCGGATACGGGTGATAAGGGCGTGGTGGTGCAAGTTCAACGTTGATAGGGAAAGCCTTTGGGCCCTGAGTCACACCTTTAGCCACACTGGAGGGACCTGACCGTGGAATGGCGTTTCCGGCCGATGTCCGAGGGCGAAATCAACGTGGATCCCATCGAAGGGGAGTTTTTCACAACGGACGCCCTCGACAGCCACGCCGCCGGCCTCGTGCGCGAAGCCATCCAGAACTCCCTTGACGCTCGGATCCCGGGCCAGAAAGTCCGGGTCCGGTTCAGGTACTCTGGCCCCAAACTGGCTTTAGGCCAGGAGGAGCGGAAGACTTTCCTCGAAGGGCTCTGGCCACATCTCGAGTCTCCGCACTGCGGCCTCCTAAATCTTCCAGGGAAAAAGGAGGACATGGACTTCCTCCTCATCGAGGACGACGGGACCCGAGGCCTTCGGGGGGACCCGGCACAGGTGGAGGACCTCGACGAAGCGGATAACGGAACCCGCAACGATTTCTATTACTTCTGGCGGAATGTCGGCAGGACCGCCAAGAAGGAAACGGACCTTGGGCGCTGGGGGTTGGGGAAGACGGTATTTCAAGCGGCATCCCGCATCAACGCTTTTTTGGCTTGACCAGGCGTGCGGATGACGGGCGATGCCTCCTCATGGGCCAGGCGGTCCTGAAGATCCACAAGGAGGGGGCGATCCGCTACACCCCCTACGGGTACTTCGGCAACTTCCAGGGGGACCTGGCCCTCCCTTGCGAGGAACCGCAGAAGCTTCAGACCTTCAGTGAGGCCTTCTGGGCAAGGCGGGAGAGCCCGGGGCTTTCGGTGGTCATCCCCTTCCCGTCCGCGGAAATCACGACCGATGAAATCGTACAATCTGTGGCACATCACTACTTCGTTTCCATCCTCAAGGAAGATCTGGTTGTGGAGGTCGAAAACGGCGCCCACGGCGTGACCCTCGACAGAGATAGGGTTTTGCACGATTCCTCCATCTCCCCCATGGTCACTTTGGCGGATTGGACGCTTCGCGGCGGGGTGCCCCGTGGGACGTGCACCTGTCCTCCGCAAGGGAGAGCCCCCCCAGTGGATCCCTACCATCCTGCCCGAACTGGTCCTCAAGGCGAGCCGCGAAGCCCTGGAGCGGGACCGGCGCGTGACCTTCGAGGTCCCGCTGTGGGTGACGCCGAAGGGAGGGGCGCCGAAATGCACCTCGTTCCTGGTGTCCTTGCAGCGGGAAGCCGGGCTGAAGCGCGGGGAGGCCACCTTCGTACGCGACGGGGTCACTCTCTCCGGGATACGCCCGAGCCTGCCCCCGGAACTTCGGGCCTTCCTTTTCGTGGGGGACCCCCTCCTTTCGAGGTTCTTGGGAGACTGCGAGAATCCGGCCCACACGGAGTGGCAGGAGCGGTCCCCCAAGTTCAAGGACGCCTACGAGCTCGGCCCGAGCACGCTCCGGTTCATCAAGAACGCCCCGCGAGAGCTCTGGGACTTTCTGAGCAGACCTGCTCAGGGGAGAGACGAAGAGCTACTGAAGGAGATTTTTTCCATCGACGCGAAGGAGGTGGAGCCGGAACCGAAGCAGGAGCCTTCGGAATCGGATGAACCAGGGGAGGGCGAGAGTCCCGATACGATGGAAGAGGTGGCCGGGACGGACCCCGCCGTCAAGATCGCGCGCCTGATGGGAGGGTTCCGGGTGAAGGCGGCTCGGGGGGTCTCGTCGGTTCCCGAGGAAATCCGCATCCGGGCGGCCTATGAGGTCAGGCGGGGGAATCCATTCGCTCGGTACAGCCCCTTCGATTTTGCCTTGGATGAGAAGCCCATCATCGTGATGCGCCACCAGGTAGAAATCTTAGAGATGAAAGAGAACGTGCTACGAATCAGACCCGAGGGCCCGGCATTCAGCGTCACCGTCAAAGGGTTCGACGCCCATAGGGATCTGCGGGTTCAGATTGAGGTCCATCAGCCCTCCTCCTCGGGAGACGGCTCATGATTCGCCGGTTGAATTTCACCAAGAGGAAGAAGATACCGCGGCAGAATATCAGCATCCGGCTCATGCAGGCCGGGAGTGGTCAATTCACCTTCTCCGCAGACCTGCAACTGGCAGGCTTGGGCTTACCTGACAATGCGTGGGTTTTTGTGGAGGCCTACCGGGCCAACATCTTCATGCGATTCCCGTACGGAGAAGTGCATGCTCTGGCCACCCCTGAAGTTCACAGGCTGGGCCAATTTCCCGAAAAAGTCCTACCCCTTTTTCGGGTAAAGATCGTTGGCCGAGGGGCCAGCGAAGGGCTCATTCTCGCAGTCGCAGACCAGCTGGTTCCCCTGAAGCCGGAGGAGGAACCGGGGACGCGAATCTCCCTGCTACCGGTGGAGTACAAGGACTTGGGCCAGCGTGTGTGGGATCTGGACATCACATCTCAGCCGGTCCTCGTCCTGAATCAGGGGCTCCAGCGAGCGGGGGAGGTGGCCCGTACGGAACCCTCCTTCCTGGCGCTCGCGTATCCGGAGATTTTTCGGCGGATCCTCTACGCGGTCCTCGTCGAAGAAGAAATTGATGATCCCTCCATGGATCCGGACATGTGGCAGTGCCAGTGGCTCCGTTTCAGCCAATTAATCAAAGGAGTGCCGGACCTTCCGAAATCCAGTACCGGCTCCCCGTCCAAGGAAGATAAGTTGGATTGGATCACATCGGCGGTGGAAGCCTTCTGTGAATTGCATCGAGCAACGGCGCGCCTGAACGAAGACCTCGCCCAGAGGAGAGGCTGATGGCTGAGTCCCTTCGGACCTTCACGCCTCAGGGAATCCAAGCGTTCCGCAACTACCTCGGCGAGTTGAGGGCCAGGAGCAAGGCCCCGCCGGACGAAGCCCTCCTCCGGCACTCAGCCTGGACAAGGCGAGCCCCTGGGGGTATCCAGTTCGAGGTGAAGCATTGGCAGAATCGGCTAGAGGCGGTCAAAGACCTCGCGGCCCTGCTATCGGCCTTCTCGCCCACCGAGCCCCTCCTCCGGGATCCGGGGCTTTGGACCTGGCTCTCGCTGGCCCATTTCGACGCCGTCTGTCCCGTTCGGGAAGATGGGACCCACACGCCGGGTATGGACTACCGGCACATCCCCAGCGATGATCAGCGGCACCACCACCGTCACCTACTCAAGGGCCCATTCGATGTGTACACCCGGTACGGGGACCAGGCGATCCACCTCCTCCAGGGGCAGGTCTATCAAGAGAGCAGCCTCTACCATGAGGTCGTGGGCAGGCAAGACCTCATCGCCAACCCGGCTGTGGTCGGCCTCACCCGAAGCCTCTACTTCGACGAATCGCGGCAGAATCTCAAGAATAACGCCGTTGACCCCAAGGCGCCCCCAGGAAGCATTCGAAGGCTCGTCGCGGTCCTCATGCAACTCGATTTGACCTACGACCTGCACCGGATGAGCGAGAAGGACCTTTTTGCTCTCCTCCCACAGCGCGAATTCGGGCCGTGGATGTCAGCGCAGAGCGACCCAAGGCCAGCGGGTCAGGCCAAGCTGCCAAACCCGGACAAAGTTGCCCATCCCCTGACAAAGGCCAACCACCGATAATTTCATACGGCCAGACGGAAATGGCCGGAGGCGAGGCCAAGCTGACGTTCTGAAAAATCCTCCAAATGGTGAATATGGGCATCCATTTTAAGAATCACTTCTTTGAATGTGATGGGGGACGTAACATCCTATGTCTCCTGACGGTCTGCGGGGTGGCGGGGCGGGTGGCGAAGTCGGCGGGCGGGCCGTCGTGGAAGATCGCCATCCCCTCGACCCCTCCGCCCCATCACGGGGGAGAGGGGGTCCGGAGCGGCGCGGCGGAGCTGGCGCTACGTGGCGAGGCGCACTCAGCACCAGTAGATGAAAGATGCTACCTCCCGTATTAATTGCAGCGCGCAGGTCTTACAGTGTGACTACACCTTCAGCGCGGGCCCTGCAGTACACGCCACCGACCTTCAGAGGTGTCGCGGATGAGTAAATGGCAGTTCTTGTTTGTGCTTCCAAATCTGATTCCACCGAAGCCCAGCCCCTTTGAGGTCGGGGGAATGTGTTTGTGTGCCGGGGACGATCCACGCCTCGGACAGCTTGAGTCCACACCGATAAACGAGGTCGGTCGCGAATTGTTGCGGCGCTTCACAACCCAACTCGGAGCAGCCTATACGCCAGGTTGCGTCCTCGTCCGAAGTGATGCCCCAAAAGCCGCGCGGACAGACGAAGCTCTCCGTAGCTTCAGAAATGCCTGTGCGTTAGCGACCACGATCCCAGGATGGGCCAGGAATATCATGAATACGGGTACAGGATGGGAACCGCTATATGCCGATCTGTTTACCTTCGATCCACATTTGCCACATTCGCCAGGCTTTCTAACAACCCTCGATGCACCCGTTCGCGGACTCAGCCCAATAGCGGACTTCAGGGGGCAGTGCGCGCCACAAGTATCGCTTCCGACGGGTTTCTTGATTCGACCAGATAGGATTCTTCTGGGCCGCCTCTTGAAGGCGTGGGAAGGGTGCTACATTCGAGGGGCCAAGCACGGGCCCCTCCGTCGGCTATTTCGTTCGCTCGAAATCGCCTTCCATGCAAGTCGTTACCCCAGCGACGGACTGCTCAGCGTCCATGACCTGGGGACTAGGCTCGGCCTGTGGGTTAGCGCCTTTGAGGTTCTCCTGCATCCATCACATGGTTCTACTGGGGTGAACAAGAGAACCGTTCAAGAGGCACTAAGGAGGGTTCCTTGGCACTCAGGAGAAATCGTAGCTCTTCGGTACAGGATCTCATACATGAAGAAGAATCTCCACGTATGCCTCCCAGAGGCCGTTTACGATGACTTGTATTGGGCCAGAAATCAGTTCTTCCACGGGGAAAAGGTAGCTGTCGCGCACCTCCACTACCATCAGTCGAAGCTTTACGCACCGCTGTGGGCCGTGGCTCCACTACTCTTCGGTGCGGTCCTTCGATACTTCCTTGATACCTGCCTCCCATCGACCAGGGTCTTTGAACCGCCGCAGAGGATTCCATTGAGAAAACTGGGGAACTGGATGGAAACCGCGCGCGGGAGGCGTTATTCAGATAGTATGTTCTGTGATGGACTCAAGGACATCGAAAAGGCATTACTCTTATCTCGAAAGCCATTGCCCTAAGTGACGAACGTGGCAACGTTCCCCATCTCACCGGCATTGATCTATTGACCAAGCTCGATGCGGAGAGCTTGAAGAAGGCGGTGGCATCAGATTGAGGCCGAGAAACTGACTCTCAAATGGACACAGCATCTGTCGCAAGTGAAGAAAGGAGGGTGCGATGAAACCTGTGGCGCGGATCGCTACGATCTTTCTTGCCGTCGTGGCGCTAGCCCATCTCTTCCGTGTTGCGCTTCAGATCCCAGTGATTGCGGGCAATGTGGTTATCCCCCTGTGGGCCAGCGCACTGGCGTGCGTGTTCACCGGTGGGCTTTCGGTCATGCTGTGGCGGGAGAGCCGTCGGTAGCGAGGGAGGGAGATGCGGAACGTAAAGTTCTTCAAGTCGTTCACGTCACCCTCGGCGTGGCCATGCAGGCAAAGCGAACCGGCGTGAGTTTGGAAAGGGGTGCCAGATGGATCGAAGCGAGAGTGGAAGCCGTCGTCGCCAGTGGATCGCGCTGATCCTCTCTGGGGTCTTCCCCGGCCTCGGCCAGCTCTTTCTGTGCGCGTGGGGGAAAGGAGTCGCCTTTCTCCTTGTCGGAGGCGTGCTCACGTGGGCCATGGGGCAACTGGTGCCAATGGAGGATCTGCTCGCAGGCCGCTTATCCAGCCCTCTGATGATCCTGGCCCTGGTGCTCGCCCTGTTGGCGGTGTTTCTCTGGAGCGTCGTGGACGCCTGGCACTCTGGAGGTGGGCCTCGACCGTAGTGCAGGTATCTCCGATGGGAGGGCGTTTCCTCCTCCGGGCCCCGGGCGGTCCTGAAATACCTCGGGAGATTTTGAACTTCGTCGTATATAATAGATCAATTGCCACAGTCTCACAAAAGCCGAAGAGGAAAGGGGGATTGACGTATGGATTTCAATGAGGTAGTTGCGAAGCGACGGACGGTCCGCAAGTTCAAGGGGCCGGCCACTGAAGCGCAGCTCATGCGCATCCTGGTGGCCGGGACGAAGGCTCCTTCGGGAACCAACCAGCAGCGCTGGGAGTTCATCGTGGTCGATGATCCGGCGCTGATCGAGAAGATCGCCGAGCGCAAGTACGTTCTGAACCGGGGCAACAAACCCCGGGGGGAAGAGGTCCCCCCGGAGGTGGAAAAGGCCGCCCAGGCGCAGAAGGACTCGTTCGCCAATGGCAGCCACGTCGCCGTCTACTACAAGGAGGGGGGACGCGACGAGGCCTGGATGTGTCTGGAGAATATGTCGCTTGCGGCTGTCCCCGAGGGACTGGGGACAAAGATCTCTTTTTTCCGGGCCGGAGCCGAAAAGGATATCGACAAGATCCTGCAAGTTCCACCGGGGTACGAGCTGGCCTGCGTCCTCTCGATCGGCGTCCCGGCGATGGAGCCCGCCGCGCCCAAACTCCGCCCCGAGGGCAGTTGGCTGCACCGCAATAAATTCTAGCAGTAACCGCTGACGGTTTTCGCGTGTGACAGAGCCGTCTGGATCTCCGGGGCGGGGTTCAGACGGCTCTTCCATATGGAGGGCGGCCGGCATCTTGACCGCACGAAGTCCGCTTCGGGGTGGAACGAGAAGGTCATCGGGCGAAACGCTCGCGCGCCCGCGCAAGGACCTCAGCGCCCGGCAGAAGCGTGACCCGCCCCGAACGCAGCTCTGCAAGCCTCCGCTTCGCCACCTCCGCCCACTTGCGATCGACCTCAGCGTCAGGTGGGTTCAAGGTGCGGAGGAGTGAATCCACCACGAGGAGCCTGTCTTCTACCGGTAGTGTTTCGGCTTGCTCGACGATTTCCTTTGCACTCGGCATAGCGGACCCCCACGCATACGCTGTGTAAATAGTACCACCCGGCGAGAGCGGCATTTCCGACCCGGTACAGCTAAATGAACAGCGCCGTGTCGAGGGTGACCGGCCCTGCGCCCAGCTCCTCGACTAGTCCCACGCCTGCCGCTCCCTCTGCAGGTACTCGTCGCTATTGACCCCGGCCCAGACCTCTTTCCCCAGCCCCTGCAGTTTGAGAATCGACAAGGGTGTGGCCTCGCTCAGGGCCTGATCGAGAATCTGAATCACTTCCTCGGAGGAATAATGGAGGATACAGCCTATCCTGTCAAGGAGCCGGCCCCATTTGTGCCCTCACCAGATTGCCAGCGATCGGTCAGGGGAGTAGCCTCTCCGCCGTTGCAGTCCTCACATGGACATTCCAAGTCGAGTGCCTGAAGGTGCGCGAGCGAAAGGCCGGCCTGCGCGACTTCGCCATCAGCAAGGACTTCAGGCTGGAGACGCTGCGGCAGCGCCCACTCGGAAAATAGACACCAGTAGAGGAGCCCGGGTGCACAGGTGATAAAGCCAGCGCGCTCCTCAGCGCTTCAGCGCCTCTGCTCCCCTGCCACCCTACGATTTTCGATTATGCAATTTTCGATTTGAAGTCCGGTCCCCCAATCCCAAATCGCAAATCGCAAATCGCAAATGTTTTCGTTCTTCACTCGTTCCCCCGCCCTCCTACTCCTCTGCTCCTCTGCTCCCCCGCCTCCCCTGCACCTCTGGCCCCCCCGCTCCTCAGCCGTCACTACAGCGAAGAGATATCAGGTCACCTGGAGATACGTGTGGGTGAGGTCGAAGAGGCGCCCCTCGGCACCCATGAACCGCACGACAGGATCCGAGAAGTGGAAAGCCGCCATAGGCTCCTAGACACACAAATGCCGCGCCTCGCACTACCGAAGCGCGGCTGAGACTATCTCACCACGACCCATCCTGAATCGGGCGCTAGGGTTTTCCCCCGAAGGCCTTTTCGACCGGCGATCCGCCGCTCATCGCCTGCCGGGCCTCTGCGATGAATCCCTGCGCCGTCTTTCCGTCCTGGCTCTCCGGCCCCACCGCACGGAGGAAGCTCTCCCAGACCCGGATCGCCGCCGGATAGTCCTTCTTCACCTGCTGGAGCAGATTGGCCTTGTCCCAGAGCGCGTGGATGTAGTCGGGCTGGATCAGCAGCGCCTGGTCGTACTGGCGGAGCGCCGATTCCGGTCGGCCGCGCGCCATCATTATGTTACCCAGGTGGGTGATCGCCTCCACGTTCTTCGGTTCTTTCGACAGCACCTGCTGGTAGAGGGCCTCGGCCTCATCCAGCTGCTGCTGGTCCAAGTGGACGTGGGCCAGACCCAGGAGCGCCTCGATGTCCCCCGGGCTCTGGAGCAGCCGCGCCCGCCACGGCGTGCTTGGATCCGCTTCCGCGGGGGCGAGGGCCGGGGCCGGGGCTCCCGGTCCGACGAAGCGCGATACCAGATATCCCGCCGACACCCCGATGGTCAGGGTGATGATCACCAGCCACACGACACTCGCTATCGTGGGGCGGCCCGCCAGGATCCCCGGGACGTTGGGGCGCCCGGGCGTCTGCTTCGCCTGGTTCGGCCTTCGTTTTGCCACCGGCATCACCTATCGACCGGCTTGTTCACTTCTGCAGGCTCCGTTCGATGGAGAACAGCCAGTCCGGCGTGAACGAGAAGGCCAGACGGCTCAGGACCGTGAAATAGTCCGTCACCAAAAGGAGGCCCACCAGGATCAGAATCACCCCGCTGCCCCTGGTCACCACGGGGATGAACCGCTTGAACCGATCGAAGAAGGGCAGGAAGCGGTCGATCATGAGCGAACAGAGGAGGAACGGGATCGCCAGCCCCAGCGAATACGCCGCCAGCATCAGGATGCCGGTGGCGGCGGTCTGCGTCATGGAGGCCAGCGTCAGGATGGAGCCGAGGATAGGGCCGATGCACGGCGTCCATCCGGCCGCAAAGGTGATCCCCGTCAGGACGGCCCCCAGATACCCGGCCGGCCGATTCACGATGTCCTTCCGCCACTCTCGCATCAGGAACGGGATGCGGAGCCAGCCAGCCACATAGAACCCCATCAGGATCACGAAGGCGCCCCCGACCCGTCGGATGACCGTCTGGTACTGAAAGAGAAGCTGGCCGAGCAGCGTGGCTCCCGCCCCCAGGGCGATGAACACCAGGGAAAAGCCCAGGATAAAGAACAGCGAGTTCGCCAGGATCGCCCGCCGCGTCCGCGGATTGACCACCGTCCCCTGCAACTCTTCGAAGGAGATCCCGGCGATGAAGGAGAGGTAGGAAGGGAAAAGGGGCAAGACACAGGGCGACAGGAAGGACAACAGGCCTCCCGCGACGGCCAAGAGGATGCTCACCTCAACACCAGGCATGGCGTCACCCAAAATTCGAAAGTCGAATTTCGAACTGCAAAATCACAGAATGAATCATCTCTTCTCCGCGACCACCTGACCGATGTAGCTCTGCATCTTCGGAGTGTCCCACTCCCGACCGCCCATCGCCCGCCACAGGAGGTTGCCGTCGCGACCGACGAGGAAGCTGACCGGGAGGGCCCGGATCCCGTAGTCGTGGCTCACCGATCCGTCCGCGTCCAGGAGAACCGGAAAGGACAGCTTCAGTTCCTGGACGAACGGCCGGATTGTTTTGGGGCTCTGCTCCATGTTGACCGCCAGAACCACAAGCCCCTTGTCCCGGTAGGCGCGAAACAGTCGCTCCATGCCCGGCATCTCTTGCCGACAGGGACCGCACCACGTGGCGAAGAAGTTCAGAAATACCAGCTTTCCTCGGTAGTCCTTGAGCTGGATCTTCTTGCCGGTGAGATCGGGCAGCGAGAATACCGGCGCCTCCACCGACTCACTTGGCGCCTGCAGCCTTAGGCCCCGCGGAGGGTCCGTCCCGGCGCAGACGGGCCAGGCGAGCGCAAGCAGAAACGCCTGTAAGAGCAAGAAGCTGCAGAGGCGCAGGGGAGCAGAGGAGCAGGGGCGCGGAGGCGACGATGAGGGCCTTGGCAATTGGCAATTGGCAATTGGCAATTGGCAATTCGAAATGAAAATCCCAAAAGCTTTCATTGCGCCAGGACCAACCGCGCAGAGTCCCCCACGCGGAGCTTCTCCCGGGCGGTGAAGCCGGCGGGCACCTCCAGGACGAGATCGCCCGTGGCGGTATAGACCGTCTCCGGACCCGTCGGGGTGAGGGGAGGCGCGTTCTTCTCGATCTGCACGATCCGCCCTTCTCGAATCCAGATGATGTCCAGCCGGAAGAGCATGTCCTTCATCCAGATCCCGATCGGCTGGGGATGATCGTAGAGGAAGAGCATCCCCTGCCCCGACGCCAGGCCGGGCCGTCCGCTCAGGCCCCGCCCCTTCTCGAGAGGGGACCGGGCCAGCTCGGCCGTCACAGTGAGCCGATCGGCGAGGACGACCTTGCCCGTCGGCAGGGGGGGATTCACCTCGACGGCGGCGGCCCCCATCAGCAGAGCGGCCAGGAATACTCCCGCGAGCATGGCGCGGCCCTTGACTCTTTCCCGTCGTTGCATCAGTCCTCCGGCAGTTCCCCAAGACGAACCGTGACGGCCAGCGGCTTCCCGTCCCGCATCACCTCTACCCGCACGTCTTCGCCGACCTTCTTGTGCTCGTCGAGGAACGCGGTGAGGTCTTCCACCGACGCGATCTTCTGCCCGTCCAGGCTCTTAATGATGTCGCCGCCAACGGTGACCATGTAGTTCCCCACCCGGACCCGCCGCTGGGATCCGCGCAGCCCGGCCCGCGCCGCGGGGCCGTTCGCAGCCACCTGGGAGATCATCACACCTTCCTTGGCGGGCAAGGAGAGCGCCTTGGCAACCGCAAGATTGATGTCCAGGCCGTTGATCCCCATCCAGGGATGGCTGGCGCGGCCCTTGGCGATGAGTTGCGGCAGGAGCTGCTTGACCGTGTTTGCGGGCACGGCGAAGCCGATCCCGACCGAACCGCCGCTGGGGGTGAAGATGGCAGTGTTGACCCCGATCACCTCGCCGCGCGAATTCAGCAAGGGGCCCCCGGAGTTTCCCGGATTGATGGCCGCGTCGGTCTGGATCACGTTCCGGATCTGTCGGCCCGAGTCGGATTTCAGGCTTCGACCAAGGGCGCTCACCACCCCCCGAGTGACGGTGCGCTCCAGGCCGAAGGGATTCCCGATGGCAATGGCCGTCTGCCCCACCTGGAGCTGTGCGGAGTTCCCCAACCGGAGCGGGACAAGGGTCTCCTTCCCGGGGTTGATCCGGATCACGGCCAGGTCGTTACTCGGATCGCGACCCACCAGCTTGGCCGGCATCTTGATCTTGTCAGCCAGCGTCACCTCGATGCTGTCCGCGTTCTCGACGACATGGTTGTTGGTCAGGATGAGGCCCTTCTCATCGACGACGAATCCCGACCCCGATCCCTGTTCCGGGATCACCCGGAAGAAGAAGTCCTGGCTCAGCACCGTGCTCGTGATGTGCACGACGCCGAGGCTCGCAGAGCGGTAGACGCTGATGACCGTCTCTTCCTCCGACGTGAGGCCCCCCTTGCCCTCGCCTGCCGACGCCACGGTCGGGGGGAACGCCACGAACCCCAGGATCAACCCGACCGCCAGGTATCTAGATTCGATCGCGCGCATCCAAGATTGACACATCATCGGCCGCTCTTCAGGGCTTGAAGAATGCTGGCATCGAGCTGCCTATCGTCAACGGCCGATGCCGCGCCGGTCCCGATCAATAACAAAAGACCGAGAACGGCGGCACAGAGGCCGAGAAAGCGGGCCAGGATGTGCGCATGCAAGACGAGTCGAGAGGAGCGAGAGATACGCATAGTGCGGATAGAATACCCGAGCTATCCGCCAAAGGCAAGGAGGTGCGGTGACGCCGGAGCCCCCGCGAATCAAGGAGTGGTGACACGCAAGCGCATCCGACCCACGAGTCGATCGTCGGAGGTGCGGACCTCTACCGACCAGAGCCCAGCCGGATCGGGTCCGAAACCCGTCTTCCACGAATAGGTTCGAAATCCCCCGGGCCGCCCGCCTCGGATGCGCATCATGGGCATCGTGGCCACGATCTGCCCATCCTTTCGCCACACATGGTGGACCGGTTGTTGCACGCTGGAGGGAGACGCCACGGCTGCGAAGGCCACCACTCGTCCCCACCGGCGCAGATCCTCGACGGAGGCCTGCGCGACGGGTTCCACGGGCTCCAGCCTCTCGACGCCCCGGGCGAAGGTGGCCTGAGTGAGATAGAGCGGGGTCGGGGGAATCCACTCGCGGATCCACCATAAGCCTCCGGCGAGCAGGGTCGCCGCCACGGACGCCTGGAGGCCTGCCCGCCTCCACGAGAACCCCTGGCGGTGCCGAAAGGCCGGGATGAGGGCCAGCACGCTGCCGACCCCGCTCAAGAGGAGCGCCCACGAGCTCCCCACACCGACGAGGGGAAAAGCGACGTTCAGCGAGGCAAACAATCCCAGACCGAAGAGCGCCATCTCGATCCAGTGGAATCGGCTCCTCGCCGTCCGATACCACGGATCGACCGCGGTGAGGATGGCCGCCGCAACGAGTAGCAGGAAGAACCACACGTTGACCGAGGTCAGCGTGGTGCTTGCATAGTAGATGGGCAGGAGAAAAAGAGTCAGGCCGTGCAGGAGCGTCTGGACCGTGTAGTCCACCAGAAACCCGAGAACCCGGGGACTCCGAGCCGCCAGCCCCTTCCGGGTCTCGATCCAGAGCACACCGACCAGCCAGAGCAGGAGGAGATACCCCATAACCAGCGGGAAATACTCGATGCCTCGACGAAAGATGAAGAGGGTGATCAGCCCCATGAAGATCGAAAAGATCGAGACCCCCCAGACCCGGACCCAGCGAAGTCGGGGGTGCCGCTCTTCGAGTCCATCCCAGGCGGCGCGAAAGCGGGCAAGTAATTTCATGGCCCGGCGAGATTTCTCCCTCGCACCCCTTGACGGGGCCAGGGGTTCGTCCTATGTTCTATATAGCCGCGGGGATCAGCGCAGAGCAGCGTGCTCGCCAAACAGTGCGAGGCTTCCCGGCGGGTCGCCCAGAGGATGTAAGCCTTGGGCGTCGGAACCGGCTCCGAACTTGGGGCCGAGAGAACCGGCGTCGGCGATCCAAGGGGAATGCTGCATGGCTCAAGTCTGATCGCCTGCGGCAGTTTTTTTGGCCCACGGAATTCATCCCACACCGCCTCGGAATCCGGCTCCCATCAGACAGGGATCCTTCCTCTCTCCGGGCAACCCATTCCCATCACCCTGTGGTCTTCAAGCCAGGGCTCGGACAGATGCAGGCCAGGCAGGGGGGGCTCACTGGCGGGGGAACTCCTGATCCAAGATCTCGCTGATGAAGCGCTCGATCGAGACCGGATAGAACTTCACATCCGGGGCGAAGATCAGTCCGGTGTCCAGAATCTCGCCCCGCATCAGCTCGTCCAGCGCCCGGTCGATCTGCGCCCGCGGATCCCGATCCACCTTGACGATCTTGAGCTCCTCGCTCTCCAGTTGCACGTTCTGCCGGTGGGCATACAGAAAACTGAACATTCGCCCGACCAGCGTGCGGTCCATGAGTTGCGGGTCGTCGAAGAGCTGCTCATAGGTCTGCCCCAGGTGGCGCGGGGTGAGAACCAGACGGGGCGAGACCCGAATCTTTCCCCGAATCTCCACCGCCCGCTGCGTCTGTTCATCATCCGGGGCCACCAAGACATACGGCAGGACGTGATACCCGGTGACGATTCCCGCGATGGGCTTCCGCAGGACCTGCGTGTCCTCGAAGACACGGCGCAGGTGCTCCGGCTCCGGATGCGTGTTGAACATGGGTGTCCTTCGAGCTCAAAAGCGGTTCGAGGTCTCTTGTTCTCTGGAAGTTATAACCCCGATTGCGGGCAGGGACAAGCAAAAGCCGCGGGGCCGCAGTCGGTGCACGGACGGTGCCGCCTACGGGCGGGCGCCGGAAGGCTTCACCGGGGTCTTCGCCAACATGGCATCCAGTCCTCGCTGGAAGACTTCGAACGGATAGGCTCCCATCGCGAGCTGCCCATTGATGAGGAACGCCGGGGTCCCGCTCGCGCCGAGGGCCCGCCCCATCAGGCTCTCCGACTCGACCCGCCCGGCGTGAGTCTTCCCGTCCAGACAGGCGGCGAATGCCGTGCGGTCGAGGGGGAGATCGGCGGCATATCGCTTGAGCCGGGTCGAGGTAAACGCCAAGGCCGACCGGTTGGCAAAGAGGGTGTTGTGATATTCCCAGAACTTTCCCTGGTCCTGGGCGCAGGCGGCCGCCAGCGAGGCCGTGACCGAGGCCTCGCCCAAGATCGCCAGATGACGAAACACCAGCCGTAGCTTCCCCGTTCGGATGTATCGCTCTTCCAGCCTTGGAAGCGTCTCCTTCGCGAACTTCGCGCAGTAGCTGCACTGAAAATCTGAGAAATCCACCATGACCACCGGGGCGTCGGCCGCCCCCTTGCTGGGCCCGGTGTCCTGCTCCAGGGCGGCGACGACATCCTCCCGCGTGAGCTCCTGCGCCCGTTCCCCCCCGAAGGCGGGAGCGATCAAAAGCAGGCTCATGGCCATCACTCCAATCCCCGCCAATTCCCGCAGACAGCAACGCATCCCGTCGTCTCCTCGCTCTTGCCGCCCCAGTCGGTCGAGCGCATCGCCGGCGACCGAAGCGATCGGCGCAGCGCTACTGCCCCAGCTTCCCCACGAACTCCAGGCTCTTTCGGATGGCGCCCTCGGGATCGCCTTCGCCCGGAAATTCGAAACAGAGCGGGACCGTCTTCCCGGTCGCGTCCAGGGCGGCGACGATCTCCCGCAAGGGTAGATTCCCGTTGCCGAGGAAGGTGGAGCGCCACCCGTCCCCCGTCTGTTTGGCGTCCTTGGCGTGGATGTAGTTGATCCAGTGCCCAAGCCTGTGGATCGCGGCGATGGGATCCTGGCCGGTCCCCACGTAGTTGGCAAAATCGAGGTTGGTTCCCAGCCACCGGCAGGCGAACGTCTCCAGCGTCGCCTGGATGTCCGGCAACAGATGACCGGGCGCCTTGGCGCTGTTCTCCAGGGAGAGCGGGGTGCGCAGCGCCGCCGCCCGATTGACGGCCCTCCGGCCGGCGTAATGAGCGCTCGCATCGGCGCGCCCGGTCCCCGGCCGCTCGCCCAGATTGACTCGAAGCAGGATGGCACCCAGCGCGCGGGCGTCCTCGATGTCCCGGATAAGCTGCTCTTGCCGTGCTGGGTCCGAATGGTACAGCGGAGTCACGGTCGTGTAGGCCGCCTTCAGCTTGAGCTGAACCAGTTGCCGCTTGACGGTGGGGAGCTCGGCCGCCTTGTCCCTCCAGTACACGTCCCGATACTCGACCCCCTGCACCCCGAGGGAGGCGACGAAGGGGGCCAGGTCCAGGACGGTCTTCTTGCCGGCCGTGAGCTGCTCGTCGAACTGAACCGCAGAGAGGTAGATCGCGCGGGCTCCTCGCGCCTGGATGGAATGTGACGTCAACGGGCCGCTCGCCATGACCTCCTCCTTTGATGATGCCTCTTCTCGCCGTT
>Ga0182017_10001277_pt1 | contig 19556 bp, 15 predicted proteins | sample 712E3DmetaG_FD_120492 | JGI IMG/M metagenome (GOLD analysis project Ga0182017, IMG submission 120492) | Permafrost microbial communities from Stordalen Mire, Sweden - 712E3D metaG | ecosystem: Environmental > Terrestrial > Soil > Wetlands > Permafrost | place: Sweden: Stordalen | collected... | reverse complement strand
GATTACAAGCAGGCAATAACTGACGCCTGCGCTATCATGGGCATCGAAGTTGTTACCGTCTAATTTAGCGTAAAAGAGGACAAAATATGACAGAAGTGAAACGAGTATTCGTGGTGGATGGGCAACCGTTCTTTCCTCTCGGCGGCCAATCCTGCAATTCCAGCGGTTATAACGACAAAGAGTCCGCTACCGCCTTTAAAGTGATCAAGTTGTTACATGGCAACACCTTGGAAATTCCCGTATATTGGGACCACGTTGAACCCCTGGAAGGCACATTTGACTTCACCGCGGTTGACGAGCTGATTACTACAGCACGCCGGCATGGTGTCAAATTAATCCTCCTTTGGTTCGCCACCTGGAAGAACGGCAACATGGACTATGCCCCGGCTTGGGTAAAAACCGACCCGCAGCGGTTTAAACGGGTTATTTCTCAGACCGGCAGCGATATCTGGAATCTGTCTTCCCATTGCAAAGCCACCCTCCGCGCTGATAAGAAAGCTTTCGCTGCCCTCTGTAAACATCTGAAAGACAAAGATGGCACTGACCGTACTGTGATTGCTATCCAAGTTCAAAACGAACCGGGTATCATCGGCAGCGACCGTGATTATGGTCCGGAAGCTCAGGCAATTTACGATGCCCATGTGCCTGCAAAACTGGTAACCGCGATGCGAAAAGCCGGTGAAGGCAAAATATTTGATATCTGGCAAAAATCCGGTGCCAATAATTCCGGCACCTGGCCCGAATTATTCGGGTGGGAAGCCGGCGAAATCTTGACCGCCTGGAGCATCGCGTGCTATATTGACGACGTTGCGGCTTCGGGAAAGGCAGTTTATGAGGTTCCCATGTTCATTAACGTCTGGATGATGGAACAGCCTTGGTGGCCGATTCCCGGAGAAAGTTATCCCTCGGGCGGCGCCGTCAGCAAAGTGCTGGATATTTATAAGTGGTTCACGCCGCACATCGATATTATCGCGCCTGACAATTACGCGGACGATGTCGAAGGTTATAAGGCTAATTCCGTCGCCTACTCACGCGCGGATAACCCTTATTTCACCCCGGAAACAGCCGGCGATCAGAATATGTTCCGTGGTATCGCCGATTACAATTTGATCGGAAATTTCTTTTTTGGTATCGAATACATTGTTACCCCGGATGGTGCCGTCCGTCCGGAATATCAAACTTTAGTGGATAATTTTCATTGCGTATCGTCCGCCATCCCGCTCCTCCTCAAATATCAGGGTACCGGAAAAATTCATTCCGTCGTCCAGGAATATAAATTAACGACGCAGCGTCTGGATCTGGACGGTTACATGGGTATCGTGGATTTCGGGGAGAAAACTGCCCGCTGGGGCGGCAAAGATTGGCGGCATAATGCGGGATGGATGTGGAATGAACAGCCCTCAATGAATCGAGGCCGTGGTTTGGTGGTACAGGCCTCCAAAAATGAGTTCTATCTTGTCGGCGTCAACTACCGTTTATTCCTGCGCCGCAAACCGACCCTGGACAAAATGGGGGCACCATTGTTGGTTTCTGACTGGGCAACCAAAATATTTGGCTATATTGTCAGTGTCGATGAGGGTCACTTCGACCGCAAAGGTGAATTCATCGCCGATCGGCGGCGTAACGGTGATGAGATCTTCCGCCGCGGTTTATGGGTCGAATCGGATATTGGCGTTCTCCGCGTAATCACCTGCGATTAAACATTTTGGCCTTATTATACAAACACGAAATTCTTTAGAAAAAATAAAGAGGACAACGATGACGCGTACCCGTGAACTTTTTAATGTCGGCTGGAAATTTTTCAAGGACGATATCGAAGGCGCCGAACAAACTGCTTTTGACGATTCGGCATGGCGTGTATTGGACCTGCCCCATGATTGGAGCATTGAAGGCCCATTTGATGCCGGTAACATCTCCGGGCAATCTCTGGCTTATCTCCCCGGAGGTATCGGCTGGTATCGCAAATCTTTCAAACTTGCAAAAGAAGATAAAGGCAAAAGGGTATTTATTGATTTTGACGGGGTCTTCCGTTTTTCCGATGTCTGGCTCAATGGGCACCACCTGGGATTTTTCCCTGACGGATATACAAGCTTTCAATATGAATTAACCTCTTACCTTGTTTATAACAAGCCTAATGTGATTGCCGTCCGCGTCGATAATTCACAGCAGCCCAATTCACGGTGGTACACCGGTTCGGGCATATACCGGCATACATGGCTCACCAGGACATCCCCGACATATATCGTGAAAGATACCGCCTATATTCAAACCCCGGTTGCTAAAACGGATTTCTCGTCAGTATATATCCAGACGCAGATTAAGAGCGAACTTCCTGCTGTTGCCGGTTTTCTCTTAAATGTCGAGATATTGGATGCTGAAGGGGTAAAAATAGCGGAAACATTTGATGCCCGGTTCATCGATCCCGGGAAAGAACAGCGTTTCACTGTTTCTTTTTGGCTTAAAGATGTTAACCTTTGGGGCATCGAAAGCCCCTATCTGTATACCGCCCGTTTCAGTGTTTACGCGGGGGAAGAAATCATTCCCGGTAAACTTGTGGACAAACTTGAAATACCCTTCGGGATACGTTCCATCGAATTCACAAAAGACGATGGTTTCTTCCTGAACGGCCGACACATTAAAATCCAGGGTCTGGCGCTGCATCATGATGCCGGTCTTCTGGGCGCAGCAGTCCCTGAAAAAGTCTGGGAAAGGCGCCTGTTAAAACTTCGCGATATGGGCTGCAATGCTATTCGTAATGCCCATTCCGCCGCATCGCCCGAGTTACTTGCCATGTGCGACAAACTCGGATTGATGGTCTTTGACGAATTTCATGATGAATGGCAGATTTCCTGGGAAAAGAATCATTCTAACATCCATTTTAAACTCTCTAAAACAAGTGATTCCCGCTTCGGCGCCAGTCAGTATTTTGATGAATGGGGTTACAAAAACACCGCCGCTGTCATCCGCCGGGACCGCAACCATCCCTCGGTAATCATCTGGGGCATCGGCAATGAAATATATGAACAGGGACAGGCCGGGGGGCACCTGATTGCCCGGAAACTGAATGAAATCTGCCATGTCGAAGACCCCACCCGTCCCACCATGACGGCCAACAACGATATCCATAACGAGACGCCGGGTGCCAAAACCACAATTGAATTTCTTGAAGCCACAGACTTAATCGGTTACAACCATATCGGTAATTGGGGCACCGTCTACCGCCGCCTCTATTTTGAAGACAAGTGGGCCCATCCCGATTGGAAAGTCATGGGTTCTGAAAATGCTTTCTCCTCTAATTACCGCGGCGAATATGTTCTTGAACCCCGGGCGTCCAGCCATCATAAGCCTTATTACATGGGCATGCTGGATTCCGAAGAATTATGGAAATTCACCAGGCTCTACGACTACGTCATGGGGGACTTCCTTTGGGCCGGAATTGATTATATGGGCGAATGGGCTTGGCCCAATATCCTGTCTCCCTGCGGGCTGCTTGATACCTGCGGTTTTGAAAAGGATTCCTATTACTTTTTTGCCAGTCAATGGAGTTCTAAACCTGTTATCAAATTAGTCCCTCACTGGAATTGGCCCGGTCAGGAAGGAAAGGCTATTCCGGTCATCTGTTTTACCAATTGCGATGAAGTGGAGCTTTTTGTCAACGGCCAATCTTTCGGCAAGCAGGCTTATGACTATTTCCGCCCCGGCGCCGTTAAAAGTCGGGATTTCACGGCCAAGCCGCGCCGCATCACCACTAATGAACTTCATCTCCTGTGGATGGTTCCCTATCAACCCGGTGAAATTCGTGTCGTCGGCACAAAAAACAATACTGTTTTTGAGGATGTTGTCCGTACCTGCGGCTCGGCGGCTAAACTTGAATTGACCGCCGACCGCACGGAAATAAAGGCTGATTCCAATGATATTTGCCATGTCGCAATCAAGATCCTTGACGCTCAGGGTAATTTTGCGCTGCTTTCAAAAGACCGGCTGAAGTTCTCCATCGAGGGTTCCGGTGAAATTCTATGCCTTGATAGCGGCAGTCCCACCAATCATGATATCGGCATGCGTGCTGACAATATTCAGGCTTATAACGGCATGAGCCTCGCCTATGTCCAGGCTCGTAAACCTGGACGCATTAAGTTGATTGTCCGCGGGGATCATATTGCTCCGTCGGATATTTTTATCGAGGCATTGGATTAATTTTACCTGTTTTTTTGTAATATACCTTCGGCGCTGTTACACTATGAATAACGAAACAAATAACGGGTTTATGACAGATTCTAAGGAGAAATATTGTGTTTGATACAAAAATGAGGGATAAACCGTGGGGTTGGAACGGTGTTATGGGTTATATCAGCCCTGCCGTAGTTTTGTCTTACGGAGCAGAACTCGATTATAGGTTGGGCCTTTTAGGATTCGGCACCATGCAAATAACTTTGGGACTCGTTAACGCCACCGATGATAATTTGGGTAAAGTCCTTCCCGGTCTTGACAGCGCAGCTAAAACACTGGCTGACCAGGGCGCGCAGTTTATCTGTCTCGGAGGCCCGCCTTCTACGCTTGTTGACGGCCGGGACCTTAATCTGCAAATTAAAAAGAGGTTGGAAACAATATCCAGGGTTCCATGCACCACTGCGTTGTTAGCGACATTGGATGCGTTTAGTTATCTTTCGGTTAAGAAGATTATCATTGTCGAACCCGGCGCCAGTGACGGCACCGATATCTGGGCGCAGCGCATGAAAACTTATTTCGAAAACAACGGCCTTAAAGTGGTCAATACTAAAAGTGCTTATTCGAAAACCACCACTCTCGGGAAAGCCAAATTGCCAATGAAATTACCTTTAGATTTGGCCAGAGAAGCCATGAAAGAGACCCCCGGCGCTCAGGGCATATTCATCGCCTGTGGCGTTTGGGTCAGCCCGCCTGTAGTCCAAAGATTAGAAGCCGAATTCGGGATACCGGTCGTTTTTGATGATGCCAATTGTTACTGGGCAGGTATGAAAGCGTTAAATGTCAAAGGCCCTGTTAAAGGTCTCGGCAAGCTTTTTGAAACCCTCTAAACCCTCTAAAACATGCTGCCGCTTTTAAACCTCATGGCTGTTATTGTTAATTAATACTGATAATTTCTAAAAATAAGGGGCTGCGAACGAAAGTTCGCAGCCCCTTTTGTCTCAACTGATACTTTGTTTCAGTTCGTGTTAGGTATTAGTGACCTAAACCTGATTTCAATGACTGATCGATCCACATTCTCTTGATCATCGGGATCTGGTTGTAGTACGAAGCATCGATTTCTCCGTAGTAGTTCTTCAACCACGGCCAGTAGCAGTTCAAGACATAGGCATTGGCAAAGCCGATAGCGCCGACATCTGTCTGGTAAGCTATATTGAGCTTCTCCAGTTGCAATTCGCGAGATGCCACATCCGCATTAGCTGCTGCCTGTACATACATGGCTTCCATTCCGGAGGGATCGCTGGTCAGATAGGTCGAACCGGCGAGCCCTGCGCGTGCTAGGTTCAAAGCCGTGAACGGATTAACAACCGTGAAGCTGGAGAACATCGCGTCTTTATATGTGACGTTGTTGTACTCAGCTGCTGATGTTGTCGCGTCAATTACGTTGATCTTCACCGTCACGTTGATTTGCTTCCATTCGCTTGCAAGGATATTAGCTACATCTTGTTCGGTTTGAACCGGACCGACATCCAGCTGAATTGTAAAACCGTTGGGGAAGCCGGCGCTGGTCAGCATTTGTTTCGCCAGTGTCGGATTATAGGTCCATAAGGTTTGCGTCGCGGCCGGCAATTGGGCTAGCGGGACATATCCGGCAGCGCCCGGAGCTAACGGCCAGCTGTAGGCTACTCCGCCGCCGTACTCAAGGGTCGCAATTGTGTTCAGGTCGGTGCCGATCATTAATGCTTGGCGTACCGCTTGCTGGTTGACAACCGTAGAAGTAAGTCTGTTGAATTTCAGGAAATCAACATTACCGGACGTATATTCCGCCGCGGTCATCTGAGGAGCGGAACTGGCTAAGTTTGCTTGGTAGGTGATCGGTACTTTAGGATCCCAATCCAGTTTGCCGGTTCTTACCGCAGCGATCTGGGTAGAAACATCGGGAATGATTGGATAATCCAGTTTTTGAATGAACGGTTCTTGATAGGATTTACCGTTGATAGTGACTGAAGCCCAATAATTGGGATTTCTGGTGTATTCTGCAGAGGAACCCTGAATATAGGAAGTCAGCATAAAGGGTCCGGAACCGCAGGCATTTTTCCAGTTATCGGGGCCGCCCTGAGCGGTAGCGTTAACTACTTCTTGTGCCCAGATTTGCCCTAAAGCTGTGCCGCCCAGTCTCCATGCCCAGTTTGTATAGAAGCTGGCGCAGGTCCAGACGACTGTGTATGTTCCGGTCGCTTGGGTGGATGAAAGCCATGAGAAAGCCGCGGCAAAGCCGGACCTGCTCATCGCGCGTTGTTCGGAGTATACGACATCAGCTGCGGTCAGTGCTCGCGGTGCCATACCGATGTTCGTGTTTCCGGTGAACATGATACCCTGGCGGATTGTCCAGGTATAGGTCAATACTGGGGTCAATTGAACCGTCCAACTGCTGGCAACGACGCCTCCGTACTTAAATTCGGGGACGCCTTCGTAAAGGTTGAACGCAAATGACCCGTCTGCGCCGGGCCCAAGGCCGTATTTCGCGATATCGCCGGTGAGCAGCCATTCCATGTAAGGGTTGCCCCAGCGGGCTCCGGAACCGAGGTCCGAAGTGTACATGTGGTCCCACCCGGTCGGGTCCTGGTTGCCCGAACTGATGAACAGTGTTAATGTCCCGCCGTAAGTCGGTGCGGTTAGTGAGCCAGGATTGATTGTGCCCGTTGTGGTGGCAGTGGTTGCCGTGGTAGTCACGCTCGTGGTAGAGGTAGGTGTGGTTGTCGACGTTGTCGTCGATGTGGCTGTTGTCGATGTTGTGGTTGACGTCGGTGCTGTCGTCGTGCTTGTTGTTGTCGTTGTTTTGCCGCAAGAAGACAACAAAATAGCAGCGACGATCAGGCAGCTTAACGCTAACCACGCAATCTTTCTTCGCATTTCTTCTCTCCTTTTTTTATTTTTGTATATATATATAGGAAATTTTTATCAATATATACTTTATGTATTATTTTGTCAATCTGCTTTTATAACTTCTGATTCAGTTTTTGTCTGGTTTTTAATTTTTTCGATACTCTTCGGTGACAATCCGTATCGCCCGATACCGCCTCTGAGCCTCGGATCCAAAATATCTCTCACGGCATCACCGAACATATTCACGCCCCACACTACCACGCTCAAAACCACACCCGGCCATAAAACCATCCAGGGTGAGATGAACATATAAGTCCGCGCGCTGCCGCTCAGTAATGCGCCCAGACTTGCATTTGGCAGCGGGATCCCATATCCCAGAAAACTCAGACTGGCTTCTGTCAGAATGACCGCCGGCATACGTGTTGAAAATTCGATGATTATTGGTGCCATGATATTCGGCAGTACATGCTGCCGGAGGATATCTTTAAGTGGAGCACCGATCGCCACCGCAGATTGAATGTACAAATTTTCTTTGATGCCGATCGTTGCGCTCCTGATTACCCGTGAACCGCCGATCCCCATTTGTATTCCCAGAACAACGATAATATTAATCATCGAAGGACGAATTATGGAAATAATCACCATTAAAATGATTAATGACGGGAAACACATCACCGCGTCAACGAATCTCTGCACGACCAGGTCGAATTTACCGCCGATGTATCCGCTCATGATACCGATAAAAATTTCCACTACCGTCGCGATTAGCGTGGCCGCTAAACCCACAATTAACGAAATGCGGGCGCCGTAAATCACTCGGCTGAGGACGTCTCGTCCCAGCCAGTCCGTCCCAAACCAGAATTTAAAAGAAGGTCCTTGCAGCGCATTCAGTCCGTGGATTACATTGGGGTCGAAAGGCGCCATTTGCTGCGCGAATATCCCGGTCAACAATAATAAAATAGTAATAATACCGCCGATCAGGCCCATCGGTTTTTCCCTGATCAATCTTATCATGAAATCCATCGCGCCGGATCGTCTTTTCGTTGTTGTTTTAGTTATTGCTTTATCTGCCATTATATTATCTGTCTTATTATTTTTATTTTTAATTATAGTGAACCCTGGGGTCAAGCATGCCGTATGTCAGATCGGTTAACAGGTTGATAAATACAATCGCCACGGCATACAACAGCACCACGGAACTTACTACCGTATAGTCTCTTTTTGATATAGCATTAATGAATAGCTGCCCCATGCCCGGTAATTGGAAAATATTTTCTATAATCACCGAGCCCCCGACTAATAGCGGTATTTGCGACCCTATGATGGTAATAATCGGGAGGAGCGCATTTTTTAGCGCGTGCCGCAATACCACCACTCTTTCTTTTAGCCCTTTGGCCCATGCCGTCCGGATGTAGTCCTGCCTTAATACTTCCAGCATCATCGTCCGGGTCATCCTCATCGTCAACCCCGCCATAGAAATCCCTAATACGATGGCCGGAATAACGAACATTTGTAAATTACCCAACGGGTCTTTAGTAAACTCAATCAGTTTTATTGACGGCATATAATGCCACCAGATTGACGGGAAAACAATAACCAGCGTGGCCAGGAAAAAGTTAGGAATTGAAATTGCTAATATCGCAAAGCTTCGTGCGAAAAAGTCACCGATTGAATCCTGCCTGATAGCAGAATAGATGCCGATCGGTATTGAGATTAACTGTGCGAATATCAGTGCCAGTATGCCCAGTTCGACGGTTACCGGCCATCTGGCTTTTAAATCTTCAACAACGGTGCTCTGGTCTATCATTGATTTACCCATGTTGCCGTGTACAATAATCTGTCCCATCCATATTCCATACTGCTCCAGCATGGGTTTATCCAGTCCTAGTTCGTGTCTTACGGTCGCCAGATCCGCTTTAGTTTGAAATTCGTAAGATGATACAATGTAATCCACGACACTGCCGGGTATCAGACGGATGCTTGTAAAAATGATTAAACTGACAATAAAAAGCGTTGGAATAATTAATAATAATCTTCTGATAATATATGCGCGCATTTATTGGCTACCTGCTTTTCTTAAACTGAAATATGATAACATTTATGTACCTGTCTGTCAACCGCGTTGTGCCTGTTCGCAAACAAAATTGTGAATTTTGAAAATAAAGCGGATTTTATACCTGATTTCATATCGAAATTATTATTTAAAATTCTCATCTTCAATTTTAGCCAGAGCGTCCAGTGCTGCGGCTCGTTTCTTTTTTCCGCTTTCGGTCGCGTCTTCGGCAAATTTTCTGGTCAGCCACAGGTCCGTTGCCTTTTTCGCCCGGGTTTCGGATATTACCTTTGCGCCCAACGCTAAAATATTACAATTATTTACCAGTTTGCACATTTCCGCCGTGAATTCGCTCTCGCATAAACCACACCGGATACCTTTGAATTTATTCGCCGTCAGGGAGACCCCCATTCCGCTGCCGCAAAATATAATCGCTCTTTCCGCCACCCCGTTTTGAATGGCTTTTGCCGCTTTGGAACCGACCTCATAATAATCGATAAAGTGGTCAGGAGAGTCAGTGCCGAGATCAAGTATCTCATATCCTTCGCTTAGCAGGTGTTCTTTGATTGCTTGTTTTAGCGGAAACCCGAATGGGTCTGCAACCATCACTATTTTTTCAGACATAACTGCTCCTAATTTATTTGCTCTACGAAGTCATTATAAACCTTTTTCCGTTTACAATTCTATTCCGCTGATTATGTCTGGTATTCGCTCACGCATGTTTTCATGCCGGTCAAATACAAACGACTGTCTTAACAAATATAATATCGTTTCTGCGCTTGGCACTTATGTTACAATGAAAACAAAAGTAATATCTTTCTTCCATGGCTTGTTTCCTTGCTAAATCTGTAAAGTAAGGAATATAATCTTTTTCGATGCTCCGGCGCCGGTAATTCCGGCCGGGGGCAACAAAAATGAAAACTCGGGAACTATAGAGTTCTGGTATTATTTTGAATATTGATTACGGAGCGCGCATATGTACAAATTTAAAAAACTTTTCCAACCCATTAAAATCGGGACGATGGAACTTAAGAACAGGATCGCTTTCGGCGAACAGGCTCCTCAGGCTTCCCACGGCTATATTACTCAGGCCACGGAAGATTTTTACGTTGAGCGTGCCCGGGGCGGCTGCGGATTGGTCATGGTAGGGGGTATTTGCCCTGATATCTCAGGATGGGGTACCGAGTCCATGGCCAGAATCGATGATGATAAATACATTCCCCTGCTGGCCAGGATGGGAAAACGCATGCGCGAAGTGGCCCCTGATGTAAAAATCGGGATTCAAATAATGCATGAAGGCCGGGCGATGCGTCCTGACGAAGCCGGGGCCGCAAAAAATTTGAAACCTGTTGCGCCTTCTCCTGTTAAGTTTAAATTTGGCGTTGTTCCTCATGAATTGACCGTTGCCGAAATTAAGCATCTGGAAAATCAGTTTGTTGCCGCGGCAGTACGCGTAAAAAACGCTGGCTATGACTGTGTTGAGATTCACGGCGCCCATGGCTATCTTATTGGCTCCTTCATGTCTCCTTATACTAATCGGCGAACCGATGAATATGGCGGTAGTATCGAAAATTGCGCCCGCTTCGCCTGTGAAATTATCCGGGGAATCAAGGAAAAGTGCGGTAAAGATTTTCCCCTGTTAATCAAAGTCAATGCGTTAGACCGGCTTGATAAAAAAGAAGCCCCTGTGCAATTGACACCTGATATCATTACCGCTATTGCCCCCTACCTGGAGAAAGCCGGTGTCGATGAAATTCATCTCTCGGGCGGCACTCACGAAGCTCCCATGTGGTCCGCTGTGGGCCCCTATTATGTCCCTAAAGCAGCCTTTGCCGGTTATGCGGCTCAAGTCAAATCCTCTGTGAAAATCCCGGTCGGCGTGATTAACCGCATTAACGACCCGGTTCTTGCTGATGAACTCATTATCGAAGGGAAAGTGGATTTGGTCTGGATGATGCGCCCGCTGGTTGCTGACCCGGAACTTCCTAAAAAAGCAGAAGAAGGGCGCCTCGATGAAATCAGGACTTGTATTGCCTGTAATACCTGCCACGATATCCTCTGCCAGGGTTGGTTCCACGAAACCCGCTGCGCGGTAAATCCGGATGCCTGGCGGGAAGGGGTATCTCACCTTGAACCTTCGTTAAGAAAGAAGAATGTTCTCATCGTCGGCGGCGGACCTGCCGGCATGGAGGCCGCCCGTATCAGCGCTCTTATCGGCCATAACGTAACCCTCTGGGAAAAAGACAATAAACTTGGCGGTTTATTGAACCTCGCAGCTATTCCTCCGCTTAAAGGTGAAATTATGAGTATTCCCCGATATTATACGTCGCAATTCAAGAAACTCGGCGTAAAAGTCGAATTGAATAAAGAAGCGACTCCCGCCCTTGTTAAACAGCTTAAACCGGATGTCATCATCATCGCCAGCGGTTCGAGCACTTTCTTTCCCCCCATTCCGGGAATTGACAAGAGTCTTGTCGTTGATGCCCGCAAGGTTTTAGAAGGTTCGGCTAAAGTCGGAAACAACGTCGTCGTGATTGGCGGCGGTGAAGTAGGCATTGAAACTGCCGAATTTCTCGGTACTCAGGGCAAAAAAGTTACTCTGGTGGAAATACTTCCTACCATTGGTGAACTCATGGTGCGTGATGTGATTGACTATGTTATCGACCAGCTTGTTCAGCACAAGGTGGAAATATTAACTGGCACCAAGGTTGAAGAGATCACCGGTGACGGTATCGTTGTTTCAAATAAAGACCAGCAAAAACGTGTCATTAAAACTGACAATGTAATTATTGCCACCGGCGCCAAACCTGATAAAACGGTGCAGAACGCGTTGCAAGGTCTGGCCCGCGAGGTTTATCTGGCGGGAGATTGTCTGGTGCCGAGCAACATTAGAGTGGCCGTACATCAGGGCAATATGACCGCCCGTATGCTTTATTAGAATAATCTCTGGCAGTAAATTGTCGGCTTAACGGCTTAGGTCCTTCTTGGTATTAATCAAGAAATAAAAATATAATAGCTTCAGGCAAAACTTGAAGCTATTATTCGGATTTGTCATTCCCGACCTGATCGGGAATCCACATAAATAATTTCTATTGACTATTTTCGCACAGCCTCTTACGGATGGATTTACTTTCCTTGCCAGTTGAAAAATTACCGTTTTATCGCGAAATGTATTATTTTGTAATCTAACTATTAAAAATATCTGATAATTTAATTAGTTATCGCCAACTCGCAAGTTATTCCGATGTGCCTTCGAAAAATCTGCGCGGATTGTCGATACAGATGCTTTTAATGATTTTCTCGGAGACTCCCATCTCCCGTAATTTCGGCAGTACCACTTTATTTATGTAAAAAAAACCGTAGGGATTGTCCGTCTCCAGTTTCTTTTTCGCATCATCCGGCAATGTGTCGAAAAATGATGAAACCAGGAAAGCGTCATGACCCAGCAGGATGCGGTTCGCGTAGCCGGCATCGATTAAATCTTTAATCGTTTTTATCCTGCCTTCCGGGCTGACGCGGGCCAGCGGCGGCACATGGATTCCCGGCAGTCTGTCCATACCCAAATAACACCCCTGCTCAATAATCCAGGTCAGATATTCCATATCCTTTGTATCCGTTGAATGGTCCAGTTTAACCCGGCGCAAATCTACCCCTTCTTCTTTCAGGATGGCAATCTGTTGCCTGCCGATTTGGTCCGGGGAGTAAGAATGCAGCATTATCGGTACCCCGGTCATTAACTGTGCCCTTGCCACTCCTCGCAGCAATATGGCCCCGTTAGGGGTTATGCCGCCAAAATCCGCGGCGGATTTCAGGATGCCGGCTTTGATATTCGTGCCTTCGATCCCTTCCTTAACTTCCCGTGCAAATATTTGCGCATACTGGTCGGACGAAAAACTTCCCAGATAACCCGGCAATTCGCCAAACCAGCCGCTGCAGCAGACAATATTTACTCCGCTCGATTGCGAAACTTCTGCCAGTATTTTTACCGCTCTTCCCAGGTCGAACGTATCGGCGTCGACTATTGTATTTATTCCGGCTTTTTTGGCCGCGGTCAGGCCTTTAATAATGCGCTTTTTATAGTCTTTCCCCAGTAATTCCGGGTAGACTTGGGGGATGCCGCTGGCTGACCCCATGATGTGGTCGTGCATTAGCGTAAACCCGATTTTTGATGTTTCCAATGGCCCGAGTACCGTATTTACAGTTTTCAAGCCCGTCTCCTGTTTCCCTGTTTAAATAATATGATATTCCCCGATATTATATATCATAAATCACCGGCATAGATAATTACGCGGATTAAAATATTACTAATCGTTATTGACACTAAATAAATGCTATGATAAAGTATCGTCAATTATGTGTGAAAAAATTTTCAGACAAATTAAGTGGAGGCAGCAATGAAGAGAAAAGTTATCTGGTTAGTGCTCAGCTTATTCGTGATAAGCGCTATGTTACTCGCCTCGTGCGGCTCATCGAACAATTCATCGACAACGACCTCTGCTACAACAACTGCTAATGTCGATACCTCATCTGTCACCGTCACTTACGGCAGTATCACCAGGACATATGGGATGAACGATATGCAAACTCTTTTAGTTTCTTTTGGTTATGGTGGGCCTCGGAATCAGGACGGCTCCGTTAATAAAACCCCGGATTATCTTTACACCGCGATTGCTTTGAATGATGTCATCAAAGGGGCAAAAAACTCTCCCGGAGTTGAGCCGGTAGGCCTCGTTGCGGGACAAAGTGTTAAAATTACCGGCGCCGATGGTTATTCTGTTACGTACACCTACGACCAGGTTATCAACGGCAATTTTCCAACCTATAACATCGCCGGTGTTTCCACCACTCCAGCCCCTACCAGTGCTACTGTCCCCTTAATCGCCATACTCTATTGGGCGAATGGCAATGGCCTCGGTACTTCAGTCGGCCCGTTTGAATTGGGAATTATCTACGGGCAGCCTCTCCTTACGGACGCGTCCAATTGGGTCAAAACGGTATATAAAATCGATGTAATCTCCGGTTCGTAGTCTACGGTCCGGTGGAATCGGTGAGGTAAAAAGTGAATAGAAAAGGTTTATGGGTAGTCCTGAGCTTGTTTTGGGTAATTGCCCTTTTTCTTGCATCCTGTGGCTCGGCGACCGGCACTTCTGGTACCTCAACTACGACAGCGTCAGGTACCACCGCTACTACCGGGGCTAACGGCGTTATCCTCACGGTAACCTATGGCAGCGTCGTTAAAACATTCACTATCGCTGATGTTGAAAAACTCACGGGAATGCAGAATATGGGCGGGGAGAAAAGTGCCAATGGCACCATCGCTCGCTACGGTGGAGCAGAATTAACAGATGTTATTAAAGGGACGGGTTCCTTTCCCGGTGTCGAACCTGGTGGACTTACACCGGGACAAAGTGTGACCGTTTCCGGCGCCGGCGGGAAATCTGTTACCTTTACTTATGACCAGATTACCAATGGCAGTTTCACCACTTATGATTCCAGCGGCAATGTAACCACCCCCGCCGCCAACGTCGCCACGCCCGTAATCGGCCTGGCTTATATGGTCAACGGGAACATGCTGTCCAACGGCGCCCCCGGCCCGCTGGAACTCGGTATCCTTTACGGTGGGCCGTTTTTTACGGATTCTTCATATTGGGTACCGTCGGTAAATCAGATTACTGTCACCGGACCGTAATCTCAATGATTTAATAATAGGAAATTGTTGAAAATATTGTAGTAAATCAAGAAACTCTCCCTTTCGAGAAAGGGAGATACAGAGGGATTTATTTTCCATAATCGATAGCCTATTTCACCAGTATCAATTGAGAAACAAAAAAGAGACCCGGCGCGTTAAATCAACGATGTCGGGTCTCTTTTTATTCCGTAAACCTATTTCTTCAGCATTTTGATGTCGATCTGTACTCGCTTTAGATTGGTATATTCGTACAGTCCCACCTGCGAATGTTCTTTCCCGATGCCGCTTTCTTTGTAGCCGCCCCATGGCAAGTCCAGGTCCCTGCCGTGCACGTTGCCCACTGTCACCGTGCCCGCCTGTAATTCATTGACGAACCTCATGCCCCTTGCCGCGTCCGTTGTCCAGACATAAGCGGCCAGACCGAAGGTGGTATCGTTCGCTTTTTGAATTACTTCTTCATCGCTGCGGAAGGGCTCCATAAAAACCGCCACCGGGCCGAATATTTCTTCCCGTGCCACTTTCATGTTTTGTTTTACCCCTGTAATAATTGTCGGCATTATCCAGTAGCCTTTATTAAACGGCGGCGCCGTCGGTCTTTTCGCCCCGAAAATAACCTTCGCCCCTTCGTCAACTGCCGATTTGATATAACCTTCGACTGTATCCCGATGTGCTTTACTCACCACCGGCCCGATCATCGTCTTCCAGTCGGTCGGGTCCCCCACGGTCATCTTTTTAGTCGCCTCAATAAACTTTTCCAGGAACTTGTCGTAAACTTTTTCATGGACGAAAAACCTGCCGGGAGAAGCGCAAACTTGCCCGCTGTTTCTGAACTGGGCCGGCGCCATTTCCGCGGCCGCGGTTTCGATGTCTGCATCGTCCAGGATAATCACCGGATTCTTGCCGCCCAATTCCAGTTGGCAGCGTTTCAGCGTCGGGCTGCCCAGCGCCATGATTTCTTTCCCCACTTCACAGCTGCCGGTAAAAGCCACCATGTCGACACCCCGGTGTGAAGCCAATGCCCCCCCGACTGTGCCACCCGGGCCGGTAATGACATTCACCGTGCCTGGAGTCAGTCCGATTGTATCCAGTATCTCCGCTAGTTTAAAAGCTGTCAGCGCGTCGATGCTCGGCGGTTTTATCATGCAGGTATTCCCCACCACTAAAGCCGGCGCCAGTTTCTCCACAATCATCAGTAACGGGTAATTCCACGGCGTAATTATCGCTACCACCCCTACCGGTTCCCGCTGCAGATAATCCAGTTCATCGGGACTATTCGGCACGGTTTGCCCCATCAATTGTCGGGCGCTGTAAGCCGCCCATTCGAACCATTCCGGTAAATCCGCCGCGATAAAATCCGCCCGCTTGGCCGGCGTGCCGTGTTCCATTACATCCAGCGCGGCTAATTCATCGTGATGTTCCTTTAACGCTGCCGCAATTTTCAGACAAATCTGCGAGCGCTCAAGCTGCGATTTTTTCGACCATACGGGAAATGCTTTGCGCGCCGCCTCGACCGCTTTATCGACTTCTGCCTTGCCGCCGGATGGAATCTGAGCTATTTCTTCTTCCGTCGCCGGATTAAACACCGGATAGGTTTTCCCTGATTCAGCCTTCACCCATTTTCCGTTTATCCACATCTTATATTCTTTCGTCATTGTTTCTCCTTGTCTCTTGGTCGGCATATTTTAAGTTGTTTTTCATAAAAAAGGACACCTTGTAAGGTGCCCAAATATTATTCGTAAAAATCGTCTTCCGCCAAAAACTTACCCTCTATCTCTTTCGAGTTTACTCTAGCATGGCCTCGCTGTTTTCGTCAATTTTGTTGAGATTGAGGTACTTCCAACCATATAATGAAACTGCCGAAAAAGTTGGAGTAATCAATGAAGTAATTGGTTTCACGTGAAACCTCTCCCTTTCGCGAAAGGCCGCAGGTCCCGGAGGGACGAACGGGAGGAATACAGAGGGATTTATCTTCCATAATCTTCATTTAGGCATCACCTCCTACGAGGAAATAAACTATTTCAGGAGTCTGATATAATGGGAAAGCAAGGTACTCGTTCTCCCCTGATTATCTGGAGGTAATCCATGGCTAAAATTGTCATCATTGGCGCCGGCAGTCACTCCTTCTCCAAAAATCTCATCACGGATATTCTGTTTTATCCCGAACTCCGCGACAGCACCATTTCCCTCATGGATGTCGCTCAGGAACCGTTGGATTTAATTACAGCCTTTGCCCGTAATCTTGTAAAGCAAAACGGTCTCAACACGAAAATAGAATCCACCACCGACCGCCGCGTCGCTTTGACCGGCGCTGATTATGTTTTCGTGACAATTAAGGTTGGCGGTTCGCAGCCTTCCAAACTCGATAAAGATATCACCGCCAAATACGGCATTGACGAAGCTGTCGGCGATACCACCGGCCCCGGCGGCGTATTTTATGCTGCCCGCCATATTCCCGCTATTTTAGATATCTGCCGGGATATGGAAGAACTCTGCCCTGATGCCTGGCTCTTGAATTACACTAACCCCATGGCCATGATTACCTGGGCTGTCAACGACTATACTAAAATTAAAAATGTCGGCCTGTGCCACAGCATCCCCCACACCTCGACCACCCTCGCCGCTTATATCGGCGCCCCCTATGCCGAAACCTCTTATTGGGTCGCCGGCATTAACCATATGGCCTGGTTCCTGGAATTTAAGTGGAATGGCCGGGACGCCTACCCTTTACTGCGGGAGAAATTTAAAAACCCCGCGGTTTATGAAGATATGAATGCCCATTGGGCCGGCCCCGATGTTGTCCGCGCCGAAATATTTAAAGCCTTCGGCTATTTCGTGACCGAGTCCAGCCGCCACATGTCCGAGTATGTGCCTTATTTCCGGAAACGCCCCGAACTCATCGGCAAGTTTAAACTCGGCAATTTCGGTAAATTCGCTGCCGAGGCCAGGGAACAGGAGCGCAAAGACCAGGACGCCGAAATGAAACGTCTGACCACGGCCAAAAACCTGCCGATCAAGCACAGCAGCGAATACGGTTCCATCATCATCCATTCACTCGAAACCGGCGCACCTTCCCGGATTAACGGCAATGTTATCAACAAAGGGTTAATCACCAATCTCCCGAAAGGATGCTGCGTTGAGGTTCCCTGTCTGGTCGACCGCGAAGGCATCCATCCCTGTTATGTCGGCGGCCTGCCCCCGCAGTTGGCAGCTCTGAACCGCACCGAAATCAATGTTCACGAACTGGCAGTGCGAGGCATTCTGGAAAAGGATAAAACCAAAATGTTCCAGGCCATTCTCCTTGACCCGTTAACAGGTGCCGTTTTGACCATTGATGAAACCCGCCGCATGGTTGATGAAATGTTCAAAGCCGGCGCCAAATACCTCAAAGGCTACAAATAGCAGATATAGTTGTTGTGTCAAACATATTTGTTAGTTTTGACGACTATATTTGTGATCGCTTGTTAATTCTTAGCCGCCTTCAGCGAAAAGGTAAGCGGAATCATATCGCCTTTGATGTTCCAGCGTCTGGGCTTGTATTCATCCATCAATGGGAACTTTTTGTAGACGATATCGGGAAATTCAAAAACGCCCTCTATTCTCTTTTCCACCCCTGTTTCGTATAGACAAAGACCCCCGCGGCCAGCAATCCAATCGAAATCAATAAAGTCGACAAAACCTGGCCTGCTGTCAATGGGTTATATCCTGCTGCTCTCTCCCCCAGCAGCAGGTAGACGGATGAAGCTGCAGCCGAGGATATAGGGTAAATATGGGCAAACCCGCGAAAATATGACGGTAAAATATCATAGGAAATGAAGATACCTGAAATAAAGGCAGTACCCAACGCTATGCCCAATCCGGTAAAAAAAGCTGCTAGGACCAGCTTGGCATAGGTTCCGACGATGAGCCCGATACTTGCCGCTGAAATAATTGCGAGCAGTAGAAAACCAAACGCTTCCACGTAATTGGTAATACCTCCACTAAACTGGGCGCCAATGGCTATTCCAACAGCAACCAATAATACTGAAGCCACAAGGGATAGAAGGCCGACAGCCAGTATACGTCCCAGGAAATCTTGCCAGGGGCGGATCGGCATGGATTTCAATTTCGTTAAGACGCCTGTCTCGCGATCTCGGGAAATAGATCCTGCAAGATTGAGTACTCCGGCAAGCATTATGGAAAAGGCAATCATGGAAATCGTGAGTACACCCTTGGCTAAAGGCAAATCAGATCCGGATATATTTTTGTTAAGTGAGACAACGGTTATGAGTAAAAGAAACATGGGGAAGATTACAGTAAAGATCGATACAGCCCGTATTCTTAAAAAGCATTTAAAGGTTTTAGTAAAGGTACCTAAGACTTGTATCATTAGATTTGGACCTCCTGAATCCGGTGCTCCGTCAACTTAAAAAATACATCCTCAAGCGTGGGTTTTGCCACCTCCGTCCGGTTTACAGTTATACCCGCTTGATTAAGCTCCTTAACGACAACGGGTAAAACTTGACCGCCGTCGAAAGCATAAATCCGGTAACCATTTGGCGTTTGGGCAATCTTTTGCTCATTGCTGAAACCCTTGAGAATTGCTTCACAATCCTTCCCTTGTGCCGGCGTTTCTATTGTAATAGCTTCTTCCGGCGCATATTGCGAACACAAAGTTGCCGGAGTCCCTTCGGCAATTATTTTGCCCTTATATATCAACCCGACCTTTGAAGCCGATTCAGCGTCACTGCCAAGGTGCGTTATCAGGAAGACGCTGGTCTGGTCGTT
>Ga0182017_10001276_pt1 | contig 19568 bp, 15 predicted proteins | sample 712E3DmetaG_FD_120492 | JGI IMG/M metagenome (GOLD analysis project Ga0182017, IMG submission 120492) | Permafrost microbial communities from Stordalen Mire, Sweden - 712E3D metaG | ecosystem: Environmental > Terrestrial > Soil > Wetlands > Permafrost | place: Sweden: Stordalen | collected... | reverse complement strand
CTATTTTGAAATTAAACATTCATTCAGTCCAAGATCCAGAACTGGCATTACCCCGGGTTCCAGAGACTGAAGAATCACCAGGGCTGCACCCAGAGCAGTTGCATTGCTTACTTCCGAAGTGTAAACTTTAAGATGAGGAAAAGAGCTTGCTATAAATTTACGAAAGAGATCATTTTTTGAAAAACCTCCGGTTATATAAAGACTTTTTGTATCGTCTTTTACGGGAATTACCATACCAATGGCCTCTACTGTCAGGTCGCACAATTCTATCATCAGCTGGTGATATGCTTCAACGAAATTATCAAATTCGAATAGGTCAGGTTCTTCATTCAATTCTCTGGATTTTTCTCCTTCTTTGAAGAAAACTTTCCTATCCCGGAATTTCGAATTCAACTTATTAAATAATTTCAGCTCAGGCTTAATAAGTTTAAAACTATCTTCCTGAATTTTAAAGTATTTGCTTATCTCACGGAGTGCTGTTTCATGAAAATGCCCCAGGAAGAGCCTCGAAGATTTAACAGGTCTCATGTTAATGCTCAAATAACAAAGACAATCCTGCATAAGCTGCTCAGCGGTAAGTTTTTCGGTATTGAATGGATTCATATTAATACACCATGTACCGGTTGAGACAAGAAGGAAAGAGTCTCTGTCAGAAGCAAAATATGGAGCAAGTGAAGCAGAGCTGTCATGTATTCCGATTCCGATTTTTATCTTCTTCCCTTCTATTTCCACTTCGTTCAGGGTGCTAACAGCAACAGGCTCCGGTACCGGCAGAGATTCATCAGTAACCCACTGATGATATTTCATATTATCAAAATCCCAAAGAGCAGTATGGCAGCCAATTGAAGTATGCTCCGAATAAATTTTATCTGTCAGCAGGTAAGACAGATATTGAGGGAAATGAAGTATATGTCTTGTCTTTGAAAAGACTTCAGTCTTAGTGCTTTTAAGCCAAAGGACCTGCAATCCCGAATTGAGCATACCTAATGCAGGTGATGCTGTTCTGCGGCAAAACTCATCTCTCCCTCCATATCTTTTATAGAGCTCAAGAGGAATATTTTCATCAATAGGTTTAAGATAATTGTAAACCGGCGTCAGTATTTTTCCATTTGAATCAAGATAAACCAGCGTCGCTCCATATGTGGCAAAATTTACAGCAGTCAGGTCATATTCTTCAGATCTGATCAGTTTCAGGATTGACTTTCTGATCCATTTTTCGATCAGGTCTATATCATCACATTCAAATCCGTCATCATCCCTGATCTGTGCAAATTTCTCCTCGATTTCCGAAACCAGTTTAAGATTATAATTAAAAAGCAGTATCTTTTTATTGGTTTTCCCGATATCGAAGACAGCTATAACTTTATCTTTCATTGTCTCAAGTTTGCCCAAATGAAAAGTTCATCTCTTCGAAAGAACGTTCTTTTCATATTTCATTATTTCATTAACATAATCCTGTCCGGTTGGATCATCATTTATCATACAATAATAGTCATAAACTGCTCCAAACGGCATCGATTTAAGAAGCTCCAGAAATGCAAGTCTTTCGAAGTTATTGCCTTCGTTTTCGAATTTAACAAGTGTATTAAATGGTTCCAGCATTGCATACATGAACGCCATCTGGGCTGATCGGGTCCCAATTACATATGCACCAATCCTGTTGAGGCTGGCATCAAAGAAATCGAGCCCGACATTAACACGTTTTAGTGCATTTGCACGGATAATTTCCTGGGCAATCAGCATAAGTTCATCATTTAGTGTAAGAACATGGTCGCTGTCCCAGCGGACACCTCTTGTAAGATGCAACAGTATTTCATCAACATACAAAAGAATTGAAGATATTTTATCTCCAACCTGTTCTGTCGGGTGGTAATGTCCGTTATCGAGAGTTATTAGCTTATTGTTCTGGATTGCATATCCCAGGTAGAAATCGTAAGAACCGACTACCATCGATTCGGAACCGATTCCAAATAATTTGCTTTCAATTGAATCTTTCAGGTATTTCTTAGAATATTCAACAGCAAAGATTTCATCAAGTGATTTCTTCAGAAGTTTTCTTAAAGTATACCTGTCCACAGGAGTGTCCTTTGATCCGTCAGGGACCCATATGTTGTGTACAGTTGGTGTACCTAACTGTTTACCCATCTCAGCCCCTATCTCGCGGCATCTTTTTGTATGTTCAACCCAGAATTTTCTGATTTTAGTGTTTTTGCTTGAAAGTGTAAAACCATCATCAGCATATGGATGGGAGAAACAGGTGCAGTTAAAATCAAGACCCATACTTCTCTCCTTAGCCCAGTCAATCCATCCCTGGAAATGTTTTGGTTCTATCTTATCTCTATCAACCAGTTTTCCTCCAAACTCACCATAAATAGCGTGAAGGTTTAACCTTAGTTTCCCGGGAAGCAGAGACATTGCTTTATCGAGATCTGCCCTCATCTGTTCAATTGTTTTTGCTTTGCCAGGAAAATTTCCTGTTGCCTGAATACCACCACCACCGAGGACAGCCCCTGCTTTTTCAAAACCACCTACATCGTCTGTTTGCCAGCAGTGCAGACTTATAATTACCTTATCCAATTGCTTTAAGACGTTATCTGTATCAACATCAAATGCTGCATATTGCTCTTTAGCAAGCTGATATGACTTTTCAATAAATGCTTTTTTCATTTTATAATTTTATTAAATTATTCAATTCTTTTTCACCTTATAAATCCGCAATCCGCAATCCGCAATCTATATCATTTCATATAAAACACCTGCTCAAGCGGTATTGTGACAGGAGAATTATCAGGATTGGTCTCCATTACATCTGCCATATATTTCCACCATTTTTTGACTATTTCCGTGCTTCCAAGATCCTGCGAAGAACTTTCTCCCGACTGTTCCTGGTAGGCAAACAGTGTATTTGTTTCTTCGTCAAGAAAGATAGAATAGTTGCTTATTCCTTCATTCTTCAATAATCTGACAAGTTCAGGCCAGATTTCGCCATGCCTTTTTCTGTACTCTTCCTTAAAACCGGGAAGCATTTTCATTTTAAAACCAAATCTTTTTTTCATTACATTTTATCCTTAATTGAAACAATGAACGTTGATAGGATTAATATTGCTATACCAATCCAAAGCACAAATAAAGTTCGGCGATTTACCCCTTTCCATTCATTTAACAGAATTCCCCAAATATTACTGAATGCGATGTTTAGGGCCATAAGGATGCTCCACGCGAATGGAATCATTGATTGAGGCAGCTTACTTTTTCCCATTCCAAAGAATTGAAACTGCATAAACCATAGGAAACCTGCCAGGAAAGTAAACAAAATATTATTTAAGATGATTCCTCCTCCTCCGGTAACATAATCGCTGATGGTTCCATTTTTAATATTCAAAAACAGACAATAAGCTAAATTCGTGACAAAGCCTCCGAAAAGGATAAATATGAGAATCGGATTGTCATGAAATAAAGGATTGGTATTATATTTTGCACCTAAGGCAAGGTCGCCAATAGGTTTACCAGCTTCGAGTCCAAAACTAAAACAAGCGCTCATTATACCGGCAAAGACAGCAATTATCAACCCTTTCTTTAAGGCAAATTCTTTTATTGCCTGCCTGCGTTCTTCTTCACTTAATCCCTTATTTTTAAGTGCCCCTGCATATCCGATTATGGAAATGCCGACTATGCAAATAATAACCCCGACTATTGTCAGCAATCCGGCGAATGTCGTAAACAGCTCGCCTCCCTTGACAATAGGCGGTATTAATGTACCGAATGCAGCACAGAATCCTAACGCTATGCTTTGACCTAATGCTACTCCAAGATAACGGATGCTTAAACCAAACGTTAATCCACCCACACCCCACAGCGCTCCAAAGAACATAGCCAGAAGTTTTACTTTGAGTGGAGCTTCCGAGAGTAGATTAAGAAGATTACCATGAGGAATCGCAAAATATGCAAGCAACCATGGGGCTATTATCCAGGCAGCAAATCCTTGTACTATCCAATAAGATTCCCATGCCCATGTTTTGACCTTTTTAAAAGGAACATAAAAACTTGCAGCGCCTATACTTCCCAGCGCAATTAAAAATATACCTGCTATTGGATTCATGCGAAAATTTTAAAATTATTTGTCTGACTATTTAAAAACTAATTGAAAAATTAAAAATAATTATTTTATTGTTTACGTTACCGAAAAACAGACAATTTTATCAACTTTGTATTACAACTTTAAGAACCCTTTTTCAGTCTATCTTTATTTAACCTTAACTAACTAATTATGAGATCACTAATTTTTTCTTTTATCATGTTTATCGTTTGTACAATTAGTCATACGCAGGTATTATCCGTGAAAGATTTGACTATCGACCATAAGAAAGATCCTGTAGGTATTGAAGTTTTGCAGCCCAGATTTTCGTGGAAGATCGAGGGGCCGGTGCGAAATATTATGCAAACTGCCTATTCCATAAGAGTTGCAACAGACGAAAAGTTTTCCTCCGCAAAGATTATCTGGCAATCTGGTAAAGTACAGTCTGATCAGTCAATTCTTGTTCCTTATAATGGTCCGGAATTAAAGTCCGGTCAAAGATATTACTGGCAGGTGAAGATCACAGATAATAAAAAAAATGAATCTAAATGGAGTGAACCGGCATTCTGGGAAATGGGATTGCTTTCGGCAACAGAATGGAAAGCTGAATGGGTTGAATTGGGAAGTGATACATTAAGATATTCTCCCTCTCCACATTTCCGGAAAGAGTTTTCAATTAATAAACCTGTTTTGAAAGCTAGAGTTTATGTTACATCTCATGGTTACTATGAACTTCATCTGAATGGCAAGAAAGTCGGTGATCAGGTGCTGACACCAGGCTGGACAGATTATGCCAAGAGGCTTCAGTACCAGGTATACGATGTTACAAGTCAGATAATTAATGGGAATAATGCGATTGGAGCCGTACTCGGTGATGGATGGTACAGAGGCACACTGGCATGGGGTAATAACTGGGCTATTTACGGAAAGCGATTAGGACTGCTTTTGCAACTAAGAATTACCTATGCTGATGGCACTGAATCACTTGTTGTTACCGATGAGACATGGAAAGGATTCAATGATGGAGCAATCAGGATGAATGATATATATAATGGCGAGACATATGATGCCCGTAAAAAAGTAACAGGTTGGGACCTGGCAGGATTTGGAGACAAAAACTGGCTTAAAGTTAGTATTGGTTTTTTCCGGAATGACAATCTGATAGCCTCAGAAGGTTCGCCTGTCAGAAAAATCCAGGAAATAAAACCGGTTAAAATAATCAAAACGCCTAAAGGAAGTCTTGTTGTCGACATGGGCCAGAATATGGTCGGATGGGTGCGGCTGAAAGTTAAGGGTGAGAAAGGGACTGTTGTTAAACTCCGTCATGCTGAAGTTTTGGACAAATTTGGGGAGTTTTATACTGAAAACCTCCGAGTTGCGAAATGCCAGCTTACTTATACACTGGCAGGAACAGGAGATGAAATATATGAACCACGTTTTACTTTCATGGGATTCAGGTATGTTGAAATCACAGGTTTCCCCGGAGAACTGACTCTTGACAATATTACTGGAGTCGTTGTTCATTCTGACATGAAACCAACCGGAAGTTTTGAATGTTCTAACACCATGATCAATCAGTTACAACATAATATTCAATGGGGACAGAAAGGAAACTTTGTTGATGTCCCCACAGACTGCCCTCAAAGGGATGAACGTCTTGGATGGACAGGAGATGCGCAGGCTTTCTGCCGGACTGCAGCTTTTAATCTGGATGTATCATCATTCTTTACAAAATGGTTGAAGGATGTTGCGACAGACCAGAAGCCCGGTGGAGAAGTTCCTGACGTCATTCCTGATATATTGAACAAACAGGACGCTTTAACAGCAGAACCTTCAGCAGGCTGGGGTGATGTATCGGTAATTGCACCCTGGACCATGTACCTGGTTTACGGTGACAAACGAATTCTTGAAAATCAATATCCCAGCATGAAAGCCTGGGTTGAATATATTAGAAAAAAAGCCAGTGACAGTTTTATCTGGAAAGGTGGCAGTAAATATGGTGACTGGTTGTTTTATCATCCTCCGGTTAATAACCCCACCGAGCCTGATGGCTATACTGAACATGATTTTATTGCTACAGCATTTTATGCTTATTCGGCAAGTATTCTTGCAGCGACAGCAAAAGAACTTGGCAAAACTGAAGATGAAAAAACCTATTCTGAGCTTTTCAAAAAGATCAAAGATGTCTTTATAAATGAATATGTTACAAACGCAGGAAGAGTAGGAACCAATTCGCAGACATCCTATGTACTTGCATTGAAGTTCAATCTGTTGCCGGATAATCTTCGTGAAAAATCAGTCAGGTTTCTTGTCGATGACATAAAGACCAGGAGAAATCATCTTTCCACCGGATTTCTTGGAACACCGTACCTTTGTCATGTCCTTTCTGATAACGGTTACACAGATGTTGCCTATGATCTTTTGCTTCAGGAAACTTATCCTTCATGGCTTTACCCCGTCAAAATGGGAGCGACAACAATATGGGAGCGCTGGGATGGTCAGAAGACCGACAGTACATTCCAGGATCCAGGCATGAATTCATTCAATCATTATGCTTACGGTGCAATTGGTGATTGGATGTACAGGGTATCGGCCGGCATTGAAACAATGGGTGCTGGCTTTAAGCATATTATAGTTCAGCCCCATCCTTCCAAACGATTGAATTATGCAAAGGCTTCATTTGAAAGCTCTTATGGATTGATAACATCAGGGTGGGAACGGAAAGACGGAAAAGTAACTTTCAGGATAAAAATTCCGGCTAACACTTCTGCAACAATTGTTCTGCCTGTAACTGATGCTTCAAAAGTTGCTGAAAGCAAAAAAGCAATTTCCGGAAATAGTGATTTCACCAATCTTAAAACTGCCGATAATAAAATAACTTTTGAAGCAGGATCAGGAGAATATATTTTTGAGACCACAGAATAGTAGTGGCATGAGTTTTTTCAACACACATCTTGGCGAATTCGCTGCTTTGGCTACGGCTTTTTTCTGGACAATCACATCAATTTCGTTTGAATCGGCCAGCAAAAAAGTAGGGTCGCTTTCAGTGAATATCATAAGATTGGTTATTGGTTTTGTTTTTCTGAGTGTTTTCAATCTGCTGAGAAGAGGAATGATTCTGCCTACAGATGCAAGTGCAGATAATTGGATATGGCTGGCACTTTCGGGTCTCGTCGGTTTTGTCTTCGGTGATTTATTTCTCTTCAAATCCTTTACAATTATCGGTTCAAGGTTTTCAATGTTAATTATGACCCTCGTCCCTCCAATGACCACTTTTTTCGGCTGGATCATTCTTGGAGAAAAACTGAAATTAGTTCAACTATTTGGAATGACTCTGACCTTCACAGGAATTGCAATGGCAATTTTCAGCCGAAATGGGAAAGGTGAGAAATTATCAATCAAACTGGCGCCAAAAGGTATCTTATTCGCTTTTGGTGGAGCTGTAGGTCAGGCACTTGGAATGGTTCTGAGCAAGCTAGGTCTTCGTGATTATGATCCGTTTGCAGCCACTCAAATAAGAATAATTGCCGGAATAGCGGGATTTGCATTACTGACAACCATTCTATCAAGATGGAAGCAGATCTCGATTGCAACAAAAGACAGACCAGGTATGTCTGCAATAACTCTAGGGGCATTTTTTGGTCCATTTCTCGGTGTATCATTTTCGTTGATTGCCGTTAAGTACACTGAAGCGGGAATTGCTGCAACAATAATGGCGCTTGTTCCCGTGATTATTATCGCTCCTGCAGTTATCCTTTACAAACAGAAAGTAACTATTGCTGAAATAATAGGAGCCATTATCAGTGTCGGAGGAGTTGCAGTATTCTTCCTTTAGTTAAATTGAATTGCACCTATGACCACGGAAGAGCTGAGATATCGTAATTTTGAGAATGAGTTTGTCTATTCAACATCAAGAAGCGGTGGACCGGGAGGGCAAAACGTTAACAAGGTCAGTACAAAAGTTGAATTGCGATTTAGTTTAATCTTTACTTCACTTTTATCTGAATCAGAAAAGCAGTTAATTTTTGTAAAACTGAAAAACAGGATCAACAAAGAAGGAGAATTGTTGGTTGTTTCTCAATCGGAGCGGACACAACTTATGAATAAAAAAGCTGTGACTGAAAGGTTTTATTATCTTGTTTCCAAGGCACTTACAAAACCAGTAATGCGCAGAGCAACTAAACCAACAGCAAAATCAAACCATCAAAGGCTTGAAGAAAAAAAGAACCGAGGGTTAATTAAGAAATTACGAAAAGATTCCAACAGATCTTCTGATGATATCTAAATATTGATTCTCTACCTATGCACCTTTATAACTTTACCCCTTTTTGCATTATACCCTTTATTACACCACTTTAAGTTTCCATTTGCCTCTTCTGAAAACAATCCATGCTGTAAAGGTCATGATTGATTCAGCAATAACTATTGCAACGAATACACCTTCTTCATTCATTCCTGATTTCATTGCGAGTAACCATGCCAGCGGTATTTCAATGCACCAGAAAGCAAATATATTTATTTTCAAAGGAGTAGAAGTATCTCCTGCTCCATTGAAAGAGTTTACGAGTACCATTCCAAAACCATAGGCTATAAAACCCATACTGACAATTCTCAGGCATTCGACCCCGGCTTTTATTACTCCTGGATCGTGAATAAATAATTTTATAAATGGTGAAGGTATTATTACGAGAACTGTACCAATAGTTCCCAGAAGAATCATATTTGCCAAACCGGTGATTATGACTGACTTCTCAGCCCGGTCAGGTCTCTTTGCTCCCAGATTCTGACCAACAAGAGTCGCTGCGGCATTACTTATACCCCAGGATGGCAGCAAAATAAAACTGACTATCCTGATTGCAATAGTATAACCAGCAACTACTTCACTGCCAAATACAGAAATTATTCTTACTAAAGCAATCCAGCTTGTCGTTCCGATTAGGTTTTGCCCTATACTTCCGAAAGAGAGCTTCAATAACTTGCCAATAAGTTTAAAATCAATTCCTAAATTATTGAATGATAACTGAATGCGTTTTTTTCCAAAAAACAGAAGATATAATTGGTACATAACAGCTATCCCACGTCCCATATTTGTAGCAACTGCCGCACCAGCAACACCGAGATGGGGAAATGGACCAAGTCCAAAAATCAGGCAAGGATCGAGAATGATGTTAATTATGTTCCCGACCCAAAGAACTCTCATAGCTATTGCCGCATCACCGGCACTCCTGAATATGGCATTTATTATAAACAAAAGCATTATAACAATATTACCGGCCAGCATTATTGTAGTATAACCGGCCATTTTTGTAACAATAGTGTCAGATGCACCCATCAGTCCAAGCAATCTCTGTGCATTCAAAGCACCGGTAATACCTATTATTAATGATACGGCTATTCCAGTTAGGATAGCCTGGAATGCAACCCTTGAAGCTGCATCAGGATTCCTCTCTCCCATCCTTCTGGAAACCATTGATGTTGTAGCTGTCGCAAGGCCAATTGATATTGCGTAAACAATGGTTATCATAGATTCTGTTATACCGACAGTTGCTACAGCATTTGCCCCAAGTTTAGATACAAAATAGATATCAACGACGACAAAAACTGATTCCATTATCATTTCAAGAACAGCAGGAATTGATAAAAGAATAATTGCCCGGCTGAGTTTTCCTTCAGTGAAGTCCTGCTCAGTTCCAGAAACTGATTCAATCACATCTGCGAAAAGCCCTTTCAGTTTTTTAAGGAATTCACTTCCTTTTAAAAAAGAGATATTTTGATTTCTAAAAGTCATTATTATATAGAAAAATCCGTTTCATTGATTTCTTTACTTTTATCCGCACCAAAGTGAGATTTTATCACATTGTTTCTCAACTTTTTACTTTTGTCTTTCTTCGTCCGCCGAAGCCAAGGCGAAGGAGGATTGTCTTTTGTCTTAGCTATTACATATTAATTATATTTCATAAAATCATAAAGATGATAATCTTCATGATTTTGCATCCTGCAAGTTTTGTTTGATGTAAAATAAAAATTTATGGAAATACAAGACAAACAGCCCTTAGCGCAGCATTACGACTGCACAGGATTTATTAACCGGATTTGAAAAATACGTTTCATCGGGCTGTAATTTATTTGCCTCCAAATATATGGAATAATTTTAATTCAAAAAAAATCATTTAATGTTTTTTAGTAAAGTAAGAAATTGTGAAGCACAACAGAATACCCGGAAAATTCATCGTTAAGAACAAAAACACTGTAGAATTGTTCTATAGGATAAATTAAGTGAAACGCGTTATTTGTCAAAGTGATGAATGAAAACATTGAAATATTCCCTGACAATATATTTATAGTAGACAATAACATTTTAAATGAAAATGTTTTAGAAATATTTTGAAAGAATCCAGTAATTCAGAATGAATATCAATAAAGTTTAGATATGGTTGAATATCTGCAATATACATAGCAAAAGCTCTAATCCTTAATTATCAATTGTTAATAAAATGATGCATATGTTAATATTTCCGGTACCTATCTGATACAATGTATTTATAGATTTAATATTTTCGTCAAAATTTTAACTGTAATAATTAATTAAAAACAATTAAAACAAAGGTGAAATTTATCATCTGATATGAACGCTAACAGTAATGAGGTTATGGCCCTCCACGGTGAGGGCCGCCTCACGGGTTGTTCTTCTGATGAAGAGCCTGGCGCGAAAACCACGATTTTTTCGCAAAACGAAATCCCAATTCAGTTAGTTAGCAACCGAAGTTCGGAATTTATTCACCGCTACTTCCCTCAGGCAACTACAGACTCATGGAATGATTGGAAATGGCAACTTCGAAATTCTATAACGAATATCGAAGATCTAAAGAAAATCATGAAATTATCCGACAAGGAGATGCTGGCTATTAATAATCTTAAAGGCCGTCTTCCATTGCGGATTACACCCTATTTTGCTTCATTAATTTATGACAGTAATTTTTCACATCCCCTAAGACGCAATGTGATACCTGTTGTTGAGGAACTGCTGCAACATGCAAATGAGCAGTCAGATCCGTTACATGAGCATTCTTTTTCGCCTGTAAAAGGTATCGTTCACAGATATCCCGACAGAGTTCTGTTCACAGTTACACAGGTTTGCTCCTCCTATTGCAGGTATTGTACTCGCTCCCATTCTGTAGGTAGGCTTGATAAGCTCGGCCGGCAGGATTTTGATAAGGCTTTTAATTATATCAGAAGCCATAAGGAGGTGCGTGATGTACTTATTAGCGGAGGTGATCCTCTGACACTTACAGATGAAGTACTTGATTACATCCTGTCAAATATAAGAAGTATCGAGCATGTCGAGATAATTCGGATAGGTTCCAGAGTACCGGTCGTATTGCCTCAGAGAATTACTGATAATCTGATTAATGTGCTAAGAAAATATCATCCGTTATTTATCAGCCTGCATTTTTCACACCCTCTTGAAATTACAGAAGAGTGCGCCAAAGCATGTACTAAACTAGCTGATGGAGGTTTTCCTCTTGGCAGCCAGACTGTTTTACTCAAGGGTATTAATGATAATGTCCCTACCATGAAGGAACTCATGCACAAATTACTGAAAATAAGGGTAAGACCTTATTATCTATATCAATGTGACCTGATTCCCGGTTCCGGACATTTCAGAACGACAGTAAAGAAGGGCCTTGAGATTATTAAAGGATTAAGAGGATTTACCAGTGGCTATGCAGTACCAACATTTGTTGTTGATGCTCCGGGCGGAGGAGGAAAAATTCCTTTGCTTCCAAACTATGTTGTGGAGCATAATGAGGAGAAAATCGTCCTGCGTAACTACAAGGGTGTGTTGTGTGAATATCCTGAAAAATAAATTTTAGATGAAGATTGGCTTGACGTATGACCTGCGGTCATGGTATATTGACCGCGGTTATTCTATGGAGGATACTGCTGAATTTGATAAGAAGGAAACTGTCGATGCACTTGACGATTCCCTCAAAAATATGGGGTTCGAAACTGAACAAATTGGAAACAATTTCCAGTTGATCGAAGCTCTTGCCGTTGGAAAACGATGGGATCTTATTTTCAATATCGCAGAGGGTCTTTATGGAGATGGTAGGGAATCGGTTATTCCTGCTATTCTCGATCAGTACAGAATTCCCTATGTATTCAGCGGACCGGTTGTTATGGGGCTCTCCCTGAATAAGCATTTCACAAAACTTATTGTTAACGCAGCTGGAGTTCCAGTCAGTCCCGGAATGCTCATTTCTGATATTCAGGACATTAAGAATTGTCATCTTGAGTTTCCTTTATTTGTCAAACCGGTTTCTGAGGGTACAGGGAAAGGAATTACTGAAAAGAGTCTTGTTCATTCATCAGATGAACTGAAAACGATGATCGAATGGATAATTACCAGATTCAATCAACCTGCACTCGTTGAAGAATATCTGCCTGGAAGAGAATTCACTGTGGGCATCGTCGGATCGGGTGATTATTCAGAGGCTATCGGAGGCATGGAGGTTATATGTTCAGAAAATCTTCCATACTCTGTTGAGGTGAAGGAAAATTACCAGCAATACTGTCAATATAAACCACTGGATAAAGATATAGAAGGTGAATGTAAAAAAGTTGCCCTCGATGCATGGAAAGCTATTGGAGCAGTAGATGCAGGAAGGGTAGATCTTAAAGGTGACAAAAACGGAAGAATATGTTTTATTGAAGCTAATCCCCTTGCCGGTTTGAACCCAATCCATTCAGACCTGCCAATACTTGCAAGAATGTACGGCATAGAATACCAGAAACTGATGGAAATGATAATGAAATCCGCAAGAAAAAGGCTTAATTTGTAATATGAATAAAAGAAGATGTTGTATACTATTCAATCTACCAGGGGAAGATGCTCTTGCCGATGAACTTGATGTTCTGGATCAGGTTGAGTTTATAGAAAAACATCTTGATGGCCTGGGCATTGCAACTTACAAGAAGGGAATTACAACATCCTTTATGCATGAACTTGCCGAAATTGTCATTGACAAACCTGATTTCGTTTTTAATCTGGTTGAATCTATTAACAATAAAGGAGAACTGAGTTACTTCATTCCGGCTCTGCTTAATATGTATAAGATACCATATTCCGGAAATCCTCTCGAGGCTATCTTTACTACTACAAGTAAATTGCTTACTAGCAGGATGTTACAAACAGCAGGAATCAATAACCCGAAAGCATTTTTACCTTCACAGCACCACCTTCTGACTCCCGGGAACAAATATATTGTCAAACCGGTATGGGAAGACGGATCATTAGGTATTACAGAAGAATCTGTTTTTACATATAATAACAATGGTGTTGCAGATAGGCTTAAATTACTTGATGATACACACTGGTTCATTGAAGACTTTATCGATGGCAGGGAATTCAATATTAGTGTACTTGCCGGCGAGAACGGACCTGAAATTCTTCCGCCAGCAGAGATAGTTTTTAAAAATTATATTGGTGATAAGCCAAGAATAGTTGATTTTAAGGCAAAGTGGGAAATGGAAAGCTTTGAGTATGTCAACACGGTAAGAGAATTTCCGGGTGGAGATCTGGATCCTGTCCTTAGAGAGAAGCTGATGGATACGGCTTTGAAATGCTGGCATGTCTTTGGACTGAAAGGGTACGCAAGAGTCGATATGAGAACAGATCCAAATGAAAATCCCTTTGTAATAGAGATCAATGCCAATCCATGTATATCCCCGGACGGTGGTTTTGTGGCCGCAACTAAACAAGCTGGGTTGCATTTCGACGCTGTTCTTCAGAGGATAATAAACGATTTGAATAATATGTTTGTTAAATAAGATTCGAGTTATAGTATTGAGGTTTACCAGTTACTTCCTCCCCTAACCATTCCGGTTTTTCGAATTCTTCAGTCTCTGCGGATAGTTCAATTTCAGCTATTATAAGACCTGCATTTTTCCCATGAAATATATCAACTTCAAAAACATGCTTGCATGCAGGAATATAGTAACGTGTTTTATCAATAATCCCTGGAAGACAGATTTTAATCATTTCCTCTGCATCCTTCAATGGAATTTCAAATTCCCATTCATTCCTTGAGAACAACTCACCTTGTATATTTGATTTAAAGGTTATAACTCCCTTATTATCAGTAATCCTAAGTCTGATTATTCTCTTTGGATCGATCGAAAAGTATGCTTGACGTATCCTGCTTTTTTTTGAAGCCAGATGCTTAAACTTGCCTTTTACTAAAAATTTTCGTTCAATTTCCAGGCCCATCTTTATAATGGTTAAGTTGATGATATAAAATTGCTTGTTCTTTTATTTTTCTTCTTGCTTTAATGAAATATTCATAGAATAAAAAATTGCATTCTTACATATAAAATTAGTTATAATTAAGTGCACGCTAAAGTAAAAATGGTTTCTTTATTTATTATAAGTTAATGTTCATTTATAATTTTCAAACATTCATGTAAAATATTTGGCTTGTATTGAAATATTTTATAAATTTAATACTTTATTATTTTTCTTCATAGGTAGTTAGGGTTTTAAGAGGTGTGAGGGCTGTTGAAAGGTACAACAGCCCCTTTTTCTTGGTATAGTTGCTCAGATTCATTTTAGATATATTACTCTGATAAACAAAGTTATATATCTTTGAAGATGCAAACCATTTTTTATGGAAGTTAAAATTGAGGAGAGCTGGAAACTCAGACTAAAAGAAGAATTTCGGAAAGAATATTTTCTTGGACTTACATCATTTGTGAGAGAGGAATACAGAACAAAAACAATCTATCCTCCCGGTTCATTGATTTTCAATGCCTTTAACCTCTGCTCTTATAATACAGTAAAAGCGGTTATTATAGGTCAGGATCCGTACCATGGCCCTGGTCAGGCGCATGGTTTATGCTTTTCTGTAAGAGAGGGTATCGAATTTCCGCCCAGCCTGCTGAATATATTTAAAGAAATTGAGATGGATTTAGGGATAGTAAAACCTTCCTCAGGAAATCTTGAAAGATGGGCCTCTCAGGGAGTTTTACTTCTTAATGCCACTCTAACCGTAAGAGCTCATCAGGCTGGTTCTCACCAACGAAAAGGATGGGAAGAATTCACAGATGCTGCAATAAAAGTTCTTAATCAGGAAAAAAAGAATCTTGTATTCTTTCTCTGGGGCGCTTATGCTCAAAAGAAAGGAGAAACAATTGACGAGACCAAACATCTGATTCTTAAATCAGTACACCCCTCTCCTCTCTCTGCTTCACGCGGTTTTTTTGGAAATAAGCATTTCAGCAAATGCAATGAGTATCTTGAAAAAAATGGAATTGGTCCAATAAAATGGTGAATTTCATTTTATCTGTTCAATCGCTTTTTGAACCGTTCCACTCAGGTCTTCATATTTTTCAAATCCTATTGAAAGTCTGATCATACCAGGTTCAGGGTATTTGGCTCCCCAAACTGGCTCAACTGGCATAAGAATAGTATGCGGATCTCCAAGTGTTGGTATAAGTTTTATTTTCGAGGATACATTTCGGATAAATTCGCCACGTCTTCTTCTTTTTACATCAGCGTCCTTACCTGAGAAATCAAAAGTTATCATTGCACCAAATCCTTTGTCTCCAAATAATTTAAGTGCCTCTGAATGTGTTTCATGAGTTTTCAGACCAGGAAAGTATACCTTGTTAATCAATTGATTATTAGCTAACATCTCCGACAACGCTGAAGCATTTTCACATTGTTTTGTGAACCTCAATTCGAAAGATTGAAGCTGCGTTTGCAGCCTGTATGCATCATCGGGAGAAAGCATATGCCCGATAAACTTTCTGTATTCAATTGCAGATTTCATTATAAAATTATCGTTGCCACATACTACTCCGGCTGTCAAATTTCCATGACCTGAAAAATATTTGGTGGCACTATGAACAACAATATCTGCCCCATGAACCAGAGGCTTAAAAAGACACGGTGTTGCAAAAGTATTGTCAACTATGATCTTTGAATTCCATTTTCTTGCTATTTCAATTACCTGAATTACATCTGAAACGATGAGCAAAGGATTTGATATTGTCTCTATATATACGAATTCTGGTTTTAGTGATTTTATAACCAGCTCAAAATCAGCGATGTCGTACCTTCCGTTCAGAGGATTGAAACTATGTATGTCGAGCCCACGCCGTTTTTTAAGTATTGCGTCGGCATAAGATAATGTTCCTCCATATATTTCTGTAAAAAACAACCATGGGCGAGTGTTTTTCCCATTCTGGAAAATTGAGACAGCTGTATCAATAGCTGACATACCGGATTGTGTTAGGAGAGCCCATTTACACCCTTCCAGCTTCATTATCTCCTCCTCTGCTGAAACGACCGTAGGATTTCTATATCTCGAATAAATATAAAGATCAGGTTCTCTCTCATTGTCTGTTTCCTTTTTGAATGCATTGGAAATAGTATCAGCATCAAAAAGTTCAAAACCTGAATCCCTGTAGACAGGAACCCTGGAACTATTTATCTCCTTCTTTTTCATGATATGATAAAATTAAAAACTTGTTTATTTCGGATTTAATGTTAACCGGTTCGAAATCTGCATAATATAAGATCCTGTCAGCAAATTCTCCGGACAGGAAGATAATATATTTTATGGTATCGTTAGTGGCATTTCCTGATATCATGCTCAATGAAATTATCAGGAGAAATGCCATTCTGAATATTCTAAGATTAAAAAGTAGATTTATCGGTCTTTTTTTAATCAGGTAGTATAGATTGAAAAGTATTTTCACAGAAGCTATAAAAATAAAAGGGTAAACGGCATTTATCAGATATGAACTGATTAAAAGTCCTGTTAAGAATGTTTGTCCACTGTGAAATTTCATAAGTGTTGATCCGTCTGCAAATGTGTACACATTATCAATAGCTATAAGTAACAGTAAACCAATTAGTACTGAAACTAATTGCAACCAGTGATGATCTGTAACCAATGCAACAAAGCTGATTGCTGAATAAATTATAAATAGGATTATTTCTCTGCTTAACGGTGAATTTTTATAATTAAGGATGGCTTTACATGCTTTAACTTTTTTCCGGAGGTGAAAGATGGAAAATATTCCAGCCAGTACCAGCACAACAATAGATGAAATTGGATCAATTGATCTTCCCCCCAGCAGATTTGAAATGTTGAATGAAACTGAAAGTACGATGAGAAAACTAAACAAGATCAGGCTCCATTCACAGGAAATGCTTTTCTCCTCACTCAAAGGATTATTTCTTTGTATCTCCATTCCGGTTTCCGGAAAAATTCTGAGAGGAAACTGGTCCCTTGTGCCATTTATCTTTATGCCCGGATTAATATCTTTTTCAGGGAACCAATTCAAAACATCGTTTCCGGCGATTTCCGGTATTTCACCAAATCTGAGAGATCCGGTAGGGCATGCCGCAGTACAGGCAGGCTCATCTCCCTCCTGAATTCTTGAATGGCAGAAATCGCATTTCACAATAACACCGCTATGCAAATTAAGTTTCGGGGCATCGTAGGGGCAGTTCCAGATACAATACCTGCAACCGATGCATTTTTCACTATCGATTATTATTGCAGATGTCAAAGCATCTTTGGCAAATGCTCCTGTAGGACAGCCATAAAGACATGCAGGTTTTTTACAATGATTACAGGCAAGTGAAAGATGAGTGATGGGCAGAACAGAAATTGACTCAGTGTTATATGTGTAAATAGTCCTTGCAGACTCGGACCACCTGTTTTCCAGAAGACATGATGCGCTGCATGCTTTACAGTCAACACATAAATCGAAATTTATGATAAACCCTTTTCTCATTCACTATCAACTTTTTCAACCTCTACTCTGTTTCCATGAAATACGGCACCAAAGCCAATATCTGTCTCCTGAGGTTCGATAAGGAAATTTCCTCCTCCGCCTTCATTTAACCAGATTCCATTATTTAAAACTATGCATCCGACCGGAATCCTTCCTGTTACTCTGGCAAAACTTTCAATTGATCCTTTATGGTTATAAATCCTGATTTTATCTCCATTAATAATACTTCGTGATTCTGCATCAGTATATGACAATTCTGCTGCAGGGCTCTCGATAACCTGTTTAATAACCTCAAGGTTACCGAATTGTGAATGGATCCTGCTACCCGCGTTTGGTGTCATCAAAATCAAGGGATATTCAATGCCATTTTGTGCTTCTCTTTTTATTGGAATATACATTGGCAGCGGAGAAATGTTCCATCTTGTTTTCGCCTGATTGGAATAAAGTTCTATCTTGCCTGAAGGTGTTTTAAATTTCATGTCTTCATAGGCAATTTGTTGTAGACCAGGCGCTAACACAGGACCCATTCTAAGATCTTCAAGGTTGAGGCTTGAATGGCCTTTTATTCTGTTGTCAAGCCATTTTTCAATATTTTCATTGCCTGGTTCAGGTATTGACGAATTGTCAAATTCCAAACCCAGATGCTTCGCAAGATGATAATAGATCTCAGATTCCGGCATAATATCTCCTTCTGGAAAAAGAACTTTTGGTTTGAACTGAATATATGGAGACCAGTATGATCCAATGATATCAGATTGCTCAAACATATCTTTCGCCGGAAGAATAATATCTGCAAGTGAAGCCGTATCAGTCATGAACTGATCGACAACAACCTTGAATTCCATTTTTGTGAAAGCCTCTGCAACTGACTTTGAATCTGGTGATTGTAACATAGGATTGCCTCTTTCAATCCATGCAGCCTTTATTTTTGGATCTCTCATTCTTAACAGATCCACTCCAAGCAAAGCCATCGAGATAGACCTTCTAAATGGGGCATCATCGACAGGATGCGGATAATATGATAAAGGCTCTTTCGGATTGTCATAAATTGAGCTTTGAAGGTTAGCATAATTGAAACCTGCACCTGATTTCCCGAGATTTCCTGTGAGGATACACAGGGTCAATAAAGACCTTATTGTTTGTCCGCCATTGGTATACCTTTGCAATCCATAACCTGGTAAAAATGTAACAGGACCCCCTGTTCCGATAAGATGTGCCAGTTCAATGATCACCACTTTCGGAACTCCGGTGATCTTTTCACCATCCTCAGGATCTATTTCTAATGATTCTTTGAATTCATCAAAACCTGAAACATAGTTTTTAATAAATTCCTTATCAATCAGGTCATCAGCAATAAGCACCTTAGCTATTGCCAGGGCCAATGCAGCGTCCGTTCCAGGGACAGGTCTTATTAACATATCAGCCTTATCCGCAGTGGGTGTTCTTCTCGGGTCTATAACGACAACCTTACATCCTTTTTCTCTGGCACTTACAATAAAAGAGATCTCCTGGATATTTGTTTCAGCCGAATTCTTACCCCATATTATTATAACCCTGGCGTTTTTTATATCCCATGGAACATTATGTTTTATCTCTCCTAACGTCAGGCGGATGGCTTCAAGACCTGCAGGCCAGCATAAATTTCCATAAGTGAGAGTTACACCACCAAATAGTTTCCAGAATG
>Ga0182017_10001275_pt1 | contig 19577 bp, 12 predicted proteins | sample 712E3DmetaG_FD_120492 | JGI IMG/M metagenome (GOLD analysis project Ga0182017, IMG submission 120492) | Permafrost microbial communities from Stordalen Mire, Sweden - 712E3D metaG | ecosystem: Environmental > Terrestrial > Soil > Wetlands > Permafrost | place: Sweden: Stordalen | collected... | reverse complement strand
GTTTCCAGTTCTCTTATGTTTTCTGCAGGAAGGATTGTAGAAATAATTTCTGATTCGGAAATTCCCGAAGCAAATTTATAAAGCTCAAGCACATGCACTATTAATATCTGGAAATTAAGTTTAGCTGCCAGCTTAAACCCATAGATTATAGAGTTCTTTGAGATTTCAGAGAAATCAGTTGGAATCAACAGCTTTTTCATATTTCCCAGGTTTAATATTCAATAATAAACACTTATATTATTTTATATGAATATTGGAGTCAACTGCCATATAGAACCCATTAATTATGTTATAAAAAACCAAATTTCAATTCAAATTATCCGGCAATTTCTCCGATAGTAAAACTAACTATTTTTCAACTTAATTTCAAGAATGACAGGTATTTCTTAATTATAAATTGTTAGATAAAAAACAATATATCAGATATCTTGGTATCTGATAAGATAAACAAAGCTATAATTAAAAAAATCATGAATGAATGATAATCCAATCCTTTTCATCCCAGCCAATTTGTTCAAAAATTATTTGGTGTACATCCTGTAATTGAACATATTGAAGGAACATTGGCTAATGGTATACCTCAGCAAGATGTCTGGATTATTAAGGTTAATAAAGAAATAATAAATGATGGAAAGTAAAGAAATAATAAATAATTTTCACACAATGAACAATTTGATTTACGTAAAAAAAGGTTATGCAACATACATATTATAAACTGACTTTATCCCTTCTTCCAGACTAATTTTGTTTTTCCAGCCTAAAGCACTCAACTTACTAACATCCAGCAATTTTTGCATAGTCCCGTCAGGCTTATTTTTATCCCAAAAAATTGACCCTTTAAAACCCGTGATTTGTTTAATAATTTCAGCCAATTCGCGGATGGTGAGATCTTTTCCTGTACCAATATTTATATGTGTGTTTTTTATTTCATTGGCAGGCTGGTCTCTCTTAGATTGATTTATCAGCAAATCTTTAAAGTCAACATTTTCCATTATAAAAACAGATGCGTCGGCCATGTCATTGGAATGCAGGAATTCCCTCTTAGGATTTCCGGTGCCCCATAATGTTAGATTTACTTCACCTTCTTTCTCTTTTATTCCGTACTTTTCAAGTATTTTCAATAATTCATTTTCAGTTGAATTGCCATTTACATTTTCAACTGGTTTCTTATTAAAATCTTTACGTATAGCATCCCAATCTTTCTTATCGAGAGCATTAGCCAGATGCATTTTACGAATCATTGCAGGCAGTACATGTGATTTCTCCAAATCATAATTGTCATTTGGGCCAAAAAGATTTGTTGGCATTACTGAAATAAAATTTGTCCCGTATTGGATGTTATAAGATTCGGCCATCTTAATCCCCGCAATTTTTGCTATCGCATACGGTTCGTTGGTATATTCCAAATCGGAAGTCAGTAAATAATCTTCTTTCAGAGGCTGAGGCGCATTTTTTGGATAAATACATGAACTGCCCAGAAATAAAAGTTTTTTTACGCCGGTCATGTAGGCACTGTGAATAATATTATTTTGAATCTGAAGATTCTCGTAAATAAACTGGGCACGATATGTATTATTGGCAATTATACCTCCGACTTTAGCCGCAGCTAAAAAAACATATTCGGGTTTTTCAGTTTCAAAATACTTAAGAGTATCATGATAATCCATAAGGTTTAGTTCATCTATGGACCGTCCAATAATATTCTTATAACCTTTTTCCTGCAGCTTCCTGTGCAGGGCACTACCGACCAATCCTAAATGCCCGGCGATGTATATTTTTGAGTTTTTTTCCATTGGCTTACCTCAATTTCTCCCAATCTGCTTTAACCATCATCTTTACTAATTCGTTAAACTTAACGGTAGGTTGCCATCCAAGCAAACGTTTAGCTTTTGAATAGTCGCCAATTAACATTTCCACCTCTGTAGGTCTGAAATATTCTTTATCAACTTCAATAAGAGTTTTACCTGATTGTTTATCAATTCCCTTTTCATTTATTCCTTTACCTTTCCATTCAATATTCATTCCTAATTCAGCAAAAGCAATCTCGACAAATTCACGTACCGAATGTGTTTCATTGGTGGCAATCACAAAGTCATCCGGTTTATCTAATTGAAGCATGCGCCACATAGCATCAGCATATTCAGGTGCATATCCCCAATCGCGTTTCGCATCAAGGTTCCCAAGAAAAAGCTTATCTTGTTTCCCAACTTTTATTTTTGCTGCAGCTTGGGTAATTTTCCGGGTTACAAAAGTCTCTCCCCGCCTGGGTGATTCGTGATTAAATAAAATACCATTGCAGGCAAAAATATTATATGCTTCACGATAATTTATTATAATCCAGTATGCATATAGCTTTGCAACTGCATATGGACTGCGTGGATAAAACGGTGTGGTTTCTTTTTGAGGCACCTCCTGGACGAGACCATACAACTCACTTGTAGAAGCCTGATAAAACCTGGTTTTAATGCCTGTTTCCTTAATAGCATCCAGAAAACGTAATGTCCCTATGGCATCAACTTCAGCAGTATATTCAGGTACTTCAAATGAAACTTTTACATGGCTTTGGGCAGCAAGATTATAAATTTCGTCAGGATCAATTTTTTCGAGCAACCGGTTAAGATTACTTGAATCAGTCAAATCGCCATAATGAAGAAATAGTTTCACGTCCTTATTATGACGATCCTTGTAAAGATGGTCTATGCGGCCTGTATTAAATGAAGAGGCCCTTCGGATGATGCCGTGTACCTCATAGCCCTTTTGTAAAAGTTGTTCAACCAGATATGAACCATCCTGTCCTGTAATGCCAGTAATTAAAGCTTTTTTAGACATAAGTATTTTTTTGAAAATGTATTATTTTTTAAATTTTCTTTACCTTATTTTCATTCAACTGGTATTTTTCTTTACTCTCTGGACAAATTGCAGTTCCTTTTGAATCGAAAGACAATTTATGTCCATATTCACTCATCCATCCGGCCTGGCGTGCAGGGTTCCCAATAACAAGGGCATATGGCTGAACGTCTTTGGTTACAACAGCCCCTGCACCTATAAAGGAAAATTTACCCAGGGTAACGCCACAAATAATTGTCGCATTGGCTCCTATTGTTGCCCCTTTTTGCACCAGTGTTTTTTTATACTCTTCTTTCCTGTTTACGGCGCTTCTTGGATTGATGACATTTGTAAAGACCATGGAAGGGCCCAGAAAAACGTCATCCTCGCAAATTACACCTGTATAAACCGAAACATTATTTTGTACCTTAACATTACGACCAAGAATGACACCGGGCGAAACAACAACATTCTGACCAATATTGCAATTTTCACCAATTATACTATCCTTCATAATATGAGAGAAATGCCAGATTTTAGTGCCTTTTCCAATTTGGCATCCTTCATCAATTACTGTTGTTTCATGTACAAAATATTCAGCCATAGCTAAAAAATTAAGATTCAAAGATAATTATTACAATGGTTCGTTAAACATTTTATTTTTTCAATTACATTAATTCGTAATACATTGAAATACATAGAAATAAAAAAATATTTCAATTTATTTCTATGTATTTCAACTTGTTAAATATAAGTTAGTTACAAAATTATACCGAAGTATTGATTATTGGATGAATAGGTTAAAAAACTATTTTTTTGAATTCATGAAGTGCAATGCCTCAACTAAAGAATTTCTTTACCTTCATAGTAATATAATTTAATTGTTCATTGTCCAGCTCAGTATGCATTGGTAATGATAAAACCTGACCGGCAAGCAGTTCAGATACCGGGAAATCTCCTTTTTTATATCCCAGATAAGAAAAGGCCTTTTGGAGATGCAAGGGCACCGGATAATAAATCATACAAGGAATTTCTGATTTTTCCAGATGATTTTTCAGATCATCTCTTTTGTCACCGGTTATTTGTATGGTATATTGATGGTAAATATGAGAGGAAAAAGTGCTGCAAAAAGGGGTCCTAATTTTATCAGTTTCTTTTAGCGCAGAATCATAAAACTGAGCTGCTCTCTGTCTTGAAAGGTTATATGAATCAAGATATTTGAGTTTAACATTGAGAATTGCTGCCTGTATGGTATCGAGCCTTGAGTTAACTCCAAGAATATCATGATAATATCGCGTCTTCATGCCATGATTGGCAATACACCTGAGTTTTTCGTTTAATGCATCGTCATTTGTAAACATTGCTCCACCGTCACCAAAACAACCAAGATTTTTTGAAGGGAAAAAAGAAGTACACCCAATATGTCCAATTGTTCCCGCTTTTTGTCGGGTCCCGTTATTAAATATAAAATCACTGCCGTTTGCCTGGGCAGTATCCTCAATTATATACAGGTTATGCTTTTTGGAGAATTCAAGAAGTTCTGACATATTTGCACACTGCCCGAAAAGATGCACTGGAATAATTGCTTTTGTTTTGGATGAAACCAGTTTTTTCAATTTTGAACAATCGATATTAAAAGAATCCGGATCTACATCAGCCAATACAGGTTTAATACCTAAAAATGCAATTGTTTCTACAGTTGCAATAAAAGTGAATGTGGGAGTAATTACTTCGTCCCCAGGCTTTAAATCCAGCGCCATCATTGCTATCATTAAAGCATCTGTGCCATTGGCACATGCTATGACATGTTTTACTCCTAAATATTTTCCTAATTCCTGCTCAAATTTGGATACCTGCGGGCCCTTTATAAAAGCTGTTGATTCCAGAACTTCTGTAATTGACTCATTTATTTCCTTTTTGATTTTTTGATACTGCAATTGCAGATCAACCATTCTGATTGGTTTCATATTTATCAATGTTTTCAGCAAAACTATATAATAATTTCTTTAAAAAATTGTCTGAGATTATAATTATTGCGAAAGAAAATATAGCAAGTTAAGTTGCCATATATAATATATTTAATTTTAAAAATTCACTTAATAAGCTATTATTTAATGCGGATTAATGGTTGCATTAATGATAAATATTTAAACATAAGGTAATAACCGATATTCTATTCATAAAAAAGCCCGGTTCTGCATAAATAGAACCGGGCTTTTTTGTCTGATCCCAGCCAAGAGTATGACTGGATTCTAATGTACTACATCAAAATCATTTGAGCAACGTCATCTTCTTTACCAGAACAGAAGGTACGCTACCGTCTTGCGGATTGGCAACAAACCGGGCAATGTAAATACCGCTTGTGAGCTTCAAACCATCAAAGCTAACTGTGTATGTTCCTGCTTCCTTCATTCCATCTACCAAAGTTGTCACCTCACGGCCAAATATATCATACACTTTGAGCGATACCCGGCAATTAGCATTTATCTGGTAGCTAATCGTTGTGGTTTGATTGAATGGGTTAGGTACATTCTGGCTGAGGGCAAACTCTTCAGGTAGTCCTGAAACCTTAATATCAAGAAGGGCTCTCTTATAAAGTGAAGAGTTGTAATTTGTTGTAATATTCGAGGTTACATTGCTGTACGTTTGCGATGCAGGGCTGAATGTAAATCCCGGCTTCGCAGGCGTCACCGTACCTGACCAACCGTATGGAATCAAAGCGGTAGCGGTGTACTGACCACTTGAATTTGTGACTGGATTGCCCGGCAGTCCGTTCATCACGACACCGCTGATGCCGCCGCCAGGGTTACCAACAGTGCCGGAGATGGTGAAATACACGGGTGTCCCTGTAAAGTTTGTAACCTGGTTCGACGTCACATTGGTGTATGTTTGCGATGTAGGGCTGAATGTATATCCTGCCTTCGTGGGTGTTACCGTACCCGACCAACCATAATTAACCGTTGCGGTACAATAGCCATTGGCAGCGGTGCTAGGAGTGCCCGGCAAGCCGTTCATCGTAACACCACTAATTGGGCCACCAGAGTTGCCAGCGCCACAAGTGATCGTAAACGTCTGGAGTGTTCCTGTTATGTTTATTAACTGGTTCGATGTCACATTGCTGTATATCAGCGATATGGGGCTGAAAGTGTATCCTGCCTTCGTGGGTGTTACAATTCCTGACCAACCATAATTAACCGTAACTGTGCAACAGCCATTTGCAGCAGTGACCGGATTGCCTGGCAAGCCGTATAATACAACTTCACTGATGCCACCACCAGAGTTGCCAATGCAAATAGTGATTGTGAACGTCTGAAGTGTTCCAGTAAAGATTGCTGACTGGTCCGATGTCACATTGCTAAATGTTTGAGACGCGGGGCTGAATGTATATCCTGCCTTCGTGGGTGTTACCGTTCCTGACCAACCGTATGGAATCAAAGCGGTAGCGGAGTACTGACCACTTGAATTTGTGACTGGATTGCCCGGCAGTCCGTTCATCACGACACCGCTGATGCCGCCGCCAGGGTTACCAACTGAACCGGAGATAGTAAAATACACGGGTGTCCCCGTATAGTTTGTCACCTGGTCCGACGTCACATTGGTGTATGTTTGCGATGCAGGGCTGAATGTAAATCCCTGCTTCGTAGGCGTCACCGTACCGGACCAACCGTATGGGATCAAAGCGGTAGCGGAGTACTGACCACTTGAATTTGTGACTGGATTGCCTGGCAGTCCGTTCATCACGACACCGCTGATGCCACCGCCAGGGTTACCAACTGTACCGGAGATAGTAAAATATACGGGTGTCCCAGTATAGTTTGTCACCTGGTTCGATGTCACATTGGTGTATGTTTGCGATGCGGGACTATATGTATATCCAGCCTTCGTGGGTGTCACTGTACCCGACCAACCATACGGAACTGAAGCGGTGTAGATTCCACTTGAACTTGTGGGTGGATTGCCGGGCAAACCGTTCATTACAACACCGCTGATGCCGCCGCCTGGGTTGCCAACTGAACCAGAAATAATATAGGTTGATGGAGCAGTAGTAAAAGTAGTTATTGAAGTGTATGCAGTTCCACCACTATTTGTAGCATATGCTTCGTAATAATAAGTAGTGCTTGGAGCAAGACCATTAATAATTTTTGAAAAGGAAGCAGGAAATGTGACAGGTGTAAATGCACCATCATTCTTACATTGGCTACCAACATCAATTACTGAAGTTGCCCAACAAAAACCATGGGCTGTAATAGCTGCACCTCCATTTGAGGTAACAGTTGCTCCTAAAGTAACTGAACTAGACGTAATATTAGTTGCAGTTGGAGAATTTATTGTTGGTGCAGGATATGTCGTGGTGACTGTAATTGTATTCGAGTTCAGACTTGGTGCTCCGTTATACGCACGCACCCGGTAATAGTAGGTTGTATGAGAATTCAAGCCCGTTACTTGTTGGTTTGTTGTGTTATTTACATCTAAGTTGTTGTATCCGCTAATAAACGAAGTGAAACTGGAATTAGTCGATACATCCAGAAAATACTTTGTTGCTCCGCTCATGGATTTCCATTTGGCGGTGAAGCTCGAGGAAGTAATACCTGTTGCGGCAATAGCAGTGGGAGCTACTAAGACCCAACCGCTATGCTGTGCATCATGATGAAACATAGACCATTCTTTTCCACTTGAGCCTTTTGTATCCCAAATATAAATAGACTGATCATTAGAACCGGCAACAACCTCATTGTATCCATCACCTTCAATATCTCCAATGGCAGGTGACGAATTAATTATATCATTAGTGTGCAAAGGCCAGCCTTTAACATTAGTGCCATCTGCATGCCAGGCATGTAATGTATGATCAGCAGAACCAATGATAACTTCCTGACCTGAGTTTTCATCAATATTAGCAATCATTGGACTTGAACTTGATCCCGCAAATCCTGTTTTTGGCCATCCAGGTAAAGATGTACCATTATATTTCCACGCTTCAACAGTAGATCCTGTCCCGACCACAATATCCAATTTTCCATCACCATCTAAATCACCTATTGCAGGAGAAGTAAATACTACACCGGCCATACTATTAATAGATTTCCCGCCAATCCAACCCGTTTTATCACTTCCATTCTTATCCTTAACATATATGTTACACATAGAAGATGTGCCAGGGTTGGGACCAACCCAATTTCCTGCAATAAAAATAATCTCATATTGACCATCCCCATCAATATCTGCCACAACGGGTGATGATGACATATTATTACGGCCTGTATTAAATGACCATTTCTCAGAACCATCAGAACGATATACATGCAATGAATCATCGCTGCCGCCAATGATGATCTCTAATTTACCATCACCATCTATATCTGCCAATGCAGGTGTACAGTATGATCCAATTTTTCCAACAATTTTCTTCCATGGTTCTGCTCCATAAACAGTACCATCATATTTTCGAATATGAACATAACCTAACTCGTCCATAACAATGACCTCTTTATAACCATCACCATCTATATCTCCAATTACAGGAGAACCTAAACACGACTGTCCAAGATTGAACGTCCAATATAAGTCCGGTTTTCCAATATTGATGTGATTGATGTGCCAACAGTAAAGATTTTTTCCTCTTCCAGCAATTACCAATTCATAACCATTACTAGGATTATTATCCAAATCGGCTATTGCCGGAGTACTCCAGAAATTTGCTCCGTTTTCATGTGCAAATCCGCTCACTGTAGTCACGTTATTATCAATATCATACAATTCGGATCCAGTATAATCAAAGGCAAATACCTTATTACCGGATCCCATTTCTGATGTATTAGCGGTAAATATTTCCAGTTTTCCATCATTATTAATATCATTCAACGTGATAGAAGCAAATATATGGTCATCTCCATTAATGGGCCAACCACTTAAATATTTTATAGTCGTTGATGTTTCTAGATAATTTGTCAAATCACTTTCATTTGCAGATTGATCTACCGCTGATATTTTGTAATAATACATGGTTTCAATTTGCAGGCCAATATCCTTAAAATATGAGGTACCTTCAATCAACCGGTTGTTGATCTTTTGATATGTGCCCGTCGCTGTTAAGGATCGGTAGACGTTATAGCCTTTCAGATCAGCATCTGTATTCGGTGTCCAATTGAGATCAATTGATGTTTCATACCCGGTAAATTGTAAACCAGTTGGTGTATTTGGCTTCTTTAAATCAAAATTATGCGTCCATATTTTTCCATACTTATCCTGAATAGTCAAGGTAAAAGTTAATGCTTCCGGTTGGCCAGGATAACCTGAGCCAATCGTAAAATAATATTTCCCTTGTGAGTTATTTGAACTATTCGGACTGATATCACCAAATGATTGTGGATTTCTTGTAATTGATGTAATATAAGTTGACGATGAACTTAAGGTTCCTGTTATTCCACTTGCAACACTGGTACCATAATTTGAAAGTTGAACGAGTAAACTATCCGTAGCCCCTGCCATTAAATTTCCAAAGACCGAATGAGCTGTGTATTGGATTTGCGGCGTCCCGACCTGAAGACAGAACTTTTCTGACCAGGTATGACTTACTGCATCGGTAATTGTCAACATGAATTCTACTACTTCTTCGTTGGGACAGTCCTTGGAAACTGAGAAAACAAAACCATCCGAGCAACTTGCGGAACCTCCAGATGCTATATTTCCAAATGTAGCAGTTCCATCGGTAATTGTAATATATGGATCAGGATTGGTTGTTCCACGTTGATAAGCGACCAGAGTTGCACCTACAGTATTTGCCGCTGTAGAACCACCATTTCTTAAAGTGACGGGAAGTTGTATAGTTTCTCCTGCACCGATGAGTCCATCTCCATTACCCGAACTTCCTCCCGACATATCATCGTCGATCGTATAGCTTCCCAGATATATTTGTGCCTGACTTGCCTGAGTCACTGCAACACTATCTTCGTAAGGAATAAAATTATGCGAGGTTACCGTAACGTTTAATGTGCCAGGCGTATTTGGTGTAAATGCAAAATTTGCATTAACTGCACTCCCCATTCCTGTAACAGTACAGGCTGCATAATCTTCAATCCCCTTTTTTAAGCAAACTAAAGCATTTTTACCCAAGGGAAGATTAGTGATAGTAACAGTAAAATTGTTTTGTCCGGTTTGAGCTGAAGTCGGATGGCTAACAAGAAGGGTCTTTGGAGCATCTGTCCAAACTGGCATCTCCGGATCTCCAAGTAAATTCATTATACACCGTTCATATGAATCCGATTGTAAATCAGCCGTATACGCAAGTGTATGCCCAATATTGTTGATGTCATTTTTAAATAAGGTACTATAAAAAAATAATTCAAAATCAGTGTCTAAATTAGTCCAGTTTGACCTTGAACCTCCAATGAACGCTACAGCCCCGCCGTTTTGAGCTAAAATAAATCGCTCACCAATACAATCATAATCAAATGCTCCCGGTGAGCAGGCTCCGCTAATTACAACAGAATATTTATTACCATTTGTCAAATTTGTAACATCTCCATTTGTTATAGCTCCGCTACCCGATTTATTTCCGGTTGTCATCACTTGAGGATTTCCATGGTCAACATGATTGACAATAGCATATCCCTGGTTTAATCTGTTGATTGTATTTGCTGCATTAAGGACTTCGTTGCGGGTGAATTTTGCTCCATAATGTGCATCAAAATCCACATTATATTCGTACATCTTCCAATTAGTAAATGCTGCCGGAATTGGTAGTGCATCAACCATTGTCTTATCATAGATACCAGTCCCCACCCATGGCGCAATAAAGGTTCCACTTGTATCGTAAATATCAAATATAATCCCACCTAAGGATAGCATTGTGGTTAAATATCCAGGTGCCGGAAGGCTTGGCGCTAATGAATTTCTTTCATAAGTAAAGACCTTATTGATAAATAAATTTGCTTCAATATTGTTATGGATTGGCGCTCTTCCAACCCAAATATCTGCAGTTAGGTCTGCACCATCACCAAAAAGATTATCGCCATTTGCATTCCAATTATCACTTGTGGGAATAATCGCGGAATAATATAAATCTGTTGGGGGAGAAAATTCTTGAGCAGAATTTATCCGTGCAGGTATTATGTCTATATCACCGCCGAGCAATACATAATCTGTTCCCCATTTGATATATGCATCTTGAATGAAATGACGAATTTTTTCCTGCAGATCACAACCGGAGTAATTAGCATATATCCATGAAACTGTTTTTACCGTTGCCACTATTCCTTTCTTCGTTTTCCAGTCTGCCAACCTTTGAAAAGTATTAACTAAAGCATCACTGGTGATTATAAGATAATCAACATTAAGACCTTCAGTGGCCGATGGAGTTGATGATATCGTTAATGACTGCGTTGCCAAAGGAGCTGATGATGCTGATAATGCCTGCGTGAGATACTGTGTATTTTGTGTGGATTTTAACAATTCATAAGAAACATCTTCCGGGTTAACAATCAGGCGTTTCAATTGGTCCTTAATTTTATTCTCTTTATTTTCGTCCCGCCGTAATCTAGGAGTTGATATATATTTCGCAGATGTTGAATACTCTATTTCAACAACCATCTCAGTATTTAATAGAATTTCTCCTGTAGCTGGCTTATATTGAATCGGGTATACCAACAAGTCGGCAATATGATATTCTCTAAAATAATTTTCGGAGACATATTCTACCAATTTACCGGGATAATTAACATTCAAAGTATATATTGTTTTCTTCGGGTTCACGAACTTTCTTTGTCCGTTCTCACCTACAGGAACAGAATATTGAATTGGGTGAATAAAATATTTGCCCTGCAATTTCTTTTCTATTTTAGAAATAATCTTCACACTTTTGACTTCTGTACCTGCTGGGAGTAAAACCCGGATCGTCTTTTGAGGCATCATTGGTTCACCGACTTTTAAAGAATCTCGGATAAAGCCAAAATCAGGCAAAGAAATGATATCATAATCCTTCTGTTTGGAAAATTTTACATCATTCTCTTTGAAATTCAATGTGATAGTTTTTGTTCCGCTATAAGCTTCAATGCTAAAAAGCATAGCAAGAGAGATATAAAATAGAATGTTTAAAATAACATTTGATTTGAGTGAATTTAGAAAACGCATAATTACCTCCTGTTTATTAATTGTTAAATTATTTTTTTAATTGAATTTCAGATTGTATGTTTAATAAAGTATTCCTGGTCATGTCATTTCCAGAAACTTTTCTCTTGAATGAAACGAAAAAAGCAGGAATCTGAAATAGGTTCCGGGTCAAGTAAGGAATGACAATCCTTTTCGAAGTATTTTTGGTAGATAACTTGAAAAGCATATTATTATATATGCAGAGAAGTTGAAGAAATGGAAAATAATTTTAGAAAATAATTAGTTTAGTTAAGCTTGATTAGATAAAAAAATATCATAATGCGTTGATTATAATTATGATAAATATGCTTTGTTTATTAATGAAATGTCTTAATTTTTCTAATTCAAATTTTAAGTATTGAAGATGAAATGAAAAATCTCAATTTCCTGTTTTTTTGCATATTCTTACTATCTCAAGTAACCTTTGGTCAGGTTAAAACAAAGTCAACTGCAGTAGATTTTGAGAAAAAAGCTGACACTTTATATAGTACCTTCATTAAATATGATAGCGCCGCAGTTTATTATTATAAAGCCGCAAAACTAAATGAGCAATTGTTTGATTGGTTATCTTGCGTTAAAGACTATCGACTGACAAGTATTTCACTTACGAAAGCAGCAAAATTCGACACAGCTTTATTTTATGCGCAAAAAGCTTTTAACATATCTGAAATATATTTCAAAGAAAGCAATAAAGATGAAATGTTTGAAAAATCTGATGTTTTACTAAGTCTTGGTGACCTTAGCGATAGGAAGGGAAAAATTCAGGAAGAACTTACTTATTATAAGAACGCATTAGAATTAGTGCTAAAAACCGATAGTACAGATGAACTACGTATAGCTAAATTATGGAATAGAACAGGGTATACTTACAGCAATTTAGGTAAATATGATAGTGCTCTCCTTTTTTGTGAAAAAGCCCTCAAGGCTAGAATCAGACTTTTCGGAGATAATAATATAGAAGTATCCGAAAGTTATATTACTACCGGCAAAATTTATTATGTTTATCAAAGAGAAAATAAGAAAGCATTAGAATATTATCAAAAAGCTCTTAAAATCAGAATTTCAATTTTAGGTGAACTTCATCCTAATGTAGCTACTATTTATACATATATTGGTATAGTTCTTGAGGAGCAAGGAGAATATGACAAAGCATTAATCTACTTTGAAAAAGCTTGTAAAATATATATATCAACATTAGGTGAATTACATATTAGTTTAGCCCAGTGCTATAATAATATTGGAGCTGTCTATACTTATTTGGGAAATTATGAAAAGGCACTGGAATATTATCAAAAATCACTACAAATTAAAATCACCATTCTTGGCATAAAGCATCCTGATATTGCAGCTACTTTCAATAATATAGGATTTATTTATTATACTAATAGAGATAACGAAAAAGCATTAGAATATTATCAAAAATCTATAGAAATTCAAATACCTGCATATGGTGATGATCAACCTGAATTAGCTGCCACTTATAGGAATATTGGATTAATATTTCATTCAAAAGGAGAATTTGATACAGCATTAGAATATCTGCAGAAATCTTTAAAAATTGAAATTTCTGTTTATGGAAAATACCACCCCAACATAGCTATTTGTTATTATATTTTAGGTTCTATTTATTGTAGCAAAGGAGAATATTTTAAAGCATTAGGATGTAATCAAAAGGCTCTTGTTGCCAATTTGATTGAGTTCAATGATACAAATATTTATAATATTCCCAAAATAAAAAATGTTTTGTCAGAGCGTATCTTAAAAGAAACATTAATAGAAAAAGCAGATATATTCTATAAACTATTTAAAAATAATAATAATTCTATTCGGGAAATTGAAGCTTCAATGGCAAACTATGAAATGGCTTTTGAGCTGATAAATAAAATGAGAAATGAGCTCAATTTTGAAACTACAAAATTACTGCTTAGTGAAAATACCAAAAACTATTATGCAGATGCTGCCGAAGTTGCATTAGAGTACGACAAAGTAAATCCTTCGAATAAAAATGCTTTAAAAGCTTTCGAATTTATTGAAAGAGGCAAAGGTGCAACTCTTTCAGCCCAGTTCAATGATTTAAAAGCCAAACATATTGCTTTAATTCCAGATTCACTTCTTGAAAAAGAAAATGAATTGAAAACAAAACAAAACTTCTACAATACCAAAATAAATATAGAGAAATTTAAGCAGGGAGGTTATGATACGGTTAAAGTAAATTTATTTGAAAATAAATACTTTACATACTCAAGACAATATGATTCGTTAATTGAATATTTTGAAACCAAATACCCTGAATATTATGACCTGAAGTATTCTTTTAAAACTATAACGATTGAAGAAACACAAAGATTATTAGATAATAAAACGGCAATTATTAATTATTTTATTGGAGATACCATCCTGCTAATTGCAGTGATTACTAAAAATGCATTTGAGATAAGAAAATTGAGTATAGACAGCACATTTAAAGAATCAGTAACAGATTATTTCAGAAGCATGAAAATGGTTGAAAGTAATAGGTTTTATAGTTTAAGTTTTGAATTGTATCGAAAATTAATCTATCCTGTTAAAGATTTAGTTACAGAACAAGAGAAATTAATAATTATTCCGGATGATTATTTGTATTACGTTCCCTTTGAAACATTGATTCAAGATTCTATTAATAATATTAAACCTGGTAATGACCCAAATTATTTAATTAATAACTATTCCATTTCATATCATAATTCGGTTTCTTTATGGTCAAACAGCTTGAAATTATCTAATTCCAGGCAAAGTATTTCAAATGATTTTATTGGATTTGCTCCAGTATTTAATAATGGTTTTAGAAATGGATTTATTCTTGAAAGTAATATAAATATTCTGGATTCCACTGATAATAATCTGGCTAGTCGTTCAGTGAGTATTGACGGGAAAAAATTCAATCCATTGCCCTATACCGAAAAAGAACTTTCTTCTATAATAAAGGATTTTGAAAAGAATAGGAAAAAGGCTACAGGATTCTTTAATGATAAAGCAACTGAAGAAAATTTCAAAAAAAATATTAAAACTGCAAAATATATTCATATAGCAAGTCATGGATTTGCCAATGATAAAAATCCCAGTTTATCAGCAATTGCCTTTTCGCAACCCGCAAAAAGAACAAATAATAAGGACAGCATTGAAGATGGCATTCTATATTCAGGAGAAATTTATAATTTAAAATTAAATGCCGACCTGGTTGTTTTAAGTGCTTGTGAAACAGGAATTGGAAAGATGGTTAAAGGAGAAGGAATGTTGTCAATGACAAGAGGATTTTTATATGCCGGCGTTCCAAATATTATATACTCATTGTGGCGTGTACCCGATAAAAACACCAAAGAATTAATGGTAGAGCTTTATGATAAAATTTTAGAAGGAAACGACTATACTACTGCTTTAAGAAAAGCTAAAATTAAAATTCTAAATAATTCCAGCACCTCTTTTCCTATTCACTGGGCTGGATTTGTACTTCTGGGGAAATAAAAGTTTTATTTAATAACAAATTTTCCTAAATACACTAAATCACTTTCAGTCTCAACCTTCCAGTAATATAGACCTGGTCGTAGTTTTTTATTTAGGATTACCTGGTTATCACTAATATGTTTTATTTCATAAAGTTTCTCAGCTTTATTATTAAATATTGCTATCCTAATTTTTTCATCTGTTTCGCCTTTCCACTTAAATACTATTGGCTTATTTAAAGGCAGTACCTGACCTGTTTTAGGTTCTAAAATTTTTAAAGAAAATTCTGAACGGAATGATTCTTCAATTAAGTTTTCAAAATCGGGATATATTTCATAATTAGCTGAAATGTAACTTGAAGTCTGTTTAATATTTTGAGTTACCAAAGAATGAATTTGTTTTTTATTAACAGGTTTATTACTAATATCTGAATCAGAAATATTAACAGATGATGAGTTAGTTAATTCATTTGCATTAAAAGTTGTATCATTTAATTCTTTTTTAGAAATTATATCTTTCTTTAAACTGTTTTTTATGTTTATATATTTTATGAAAAATGTTAATGAAATAACAAGAATAATTGATGCTGCAATTTTTAGTAAAACAGAAAGATTTATTCTAAACCTCGATTTCTCTTTTTCAGAGAAAGTTACGTGTATGGTAGTTTTATAATCCGGATTGTTTTTGCAAATTTCATATAGCTCAATAATTTCACTTTTACATTTTTTGCAATTCTCAACATGCTCAAGCAAAACATTTGGTATAAAATCAGTTTCCTCCAATAGCATCTTATCCACATATAACGAAATCCCTGCTTCATTTATGTGACCTTTATTCAAAAACTCCAAACATTCATCTTTACTCATAAAAGAATAAGGTCTTATATATCTATATTAACTTTTGCGCTCTGGATGGAAATTTTTTCCTCTTTTTTATAAAAATAGTTTTCAATTAAAATTTGAAAAGTTTCTTTATCGTAGTTTGCTCTTTTAGGGGTTCCATTCATTATAAATATAATTTCATCAATTTTTGCATTTAACCATTTTCTTGTAGCATCTGCACTATTATTCTTGTTTTCTTTGGCGTTAATAATTTTAGTGAGAATTGTAAAAATATCCCGATTGGTTAATGCTTCTCCATTGTTTAGAAAATCAACATAAATTTTTGTGTCTGATAATTGTGCCCCTTCCAAATAATGATATATATCATTTTCAGATACAGGCATCCTGAAAAATACTTTTAAGCATAATTTAAGTTTTTCTTTCTGTTTATTGAATAAAAGAAAAATAGTTTCTAACCTGGTAATTTCATCTTCAATTGCCAGATCATATATACTACTGTTATGAATTACCAGTACCGAATTAATATCACCTTCCAGATTTTGAAGTAAAACTTGGTTTTTTCGTAATTTTTCTAAACAAATATTGCGAATTATAGCAGAAAGGTAAGTGCTTAATTGATACTTATTATTGTATGATTGTTTTATTTTAGGAATTTTTAAAAGCAATTGTTCAATCACATCCTGTTTGAAATCATCCTTATAAGCATATCTAATATAGCCTGTTTGAACGAATTTATTTATTATGTATACAATAGTATCTTGATATTTCTCAATTAACTTGTTTGGATTTTCATATAAAAGATCGATGTCTTTCATCAAAAAAAATTTAAGTGAAATTAAAACAAATTAATTTTTTCTTAAATGTAAGCCTAAAGTCCAAACCATTAAGTTAAAGAAAATGAATCAATCCAAAATTATATAGCCTGTTTAATTTTTATTGCTGTTTCTTCAAACTCTTCTTTAGTGAGACTTAGTTTGGGATTTGCAAAATTAACATCAGATATCTTATTAATTGGTATCAAATGAATATGAGCATGAGGAACTTCGAGACCTATAACAACAATGCCTACTCTTTTACATGAAATTGACTTATCAATTGCTTTTGCAATCTTTTTAGCAAAAATCATCATGCCCGCCAACAAATTATCATCAATATCGAAAATATAGTCAACCTCTTTTTTTGGAATTACCAGGGTATGACCTTTAGCAAGTGGATTGATATCCAGAAAAGCCAGATAATTATTATCTTCTGCTATTTTATAACAGGGAATTTCACCATTTACAATCCTGGTAAATATAGTTGGCATAATATTATATTATTTAAGTATGATGAAAACCAGACGGACTACCTTGAAATTTTAAGGATTTCAAATGTAACAGTACCTGAAGGTACAGTAACCTCAACAACATCACCGATCTTTTTGCCAATAAGAGCTGTTGCAATAGGACTACTAACTGCCAGCTTGCCTTCTTTTAAATTGGATTCACTCTCAGGAACTATCGTATATTCTAAAACAGCTTTGGTTTTGCCATTTTTTATTTTCACTTTGTTCAATATCTGAACCTTCGAAATATCAATTTTTGACTCATCTAAAATACGCGAGTTGGTAAGAATTTCTTCAAGCTTGGAAATTTTCAATTCAAGCATGCCCTGAGCATTTTTTGCTGCATCGTACTCGGCGTTCTCAGATAAATCACCTTTATCACGTGCTTCAGCTATTTGCTTTGAAATTTCAGGCCTTTCAACATTAATCAAATGCTCCAATTCAGCCTTCATTTTCTGCAATCCATCTTCTGTTATGTACGATACTTTAGACATGTTAATACCTCCTGTTAGATAAAAGGGTTATAAACAAAAAAGAATTCCGATTTCTCGGAACCCTTTTTGCAAATATACAACTATCAATTTATTACTTGCAAATTTAAGAAAAGGTTCTCGAGAAATAAATCATTCTATTTCCGAGAAATGAAATCAAAATCATATGTTTTAAACTTAGGTCTAAATTATAAAAATTTTAGTATATGATTTCAAATATTGTTATTTTAATAGTGAAAAAATAGAACATTTCTTAATTTTTTATTTATAGAAAAATACTAAATGTGAAAAAATAAAATTATGAATATTTTTTATTCAAAATTTCAGAAAAAATTACTGCTTTCTTAATATCAAAATCAATTGATGCTTAACTAGTTTCTTCATCCACATTATTATTGTCTTATAGCTTATCATGCCTCAAGCGGGATTTCATTTTATCTCCTTTTTTTCTTTCCGAATAATATACTAAAAAACGAACGACCTAATTTCTTATTATAATATTTATTTCTTTTTTTTTCATCTTCCTTCATTCTTTCCCTTACTTTTTTAGTCTGGTCATTAAAATGTAGCTTCTTTGCTGCAGCCTCACTTGCCTCTGCTTCTCGCTGCTGTTTTATTTTAATTTGTTCAGTTTTCTTTTCAGCTTTTACAGCTGCATTTCTATAAGAACAAGCGTTTAAATATAGAAAAGATAATAAAATAATAACCCATATCGTTTTAAAGTACCTTCGTATATTTTTACGATGAAAAATAACTGGCATGGTTTATAAACATTTCAAATCAAAAATAAGCAAATTTTGTGTAATTCTTTTTCTTATTTTAATCTCTCAAAATTGCTCAAAAGATACTATACCTTATGTGCCCGATGTGCCTGTTTACTATGAACTAAGTTTGATTAGTGAGTTAGCAAATCTAGGTGTAACCGGGTTTGTAACTATAAAAGCTGATTCAACAAATACATATAATAGTATTGTTGATTATCACAATAAAAAATTACCAAATTTTACACTTTTTAACCAGAGAACATATGGCAATGGAATAATAATCTATCGTAAAGATGTTTCAGTTTACCAGGCTTTTGATATAACATGTTCATACAGAGGCCTCGAAGATCATTGTTCCCTTAATCTGAAAGCAGGGGATTTAATTGCTACCTGTCTATGCTGTAAATCTGAATTTCTTTTAAGTGCCGATGGATATCCCACTACTAAAAGCACTGCTACACGCCCTCTATGGATGTATAATTGCACAATAATGGGCAACGGTTTGCAATTAGTTGTTTTTAAATAATTATTTTTTACCTTTTTATTGAATGTAATTAGAAGCAAAACTGGAATTTCTGAATTTTAACACAGAGTCTTCGTGAGCGTTTGCGCTCAAACATAATAACAGATAACTTTGAAAAAAAAGCAGGGTATACAAAACCGTAATCTTCATGGTAGTTACATACCCTCACAGAGTTTGGTT
>Ga0182017_10001263_pt1 | contig 19720 bp, 14 predicted proteins | sample 712E3DmetaG_FD_120492 | JGI IMG/M metagenome (GOLD analysis project Ga0182017, IMG submission 120492) | Permafrost microbial communities from Stordalen Mire, Sweden - 712E3D metaG | ecosystem: Environmental > Terrestrial > Soil > Wetlands > Permafrost | place: Sweden: Stordalen | collected... | reverse complement strand
CGTCACGTTGGAGCGCGTCGAACCCTCCGACCAGTTTGAGGAAGGCCGCCTGGAGGTCAAGCTCGATTTCTCGCTGTTACAGTTCGGCGAGATCATGCAGGGCCGGATGTTCGTCATCACGCCCGGCCTGCTGGCGCTCGGCACCGGTTATGCGCTGCCGGCCAGGCAGCGCAAGCTTCCCCTGAGGCTCACCGCCCGCGCGCGCAGGGATTCGGTCGTGCTGGCGGTGCCGCCGGGGCTCAAAGTCGACGAGCTTCCCGACGCCGTCAAGATCGAGTCTCCGTACGGGTCTTACCGCGCCGAGTGGAAGGTGGACGGCAACCGGGTCCTGTTCGAGCACTGGATCGAAGTGAAGGACACGCTGGCCCCGGCATCCGAGTATCAGAGGATACGGAAGTTTCTCGAAGACGTTGCCGCGAGCCAGGGCTCCGCAGTGGTTCTGCTGAAGCAGTAAGGGCTCGTCAGTAAACAACCGCTCCAATCTTCGGAGAGCGCAAAGACGTACGAAAGCTTCCTGCCGCCGATGAACGCCGATCAACGCGGATAAAAGAATCTTGTTTTCGTTTTCTTATCGGCGTCCATCCGCGTTCATCGGCGGCAAGTATTGGATCTGCTATTTCCCGACAGGCCCCAAGCCGGCTGAGGACGCCCACCGATCTTCGCCCCCCAACCGACGAGCGATAATGTTCTCAGATGCCGTCCCTCGACACCTTCTCCTCCCGCACCACCCTGCGCCTGCACAATCGCAACTACGAGATCTACTCGCTCGCCCCACTCGAGAAGGCCGGCCTGGGCGCCGTTTCCCGCCTGCCCTATTCCATCCGCGTGCTGCTCGAGAACCTGCTGCGCCACGAGGACGGGCGCACGGTGAAGGCCGCCGACATCGAGTTCGTGGCGCGCTGGGCGGGCCCGGGGACGCGCGAAATCGGCTTCATGCCCGCGCGCGTGCTGCTCCAGGATTTCACCGGCGTCCCCTGCGTGGTGGATCTGGCCGCCATGCGCGACGCGCTCAAAGCCATGGGCAGCGACCCTGGCCTCGCCAACCCGCTCATCCCCGTCGACCTGGTCATCGACCACTCCGTCCAGGTGGATGAGTACGGCACGCCGCAAGCCTTCGCCGTCAACGCGCTGCTCGAATTCCAGCGCAACCAGGAACGCTACGCCCTGCTGCGCTGGGGCCAATCGGCGTTCCGCAACTTCCGCGTGGTGCCGCCCGATACCGGCATCGTTCACCAGGTCAACCTGGAATACCTCGCGCCGGTAGTCTTCACCGCCGAGCGCGACGGCCGCCTGCTCGCTTACCCCGATACGGTCGTGGGCACGGATTCCCACACCACCATGATCAACGGACTGGGCGTGCTGGGCTGGGGCGTGGGCGGCATTGAGGCCGAGGCCTGCATGTTGGGACAGCCGGTCTCGATGCTGTTGCCGCAGGTGGTCGGCTTCCGGCTTTCCGGCAGCCTGCCTGAAGGCACGACTGCCACCGACCTGGTGCTGACCGTCACCGAGATCCTGCGCAAGAAGCGCGTGGTGGGCAAGTTCGTCGAGTACTTCGGGCCGGGCCTGGCTGCGCTGGGTGTAGCCGACCGCGCCACCATCGCCAACATGTCCCCCGAATACGGCGCCACGGCCGGCTTCTTCCCCGTGGATTCCGAGACGCTGCGCTACCTGCGCCTCACCAACCGCCCGCCCGAGCTGATCGAGTTGGTCGAAGCCTACGCCAGGGAGGCCGGCCTCTTCCACACCGCCGATGCGCCCGAGCCGGTGTTCTCCGAGGTCGTCGAACTGGACCTCTCGACCGTCGTCACCTCGCTGGCCGGGCCCAAACGCCCTCAGGACCGCGTGCCCCTGCACGAGGTGAAGAGCAACTTCGCCCGTTTCCTGGGCGCCCCGCCCCGCCGCAGCGCCGCGGAGCTGAGGGACGGCGCCGTGGTGATCGCGGCCATCACAAGCTGCACCAACACCTCGAACCCATCCGTGATGCTCGGTGCGGGCCTGGTTGCGAAGAAAGCGGTCGAGCGCGGACTCAAGACCAAACCCTGGGTGAAGACCAGCCTGGCGCCGGGTTCCAAAGTGGTGATGGACTACCTGCGCGAGGCGGGTCTGGTCCCGTACCTGGAGGCGCTGGGCTTCCATCTGGTCGGCTTCGGATGCACCACCTGCATCGGAAACAGCGGCCCGTTGCCTCCCTCGGTCGCCGAAGCGGTGGAGCGCGAGAAGCTGGTGGTCGCGGCCGTGCTGAGCGGCAACCGCAACTTCGAGGGCCGCATCAACGCGCAGGTGAAGGCCAACTACCTGGCCTCGCCGCCGCTGGTGGTGGCCTACGCGCTGGCAGGCTCGGTCGATATCGACCTCCAGCGCGAGCCGCTTGGCGCCGATCCCGACGGGCAGCCGGTCTACCTGCGCGACATCTGGCCGACGGCCCAGGAAGTCCGCGACCTGGTGGCCGCTTCCGTCCACGGCGAGATGTTCCGCCAGGAATACGCGCAGGTCTTCGAAGGCGACGCGCAGTGGAAGTCCCTGCCGGTGCCCCAGGGCGCCCTGTTCGCATGGAGCGAGGACTCCACCTACATAAAGAGGCCCTCCTACTTCGACCGCATGGCCGATCCCGAGACCTTCGTACACGATTTCGCCGGCATGCGCGTGCTCGCCCTGCTGGGCGATTCCGTCACCACCGACCACATCTCGCCCGCGGGCTCGATCCCCGTCAGCAGCCCCGCTGGCCAGTACCTGATCGCGCAGGGCGTCCAGCCCGCTGACTTCAACTCCTACGGCTCGCGGCGCGGCAACCACGAAGTGATGGTGCGCGGCACGCTGGCCAACATCCGCCTGCGCAACCAGCTCGCTTTCGGAACCGAAGGCGGCTGGACAATGCATCTGCCATCGGGCCAGGTGACGTCGATCTACGATGCTGCCATGCGCTACCGGCGGGAAGGCGTGCCGCTCCTGATCCTGGCGGGCAGGGAATACGGCTCCGGCTCCTCGCGCGACTGGGCGGCCAAGGGCGTGAACCTGCTCGGTGTGCGCGCCGTCATCGCCGAGAGCTTCGAGCGTATTCACCGCTCCAACCTGGTCGGGATGGGCGTCCTGCCGCTCGAGTTTCTGCCGGACCAAAGCGCGGCCCGGCTGGGACTCACTGGCCGCGAGAGCTACGCGATTGAGGGAGTCTGCGAGCCGCTGGCCAGTTCCCGCCGCGCCCGGGTTCGCGCCGTGGCCGACGAGGGCGACGAGCGGCGCTTCGAGGTTGTCGTCCGCGTCGATACGCCCCAGGAGGCCGAGTATTACCGCAACGGCGGCATCCTGCCCTACGTGCTGCGGCAACTGGCGAAATAGAGTCGCGCCGCCCGCGGCGCCCCGCCCCGGTTCACAGTTCGTCGATCGCCACCAGGCCGGCCAGCTCGCCCAGCACGCGGTATTCGGACTCGTCTTCGAGTTCCAGCACCGGGTACTCCGGGTTCAGCGGCTTCAGGCGGATGCGGGTGTGCTGCCAGCCTTCCTCGGTGACCGTCTTCTCGCTCTCGTATACCTTGATGGTGAATTCGCCGCCTGCGGCCGACGCCGCCTGCCGCCACACCAGCACGCGCTTTCCCTGGCGGGACCCGGCAGGCGAGTAGCGGAAAATGGCCACGGCTCCGTCCGGAATGTCGGGCTCCATAGAATGCCCCACGATGTGCGCGGCGTAGACGTCCGGCCCGGGCCTCACGCCCGGCGGCGCCGCGATCCGGTCTTCCGGCTCCACTTCCATGTCCTCGCCGAACCGTCCCGCCGCCGCCCGCAGGGAATAGAGCGGAATCTCGCCCGCACGCCGCGCCGGCGCCGCCCCCTCGACGTGCTCCCTGAACAGCCGCCCGGCCGCAGCTTCGAAGTCGCGCACCAGCACTCCCCGGCGGTCCGTGATCCGCAGCGTGTTCGAAAGCGAATCCTCGAACAGCGCCAGCAGTCTCCTGCCGCCCAACTCCCGCGCCTTGCTTTCGAGGTCTTCCGGCAGCAGCTCGAACAGGTCCGGGTCTTCGCTCTCCGCCACCGTCCGCGCGCGCTGCCAGACGCGATCCGAATCCGGATCGACCAGCAGGATTCCATACGGCTCCGGCCGCCCGCCCGGCAAACACACCTCGAGCACGGAATACTCGCCCCGGCTTGGATGGAACACCCTGGCCATCAACCCTTCCTCAGCGCACAACTCTTACCACGTATATCAGATCGGCCCCTTCAACGAAACCGTTACACCCCCACGGTCAAAACCAAGCCCCCCGCACCGCCCGGCCGCGAACATCCCAATCACTTCGGCCGCCGACGAGCGCGACTCGGAGCACAAATGAAAACGGCCCAGTCTTATCGGCGTCCATCGGTGTTCATCGGCGGCCAATAATAACCGGGAGAGCCTTGGTCGAAAACGGCACCTTATGATGATGGGCCGCTGATGAACACCGATGAACACGGATAAATCGATGCCTTGACCGAGCGAGTGCCCTGAGCTGTCTTCGAAGTATCCAAATACTCTGGGCGCGGGATCCCTGGAGAAGGTCTACCAGCGTGCGCCGCTCCGCGAACTCCGCGTGGAAGAAGTGCTTGTCCTCTCTCCAACGAACCGACCGCGCAGTGTCTCAACTATTTGCGACCCTCGGGCCGGAGTCCGTATCCGCTCGTCAGAAGCGAATCGTCCACTGACGCGCCGCCTTAGGCCAGATAGCCATCGTTTCGTCCGTCCAGCTATTCCCTGGACAATACACCTGGGCCGCCGATGAGCGCGACTCGGCGCACAGTTAAGAACCACCCGGTCTTATCCGCGTCCATCGGTGTTCATCGGCGGCCAATAATCCGTAAGCTTCACCGCGGCAGTCGGCTACTGCGCCGAAACCGTCAGCGACCCCTTCTTCGCCCCAAAAGCGGCTGCCGCGTCCCCCGAACTCCGCCGCGCCCTTCGAACACCACGTTCCCCGAACTCCGCCCCCCCGGACTCCACGCCCCCTCGCACTCCCCCGGTGCAATAGAATCGAAGAATGTCGCTTGTGGTGGTCGGTTCGGTTGCATACGATGGCGTCGAGACGCCGCACGGGAAGGTCGAGCGAATGCTCGGCGGCGCCTGCACCTACGTGTCGCTGGCGGCAAGCTTCTTCACTGAAGCCGCGGTCGTGGCCGTGGTCGGAGACGATTTCGCCCAGGCGGACTACGACCTCCTCGCGCGGCGCGGCATCGATCTGGCGGGGCTCGAACGCGTCCCCGGCAAAACCTTCTTCTGGTCCGGCGTCTACTCGCCCGACATGAACGACCGCACCACCCTCCGCACCGACCTGAACGTCTTCGCCGGCTTCGACCCCAAGCTGCCCGAGCACTACCGCGCGCAGCCCTACCTGCTTCTCGGCAACATCCAGCCCAGCCTCCAGCGCAGCGTTCGCGCCCAGATGACCGCTCCCCGCCTGGTCGGCGGCGACACCATGAACTACTGGATCGGCCAGGCCCGCGGCGAACTGCTCGAAGCGCTGAAGGACTGGGACTGTCTGCTCGTCAACGACAGCGAGGCCCGCCAGCTCTCGGGCCATCACAACCTCCGCCGCGCCGCCCGGGCTATCTTCGAGATGGGGCCGCGCACGGTCGTCATCAAGCGCGGCGAGTACGGGGCCGTGCTGTTCCGGCCCGAAGGCCACTTTATGGTGCCCGGATACCTGATCGAGGACGTCTTCGATCCCACCGGCGCCGGGGACTCGTTCGCGGGCGGCTTCTTTGGCTACCTGGCGAGTTGCGGCCTGGACCTGAAAGACGGCGCCGCCATCCCGGAGCTTCGCCGCGCCGTGATCTACGGCTCGGTGATGGGCAGCTTCTGCTGCGAGCAGTTTGGCGTGGACCGTTTTCGAACCCTGACCCGCGCGGAGATCGATGCCCGTTTCAACGAGTTCAAAGAATTCACCTGCTTCTAGGCCGAAGAACAGGCAGAGCCAGCAGGCCCCCTCGTGGGCCGGCCCCCTCCGGGTTGCGGTCTTCCTGGCCGGGCTGAGCGCCGTCGCCATCGCGTTCTTCTACTCCAAGGGCTGCCTGCTCTATTACGGCGATGCCACCGCCCACATCAACGTTGCGCGGCGCATCCTCGACTCGCGCACGCCCGGCTGGGAGCAGGTCGGCACCGTGTGGCTGCCCCTGCCCCACCTGCTGATGGTGCCTTTCGTGGGCGTTGACTACCTCTGGATGACCGGCCTGGCCGGGTCCATCCCTTCCGCCCTGTGCTTCCTCCTGGCCGGGGTGCTGATCTTCCTCGCCGCGCGGTGCGCGTTCAACGATGGGGCGGCCGCTGCGGCCGCCTGCCTGCTCCTGGCGCTCAATCCGAATCTGCTCTACTTGCAGGCCATCCCCATGACGGAAGCTGCGTTTCTGGCCTGCCTGGCGGCGCTGCTCTACTCGACCGTCCGCTTCCGCCAGACGCAATCCTGGTCCGCCGTGGTGGCCGCGGGCCTGGCCGCTCTGGCCGCCAGCATGACGCGCTATGAAGGCTGGTTCCTGATCCCGTTCACGGCCCTCTATTTCCTGGCCGCCTCGCGCACGCGCCGCCTGGCGCACGCCCTGCTGTTCGGCGCCATCGCCGCGCTCGGCCCGCTCTATTGGTTCGCGCACAACTACTTCTTTTTCGACGATGCCTGGGCCTTCTATTCCGGCCCTTCGAGCGCGAAGGCGATCTACCAACGTGCCCTCGATGCCGGCCTGGCGCGCTATCCGGGGGACCACAATTGGCGTCAGGCGTGGCTCTACCTCCGCGAGGCTGTCCGGCTGGCGGCCGGGCCGCCGCTCGTATTCATGGGCCTGGCTGGTGCGGTGGCGGCGTTGTTCCGCCGTGCCTTCTGGCCGCTGGCGCTGCTGGCCCTGGCGCCCGCTTTCTACATCTGGAGTCTCTACGCGGGTGGGACTCCCATCTTCGTTCCCGATCTGTGGCCGCACAGCTACTACAACACGCGTTACGCCATCGGCGCGCTCCCGCTCGTGGCGTTCGCCGCGGCCGCGCTGGTCACAATCGTGCCAGTGCGCTTCCGGAAGTTCGCGGTGGCGCTGGTCGTGCTGGCGGCCATCGCACCCTGGTTCGCCTATCCGCGCATGGAGAACTGGATCTGCTGGAAAGAGTCCCAGGTCAACTCCGACACGCGGCGCGCCTGGACGCGCGAGGCCGCCGACTTTCTCCGTGCCAACTACCGGCGCGGCGAGGGGATCGTCACCACCTTCGGCGACGTCACCGCCATCTACCAGCAGGCCGGCATCCCGTTGAAGGAGACCTACAGCGAGTGCAATGGCCGCGCCTGGCGCGCCGTGATGAGCGCACCCCAGCCCCCCATCCACGAAAAATGGGCGGTAGCCGTTTCGGGGGATATCGTCGCCGGCGCCATCGGCCGCCTTCAGAGGAGCGGATCGCGTTATGATTTAGTTAAGACCATTGCTTTGAAGGGGGCGCCCGTCATCGAGATCTACCGCCGGCAATCATGAGGATCCCGTTCACCAAAGCGCACGGCGCGGGCAACGACTTTTTGCTCACCTGGGCCGCCGATGCCCCGCGCGACGGCCTGCCGGGCATGGCGCGCGCCATCTGCGATCGGCACACCGGCGTCGGTGCCGACGGCTGGCTTTTGGTCCACGCCACGCCTGCCGCCGGATCGGACGCGGCCATCCGCCTCTTCAACGCCGATGGCAGCGAGCCCGAGCTTTCCGGCAACGGCACGCGCTGCGCCGCGGCATTCCTCATCGATGCAGGGCTCGTCGGGGGCAGCGAGATGCGGATCGCGACCGGGGCCGGCGTCAAGCACCTGCGCCTGGTCGAACGCAATGGTCTTGCATTCAGCTTCGAGATGAACATGGGCCGGCCCGCCCCGAGCGCGGCTGACCTGCGGCTGGAGTTGCCGCTCGAAGGCGGCGCGCGCGAGGTCGCGGCGCTCGGCGTCGGCAACCCCCAGTGTGTGGTGTTTGTCGAGGACTTCGATTTCGACTGGCGCGGGCTCGGCGCCCGCATCGAGCGTCATCCGCATTTCCCCAACCGCACCAACGTCTCGTTTGTGCGGCCGGCGGACGAGCACACGCTCGAGGTCCGGTTCTTCGAGCGCGGCGTCGGCGAGACGATGAGTTCGGGTACCGGCTCGACCGGGGCCGTCGCCGCGGCCATTCTGCGCGGCGTGGCCGAAAGCCCCGTGCGGGTTCTCACGCCCGCCGGGCCGATCGATCTACGCTGGGACGGTGACATCTACTTAACGGGACCGGCTGCCATCGTGGCCGGAGGGCAATTCTATGCTGGCTAACACTCAGGAGGAGCGCTTGAAGGGAACCGAATCGAACAACTGGCAACAGCAGTTGGAACGGAAGATCCGAACGCGCACGGCGCGTGTCGGGGTTGTCGGACTGGGTTATGTGGGCCTGCCTCTGGGCGTGGAGTTCGCGCGCGCCGGGTTCAGGGTCACCGGAATCGATGTCACCGCATCGAAGGTGGAACGGGTGAATGCCGGGGATTCCTACGTCCTCGATGTGCCGAGCGAGACGCTGGCGCCGCTGGTTAAGGCCGGCAAGCTGGAAGCCACCTGCGACTTTTCCGCGGTGGCCGAATTGGACACCATCGACATCTGCGTCCCCACGCCGTTGCGCAAGACCAAAGACCCGGATATGAGCTACATCGACGCGGCCTGCCGGAAGATCGCCGAGTACCTCCATCCGGGCATGCTGATCGTCCTTGAATCCACCACCTATCCCGGCACCACGGATGAGTTCGTGCTTCCGATGCTCCAGAAATCCGGCCTCCGGGTTGGCGAGGATTTCTTTTTGTGCTTCTCGCCGGAGCGCGTCGACCCGGGCAATCCCAAGTACCAGACCATCAACATCCCCAAGGTCGTGGGCGGCATCACCCCGGCCTGCACCGAACTGGGATCGCTGTTCTACGGGCAGGCGCTCCAGACCGTGGTTCCGGTGGGCTCGACCAAAGTGGCCGAGATGGTAAAGCTGCTCGAGAACACTTTCCGCATGATCAACATCGGCCTGGTGAACGAACTGGCCCAGATGTGCGACCGCATGGACATCAACGTCTGGGAGATCATCGACGCCGCGGCCACCAAGCCTTTCGGGTTCATGCCGTTTTATCCCGGCCCCGGATTGGGCGGGCATTGCATCCCGATCGACCCCTTCTATCTTTCCTGGAAGACGCGGCAGGCGGGCTTCGAGGCGCGTTTCATCGAGCTGGCCGGCTACGTCAACAGCCAGATGCCGCACTTCGTGGTGGACAAGATCCAGAACGCGCTGAACGATTCCTCCAAGCCGCTGCGCGGCTCCCACGTTCATGTCATGGGGGTCGCCTACAAGCGCGATATCGACGACCTGCGCGAGTCGCCCGCGCTCGACGTCATGCACCTGCTCGGGCGCCGCGGCGCCAAGGTCACCTACACCGATCCCTACATCGCGCACCTTGCGGTGGACGGCCTCGATCTGAGCGCCGAGCCGCCGGAGGCCGCCGCGCGTGCGGCCGATTGCGTCGTGATCGTCACCGATCACTCCGCCTTCGATTACTCCGCGCTGGTCGAAAACGCGCGCCTGATCGTGGATACGCGAAACGCCCTGCGGGGGGTTGCCTCCCCGAAGATCGTGCGGCTGTAGCGGCACACCCGGCGCAGCGACCGGCCGCCGCCGGTTCACGAATCGAAAGAGACTGGTGTGGCCAGGTCCTAGACCGCCTGAAAACGTGCCGATAACCTGATCCAACGCCGGCTTGGGCGCCCGGATGGCGCCAGTAACAACCCTGAGATCGAGGAACCCCCTGCTAGGACGGGGTTTTCGCCTGCCGCTGGGCTTTTCGGACACACCCTCGCTGGCCCTATTCGAGGCCCGCGGGGCGACGTGCAGCTGTTGTTGGGGACGGCGCCGTTAGCCGGAGCCACGGGGCTTGCGGTAGTGGAACGCCTTGCGGGCTTTCTTGCCCGTGAAGGTCCAGTTGACCTTGGTCCGGCTGCGGTTGGTCTTGCGGTTCCAGGCCCGTGTTTCCCGCCGCAGCGTGGTCAGATCCGGTATTCGTCGCTTGCCCAGACATTGCCGGGAGTTCAGGCTGAGTTCGATCTCCGCCTGGTTCAGCCAGCTTCCGTGCTTGGGGGTGTAGTGCACCGTGAACCGGCCCCAAAGTTCTCCGCCCACCTCGTCGCCGAAGGCGTCGGTCAGCGACTTGCGGCAGTGGATATTGAGGTTGTCCATGACCAGGTGGATGGTCTGCGCGGCAGGGTATTGCTCGGCGATGTTGCTGACCACCTGAGCAAACTGCGCGGCGAAACGGTTGGGAGTCGCGGTGGCGAAGTGCCAGCCGGCCTTCGGCTCCACGACGCCGAACACGTTCGCCCTGCCGCAGCGCTTATACTCGTTGTCGGGGCGCAGCAGCTTTCCGGGGCTGGCCGGTCGAGGAGGGCGCACGTCGGCGTGCAGGGAAATGGGCCTCTCGTCCAGGCAAAGGACCGGTTCGTCGGCCTGGTAAAGCTCCTCATAGGTCGCCAGTACGTCCTCCATCCTCTCGACGTACTTTCGATCCAGTTCCGCCACGCACCACATTTTTTTCTCGCCACGGCTTCAAGTCGTGGCTTTCGAGCAGCACTCGAATTGTCTCTCGCCCCGCCTGGGGAACCAACTTGCGCTTGACGGCCTCCTCGGCGATCAGGCGCACGGTCCAACGCGCCCGCCCTTCCGGCGGTTTGCCGCAGACCATGGCCACGATGCGCTGTTTCTGAAAATCGTCCAGCAGCGGCTTGGCGCCGGGCCGTTGCCGGTCGTACAGAGCACGGTCCAAGCCGCCGCTGTTGTAACGGTGAGCGATCTCGCGGACGGCCTTGGCGCTCAGGGGCAGTCCTTCCGCCACCCGCGGGGCGGCAGCGCCCCGGGCCAGATGGCGGAGAGCCAGGGCGCGCGAGACGACACGCACCTGCTGAACGCCGGAGCGCAGCAGTTCCTCGATGCGAACGAGATCCTTGGGCTTAACCGGGACGGAGAGTGGACGGCGCGCCATACCCCATGATGCGCCAAAACGTTCTTAAGTGCAAATGGTTTATAGAACTGATTCAGGCGGTCTAAGACCTGGTTCAAGAGCCCGACTCGCATGCGGAAGTCGAGCCACTTGATTTCGGTTCGCTGCCTGTGATAAAGGTGGTTGACCCATCGTTGCTCGATGGGAGATCGATCCGCATGCCAAGTGAGCCAACAAGCGCCGTTCATGCCACATCCGGACCAGCCAGATTTTCGCTGGCGGCAAACCACGATCCGGAACTGGTTCCGGCGCTCGCCGCGTATCCGGTTGACGAGGTTTACGGCAGGTTTCCCACCGACGGTGTCAGCAGTGGCCGTCCTCACTACATGGCGACACCGCTCTCGAAAGCGGATTTGCGGCGTTACATCCGTTTGCTCGACCGGTATGGCATTGCCTTTAATTATCTCCTGAACGGCGCATGTTTCGGCAACCACGAATGGACACGCCCCTGGCAGAAACGGGTGACGGCCCTGCTGGCCAAGTTGGACGACTTGGGCGTGCGACGGGTTACCGTGTCCACCCCTTTTCTTCTCGAACTGGTCAAACGCCGTTTCCCCGAGTTCAAGGTAAGAGTCGGAATTTATGCCCAGGTGGATACAGCGCGGCGCGCCCGCTACTGGGAAGAGCTTGGCGCGGATGTCATAACGCTGGAGAGCTTCTCGATCAACCGGGACTTCCGCCGCCTGACGGCGATCCGCCAGGCGGTTCGTTGCGATCTGCAACTGATTGCGAACCACGTCTGCCTCCTGAACTGCCCACTGCAAACCTATCATCAAAACGGTTTCGCTCATGCATCTGACGACACCGACACGCTCTTTATCGACTACTGCTTCCTGCGCTGTTCGCGGTTGCGCTTGACGGACCCGTCGCAGTTCATCAAGGCGGCCTGGATCCGTCCGGAGGACCTCGCCGTGTATGAAGCGATGGGGTACACGACATTCAAACTCCTGGAACGGGGGATTCCGTCGGCGGAACTGTTGCGGCGCGTCAAAGCCTACAGTGAGCGGCGGTTCGATGGCAATCTGGCCGAACTGCTGCTGTCGTATGGCTTCAAGGAACCGGTCCGCAAGGAATCGCTCTCGACGCTGCGTCACTTCTGGAAGCCGCGGCAGGTGAATCCGCAGCGACTGAAACCGCTCCGCGCCTTGGCACGCTTGCAAGGCTGGCTTTCGCCGCTGCCGGAGTGTCCAATCCGGGTGGACGCGCGGCGGATCCCGGAGAATTTCCTGGACGGTTTTCGCGACCGTGACTGCGCCTCGATGGACTGCCGGGCTTGCGGCTATTGCGAGCGGATTGCCGCACAGGCCGTTTCGATCTCGCCCGAGTACCGCAGCGAGGTGTTGAGAAAGTACGCGGAAGTGGACGATACCATGGCAACAGGGGCGCTCTGGGGTGTTTGACTCGCGCGCCACGACAACGGAGTTTCTGGACCGTCCAGATCGTGATCCGGAGCTGGCTGCCCCCAGTTACCGGTTCATGGAGACGGTCAATTGTCGCTTCGGCGGCATCCGGGTAGTCAAGCGTTTTCTGGCCACCGAAACTGCGGGACGACATGCCGGCGCGCCGCTACGCATCCTCGACATCGGATCGGGAAGCTGCGACATCCCGTTGGCGGTGAGCCGGTGGGCGCGTGCGAACGACATCCCTCTGCACTTTACCTGTCTGGAAATGGCCGATCACGCGATTGACATTGCACGCAAGCGGATTACCCGATTGGGTGACCCGGCGGTGCAACTGCTTCAAGGGAACGCCTTCACCCACCAGCCAGCCGAACCCTATGACCTTGCAGTGGCATCCATGTGCTTCCATCATTTCAGCAATGCCCAGATCCTCACCCTGCTGGAGAGGCTCCGCGGTTTCGTGTTCAACAGCGTGTTAATCAATGATCTCCGTCGTTCGCGACTGGCGTCTTTGGGGGCAAGACTGCTCCTGGCCGGTACCGGTATGCCGGCAGGGGTCCAGCATGACGCTCTGCTCTCCATCCGGCGCGGCTTCCACATCGATGAACTGAGTACCTTGTTACAGCAACTCGACAACGTCACGGTTTCCGTAGAGCCGGCCCACTGGTTTCGGATCGCCGCGGTCATCCGGTTCAAACTGGGAGAGAACTCGTGAAGACCATCCTCCGAGGTCTGGGCACCGCTACCCCTCCTCTGTATGCAACGCAGGAGGAGGCCTACGTATTCTTAACCACACATTTCACCCTGAAACCGGTCGAACAGGATTTGTATCGCCGCATTCTCCTGGACGGCAAAATCAAAGGCCGGTATCTGGGGATGGATGCCGAGACGGATGCCCTCGAAACCGACCCCGACCGGCTGCTGGCGCGCTTTCTCAAGTTCGGCCGAGCCACTGCCGTCGCCGCCGCCCGCCGCGCGCTGGCGGAGGCCGGCGTCGAAACCGGTGAGATCACCGGTCTGATCGTCAACACCTGCACCAGCTACCTCTGCCCGGGACTCTCCTCGTATATCGCGGAAGACTTGGGACTCAAGACGTCGATTCGCTTCCAGGACTTGATGGGGATGGGGTGCGGCGCCGCGATTCCGAATCTCGAAGCCGCCGCCGGCATGCTGGCTCGCAGCGGGGAAGGCCCGGTCCTCAGCGTTGCCGTGGAAATCTGCTCGGCCACCATGTTCCCCAGTCACGAGCCGGAACTGGTGGTGAGCAATTCCATTTTTGGTGACGGTGCCGCCGCTGCCGTGCTCGATCTGGTACCGGACAACCACCCGGGTGGTTTGGCGCGCATCGTGGACTTTGCGACGGGTCTATTTCCCCAGTATCGCGAGGACCTGCGTTACCGGACGGAAGGTGGCCGTCTGCGAAACCACCTGACCAAGCGGGTGCCGGTCATCGGTGCGCGCACCGTGACGGAAGTGGCGTCCCGTCTTCTCACCCGGCGCGGCCTCTCCCGGAATGACATTGCTTGCTGGGCGGTCCATCCGGGCGGCACGGTTGTGCTGGCGCAAGTCGCCAAGGAACTGGAACTTTCCCGTGAGGCCCTGCACTTTTCCTACAACGTCTTCGAGAGCCACGGTAACATGTCGTCACCATCCGTTCTGTTTGTCTTGCGGGAGATATTGGACAGCGGCCGGCCACAACCCGGTCAAAAAGGGATGCTCCTCTCCTTCGGTGCCGGCTTCTCCGCCTTCGCAGCGCTCATGGAATTTGCGTCCGCTTAACTCAGTCGTCGAAAAATGCTTCCGCTAATCCACGGTAGGGCTACACCCTATAGCTAGAGACAGGCCCATCGTATAGCGTACCCTGACAAGTGATGGTGAAACATTGCCATCAAGAAAAACTCAATGGGTTGTACGAGGCGGCAGGGGTGCTAGTGAAGGGTGGGGTGGGTGATGGGATTCGAACCCACGACGTTCGGAACCACAATCCGACGCTCTACCAAGCTGAGCTACACCCACCACGCGTGCGGGAAGAACTTCAGTTTACCAGAAGTCCCGAGACCTTCGAGCGGGCGCGATTGAGCGGGCTGCCGAAGCCCGGCGCGCGCCCGTTGCGGCCCTACTGCTCGGTCTGCACCGCGACGGTGAATGGGTTGGTCACGTAGATGCCCTGGGCGATGGTGCCCTCCGCGAAGGGGTCGGACAGCAGACCGTCACTGAGGACAAGATCGACCTCAAAGAGTCCCACGCTCCCCGGCATCATTGAGGCGTTCAGAATCTCGGCCGTGCTGCCGCCGACCAGGCCCGAGACGAAGTTGTTCAGGTAGTCGGCCACTTTGTTCGGATAGGCCCCGTTGTAGGGGGCGCCGGTGACGAAGCCGTTGGGGGGCGCCGGATCGACCAGGCCCATTCCGGTCGCATACACCGTGATAATCTCGCCAGGCTCGGCCGGATTGGCGGCGGTGACCAGAGATCCCCGGCCCAGGCTGTTGGAGCAGCACAGCGCCGAGCCATATGTCGACGCCGTGATGCTGGTTCCCGTGGGCACGGAAACGGTCACTGACATCCCCTCGCCGGCAGTCCCCGGCGCAGTGGCCACCAGCAGAATCCGATCCCACTGTGCGCCGGCGCTGGCTACGACATTCTTGTCCGTGGCATTGATGAGCGCGATCGTATTGTCGCGGACGTTATCGAGCGTGAGGTCGGTCGACAGGACGGTGTAGTTGTAGGTGTTGGGCCCGATTACAACCGAGAGCACGTCTCCCGCGTTCGGGGTGGTGGCCCCCAGCTCGAGATCGATGACCAGGGTGGCATTGGTGCTGTAGTGGACCGCGACAGCCGGGCGGGGATCGGTGATGATGCTCTGCGCCGTGCCGGTGATGGCGCCGGTCGGATCCGAGGAAAAGGCGAAGACGCCCGGAACCGCCTCGTTGACGGGCAGGGCCGCGGCGTTGGCAACGGTCACCGTGCCGTCTGTATGAGTGGTGCGCACGTACAAGCTGATGCTGGTCGCCCGTGCGACCTCGAAGGGTATCTGCGCGTTGACCTGGGTCGGGCCCGCGTACAGCAGCGGCATCGGAATGCCGTTCGCGAAGGCCTCCACGGCCGCGGGCGCCGTTCCGAGTTTGACCGGCAGCGGCTTCCCGTTCATCGGAGCGGAGAAGGTGGCGCCGTCCGTGAAGCCCGCGCCGAAGATCGCCACCAGCGTTCCCGGTGCGATATGCGAGGCATCCGAGCCGCCGCCGATGGCGGTGACGGCGATCGTCGTTCCGGCATTGGCGGACGCGGCGGCGGAAACAACGATGCTGTCGCCGTTCGGCCCGGGCACCCTGGCCATGACCCGCACTTCGTCGTCCACGGGGATCGCGGTGGCGAGCACGTTGGTGTCGGCCTGCATCGACTTGGCAATCCCCGTCGCGACGGTGCCCAGGGTATCGCCGGTCACCACCGTGTAGGTGTAATTGGTGGCGTTCCCGTTGGCGTCGGTGATGGTTATCGTGAGCGCATCGCCCGCTGTGGGGGTTCCCGCAATCGCGAGCAGCCCCAGCGCGAACACCTCCATACTGGCCGCGTTGCGCGGCGCCGTCAACACGGACGACGAGGCAGCGGTAAACACCAGAACACGGCGGCTGAAGGCCTCCGCCACGAACAGGTTGGTCCCGTCGAAGGCCAGCGCGGATGGAGTGCGGATGGCATCGGCGGCGGCAATCCTCGCGGCATCGACGCTCCCGGACTCGTCAGTGACCGTGTCGGAGATGAAGTCCCTCTGGCCGAGAACTACGCTCGCCGCCATACCCGTCGTGAGTTGGGAGACCGGCTCGTACACCAGAACGCGGTCGTTGCCGCCGTCGGCCACGAACAGCCGCTTGCCGTCCGAGAGGGCGAAGCGCGGAAGGTTCAGCGTCGCCTCGCACAGGTACGGGTAGGTGGGGTTCCCGTTGCTGTCTTTTCCGTTCGAGACCTGGCACATCGCGGGTGTCTCGACGCCAGTGGTGGCATCCGTCGAGAAAGCGTTGTCCGGAATGCTGGTGACCATGTCCTTTTGGCCCAGAGCGACATCCGCGGGCGCGTTGTTCCCGGTCGGAATCGCGTTCCAGACCAGCACCCGGCTCTGGCCGAGGTCGCTAACGAAGAGGCGTTGGCCGTCCGAGCTCACGGCCGCCGGATCGAGCATGTTGGAGGCGCTGGCGGGAGGAGTGCCTTTAGTCAAATCTCCCTGCGTCTGAGTGGCGAAGTCCGGCTGCCCCAGCTCTACATCGGCCGCTTGCCCGTTTGTTGTGGGCCAACTCTTCCAGATCAGCACGCGATTGTTCATCGAGTCGGCGACAAGGAGCATGTTTCCCTGGATCCACACACCCTGAGGGCCGCGCAGCGTCTTCGCCGACGGGGTAACTGCGTTCCCGGTTCCGGTGTTCGCGCTGACGGTGACGAAATCCGGCTGGCCAAGAACCAGGTCGGCGGCTTGTCCGTTGGCCCTGGGCCAGGTGTTCCAGATCAGGACGCGGTTGTTGTCGGTATCTGCCACAACCAGGCGGTTGCCGTCGGTAGCCGCGTTGGTGGGAGTCCGGACGCTGGAGGCCGTGGCGGGGACGGCATAGCCTGCGGCCGTGAAGTTCGTTTGTCCCAGCACCAGATCGGCGGCTCCGCCGCATACCGGGCACCACCAGTAGGTCGAATTCGCGGGTGCCGGCTCCGCTGTCGCCGGCGGCAACTGCGTGGGCCCGGTGGTGCTGGTGGGGTCGCCGGGGCCGAAGAGATTGTTGTAGAGGAGCACGCGGTTGTTCTGAGGGTTGACGCCCGTGCGGAACACGCTCGAGTCCACGATCACCAGTTTGCCGTTGCCGTACGCGACGCCGCCGGCAGCCCCCAGTAGCATGTTGCCGGGATAGATGGCGTTCGCCGGCCCGGGAAGTTGGGCCGTGAACTCGGGCTGTCCGATGACGGCTCGCGCCGCCTGGCCGGTCAGAAAATCAGCGGCGAACAGCGAGTTCGCGGCCAGCAATAGGATTCCAAAACGCGTCATATGTCAGAACTCGGATCTCCCAGTATAACAACTGGTTCGCGGCACGGCCTCCGGCCGCGCCGGTCTGACGGTTTCAGACGCGCCGCGCCAGGCTGCGGTTTCATCTCCATCTTCCCGGCATGAGCCCGCCGCCGCTCGGCCCGCCGTGGGGCAGGCGGTTCCGCCTGCCAGCAGGCCGCCGCCCGCACCAATGCGCGATGCCGCCCGCGGCCAACACTGGGGACGCGGCCGGCACGGGCCATGCGGCCGACGTGCGCAACCCCGCACTGGGGCCGGCACGGGCGATGCCCCACACGGCCGGCACGGGCGACGCGGCCGACGTGCGCAACCTCGCACTGCGGCCGGCGTGCGCGATGCCGCACTGGGGCTCGGCATCCGGCCGATGTGGTCTGATGAAGATATGAGTCTGAGCCCGTTGGCCGGCAAGCCGGCGAGTGCGGCGGCACTGGTAAACGTTCCAAAGCTGATTGCGGCGTACTACTCCGAACGGCCCGATGCCGCGGTTCGGAGCCAGCGGGTCGCATTCGGCACTTCCGGACACCGCGGCTGCGCCTTCGAGAGGTCGTTCAACGAGTGGCACATCCTGGCCACAACCCAGGCGATCTGCGAGGTTCGGCGCGCCGATGGCATCGACGGGCCGCTGTTTCTCGGCATCGACACGCACGCGCTTTCCGGGCCCGCTTCCGCGACCGCGCTCGAAGTGCTGGCCGCCAACGGCATCGAGGCGATGATCGCCGAGGGCTCCGATTACACTCCCACGCCGGCCATCTCGCACGCCATCCTCTCATACAACCGCGGCCGGAAGACGGGGCTGGCGGACGGCATCGTCGTGACCCCGTCGCACAACCCGCCCGAGGACGGCGGCTTCAAGTACAACCCGCCCCACGGCGGACCGGCCGAGGCGGCGATCACCGGTCGCATCGAAGCCCGGGCCAACGAGTTTCTGGAGAGCGGCCTGGCAGGCGTGAGGCGCGTGCCGTACGCTACCGCCCTACGCGCGTCCACCACCCACCGGCACAACTACCTCGACGCCTACGTGGCCGACTTGGCGAACGTCATCGACATGGAGGCGATTCGAGCGGCCGGGCTGAAGCTGGGCGTCGATCCGCTGGGAGGCGCCGGCGTCCACTACTGGGGGCCGATCGCCGAGCGGTACGGACTCAACCTGACTGTGGTCAACGAGGCCGTCGATCCCACCTTCCGCTTCATGACCCTGGATTGGGACGGGCGGATCCGCATGGACCCGTCGTCGCCTTACGCCATGCGCAGCCTGATCGGATTGAAGGACCGCTTCGATGTGGCCTTCGCCTGCGACACCGATCACGATCGCCATGGCATCGTCACCCGAAGCGCCGGGCTGCTGCCGCCGAATCATTACCTCGCGGTCTCGATCCACTACCTGTTCCAGAACCGTCCCGGCTGGGGGAAGGCCGCGGCGGTCGGCAAGACCGTGGTCTCGAGCGGCATGATCGACCGGGTCGCGGCGAAGCTGGGGCGCCGGCTTCACGAAGTGCCGGTGGGCTTCAAGTGGTTCGTCGAGGGCCTGCTCGGCGGCTCCCTGGGCTTCGGCGGAGAAGAGAGCGCCGGGGCTTCCTTCCTGCGCATGGACGGGACCGTGTGGACCACGGACAAGGACGGAATGATCGCGGCGCTGCTGGCGGCCGAGATCGGCTCGCGGCTGGGGCGCGATCCGGGCGAGGTGTACCGGGAGCTGACGCGGGAGTTCGGCGACCCGGTCTACGACCGGATCGACGCTCCCGCCACCGTCGAGCAGAAGGCTGCGCTCGGACGGCTCTCGCGCGAGCGGATTCACGCGTTCGAGCTGGCGGGCGAGAAGATCGAGAGCATCCTGACCGAGGCGCCGGCCGGCGGCGCGATCGGCGGTGTGAAGGTCATCGCCGCCGGAGGATGGTTCGCGGCGCGGCCATCTGGAACCGAGGAGATCTACAAGATCTACGCCGAGAGCTTCCGCGGCAAGCGCCACCTGGAGCGGATCGAAGCGGAAGCGCAGGCGATCGTGGGGCAGGCGTTGAACGACGCAGCAGGTGGCGACACGGCGGGCTAGGTTTTTCGCAGGTCCGTCTGGCGAGGGTTGGCTACCAGCCGCCGGACAACGGCCATTGGTGCCAGTCACCACGAGTCCATCATAATCCAGGGGTCCAAAGGAAAGTACGCGTCCTGTGAACCCATCTTCCGGATTCTGAACTGAGGGTCCATACTTCCCGATGTTGGCGAGGCGTGGCCGAGGTGCGCGCACATTTCGCCATCAGCAGCCGAGGAGGTGGGACGTGG
>Ga0182017_10001262_pt1 | contig 19727 bp, 18 predicted proteins | sample 712E3DmetaG_FD_120492 | JGI IMG/M metagenome (GOLD analysis project Ga0182017, IMG submission 120492) | Permafrost microbial communities from Stordalen Mire, Sweden - 712E3D metaG | ecosystem: Environmental > Terrestrial > Soil > Wetlands > Permafrost | place: Sweden: Stordalen | collected... | reverse complement strand
ATGTCTACTGGAGTATGCTGCCGAATATGAAGGACGCAGTATGAACCGGAGCGGCGAACCACTTAAAACCTGCTCTATGTTGTCTGAAGGAACTAGACCGTCTCTCGGAGAATGCTTCTCGGCTCCGCCAGAGACTGTGCTGGAATATGTGGTAGCCACTATCGATGTCAAAGAACAGAAACTGAAACTATTTCTGGATAATAAACAGGTCACGGACTTCGATTACAAACTTCGTTAAATCAGGTGAGTGTCAGCGATGTCGTGGCACGGAAAACCGTTATCGATGTCCTGGCACTCAACAACTACTTTATGGAGCAGGGGATTGTCGCAAATGTGTTTGACTTATACAAATCATGGCTATTAAAATGGGTGTATGATATAATGGGTATAAAAATGAGTGAATTGAATAAGGTAGAGACGATTCGGGTAAGCCCACAGGATGGGTCAAAACTAAAAGTAAAAATCGCAGAGATACTTGAAAAGAACAGGATGAAAATCCTTGATCAATACTATGATGAGTATTGTCAATATATTTATAACATTGACTACAAAAAAAGAGACCTAGAGCACTTAAAAAGTATTTGTACTCCGGTAAAGAGAAGATTTTCTATAAAATTAGATAGATTTATAGAGACGCTAACTAGAAAAAATGGAGATTACAATTTAAATGAAGGTGATCAGGATGTAGAATATGCCTTGAGATTTGTGGTCCCTGGAAGACACAAAAAATTGGGGTCCCATGATATCGTAAAGACGACAGAAAGTTTTGTTAAGATAGCCACTAAGGAGGTATTGGATGAACTAAATCGACTACATTACTCCATAGCTAAAGAAAGTATTGCCAGTATAATGGATAGGCTAATATATATAGCCTTTGAGGATCTATGGGTCAGTAGCGTTGTGGGTTTCAGGTTTCAGCACTCCGTGATTCAACAACTCCTCTCCAAGCTCATGAAGACCCAGGAAGAAGAACGTCAGAAATTCTGGGTAAAAATTCATGATGAATTCCTTCAGACTTTAGCACTTATCCCTATTAAATTAGAGATCATAGAGGAGCTTTCGCAGAAAAATAGCGAGAACATGAAAGAAGAATTGAATTTGCTTAAAGAGTGGATAAAAACAACCACTCAGGAAATTCGGAATTTATCTCATGGTTTTAATCTCTTCTGGGTTGAGAAAAGGGGTTTGGCTTTTAGCCTTAAGTCGTTTGTGAAACTTTTTGAGAAAGATTTCAAAATACCGGTAATACTTGATATACATCTGAAGGAAGGAAGAATCAAAGGATTTCCTGGTGTTACTTTATTTCGCATAGTTCAAGAAGGGTTGTATAATAGCGGTAAGCACTCAAAAGCAAGTTATATAAAAGTGAAGATTAATGTCCTCGATGGAGAAATTGTGACTGTGGTCGAGGATGATGGTATTGGTTTTGACGTGAAAAGAGCATTGCGAAAGAGCTTTACTCTTAAACAGCTTGGTTTGGCTTTTATGAAAGAAAGAGCAAGACTCCTCAAGGGTTCCTTGAAGATAGATTCGATGAAAAATATGGGGACCAGGGTCACGATTTGTATTCCGTTGAGCAGCTTCTCGAAAAGAGGCATTTCTGCTGTTGACGCAAAAAAGATATGAGTTTGAGTGCTGAGAAAACCTCGACAGGAAGTGTTCAGTGAGACGGGGTAGCTATTAGAATTAAAGTACACAAGGCTTACTTAGCAGGATAAACGATGGAAAAAATCAAGGTATTCATAGCAGACGACCATGAAATATTTTGTGAATCACTTGCTCTTCTTATTTCCATTAAGGGTGAAGTAGAAATGATGGGTGTAGCCACCTCTGCAGAAGAAGCCATAGAGAAGGTGGAGCATTTAAAGCCCGATGTCGTTCTAATGGACATTGAAATGAAGGGTCTCGATGGTATTGATGCGACACGCATAATCAAGGAGAGATTTCCTGATACAAAGGTGATAATATTGACCATGCATGCTAATGAAGAGTACATTTTGGAAGCCATTAAAGCAGGGGCTAAGGGTTATGTATTGAAGGATTATTCTTCTTCCCATATTTTAGAGGCGATAAAATCTGTCAACAACGGGGAAGTCTTCTTTGATCCTAAAAGTTCTCATAGTATATTAAAAAACCTTCAAAGCCAATTCAAAAGTACCAAAGAAAGTAAAGGAGATAAAAATTTATTGGGTGAAAGAGAAATAGAGGTCTTGAAGTTGGTTGCTGAGGGATTTACAAACAAAGAGATAGGCAAGAAATTATTCATAAGTACCCACACTGTAAGAAACCATATTGCCAATATTTTTCAAAAAATAAACTGCAAAACCAGGATAAAGGCAGCCATAGAAGCTCAAAAGAAACGATTAATATAGATTTTTTTACCCGCCATTTATCCCCTCAATCTTTTATAGTACACAAATACCAACAAAAAGGTAGTTTTGTCCTATTTACTCTTATTTGGGAAAAAAGCAATAATAAATACGATAGAAATCTAAAAAAAACGAAACAGAAAGGGGTATCAAGACGATGTATTATGAATTACCAGAAGAAGTTGTGGCCATGAAGGAGATGGCAAAGAAGTTTTCTGAAAGAAAGTTAATCCCCATTACAGAAGAGGATTATGAAAAGGGTATTACAAGGCGTGAAATAATAGAGGATATGGGCGAACTGGGATTTTTTGGTTGCCTCATCCCTGATGAGTATGGTGGTATAAATACAGGCTATCTATCTGCTGTGGTTATAGCTGAAGAGATTGCAAAGATTAATGCATCCTATGCAGGGTATTTTATGTGTCAGCTTGCAGGCCCTCCCCTTACTATCCTGAAGTATGGTACAGAAGAACAAAAAAAGAGGTATATCTCTGGTATCATCTCGGGAAAGCTCGTAGCTCTATTTGCTGCCACAGAACCTGATGCAGGATCAGATATTGCAGCCATGAGGGGACTTGCCATAAATGATGGGGACCATTACATCCTTAACGGGGTAAAAACCTGGATTACCAATGCCACCATAGCAGATGTAGGTCTTGTCTGGTTATATACGGATAAAGAGAAGAAGCACAGAGGTATCTCCTGTTTTATCGTGGATATGAGGGATTCTAAGGGTATTACAACGAGAAAGATAGATAAAATCGGGCTTAGATGTTCTGGGGCAGGGGAAGTGATCTTAGAAGATGTGGAGGTACCAAAGGAGAATCTCCTTGGTGGGTTAGGAGAGGGCTATTCAATCCTTATGTATACCTTAAGCAATACACGTTTATTTGCAGCAGCAAGGGCATTAGGGGTTAGTGGGGCATGCCTTGAGAAAAGCTTAGACTATGCGAGGGAAAGGACACAGTTTGGTCAACACATAGGGGAATTCCAGATGATCCAGAATCAGTTAGCCGAGATGTATATAAAGCATGAGGCAGCAAAACTTCTTGTTTATCAGGCGGCAGCAAATAAAGATAGGGGAATCAATGACATAGTAGAGGTGGCAATAGCGAAATATTTTGCCTGTGAAGCAGGGGTAGAGGCAGCGATAACAGCCATGAAGATATTTAGCTCTTATGGATTTTCCCTTGAGTATCCTATTCATAGATACGTGAGGGATGCCATGGCATTTCCTATAACAGAAGGTACTTCAAATATACAGAAGGTTATTATTGCAAAAAATATCTTAAAAAAATGAGGAGGTGGTGAATATGGCTTATACGGATTTAAGAGAGTGGATAACTAAACTTGAAAAGGAAGGTGAACTGGCAAGGATAAAAAAAGAAGTAGACTGGAACTTAGAGATAGGTGCCATAGCACGTGAGAATATGGATAAAGGAGGTCCGGCACTATTATTTGAGAATATAAAGGATCATAAGACCACAATATGTAAGAAACTTTTTACATGTTCATTATCAACCTTTTCAAGAATTGCTTTAATGCTGGGTCTCCCCAAAGATACACCTTATAAAGATTTGATCAAAGTCTGGAGAGAAAGGGTAAAAAGGCCTATAAAGCCTGTAGTTGTTGATACAGGGCCATGTAAGGAAAATATCTTAAAAGGTGATGAGGTAGATTTATTTCAGTTTCCCACTCCTCATTGGGAAAAATTAGACGGCGGCAGATACATAGGCACATTCCACGGGGTAGTAACAAAAGACCCTGATAGTGGATGGACAAATGTAGGGACATATCGTCAGATGATCCACGATAAAAAGACCACCACCATGGCAGTTGCTCAGGGTCAGCATATCTGGTTTCACTGGAAGAAATATCGTCCTAAAGGTAAGAACATGCCTCTTGCGGTTGCAATTGGCTGGGATCCAGTATTACCCGCTGTTGCCTCTGCGCCTGTTGCAACTGGAGTAGATGAATATGACATAATGGGGACGTTAATGCAAAAACCGGTCGAACTTGTAAAATGTGAGACAGTAGATCTTTACGTCCCTGCATCCAGCGAGATCGTGCTTGAAGGTGAGGTTATAACTGACCGTGCACAGTTTATAACCTGTGGGCCATTTGGAGAATTTACAGGTTATTATGGACCGGCAAACTTGAGGGCTCCTTTTAAAGTGAATTGCATTACTTTCAGAAACGACCCTATACTTCAGGGAACAATTACTGGTATGCCCATAACTGAGGATGCTATAATCTCTGCTGTAAATCATAGCGCACCTATCTGGGATTTACTTGATGAAAGAATGACAGGAGTTACGGGTGTAAACAATGAACCAAGTGGCTCTGCTAACCTTATTGTCCAAATAGATAACAGCTACTATGGCCAGGTTCACCAGGTTGCAGCGAATGTTTGGAGTTCCCATTTATCTAACATGACATGCAAGAACATAATAGTCTGTGACCAGGATATAGACATATATGATCTGAATAAGGTCTTCTGGGCGCTCGCATACAGGGTTGATCCTAAGCAGGATATTATTCAGTTTCCAGGTTGGATAAGTGCCCTTGACCCTATTGCCCATCCTAAAGATCGACTCAGCGCTGGTGGAAACAAGGGGATAAGACTGCTCATTGATGCCACAAAACCCATAGATCGACCTCATGCCGACGAGTATTGGGGAGAGAAATTCGCGGTTGTAGCTTATCCTGACAAGGAAACAATGGATGAGGTAAGGAATAAGTGGGAGAGTTACGGAATTTAACATCATATCAAAAATCTTAACAAAAAGGGGGAACACATGAATAACAACAAGGAAACGAATGGGAAATGGGCTGATCCGGGTGTCATCGGATTGTATCTTGTTGGCGGTGTGGTGCTAGGTGGACTATTTCCGTTAAATGGCGGTTTTGTTTCTCCTAATGCTGCTCCACTTCTGGGTGGCTTTTTCTTTGTATCGGGGATAACCTGGTTAGTGTTAATGGTAGTAAATTTGAGGAATGGTGATATGTGGAACGCTATTCAAACTGGTGCATTCGGTGTATTATTCGGTTTAGCTCCGGGCAGTGGTCTTCTATTACCAGTTTTAGCAAAGGGTGCTGGTATTGAGGTGGATACACGTTTACTAGGATGGTACTTAATGTATGTTGGTGTTGTTTTTTTAATTATGGCCATTCCTTCATACAAAATATTAAAATCATTAGCTGTTACATACGTTGTTGTTTTTTTTGCAGCAGGGATGAGTGGAGCAGTGTTCGCTGGATACTTATCTCCAGGAATGCTTAAGGTAGCCAGCTGGTTATTCCTATATATTGGTCTATGGTTTACCTATATACCAACAGCTATTACGATTAATACTGTCTATGAGAAACCGATATTGCCCATAAGATAAGGAGTCTACAATTAAACAGTCTTAAAATAAAGAAAAAGGAGATAAGATTATGTTTGATATCGATATCTATGAGTACGATGAAAAAAGGGATGGAGACCGTTGTTGGCTTAGTGGTGCCCTTTGGGCTTTCCCACCTTGGCCACCACTAATGCGACAGTGGTTAGACGGGACTGCTTATGGCATATGGCGGGCGTATGACATGTGGGATGTACCTGGTACACATGGCTGGGATGTCAGAGTTAAAGACGGGGTATTCTACATCACTTCGCTATTAGTCGAAAGCGAAGAAGAGAGGAAAGAACGTGAAAAAAGATTTTTAGCGAAGACAGCTAAAGTAAGAGAAGACCCATTTGAATTCTGGAACTCGTATAAGCCACAGTTGCAAGAGACCATTGACCAACTTTTTTCTTTTGACGTAGAGAAGGCAATTAATGCGGACCTTGCTGACCACATATATGATTGTGTTGACGGGACAAGGAGAATGTCCACAAAGATACACTATTATGCAATGGCAGTTTTGGGGGCATTAGCCTTTTACTTTCGGGATATATTAGCTAAATATACTGGTATACTTCCATCAGATACTAAATTCTCAAAGCTGGTATCGGGTTCTGATGCAATGGTATATAAAGCTAATAAAGAGATTGGGAAGCTGGCTACTCGCGCCATGAAACTTGGACTTAGGGAGCTTTTCGAGACTTTAGAGCCAGAGGAGGTTCTCCCTGAACTGGAAAAGAGTGATAATGGCAGGAAGTGGATTTTGGAATTCAATGAATTTATGAAAGTTTATGGCAGAAGGACTCAAATTCACGGGCTTTATAAGCCAAGCTGGTTTGAGAAACCAGCAATACCCATACTTGAGGTAAGACGTATGATGGCTATGGGAGGAATTTATGCTCCAGATTTGAAGAGAGAAGAGTTGGTTAAGGACAGAAACGAAATAGAAAAAGAGGTTTTAAGTATGATTCCAGAAGGGGAACGGCCTCTCTTTAAGGAGCTGTTAAGATGTGCCCAGGGTTGGTCTTATTTTAATGAAGACCACATTTATTATTGCGAGTTCGCATTCTTTAGCCTTTTGAGACGTGCTGGTATTGAAGCCGGTAAAAGGCTGGTCAAAGAAGGGATTTTTGATGAGCCAATAGATGCAATTTATCTATATCCTGTTGAATTACAAATAGCTCTTCATCCGTATGGGAATAAAAGTGGTACGCGTAATATTCTGAAGAAGCGGAAGGAGGAATATAACAGGTATCTGAAGGCAGAACACCCCCCAGTGCTTGGCGATGGTAGCAAATTTGCTGAAATGGTACACTATGATCCAATCTTAGCTATTGGTATTGCCTTCCCTATTGGTAATCCCGAGGAAATGGGGGCTACTTTAGTGGGGGGTGCTGGTGCGCCTGGAGTAGTAGAAGGGCTGGCGCGAGTAATAATGTCGGTCGATGAGATAGGTCAAATCCAGCCCGGAGAGATCTTGGTGGCACCAGCTACATCTCCTCAATGGGTAACGGTCTTTGGTATTATAAAGGGGGTAGTAACAGATCTGGGTGGACCGTTAGCTCATACAGTACTTGTGGCTCGTGAATATGGTATGCCATGTGTAGTTGCAACAATGGAGGCAACAAAAGAGATTCGAACAGGACAAAGGATAAAGGTAGATGGAAACAGCCTTTTAGTCTACTTATTGGATTGAATAAGGCTGTATTATAGGATAAAAGTGAGGTTAGTTACTAAAAAATTTATCATACTCCCCAAAAAGGGAATATATGGATGGGAGGCACATAAATGAAAAAAAAGGTAGTCCTGTGTATAGCTACTATAGACACTAAAGGTCAAGAAATGGACTACATAAGAAAATTGATCGAGAAAAAAGGACATAATGTGTTAATAATGGATGTTAGTTGTCTAGAAAGTTCTTCATCCCGCGCCGACATTTCACCGGAAGAAGTAGCACAAGGTGCTGATAAAAAGATAGAAGAGGTCAGAAGTCGTAAGGAGGATGAGGCTGCAGAGATTATGGCGACTGGAGGTGCTCATATCGCCAAAGAGTTATACAAGGCGGGAAAATTTTATGGAGTATTAGGCATAGGTGGAGGGATGGGGATCTATATTGCCTCAAGTATAATGAAGGCCCTCCCTATAGGTATTCCAAAAGTATTGGTCGGTTCCCAGAAGATCGTACAAGCAGGTTTGAGGGGATATGTCGGGCCAAAAGATATCGTGGTCATACCTTCAATAGCCGATATTGCAGGATTAAATGTGTTTACAAAGAAAACTTTGGAAGATGCTGCTAACGCAATTATGGGGATGCTCGACACACCTAAGCTGGCTGCACCTGAGAAGCCAGTTGTTTTTATGAGCGTAATGGGTACCACAGCTGCTTGTGCAGATAAAATAAAATCTGCATTAGAGAATAATGGATTTGAAGTTATTGGATTTCATGGAATAGGCATTGGAGGAATGTCGCTTGAAAGCTTGATAGAGGAGCGGTTCCCAGTTACCGGTGTGGTAGAGTTAGCATTGAATGAAATTGGAAATGAACTATTTGGCGGTCGTTCAAGTGCTGGACCAAACAGACTGGAGGCTGCTGGTAAGAAGGGAATACCCCAAATTATTGTCACAGGCAATGTCGATTTTATTGGTTTCATTGGTCTTCAAGATATACCGCCAAAGTTTGCGGATCATAAATACACCCTTCATAACCCGCAGGCTTCCGCTGTTCGACTAAACGCAAATGAATTGAAAATGGTAGCAGAGGTTGTGGCAAATAAGTTGAACAATTCAAAGGGACCAGTTAGTGTTGTAATTCCATTAAGGGGTTTTTCAGCATGGGATAAAGAAGGGAAAGTGTTTTATGACCCCGAAGCAGACAAAGTATTTATTGAAACCTTGAAAGCTAATTTAAACCCTAGTATTAAGATTAAGGAAATAGACGCGCATATTAACGATGGAGAATTTGCAGATCAAGTCATTTCGGAATGTCTAGAACTCTTTAAACTACGTGCTGGGGAGGCAAGATGAAAAAAAACCAAGAGATATACATTGTAGACCAGACAATCCGGGATGGGCAGCAAAGTCTTTGGGGTCATCTAATGACTATAGATATGATACTTCCAATAGCCGAAGTGATGGATAAAGTGGGCTTCAGAGCAATAAATTTGCCTGGTGCACGAGGGGCTGTAGTACAAGCGCGTGCTCTAAAAGAGAATGTCTTTGAGCGATATAGTTTAATAAGTGAAAAAATTGGTAATACTCCATTAAGAGCTTCATTTGTTAGTTGGGATTTTGCTGCTTTTAATTTGGGACCTGTAGCGGTAATCGAGCTTTGGATCAAACGAGCTGTTGCTCACGGGATAAGAAGTTTCTGGTTTGTAAGTTACCAGAACATGCCTGAAAGAGAAAACTACCTTTGTAAAGTAGCAAAAAAAGAAGGGGCAGAGATCGTGGGAGCGTTAATGTATACTGAAAGTCCTGTTCACACTGAAGATGTTTGGGCACAGAAAATAAGAAGATTAGTAGAAATGGGTGTTGACGTAATTCAACTGGAGGATACTGTGGGTGTATTAACCCCGGAAGATACCCGCAAATTTATAAGACTCCTGAGTACAGAAGCTAAGGACATACCATTCGAATTTCATACTCACTGTTGTACAGGTATGGCTCCTATCTGCTACGTGGAGGCGTTAAAAGAAGGTGTTCGGATCTTACATACGTGTGTATCACCTTTAGCAAATAGTTGGTCATTACCTTCGACAGAACAGACTATCAAGAATGCACGATTCTTGGGGTTTTCAGTTTCTATCGATGAGGATGCATTAAAGCGAGTCTCAGAACATTTCCGGAAAGTAGCAATGGAAAAAGGAGCTCCAATAGGGGTACCCATTGAGTTCGATTTGTCACCACACTGGCACCATATTCCAGGGGGGATGAGAGGGACAATGAGGAATCAGCTGGCCGAGATTAAGCAAGAAAGCCGTTTAGAAGAGGTGTTAGAGGAAGTAGGCAGAATCCGTAAAGAGCTAGGTTACCCGGTCGGAGCAACACCCTATTCCCAATTTCTTGGAGCTCAAGCATTATTCAACGTTATTTCAGCAGGGCGATATAAGGTGGTTTCCGATGAAATTATAAGATACGTTTTAGGGCATTATGGTGAACCTGATGGGCCAATAGACCCTGAAGTTAAAGAGAAAATATTAAGTTCCCCTAAGGCTAAAAAGTGGATCAATTGGAAGGAACCGGAAATTACCATAGAAGACATAAGAAAACTTGAACCTGGGCTCTCTGATGATGAGTTGCTTTTTGGGATTCTGGAGCCCACAAGTGACTTAAGAAAAAAAGTTGATAATCTATACACCGCAGGGGAATGCTGATTAAATTTTTAAAAGAGGGCTATAGTGATTGTAACTGTGGGTACGTTAGATACTAAAGGAGACAAGATTGCTTATCTCAAACAAGCAATTGAAGAAAAAGGTGATATGGCATTTGTTATAGACTGTGGTGTAATTGGTGAACCTTGTTTTGAAGCAGACATTCCTAGAGAAAAAGTAGCGGAAAGTGCTGGAATGAGTCTCAGTAAGATCCGTGCAATTGGTAGTGAAGCAGAAGCAATACGATTGATGGCAAAAGGAGCTTTCAAAATAGTCAAGGAGCTTTATGCTAATGGCAAGTTAGGGTGCCTTTTGGGTATAGGTGGTACCATGGGCACATTCCTTTTCCTTTCTATTGCTGAGGCTTTGCCATTTGGGGTTCCCAAGGTAATTGTTTGCACTACAGCATTCAGTCCCTATTTGCGTTCTGAATTGGTACCGGTAGATTTAATCGTAATTCCAGACATATCGGTATGGGGACTTGATATTCTGAGTGAACGTTCCCTTAATATTGCCGCCGCAATTGCTTGTGGGACAAGTAAAATATTTAGGGAAGATGGACCTATACAAGAATTAAGGTTTATCGGTATTGACACATTAGGTACGTCTGCACTTAAATACGTAATTTGGCTAAAGCCACTTTTGGAAAAACTGGGAAAGAGAGTAATAGCTTTCCATTCAGGTGGAGGTCATGGATGGACTTTTGAGTGGTTTGTCAAGAACGGTTTAATTGAAGGCGTTCTTCACCTATGTGTGCTTGATCTGATTCCACAAAATTTATCCAAATTGGGTTTTTTATCTACGCAAAAAAAGCTTGAAGCAGCAGTGGAACAAGGTATCCCACTAATTGTTGCTCCTGGTGATATATGTGAAATTGTTTGGCCGAAACCTCCTGATGAGCTGCCTGCGAAATTTAAAAGGAGAAAATCTCGACAGCATAATGACCTTGTGTTATCGATAGAGAGGTCATTAAGAGAAGCAGCTCAGACAGCAGAACTAATAGCAACTAAGCTTAACAAGGGAAATGGTCCAAGAGTAGTAGTTATCCCTAAGAAAGGTTGTTCAACATGGGATTTGTCAGACCAGCTATTTTATAATCCAAAGAGAATAAAAGTATTTGCTGAAGCTCTGAAAGCTAAAATAAATCCAGATGTTAAAGTGATTGAGTTAGATTGTCACATTAATGACAAATCATTTGCGGAAGAAGTGTTCAATCTTTATAGTTCATTATCATGATTAAGGAGGAAGTGTATGGGCAAATACGTAGCGCCACTCCACGAATTTAGAGCTGAAAATTGTCAAGAGTGTGGTGGTAAGGCTGCAAATCTGGGAGAGCTTATTAACTTAGGGATCAATGTCCCACCTGGTTTCTGTGTGAAGAGTAATGTTTATTACTATTTAGTTGAGTCAAATAACATTAATGAGAGAATTACCAGAATTGTTGAGAATATCAACTTCTCCAATCCCAAAGATATGGAGGAAAAAACTGCTCAAATCCGTCCTCTCATTATCAATGCAAATCTTCCAAAAGACTTGCAGGAAGAACTATTACAAAACTACCAGAACCTGAAAGAGGTAGTTGGTAAAGAGCCTATGGTTGCTGTGAGATCCTCAGTAGCTGTAAAAGATAGTGATATTTCTTCATTTCCGGGTTTAATGGACACATATCACTATATTTGTGGTTTTGAACCAATTCTACAGAAAATTAAAGAGTGCATTGCTTCTGTTTGGACTTCCCGCGCTACCTTTATACGGCACCGAAAGAAGATCGAACATTCGAATGCTTTAATAACGGCAATAGTGCAGCAGATGGTTGATTCAGAAGTATCAGGAGTGATGTTCACCGTTAATCCAATGACTTCATCTCCAAGCGAGGTGCTTATAACATCATGCTGGGGTCTGGGCGAGCTTATTGTTTCGGGTGAATGCACGGCAGACATGTACATTTTGAACAAGACCGACCTTTCACTGAAGTCCTCCAATATTGCCCATACGCCAGAAATGGTGGTCTTTGATGATGAGCTGGGTAAGGGAACAAAAAAAGTACCAGTCCCGCAAGAAAAGGCAAACATGCGTACTTTAAATGACGCGCAACTTAAGGAGCTTGGTAACATAGGGTTGACGATAGAAAAACATTACGGGGCGTTTCAGGACATTGAATGGGCATACATGAAAGGCCAACTGTATATTCTTCAGACAAGAAAAGCAAGAGTTTAATCCATAAGGAAAGGCAGGCGAAAATTGAAAAAGGGACTGAAAGTAAGCGATCGTTGGAAGGAATGGGCTCAATCTAAGACGTGGGTTGAGATTTTTGAGGAGACAGCAAAAAAATTTCGTGAGAAGGAAGCCTTGGTGTTTTGGGAGTCAAAACAAAGGTTCACTTATGGAGAGTATAAGCAGAAGGTAGACGAAATTGCGAGGGGCTTATATGCATTAGGTGTAAGAAAAGGCACCCATGTAGGGATATGGATGACTAATATACCAGAATGGGTTTTTTTCAGATTGGCCATATACAAACTTGGAGCAGTGATGATCCCTTTCCATACTCGTTATAGAATAGAAGAGATGAGATACGTTCTTGGACAAAGTGACACCGAGATGTTGGTGATGGAACAAAAGTTTTTAGGCAAAATTGATGCTCTTGGGATGCTTTATAAGTTAGTACCTGGACTAAGAGAGAAAGCGAAGGAAAATGAAATACGTTCAAAGGACTTTCCTGCAATAAAACACATTGTTTTAGTAGACAGGATAGATGCCCCCAATATGTATTTACTGGACGAACTCATTCAAATAGGCAGAGGAATAAGCGATAATGAGATTTACACAAAACTTTTGCCTCAAGATACAATTCATATTGTCTATACTTCGGGAACAACAGGATTTCCTAAAGGTGTGGTAACACCTAACAGTTGTAAGGTTGCTCAACTTGTTATATGTGCACAATTATACGATTTGAAACCAGAAAGTAGGTTTCTCAATTTAATGCCGTTCTTTGGTAATATTGGAGGTGATAATCAACTTATTCCACTAGTTGAGGGAGCTACTCTAATAGTAAGCCCGAGCAGTTTTGATCCAGAAGAAACGATGAAAATTATACAGGAGGAAAAGGTAACCAACTGTATATTTGTCCCCACCATGCTTCTGGATATTATGAATCAACCCAATTACCAAAAGTATGATTTAAGTTCATTAAGAAGGATAACAGCCGCAGGCGCTGTTGTTCCTCAAACATTAATACAGACGGTAAAAGAGAGATTAGGGATTTTTCTAATGAACATCTACGGTTTATCAGAAGCATCCGGGCTAAGCACCTGGGTTCCTTACGGTGACACACTTGAGCATGTGGAGAAATCTGTAGGGTTGCCGATGCCACATTGTGAGCTTGCAATACTTGATCCAAATACAGGAGAGGTATTACCATCTGGAGTGGAAGGAGAAATTTGCACCAGAGAAGTATTTCTCGGAAGCCAGCACATGAAGGGCTATTATAAACAACCTGAACTTACCGCTGAAACGATAAAGGACGGATGGCTTCATACTGGTGATCTTGGACGAATGGATGAAGATGGATATGTATATATTACCGGAAGAATTAAAGAGATGTTTACAGTAGGGGGATTCAATGTCTCTCCTCCTGAAATAGAAAACTATATCTTGAAACACCCTAGGGTGGCAAGTGTGGCAGTAGCTGGGGTTCCTGATAAAAGATTAGGTGATGTTGGTGCTGCCTTTATAAAATTAAAGAAAGGAGAAAAGGCGACACCCGAGGAGATAATAGGCTTTTGCAAGGGAAATATTGCAGATATAAAGGTACCGCGATACGTATTCTTTGTGGATGAGTTTCCATTGAATCCCCAGGGAAAGATCCAGAAATTTAAACTCAGAGAAAAGGCTATAAAAGAATTGGGGTTAGAGGAGATGAAATAACATAAAAAAATTTTGAGGAGCAGATGAAATGAAAGAGAAGTATAAGGATATTTTGAACGAGATCAGAGAAAACATTGCTTACATAATTATCAACAGGCCAGAAAAGTATAATGCCTTTACAACGAATACATTGAAGGAAATATGTAATGCATTGGAAAAAGCTGAGCTTGATGGGAACATTCGTGTTGTTGTTTTGAGGGGAGCTGGCGATAAAGCATTTTGCTCAGGTGGCGATATAGAAGAATCGAAATCGGGTGGTTATGATAGGGAAATGGACTATTGGCATACAAAAGCCCATCATATGATAAGAGTGATTACGAAACCCGTGATTGCGGCTGTTAATGGTTGGGCGATTGGTGGCGGTCATATTCTCCATATAATCTGTGATATTTCTATAGCCGCCGATACAGCAAAATTTGGGCAGGCAGGTCCAAGAGTAGGGAGCTTTGATGCAGGTTTTGGGGTTGCTTATCTTGCAAGGATTGTTGGTGAAAAAAAGGCGAGAGAAATATGGTTTTTATGCAGGACATATACAGCTCAAGAAGCAATGGAGATGGGGCTTGTTAATAAGGTTGTTCCTCTTTCTGAATTAGATAAAGAGGTTGAGAGATGGTGCAAGGAGATAAGTGAACTAAGCCCTACAGCTATAAAGTTCTTGAAGTCAGCTTTCAATGCAGATACAGACCATATCTTTGGTTTTGAAACGATGTCACAGGCTGCTGTAAGACTTTACTGGGAATCAGAGGAGGCTAAAATATACAAAAATAAGTTTATGGAAAGGGAAAAAGGGAAGCAAAAATTTAAAATTTAAAAAAAAGGGATTTTATCATGGAAAGTATTAAAATGGTCAGGTATGAAACGAACATACAGAATTGTGCGCTGATCGTCTATGACATGTTGAACGACTTCATCAAGCCGGGATTTCCCCGGGAAGACCCTGCGATTCGGGAACATCTGGTCCCTAAACTAAAGAAGCTGATAGAACACTGCCGTTCCAAGGGCATTCCCGTAATCTATGCTGTTCACTCATACCGACCAAATGGGAGTGATATGGGACTTATGGGCGAAATCATGCCGGGAATCAGAGAGGGAAAATCGTTTGTGAGAGGAAGCGAAGGGGTAGAGGTCTATGACGAAATCAGACCGCAACAAGGAGACACCATAATCGAAAAACACAGGTTTAGTGCATTCTATGGCACCGATCTCGACCTGATTCTGAGAAGCCTGCACAAAGACACAGTCATAATCATCGGTTACTCTACGAATCTGGGTTGTGAGACAACGGCCAGAGATGCAACGAACAGGGGCTATAAAGTCATTTTTCCCAGCGACGGCAGCATGGCCCGGGGTTTGCCCGATATGGGTTGGGGTGCCGTTTCCCGGGAAGATATCCAAAGAGTCGTGCTCAGTACCATGGCATACCGTTTTGCTATGGTACTGACTATCGAGGAACTGATCTCGAGACTCAATTAAACGTTGTTGCAGAGAGGAGGAACTCGAAATGAACAACCAACAATTGCCGACAATCGATAAGGTCGACGTCCATTCGCATTTTTTTGGCCCAGCGATGTGGAAAGGATTGGAGAAATTGGTCGGCGCACCAGACGAAGATGCGACCTTTAGCAAAGTTCAGGAGTCGACGTATCACATGCAGCGTTTTGATGCTGAACAACGATTAGAGTTGATGGACGAATACGGCATCCAAAAATCGGTTCTCTCTTTCCCCTCGATGCCTGTTTACATGGGTGCCGCCGGGGAAACAGCACGACCGCAGCAGAGGAAACAAAGTGCCCAGTTTATAAACGACCATTTCGCTGAAGTCCATCGGAACCATCCTCAGAGGCTTTTGTTCTTTGCCGATGTACCACTGTCCGTTGATGTTGATTTCAGCTGCAGGGAGCTGCATCGCGCAATCGAAGATTTGCGACTGCAGGGAGCTGCCATTCCAACAAACATCGCAGGCAGGCGCCCTTCGGAGCCCGAATTCGAAGAGTTCTTCAGCGAGGCTGAAAAAATGGGCGTGCCCCTCTTTATCCATCCGCAAAATGCCTATGGCAGAGAGCAGATGCGGAAGTATATGATCACTACTATCATCGGTTACCCTGCCGAGACGTCACTCACGGCAGCCTACATGATCCTTGACGGTTTTATGGAGAAACACAAAAATCTCAAAATCATCCTGGGCCATCTCGGCGGTTTCATACCATACCTTTACAGAAGGCTCAATGCGCACACTGAGGCTTCCGGCGTGGATCCAACAAAATCAGGCAAAGCGAACCTGAGTAATCAACCATCGGACTATCTGGCACAATTCTACTATGATACGGCTCTGGGCAATTCCGAGGCCCTCGAGCTCTGTCTCAAGGTCGTGGGCTGTGACCGCATTCTTTTTGGCACAGACCACCCTTACATAGAAAAGGCTGAGGCTAAGTCCATCGATTTTATTGACCGGACTGGTCTGGCGGCAGACGTAAGAGACAAGATATATAGACTGAATGCGGATAAACTATTTAAGGATTAGCCACGTCGGAGTAGCATACGGACGTCAAAATCCTTGACAGCCTGGGGGGTGATATAGTAAAAATTAAAATTTTGGGAAAACAAAACTATTGCCAAAGGAGCAGAAAATGTTTACGAGAGAAGTTTTAGGACTAAAAGAGGCGAAGGCGGCCGTGGAGGCCATCCTTGAAGAGGCCTCCAGGGATCCAAGACAGCCGGTATCCGTTGCGATTGTTGATCACCAAGGTGAAATCGTCTGTGCTGCGAGGATGGACGGTGCTACACCCATGTTCAACTACATGGCACTCAAGAAGGCGAGAAGTTCAGCAACGACAGGCAGGAACACCCGTGATTGGCTCGAATTCCTGGGCAAGAAGAATTATACACCCCATGATTTTGTTCCTGAGGCAACCCGCATCCCGGGCGGGGTAGCCGTTGTAAAACCTGGGGAGAATGTCGTTGTTTTCGGTGGTATCGGGGTGAGTGGTCGAACCGGCAATGAGGATGAGGCCCTCTCTATCACGGGCCTTAAGGCCCTCCAAAAGGCTGTGTGGGGCTAGAGGATATGAAATACCCTAAGTGTAGACCTCCAGTAAGTATTCAGATGTTTTCATTTCCGACGAAGAAATGACTATGATTGAAACCATAGTCAAGTACGTGGAAAAAGAGGTCTTTCCAAAGAGACTGGATCTGGACGGGTTGCAAAACCAGTCGTTCCACCGGCTGGCGTACCTCCCCCAATAAAGTAGACACTCTCGACTAACGATAGGAGGGAGTGTACAATGGGAACAGGAAGAATGAGAAGAGTTCATCGGTATAGTAATGAATTCAAGATCACTGCGATACGGCTTGCAGACTTGCCGGACAGAGACGGTCTAGTTCCTTCAGACAACATAGAACAGGTTTTAAGTGGTTCGCCGCTCCGGTTCATACCGCTTCCTTTGCCCTTGGCAGCGTACTCCAGTAAACATCATCCGGGGTCCTTTCGCCAAGACCCTGATGCTGCCGCCTGTTAATGCCAAAATAAAAGTGTACCAAAAACGGCAGTGAAAAGTGTACCACCCGTAAACAGTGTTTTTATGGTAACACACTCCATGCAAGGAGGATGTTACCTATGATTACGAGGGAGGTAAGTTGGTATTAAGCCTGCCATAGTTATTTCAGAATTTTGGAACACCCGAGCACATGCTTTTACATCGGGATATGGTTACGGGGCATGTAAGGATAAATTTCTGGAAGGAAGGAAAGAGAAGGAAGGAATAGAGATTGCAAGAGTAGTAATATTAAAGGCAAAAGTACTTTTTATCCTGAGCACTTATGGTATACATGGTTGAACCTTTGAGATGATGATATAATAGCACTATAATATTTTATTATAACATATAAGAAAAAATTAATTGACATAAGAGGAACGGGTGTGTGAGAAATTACGCAGGTTGTGCGCACGTTGTGGGTTTTGTTTCAGGTGGTGTTTTAATGAACCGTAATGGTTCATAACTTTAATAACCTTATATTAAGGAAAGGGGGTAATTTATGGAGCAACAAGGAGGTCTTAAGCAGCCTTTATTGGGGATTATGGGGTTTTTGACAGTACTTTTTATTGCCTTTGGCATTATTGTGTGGTTTACGCCGGGCACATTTATTCCCTGGGCTGGAGAAGTGACCATGTGTGGCATCCCGTTCATGATCATCGTGGCTTTGGTCTGGGCGGGTAACTATCCGGCGCCCGCGGCAACCTTAGCGCAACCCTTGAAGGGGCTGTATCTTTTGTTACTCAGCATGGTTATCGGGGTTCTTGTCGCCGGATGGTCGATCAAGACCGTGGGAGGCTTCGCGACGCCACCCACCCCGCCTCTCATATTCTTCACCATTATGTCGGTGATTATGACGGTTTGGTGCGTTGTTGTATGGGGATGCTGGCCGGCAGCAGGCATCAAGGGCCACCCCGCCTTCGTGGGTTTGGGTACGCTGATCGTTTCTTACGCAGTAGCCTTTATACTGTGGAAGACAATGTTCAATTTTGATTTCATGAAGGGCGCGCCTTTCTATGCTGCCGTAATGCCACCAAGCGGAGCGTTTTTCGCCTTCTCGAGTTTAGCTTTTTTTCTTACCTGTCTTGCCGTGATTCTGGCATGGGTGGAGCTCGATTTCTGGCCATTGAGCCTCATTCCGCCGAAAGCCCCTGCATTCGCTAAACAGCCCATCTGGGGTATCGTGGTGAGCATTGTGGTATGCGCTGTCGCGTATGTTATCAAAATGATTTTCGTGGATAACATGGGAATGGATGTTTTTCAATACTCACTCAAAGTCCCTATCTGCATAATATTTGGAGAGTTTATCATGCTTATGCTGCTGCAGACTTGGCCGGTGCAGACCGTGAAACAGCCCATGAAAGGGATAGTTCTCATTATTCTCGATATCATTCTCGCGCTCGTGATGTATCAGATCTATCTATATTTTATGACCCTTGTCGCCGGTAATCTTCCAGCCGGAGGTGCCACCGGTTATGTGCAGGAACTCTGGATTGCAACTGCACTTTTGGGCTTTACCTTCCCTGTTATTACCGCGTATACGGGGTTTTTCAATTTCTGGCCTTTCACTGAGCCAGTACCGCCGCCGCCAAAGTAAGCAATGGGTTAACAGGAGAATTTTGTATATTTAATTTCTAAGATACAGGATTGAAACAGCGATCAAGAAGTACGGCCTTTATGGCCGTACTTCTTGGCTTTTCAAGGTCATAAAGTGAAACACAATAGAGGAACTCTCCTAAGGTGGAGGTAACATAAGCTTGGTAGTGATCTCACTCCCGTTTTGCCATTTTCTGCAAGATACCGACTGACCAGGTCACGCGAAAGCGGGCCATCACAACAATCGCAAATGTGTTGTATCTGTACCCGAATCGAGGGGGGTGGTGACAGCGCTTACCATTAATCGTTTCACAAACTGTAAGGGGGGTGTTTCAAAGAGTTGTGCCCTTCCCGGTGTGGATTCAACAAGGATCGGGATGATTGGGGGGAAGGCATTTCTGGCTTCAGGACAGAATCCATGTCCCCAATAATCCACCAAATAGGGGTATTGCTTTCAGATACTTAACATCATCAGCCAGCACAGCCCTCTTGATGATAAGGGATACGCCCTTGCCCTGTGATACCCATTCCTTTATGAATTCCGTACTT
>Ga0182017_10001259_pt1 | contig 19739 bp, 19 predicted proteins | sample 712E3DmetaG_FD_120492 | JGI IMG/M metagenome (GOLD analysis project Ga0182017, IMG submission 120492) | Permafrost microbial communities from Stordalen Mire, Sweden - 712E3D metaG | ecosystem: Environmental > Terrestrial > Soil > Wetlands > Permafrost | place: Sweden: Stordalen | collected... | reverse complement strand
CCTTTTTTGAATGATACATCCATGCTCGTTTTAGTCCCATGACGCAACAGCAGCTACCCGGTCACCTTCTTCAATACGCATCATGAGCACACCATGGGCGGTGACACCGAATTTAGAGACTAACATTAAATACTGGTCCTTGTGATGTTAGATCCTAGAAAAGGGTCACATCGGCAACCACTTTACCACTAAGAATTACTTTTATTTTTTATTATCGAATGCAGAGGTTAAGCCAATATCCAAGTATCGATAGGGACGATTGATCATTAAGCGTCACATTGAGGATGAGCTAATCGCTTGGCTGTCAATGCCTCAGTAAGCTGAAAATCACTTTGCAAATACAACCAAAATCGAGCTGGGAACGTCGGTATTACTTCTTCGAGTTGCAAAGCCATCTCAGCATTTATAGTTTTCTTCCCATTAATGATGTCATCGATCTCGTTTAATGACTTTCCCATGCGATTAGATAATTCTTGTTGAGAGAGATTTCGCGCTACTAACTCTCCTTTCAGGTATTCCCCAAGCGGGCTCGCCATACCAAGAGGAACATCACGCATAATATCAAGATTTTTATTGCTATTTTTTATTCTAGGACTGGAACGCGGCATCTTTCGTTTTTTAGTAATTTCTGGCGATAATTGTATCCCGGCATCCTTAGAAAAATCTATAAAGAATTGGATACACTTGTAGCAGACGTTAATTTTCATATGATAAGTGTTCTGGAAAACGGCTTCAAGTTCGTCGTAGGTGGCTTTTTGGGTATCTAACGTCCCTTTAAATACAAAGCCATAAGCGTCATCGGCTACCTGTCTCAGCAATGCGGCACGATGCTCCCTAGACGTACCTGACATTAAGAGATTCAAACGAGGCCTCAGGCTGGCATTAACATCAATCATGTTCAAAAACCGCAATGCTGACATTAACTGGGTGCCAGCCCTGCGTGAAAACATCTTTCCCCAGTAGCTACGGTCGATGCGTTTTGGTAAATGCTGCTGCAAACTGCTTAGAAAACGCTCAAATGTTTTATAAGAAATATCAGGCGGGTATTGCTTCATTGTTTCATATGTTGTCATGGTGCCACCTTACTTCAGGCTGTGTAACCGCAGGGGACTGCACTAAAGCCGATCGTGCTGTTTTTCCTGATGTTTAATAAGGCAATAGTGGAGTCGACATCACTTCGATTAAAGTGCATAGTTGTTTCTCCCATACCAGAGTTAGAAATAACCATTCCGTGTAAAACTTCCTGAACTTGTGCCGGAGTAAAACCATTGGTCTTTTCCACAATATATTCTGTGACATTTTCGGACAAAGGGATTTTCTCCGAGAGGTGTTTCACCAGTTCGGTCCGCTGTTGATAATTCGGACGGGTTATTCTAAATACGCGGTCAAACCTTGACGGTCTTTCACTTAGCGCCTTGTCCAGGGTCTCCAAGTTGTTGGTGGTTGCCACTGTGACAATGGCTGTTTGCTCCGCGATTCCGTCCATTTCTGCCAGCAGGGAGATTAACGGCGCATTGCCACGATAAAAATCCTGTCTTTCCTGCCCGATGAAGTCCATATCTTCGATGAAGACCATGCTTGGACTGAGGTCCTGCGCTATGGAGAAAAGATCGGGGATATAGCTTTCACTTAACATGCCGTAAGCTGTAGCTGCAATGCAAGTAATTTTATCGGCTTCCGACATCAATGCTTTGCAGACGATAGTTTTTCCGGTACCCGGTTCACCGGCTAAAATAATACCTCTCTTGGGCGGGATACCATATTTTCCCAATAGAGCATAATTCTTTAAGAAACCAACTGTGTTCAGTCGTATTTCTTTTTTCATAGCGGGTTCCAGGATAACAGAATCCCAATCCCTTTGCCCCGCGTTTAAGAAAAAGATTCCTCTATCAAAGTTGATCTTTTTACCTCTGTAAAAGTTATTTTTCTCCAACAAATCTGCAATGGCGTGAATGATTGTTTTAACCAGCCCATTATGCTTTTCGCCCGCCTCTATTTGGATTAAATTTGTCCCTTGTCTACAGGTATCGACTGTGATAACCAGCCGGATTTTATTCCTCTCCGAGAGTATCTGTCCGTCTGTGAGACAACTCTCAAATTTCGTGTAATCGGTTTGAACATACCGATATGCAGGCTTTAGGTAAGAATGCCCTTTAAGAGACACAATCTTCCATCCGGGGGATGTAATAATACATTGCAGCGTCCATGCAAGAAGCGGCCCATAATACCACTCTGTACTGTACGTTTCTACAGACCGTAATCCTTCTCCAAGGAATTGGTTGATGGCATCGGCAGACTTCCGAGTGGGCCTTTCATGATCGATTATCGGGTTGTCGAATAACTCCGGTGTATCATCAAACATCTCCGTGTTTATCATTTTCTCATTATACATACGGCTAACTCCAAATTAGTTTCCTCATGTTAATATTGAAAATTTTAAGGTGCCAATCTATTATTTTTTTATTTCGTGCCTGCTATATTTAAAGTAAATAAAATGTTATGATACTTCTCAAATATATGACGAGTGTAAATACGATATACGGGCAGGCTCGCCAACAGCGCTTCACTTACCTATTTAAAATCGAGTCTATCTTGTTAAGATTGAAAAGGGAGTAAAAAGGCAAAGGACAACTAATTTCGTGTCTGGACGATGACCCTTTTATGTCCAAAACTAGGTTTTTCATCACCCTGATATATAAAACTCCGCTGCTAATAAAGCTCATCCCCTTACCTAATGGTTCAATCGGAGATTCCCCATGGATGTTTTCTGTAATATTCCCAAGCCTTTTTTATCCCAGGATCAACCTCATCGACCAACCTCCAGAGACGCGCATGCTCCTCAGGGTTTTTATTTGCATATGATTCCAATGACTTAGCAATATTAAGGTAGACGCCGTGATCCTGAATAATTATTTTGAGACCTTTTTTAAATTCACTCTCTTTTTCGGCTTCATCACCATTGACAAAATATAGATTGCCACATAATTTCTTAACGCATTTGGATATTGGCCCTCTGTTAATTTTTGCCACCATCATTTCCTCCTGTACCCAATATTCTTTTACAATATTACTTTCAAATCGCTTGGATATTATTTGGAGGTGTCTCTGAACCCAGACCATCGGTCAAACTCTTCAGTTACAGTTAGCATAGTTTTCATTATATCTTGCTTTTTACGCTTTTATGTTATCGATCTATGCTTTCGCTAACCTAAACTCCATAGCTTCATTTATCCATTCCACCACATTTTTCCCCTCTCTGATAGCTTGAGAGCGAACTTTAATGTACAAATCGTAATCCGAAACTCTTATGAATATCGGTTTCTTCTTCTGAAATTGCTTCTCCCGGGCATAAAAAATAGCATGAATCCATGATCCATAATACCCTGAAGGAGTAACAGTGGGAGAGTTTTCAAATTTTTCCCCTGCCAATATCATCTTGATTGCCACAATCAAATCGCTTAATTTTTCTTTGTCGAGGGGATTATCGGTCCTTTCAACTTCACCTTCGAGGAAACTGATGTAATCCTCAAAGCGATTGTTATATGGGAAGGCATCATCCAAAATATGAGCTTCTACCAATTTATCGGCTATATTTTGTATCCACTCCCCATAGCCTTGTGAACCATAAGTTTCTGAACCTACAAGGGTCCCATAAGGTGTTTTGATATTTAATTGTGCTTCCACATTCATCTCCTTTGTTTCTATATTATTTATTGAATTCACGTTCCCAACATGATCACTAAAAAGATTGTATGATTAAAAGTTCTATCATTTGCCCTAAGTCGTTAGGTTAACCGAATATTTTATGGACATTCAAAAGTATTAGGACCAGTACCAAGCCACCGAGGAATACCGCGTCTCTCTTGAACGCCTTTGATTTCAGATATTCTTTATTGAATTTCACCATTTGCCCCCTTTTCAATATTATCCTAGTGGTTAGTTGTTACCCTTTATTTCCGTTATCTTGTCTCTGTCTTCGCCCTGACTTTTCCGTTGGTCCATCCAATCTATTAACTCAATTGATAGTTGCCCGAGCCTAATAAATACAGGTCTAGCCAGGTTTGCCATATATTCGTTCGGCTCCCAAACTAATGTTCCATCCTGCAGTTCCATTTGATGAGCTAACTTGAATAAGTTTTCTGGTTCATAAAAAAACAAAAAAGGGTTTTGTGCATATTTGTAAGTCAGATCCCTGCATTTATCGCTCGCGTCAGAACTCCAATCGAGACTCTTGTAGAATGTTTCCCATAACGGCACGAATTGTTCTTCGTGTTTTGACAGCCATAAACGTAGGCTTTCATATTGAAATTCATCGGACATGGTAGGCGGGGGAGGAGATTCTGACCCCTCGTCATTACCGGTAACATTATTTATCAATTTAATAAGTTCGAGCCACTTCTCAGCCCATTCAAAGACTAAGTCATATTCAGCTTGACAATATTCTCGTGTTTCCAATACCCGCTCCGCTTAGAAAACTTAATATTGCAATTGGTAATTTGATATTGCCTCATATTCAAGTAATACGGAATGACCCGCTATTTGAAATCCTTCATTTCACCAATACAGTGACAAGCAGCATCCGATTTTGCAATTAGTTTTTGTTGAAATAATAAAATATCTAGGATGTATTTCCCTGGTTGCTTTCCCAATCCCTCATTACAAGTAGACTGTGCTTCTGTAAATTGCCTTGATCGACGGAGTAGGTCAACCATCAGAGCTTCTTCGGCAGCTATCTGATTACCGATATCTTGTTCTTCTTGCATAGCTCTTCGAAGCAAGTCTAAGGCTCTTTGGCGGCATTTCTTAGCACCTCGGACTAAATTATCGTCATCACAAATCCAGGCAGCATGGATACTTGCCCATCCAGCCTTAGCATAAGATGCAACACGTTCTTCCAATATTGAATAACATAGGTAAGCATTCGCTAACCGTGGAAATTTTGAGTTATTCAATTGCTGTTTGTAATCGTCGCTATTTACCAATGTTGATAATTTACCCAAAGAATTAGCAATTGATGGGGCACAGTATCCACATGAAGGGCAGGTTTGTATCTGAAAGATTATGAGGGATCTTGCCATTTCTGGCGGTCTGGTATCCAAATCTGGCGATCCGAACGCACTTGTTGATCTGATAATTCGTTGCTCGCTAGTATTTCCGCACAAGGCACATTGTAGCATTTCTCTCTTCACAATGGTCATATTTGGTACCTTCTCTGGTTTCTACCCGATATTTCAGGTGTCAACCTACAATCACAGCTTGCTTTTTTCAATAAATAGGCGCAGATTCATTTTTTCCTTGGTCTTCCTACTTTGCCATTTTTAACAGCCTTGTCAAATTTTTGTACAGGCTCTGAATCAGAGAGGTCTTTAGTTGTTTCAAAAAATTCTTCCCAGCCTTCTTTGTGATGCTCAGCCTGCCACGAGAGTTTATTTGATTTGTTATTATCAGACATTTATTTCTCCTTTTCTAGCGCTTTTTGTCGGATGGTAAAATAGCCGTCCCAAACTGCTGTGGTGCCAACAGGCAATCACTTCCATGATTCCCTCCTTAAACGCTATTTTGAGATTGTTAATTAACTATCACTCTGTCACTAAGCTACAAATTCAAATATATCCGGATTAAGATAAATACTATAACCACTAAAATTTCTGCCTGTTGCTGAGATTACTGAAATAGCTCCTATTTTTATCAAATTCGCGAATTGGTTTTCAAACGACTTTGGCCCAAATTTATTCTCAATTTCATTTTTGCCTTTTTCCCATTCATCCGAATCTATTAGACCCTTCCAATTACCATAGATTTTTCCACCTAACCAAGTAATTAATGCGATTACCTCTTCCTGTTTTAGTACCTCTTCCATTTCATTCTTTGCATTTCGAGCGATTCCAAATTGTTTCGGGTTTTGAGTCATATCATGTGAAGCAAGGAAAACCCACTCAGGAATATCCCAGGCGGAATGACTTATATACTTTGAGCTATAGTGCCAGCGGTTAGTAAAGCCAATGCCGACTAACCAATTATCGACAGTTTTTCGCGGGATCATAAACGCAGCCTCACAAGAATACATAAAATAAGTGAGATCTACCGCACCTCTTAATTCCTCTCCACCCAATTCGCAAAGATTCAAAAAAGCACCAATCACCATCTTTTGTTCAGGAGAGCATGATATAACTGAACTCTCAAGACGCGTCTTCAGAGTTAAATGACAATTGACCTTCAAGTAGAATTTTACAAAATCCTGCCAAGGAGTTCTTTGACTAGATGGAATTTTCCCGCTTAAATCGGACTTAACAGAAGCGACTATCTCAGCCCCACTCACCTCCGGATAGCGCTCATTGATATTACTGATAATATGGTCGTCAGTTATAAGTACCCGAGAAAGCTGCCCAAGAACATCGAGTTTACTTAACTGTCCGGTTGCCATATAATCTTGGACAAGGGAATTGATATTTCTGATATATAGAAATTCTTGTCTCTCCATGTGCATCACCTCTTAATCTCTTTAACTAAAATAATGATAAACGGCCTTTCTTGTTTTGAACAGACATGTTTTCTTACATAACTGAAGCTAATATGTACATAATTAGAATAAAATAAAAATTTTAAGAGAAAGAGGAAATGGGTCGCAAAAAAGTTTCCCAATGGCAGATTAATAAAATACAACGAATGCTTAAGGCGAAGAAGGATCCTAAAAAAATCGCTTCGGAAGTGCATGTTTGTCGTAGAACGGTAATAAATATTTTAGAATATCCTCCTATTAACAAGAAAGTCGAAAAAATGAGACGAAACAATCAGCCTTGGGAGAAGATCGCCGAAGTAATTGGGTCCGATCTCAGAACAGTAAAAAAACCGCATTTCCAAGCGGAAGTAGAGTCACAAAAGCTAAGGATGCTCAAGACAAGGCATATTGCAATACTTAAAAATTTCTCTGAAGAAATACGTGCTTGTCTATATAACCCATCAGACATTGGAAATTTGTTGGCAATTGATAGTAAAAGTTATGTTTTTGATCCTATTACTTGGTTTTATCTCTGCACACCAAACTTTGATGATGAACTCTATTGGGGAAAACTATTAGCACAATTAAGGCAACATATCGATGTAACGCAAAATATCGAAGGCAGCCCGTTCTTTGAACATTATGAGAAATTGAAAATAGATATTGATAAACTTCAACTTGACTATAAAAGAAAAGCAAAAGTTTTATCATCTGAAAATAGGGAATTCAAGCTCCTTTGGAGAAAGATCCAGCAGTCTCGAAAAACTAAACCTACACCTTCAAGGGTACAACATTATACCAAGATGGACGTGAATTATTACTCAAGTTTTTCTGAAATCAAAGATGATTTGTTGTTGCTTGCTGAATTGAAAGAATATATTCCCGATGTTAATAATCGACTTGATAATATTAATAAACAATTAAAACAACTCAATGATGATTTTTCGCCTGAACAAATTGACAGATTGATTGAAACTAACACATGCGATGATCCAGATTGCACACAGTCGGAATAATAAACATAATAGAATTGCGATATGTTTAGGAATGACTTGTCAATAGACTAAAATGTAAAGCTAGCACCAGGAAAAGTTACACTTTCTAGACAGCACTTTTATTTAACGAGGGCAAGCCTAATAAAAAGACCAGTTAAATAAATGAAAGCTTCGACTTCCTTAGGTATGAGCGGTATCCTTTCGCGACTCACCTCAATTCCATGTCTGTATTCATTTGCATATTTTATGTAATCTCGAAGGATTATCCCGTAATAGAGGCTGAGTTCTAATTTAGTGACAAATTGTTCCCTATTTCCTGATAGGTCTTTTGTTTGATTTCCAGTGACAAATTTAGCCGTTGTTTCAAGAGCCTCGTACATATCAGTAACCACATCTGCCAATTTGTCCGGTTTATTTTGGGCCTCAAGATATTCTTTTAGGCCCTTTTGAAATGGACGCAATATATTCTTAAATTGAGGATGAGCGAGCCAATCGAGGTTGTCATTTACTAAAGCAGTATCTAATATTTTTGCACCGCTTGGCCAGAATACCCCATTACGCCATTGCACCCCTAAACTGATCTCACTCTCTTTCAGGGCCGAAGTAATGATATCTTCTAATATTAATGCTCTATCTGGAGTGTAAAGATAGAGGGCTTCATATAATGCTTCAAGAGATCTGAGCAGCAACCTAAAATCGACTATACCTTTATGGTAGTCACTGAAATTACCCTTATAGTCATATTGTGCGCCCAGCTTGTTAGCCACATATTTAAGAACGGCTACATCAATTGTGTCTCTAAAAGCCTCTGGCTCAACAGTCTCAAAGTTCTCCAACCAGAAGAAATTTTCGCTAATTCTGTTTTGAATCCTGTTGAAAAAATACTGTTTCGCAGTTTCAATATCAACGGCTACCCCAAACCGTTGAAAAAAGGGGATGGGGGACACATATTTTTTCATATTTCACCACTACCATCAATTATTTCTGTACCCAGATCCAGCCCTCTTTCTCTGCAAGGGCTCTCTCCCTCTTGGTCGGTTTATTGCATCTGCCAGTAAAAAAATCTTCAGCAGCGAGTATGCATATTAACGCATCCAAAGCGTGCTCGTTCGAGAGGATTTCCTCAACGGTATTAAGACCGGTAAACTTACTTATTGCAGACAACCGTTGCTCTTTCTTAATACCCATTGCCTGGAGAGTAGCGCCAGGATAAACCTCGATAGCACATGTCTCGGTAATCGTGTCAGGGTCCCATGCTAATGGTATATCCAGTTTGGTTTCCGTTCGTAATTGTCCCAACAACTGAAGTGCCGAGTGGGCAGTCCTCGCTATCAAGTTTGCACCCACTTCAAGCGGCTTTTTATCTAGTTTTCGCCATATCTCTCGGTCAGTATAACGAGAGAACAATATGTCAGGGCATATATCTATTCGTTCACCAGCTTTGTGGGATTGTAAATTATGTCCCAATTCCGCTGGCCAACCAAGCGGAGAGTCTAACGCGATTAGTGTCAAATCTGCGTCTACCAACCAATCTTTTACTATTGTCAACGCTGTTTTATTCTCGTTCCCAACCTTCACATCCCTTATTAATGTCTCCCCATCTTGAAAAGAAGCTCGTGCAAGACCGATTTTACGCTGTTTGGTTGCGCAGTCAATTCCAATTATATTCATTCCCTATCCTTAACAGGTCTTTAGTGGTTTACAATAAAAGCTGATTTGATTTACGCTAAAAAAGTGGTATAGACTTAGTCTGCAATTGTTTCCACGCATCTTCCAGTTCTTCATAGCTTACAAACTCGCATTTATCCAATCTTAAAAGTTGAAAAGAAGGTCGCTCAAGTTCGTGATTGAATTTATCCCTCTTTGTCTTATCAGAAATAATAAAGAATTTGGTGGTGCCCCTGTGGCATGTTTCAGCAATGTCATTCAATCGCAGCAGCCCTGAGTACATGGTTGGAGTATGTTCGACTTCAAACGCGTGCGTTAGGACATCCCGCTCCTTATCAAAGAAAAGCACATATATTTTTTCCGCAATTTCCAAAACTCTATCCGAATGAAACCTCGGGATATCCAAGAGCACTTTCTTTAGTTTTTCTCTGATTCTACCCTTGTCGTTGATTGCAACATGTACTCGATATCCGTTCTCAATTCCCCACTCGGAAATTTTATATTGAATTTGAAGGTGGTGCCGATAATCTCCAAGTTTTTCTTCAGTCTCATCGTCATCTCCTTTTGTACCCCGTTCTTTAGCCTGGACTATGGCCGTCTCAATAGTTAAGAAATCATGTTCAGTGAGAGGCTTGAGCGCATTGTATGTGCCTCGCAGAGACATTCCCCATTTCCTGATATCACCTAAATCTTTGAAAAGATCGAGCGAGGACAACAGAATACGAAAGTCATATGGCTCATCTAACTCCACAACCGGCTTTATCCTGAATTGGAAAGGCGATTCCGACCACTTCGCTTCTTCGGCGAAACACGACCTAACGATTTCGTAAATACCTTTGATTACGTAATCTCCTCTGCAATAATAGACGACTTTATCCTTCGGTTTTAACTCTAATACTCTATCCATCGAGGGTATTGGATTACCGCTTTGATCCTTGAGCAAAGAGCCATCGAGGGTAGTTTTAGCGGCAAATCCAATCATCCTCGGGTTCTCTTCAAAAGCTTCAAGCGAATGCACTACAAACCATTTGTTCATTTTTCCCCACCTTTTTCCCAAGGGTGAGTGTTAAAAAAATACATCTCAGATGTGCGTTTATCGTCAATTATTTTCTTTCTTTCATTAAACACTTCATCCCTTAAATTAAAAAATGTTTCAGGAGTCCATTCAGACAACCGTTGATACTTTTGTATTTGGTAACGATTATTAAAACCATTACACCCGAGACAACATAACACCACATTGCTATATGAATGAGCCCAAGCTTCTTTGATTCCCAACCGCTTGCACTCGCTTACCGGTATCACATGATCAACGGAAAGTAGTAGCCATCGGTAATAATCGCTGGTTAAGTCGACCCCGCAATAAGCACATTTAGTTTGTTGAGTTAGTTTTTGTAAATTCAGCCCATATTCATGCCGACAATTTGCACCAATCATTTTGGGAAGGATATTTACCCCATTTTCAGGATACGAATCAAAAGGTTTCATAATAAATCTCTTTTCATTCTTGCTTGTTTGCTAAGCTGTTTTACCTCAGGAAAATTATCTGAAAGATGTTTTAGGAGTTGTTGGCCACGTTCATAAAGTTCGGAGTACGTGATTAAATCGACATTATTCAAGTAACTCGAAAATATTCGCCTTTCGGAAGGTTGGTCAATTTCATGTTTCCCTATTACTATATATGCCTTCGGTTTTATAATATTTCTTTCCCCCATACGGTCAATTTCAAAAAGGTACTTGAAAACCTGCCCCACAGCTTCAGACAGTTTTCGATTGGGGGTGCTGCGTCTGGTTGTGCGTTTATCAAAAAGACTCTCGTTGGGTCCTTTTAGTTCGACAAGATCCCAAAAGCTATCATGCCGTTGGAGCATCAAATCGAATTCATAATAGTTTTTACCTGGAGGGAAACGCACTTTTTTCTTGAGACTTATGTATTCCAACCCAAACATCCAAAAAGCTTTGTTATCATAAAGAAACTTGTGAACATCAGTTTCAGTTGTATAAGGCTGTGAAATCAATTTATTAAATTTACTGAGAATCAATCTCAGTTTTTTCACATTCGAACGCATTAGGGAGAGCCGTTTTTTGTAGGAGTTTGATTCTGCTTCAGCTGCAGAACTCACGTTCTGAAGGTCATGGATTTTGGAAAGCAAAATTCGCTTTTCTGATTTTTCAAATTTTAGGTTATAGGCAGCTGCATGTAAGCTGTCATATTCTTCGACAGAAATAGACCTGAATTTACGATCTTCGGCTTCACTACCAATTAGCACATTGACAAGGTCTGACGTATTTTCCCATTCATTAAGGGAACGTACATTGTAAGAACGATGATATTGCCAGATTTTTTTGTTTTTATTTTTATCGTTTCTTGCGCGCCATCTGACTATTCTAATGAGCGTTTTTTCAGACTGCTTCCCGGTATCCCGCTCTAGCTCGGTTCCGCGTTCTACGGTATAAAGCCATACAAGATTAGAAGAAATTCCAGCAATTAGTCTTTGCCTGGGCTTAAAATATTCATTATCTTTGAATGTTCTGCCGCTATAATTTTTTACAATAGACATAACTCAGCACCTATTTCGTGAAATTAGAGCGATCATGATCATATTGTTAAATCAAAACCACAAGTCAATGAATGGGCCGAGGTCCTATAAATCATATGATGTCATGCATCATATACTAAACAAACTTCTCCTAATTAACCCCTTCGAATTTTAACCATTGAGGCGTAACCTCACGCCGCAACACACATATGATAATCGATCACCGTAACCGCCATAATATCGAAAATCCCCCCCGTATCAGTATACTTGATATCTGATAATTCCTCGTAACGCCCTCTGTCGTTGTAAGCGGTTTTAATCTCATCGTTCACTTGCCCACGATAAGCATTTTCGAGATAAATGAGATCATCAAGATGCGCCATAACGGTACTATGAATGACAGGGTCAGCAGTTTTTTCCTCGGTTACTTGTTTAATATACAAAGCTTCTTCGTCGCTAATATCGAACCTAGTTTGAATCTCCTTGATCATGTCCTGAACAGACACTTTCTTTAGGAGCGGACCGACACCCTTCTTGCCTCCACCCGCTTTCAGTTTGATTGTCCCTCCACCAGTCTCTATGCCTTGGTACTCAACGGCAGCTTTAGTTACGTCCGTCTTACGGATTTGCTTCATTAAGTCAGACACACTACCTGCCTTGATAAGCTGTGGACCGATGTATTCAGCAAATGTGGCAAGTTCCTTAATTTCCGAGGCAAAGGTAAAGAAGCAGGTGAGGAAGTGAAAGCTCTTCACGAAACGGGCCAACAAATAAACAAACTTCTTACGCTCTTCGAGATCGATAAGCTTGGCCTGAAAGTGGGTTCGAAGTAAACTGACCGAAGACTGTATCTGGGCGTCAGTGCCGGTCTCTAATAACTTTACGAAATCAACTACGTCCTGCTGTGTAAATACCCCTGTAGCCAGAATCTCGGCATGCAATTTCGGGCAAAGATTTTGATCTGGCTCTTCCGGCTCGAAAGGAGTGCCTTTTCGGTATTTAACGAAAGCTTTAAGAATCGCTTTAGCATTGTTTGTGAAGTCTACCACAACTACACGGTCCTTACCTTCATAGGCGCGGTTCAAGCGTGATAGCGTCTGCACTGCATTGCGATCCATCACCGGTTTGTCGAGGAACATTCCTGCCAGTAGCGGTTGGTCGAAACCTGTCTGGAACTTGTTGGCTACGACCATTACTCGGTAGTCATCGCCATCAAACCGCTTCTCAATCAATTCCCCGTCTTTTAATTCGTTTACTGCATGCTCGGAGATTGCAGCGTTAGTTTCTGGATGGACAAAATCCGAAAAAGCATAGAGCGCCTTATACGTAGCGCCGCGCTCCTTGAGCTTCTCTTTGATAATCTGGAAATAACGTAGTCCGGCAACGCGGGACGAGGTGATAATCATCGCCTTAGCACGTCCACCGATGAGGGGCAGTACGTCTTTCTCGAAAATTCGCAGCATGATCTCAGCTTTATACTGTATAAGGCCATCATCTTGGAATGCTACGTTCTGCAGCGCCTTAGACACGACTCCCTTGGGATAAAGTTTCTCCTCATCCAACTTGGGAACGACCGAACAATGCAGATTGTATAGCGTCTTGTAAGAAATGATGCTGGACGCCACATCCACAATATAACCTTCAGCGATGGCTTCGGATTCTGAATAGGTGTCGAATGACTTGCCGAATAGATCAACGGTTGCTGGCGCCGGTGTGGCAGTGAACGCCACGAACATTTGATTGGCATCGTGCTCACGGATGACCTTGGTGATCTGTTCCTCCAGGTCTAGTTCAGGAGCATCGGCATCAGGTTCATCCGGTTTGCGGAATGGCAATCGAATTGCGGCTCCCATCTGTCCTTCTTGTGAGCGATGAGCCTCATCAATTAAAAAGGCAACTCGGAGTTTCTTCAGTTCTGGGTTATTCTTGATTTCGTCCAATACCCAGGCGAACTTCTGCTGAGTCGTGATAATAATCGGCTTGCGTTCCTTCATGAAGCGGGGAAGATCTTCAGCTTTTTGTGCCAGACCAACGACATCTTTAAGATGAGTGAAATTCTCTATTTCATCTTTGATATTTGTATCAAGTGTTTTGCGGTCTGTCAACATGAAAATTAAGTCTACGAGCTTATCATTAGTGCCGGGTCTGAACAAACTGTGAAGTCGGTCAGCCAGCCAGCACATGGTCAATGTCTTACCACTTCCAGCCGAATGATCGATAAGATACTTTCTACCGATGTCGGACGTGGAATCAAATTGTGCAGTGATATCGTCAGCAATCTTTCGTACGGTGCGACTCTGATGGTACCGCGGGAATAGCGTGAATGCCGGACGTTCTGACTTGTCGCCGTCTGCGGCTCTATAAGGCACGCGGATAAGGAAGAAAGAAAGTGCCTCGAGCAACTGACCTTTCGCCAGTACCTCGCGATAAAGAAATTCCACAGGATATTCACTACCACCCTTGGTGATCGCCTCATTCGTCAGTCCGGTATTATGCCAGCGGAAATTTTCTTCCCGGCGCGGGTCGGTAGCTGCCATCACATCGCTGGTGTCAGCAGCCAGGTAGAGAAACGGATGCTGGAATATTTTACGTGCATGGTCGCGGATGGTGAATTGTGTAACAGCGTCATGCACGGTCTGGTTCTTCTCGTGTTTTACTTCCAGCACCACAATTGGGAGACCATTGAGGAATAAGACGATATCTATCTCATGGTTGGTCTCGCCGAAGTAAAAATGTGGGCGAAAGGTGATGCGGTTTTCCTCATATTTCTTTGTGGCGGCGCTTTCGGAGGAACGTGGCTTGGGATAGTAAAGGCGGAACTCCAAACCGCGCACCTTCAACCCATGGCGGAGGATCATCCATAGTTGCGTGTGCTCTAGTTCCTTGCGTAGAGCCTTGAATATTTCATCCCGAGCATCCGTTCCATAATCGTCTGTCAGCTTCTTCAGCATGTCGGACTGAGTCGCTGTTAGGAATGCCCAAAGCTGATCTTCCGCGATGCAATTGTCGGTGTCCGTAATGTCGCTCTGTTCGAGCACGCCGTATTTGTGCTCGTGGATTAAGAACTCCGAAATATGCTGTTGAAAGGTCAATTCTGGTGGTTTTTTCTTAGCCATAAACGCTCACCTGTTTTAAGTCCAATTCGGTGACCCGCCGCTGACCAGTCACATACTCGTAAATCAGGCTTTGGCGATAGCTGGTGAGGGTGGTAATTTGAGTTTCGATGCTGGTAGCGATGCGTTTGAGCTCACCGAGTTTCGTATCAAGATAAACGCAAATTGCCTCTTGTTCCTCAAGTGGCGGCAAAGGTAAAACTAATGCACTAAAATCCTTGTCGTCCACCGCTGGATAGCCCACTCCTTTTGCGTTTGCCTCAAAATATTGTCGCCCGCTATCAGAAATGAGAGCATAGTAAAGGAATTTAGGCTTTAGTTTAGATTCGTTCGCCTGCACGACGTTAAAGCCTGTCGAGCACACAAAATCTAATCTATATTCTAACACGAACAAGACTGCTTGAAGATTTGGGCGAACCGATGAAGCCAGTGTGTTATGTCTTAGAACAAGCCGTCGGGCTCGCGAAGGGGCGTCTTCAAAACGCATGTGCTCAATGGCGTTTGTGTTTATAATACCTTGAAGATTAACGTTCGAAATTTCGAGGTAATCGAATTCGTAACTCGGGTCAGTATTTGCAGAGAGTGAGGCTAAGTTAATCGTGGCTACATCCTTGAGGCGGTCGGTTTCCCAGTGTGCAGGGATTGTTTCCATTAGCTGAATGCCTGTTTTTCTTGTTCTTGCGGATGGGATTAAGCCTTTTGTTATCGCATTTTGAATAGTGGTTCTGCGAACGGCGTCGAGGATTTCAAGCTGGCGGCGTTTGGCAGCTACACTTGCATCAATAGCTGCGCAGCTGTAATCAAGGTAGGTGTTTATATGGACTTGCTCGTCAGGGGGTGGAAGAGGAATGAGCGCCTCCCGGAACGCATATTGTGATAGTCCAAATCTGGTAACGCCCACGGCTTTAGCTTCATATTGAACTCTGAATTGCTTAGATCTGTGCAACCAAGCAAGGAAATCGCTGGTAATCCGTTTTGATCTCGTGCGAATCAATGCCAAATGATATCCACAGATAACGCCTGGCAATTCTTCAGCAACCAGAGATGGGATTGCTATGTCATCAGGTTCTTCGGAATCCTTTGTTGCGAGGACATCACCCCGACGAATCTGAAATTTGTTTATTTCATGCAGCTCCGCTGTTGCTTCCATAAAATCAAGGCCATTAACAATTCGGTCATTTTTGTAAACATCGATGTAATTACATAAGAGAACTGGCGTTTCACCTTCTTTCGTATGCTTATCCACATTACTAAAGATAACATCAGCGACGTTGTCTAACCTACAGACTTCCCAGTCTTTCGGAACTAATGAGCCCCATGGTGACAGTGAAGCTGTCTCTTCGGAGCGATTCATTGGATGGCCAACCTCTTTAGCATATTCTCTGCCTCTTTCTCCAGACTCCAGAACTCTGCTAGCAACTCTTTGGCTGGTGTGGGTGCCTGATATTGATAGAAGTATTTATTAGGCAGGATTTCATAACCGAGTTGTGGGTTATCCTCCCATCGGATGATCTTTTTACCGATCTCTCGTTTGAGGAACGCCTCAATGTCTTCGCCGTATGGAATATATTCGTCATCCTCTACGTAATGCCGATGTGTCCATTTTACAGAGAGAATCTCTAGTTGTTCTCCTAGTGACGATTTGAATTTTTTCGCGGCGTTGTCGGTCGGCTTGAGGACGAACTCCACTATCTTTTTTTTGTCATTTACCTTCACCAGTACATTAAAGGTTTGGTCGCTGTCATAGAATTTCTGTTCCTTGGCCAAATTAGCGGCGGTGAACGCTTTCTCGTAGACTTCTGTGATCATAGCCGGTTGGTCATGCTCGTCGGTCTGCCAGAAAACCACCTTGACCTTATGAAACGCGAAGTCCTTCTCACGGAAGATCTTAACTTGCTCACTTTCAAAATCGTGTTTCCAGCCATGGTGGTAATGCTCATTGATCCATTGTCGGTGCGCGTCCGTCATCCGGTTACGTTTATTGCCGAAGGACTTCGGCTCTTTCTCGAATTGCTTACGAGCGTCGATGAGCATCACTCTTCCTTGATGTCCAGTAGGCTTCTCGTTTCTTAGCAGCCAGATGTAGGTAAAGATGGGGGTATTGTAAAAGAGTTGGTCTGGTAACATCACGATGGCATCCAGCCAGTCATTCTCCAGTATCCAGCGGCGGATTTCGCTCTCACCTGATCCACAATCGCCATTTGAAAGGGGTGATGCATTGAAAATGATGGCAATGCGGCTGCCGCCTTTTTCAGGAGTTTCCATTTTAGCCAACATAGTTTGCAGGAACAACAGCGCACCATCATTAACGCGCGGCATACCAGCTTGATAACGAGTTGTTTTGAGTTTACGGGCTTCGTTCTCGTAGCCATCCTTTCCTCCCCACGTAACGCCAAAGGGCGGATTGCTGAGCATAAAGTCGAAACGGAATTTGTCTTCGGGAAGTTGGTCGCCCGCCTCTTTGCTATGCACGTCGTGGGGAATCAGTGAGTTGCCCAGAAAGACCTGTGCCTGCTTGTCTTCCTTGATCAACAAATCAGCCCGACAAATAGCATAGTTCGTCGGGGAAAGCTCTTGCCCATGAACAGTGACGAACTTCTCGACCTTATTCCGCTCAGCCGGAGTGGCCGCGCGGTCGAGCAGGTGTTCCTTTGCCACAGACAACATACCGCCAGTCCCGCAAGCGGGGTCGTAGATTGATAAGTGACGGTCAGGGAGGGGGATCCCAAGTAACTCCACCATCAGCCGAATGACCTCTCGCGGGGTGAAGTGTTCTCCAGCCTCCTCGCCGCTTTGCTCCGAAAAACGCCTCAATAGTTCCTCATAGATATATCCCATTTCCAAGCCCGAAATCTCGTCTGGGCCAAGCTCCAATTCCTTATATTGATTCAGGATTGGGGCGAGACGGTTGTTCTTTATCATTGTGCCTATCGTGGCACGGTAGTTGAAGTGGTCGATGATATCATCAACATTCTTGGAGAAGCCATTGATATAGGCTCGGAAATTCTCCTCCAAGAGCATATGGTCTTCCTCATAGACCTTACTTAACGTCCAATCGGTCTTATTTGAAAATGGGGCTATACCTGTCTCCAAGCCTTTTACCAGAACGTCAAGTTCTTTATCGGCTATCTTGGGCCGAGAAGCCTTAATCTCCGCACTCTTATCATCACGCCACTTGATTAGTACACATTCTAAACGTCGAATGACGATTATGGGTAAAATAACACTCTGGTATTCATATGCTTTGAACTTGCCACGCAGGCGCTCGGCAGATTTCCAAATCTCACCAGCAAGGTTGTCCAACTTCGGTTTATCAAGAGATAACGCCATACAGTTTATGATTCTCCTTTGGTCTTGGTTTCCATTATGCTAATCACCAATAAACTTTTTGGTACAGCAATTTTAGCATCATTGACGAATTCAATCAAGACTGACATAAGATTGATTCATGTTGGCGAACTACCAGGGGGGCAACCTTAAAATTCATCAGGCCGTTTGAAAATGAAACCAAACTATATCCCAAATAAAGACAGTCGACTGTCTCCAACGGACACCCTTGACGATAACCCACCGACAATATCACGCCAACCATCGACAGCCTCACTTAACAAAAGAGTGTTTTGTTAAGTTAGCCAACGGAGGATTTCGCAAACAATCATTACTGTCAGGTTGATCCTCGGTTCATTGTCTTATTAGAGATACATGGGAATGATCTTTAGAACAATACCCTTTTAACCATTTGACCTTAAACGGAATTGTTTCAACCTTCGGTTTTTTCCTGCTCATTGCCGTAGCGTCAAAATAGGTAAAATCTTCTTCCCATTTGAGCCCTTTATTTTGAAGCATTTCTGAGGCCTCATATAGATTATCTGAGCTCATAAAACACGTTACAGTTATGTCATTATTGTATTGGGCCCTATGTTCCGCGACAAAAGCCTTTAAACCCCCTTCGTATTTTTGATTTATAGCTTCATTTCGGATTACCAGAGTATAGAAAACACAACTAATTTCCGGTTCTGAAGTAAATTCAGATTCAATTTTAGGAGGAGGCATTGGTGTTTCTACATATTTTTCAAAAGGCATTGCCAGCATATATTTATAAGTGTCCAACTGTGCCTCTTCTTTTACCTGTTTCCAATCTTTGCCAATGACCGCTTTACTTAGCTCCAATAGACTGGCATTTTCAGGTAGTTTTAATAATTTTAATTGACGGCGAAGAATTATTGCCCTATGTTTATCCAACCTTTCAATCAAGTTAGACTCCGAGTCAGTTTGACTATTAAAATCGTTTACCACGTCTTTGAAAGGTGCCGTTTTGTGAAACCAGATACCATTCATCTCGCTAAAGCTATCGAAAGGAATAACGCAACGGCCTGCGGCGTTATTGAAATTAATAATGGCTTCGTTACAATCCCGACAAAAAAAGGAAGACCATCGAAAACCGCTCGTTACGACCTCCAATCCGCAGCAGTAGCAGGTTGTGTAATTTGTACTATAGTTGTAGTTCCTCCCGAATCCCCGAAACTCATCCAAGTTACAGTAACAACATTGCTTAACTTTTTGGCCATATGGCAATGTCATATTCCCCTGGGGTTCAAGACATTTCGGACATATTGATAATCTGGAGAGATTATTAATAAGATTAGGCTCTGCCCCTTCAATTGGTACTTTATATTTCTTACTTTGGTGTGTTTCAAAATGCTCGTATATCTGCTCGTTGCTAATTTCAATTTTCATTTATTTCTCCTTGTTATTTAAGTCTTTCATCCCAATTGGTCAGTTAACTTCGTAAAATAAAAAAGCCGCCTCCTTTTAAGCAGTAGCTATCAAGAAAGCGGCTTAGATAACAAAAAACCTCCATGTTTCGGAGGTCTTAATGCCTTCCTTTTCACGCATTGTTCGTGCTTATCGTTTCCCTTTCGGG
>Ga0182017_10001257_pt1 | contig 19743 bp, 13 predicted proteins | sample 712E3DmetaG_FD_120492 | JGI IMG/M metagenome (GOLD analysis project Ga0182017, IMG submission 120492) | Permafrost microbial communities from Stordalen Mire, Sweden - 712E3D metaG | ecosystem: Environmental > Terrestrial > Soil > Wetlands > Permafrost | place: Sweden: Stordalen | collected... | reverse complement strand
GCATGTGTGGGGCCTGCCGCCGGCGCGCCTGCCCCAGGCGCGCAGGTGGCCGCCGACCGTGTCAATCCCTCCAAGTTCTACGCAAGCGACGGGACCGGGATGTACGTGAGCACCGACGGAGGCGCGACCTTTGTAAAGGCTGCCGCTATTCCGTCCGGGCGACCGCGTCCCGTGTTCGGAATCGAGGGGGATGTTTGGGTTGCGACGAATTCCGGCCTGTTTCATTCGCAGGACTCGGCAGCGACGTTCACGCGAGTCGGAGGACCCGATTCCTCTCCATACCAGCAAGTTGGCTTCGGCATGGCGGCGCCGGGGCAGAGTTATCCAGCCGTGTACCTCGCCGGCTCCGTGGCTGGTGTCTGGGGCACGTATCGCTCCGACGACGTCGGGGCTACCTGGCAGCGCATCGATGATCCGCAGCATCAGTTCGGGTGGATGCACTGCTTGACTGGCGACCCGCGCCTCTACGGCCGTGTCTATCTCGGAACGGGCGGTAGAGGAATCATCTATGGTGACCAGCGATAAGGAGCAAGGAGAATGACCAGACAGACTTCGTGGGCGACGTCATTGGCAGTGATCTTGTCGGCTTTGGCGCAGCCCGGCTGCAAGATATGTTCCTGCGCCCAGGGACCGGGAGCGCAGGTGCCAGGCGCGGCCACGGCGGCGGCTGGCCCGGCGCAGGAGGGGAAGAGCGTGGCATACAATTGGAAGAACGTCGTCATCCTCGGCGGGGGATTCGTCAGCGGCGTCATCTTCAGTCCGGTCGAGAAGGATCTCGTGTATGCCCGCACCGACGTGGGTGGCGCGTACCGCTGGAACCCGGCGGACAAGAGCTGGACTGCCATCACCGACGAATTCGGGCGCGATGCCAACTCCGGCATCGAAAGCCTTGCGACCGATCCGGTTGACGCCAACAAGGTGTACTTGGCCGTTGGAACCTACACCCAATCGTGGGCGGGCAACGCCGCCATGCTGCGTTCGAGCGATCGTGGCAACACCTGGCAGAAGACCGACCTGGCCTTCAAGATGGGCGGAAACGAGGATGGCCGGTCGAACGGCGAACGGCTCGCCGTCGACCCCAATCAGACCAGTATTATCTACTTCGGATCGCGCAAGAACGGGCTCTGGAAGAGCACGGACTCGGGCGCGAGCTGGGACAAAGTCGACAGCTTCTCGGCCTCTGACAGCGGCAACGGGGTCGGCATCCCCATCGTCCTTTTCGACAAGGCGAGCGGAGCCAAGGGCAAGCCCACGCCGACTATCTACACCGGCGTCGCCAACAAGGACGGCAGCCTCTACCGCAGCACCGACGCCGGCGCGAAGTGGAAGCTCGTGCCCAAGCAGCCTATGGGCGTGATGGCCAGTCACGCCGAGTTCGACTCGACCGGCGTCCTGTACATCAGCTACGGAGATGGCCCGGGCCCGAACAACGTGATGGACGGCGCGGTCTGGAAGTACGAGCCCAAGCGGGAGAAGTTCACCAACATCACACCCGCCGCACCGAAAAAGGGCGACACCTTCGGCTACGGCGGACTGTCGATCGACGCCGCGCACCCCGGGACCCTCATGGTCAGCACCATCGACCGGTGGACCCAGGGCGACGAGGTATACCGGACAACGGACGGTGGCAAGACCTGGAAGGCCCTCTTTACCAAGGTCGTCCGCGACGACGCCGGTGCGAAGTACCTCTATTGGCACAAACCCAATGACCCGATTGGAAGGGGCTGGATGGGTGACATCGATATCGACCCCTTCAACCCAGGGCGAGTGATGTATGTGACGGGACAAGGGATCTGGGGGACCGAGGATGCGACCGCTGCGGATTCGGACAAGCCCACCCACTGGACGTTCCTCGACCGCGGGCTCGAAGAAACGGTCGTCTCAGGCCTGGTCAGCCCTCCCTCCGGACCACCGCTGCTCAGCGTTGTGGGCGATCTTTGCGGACTACGGCACGACGACCTGAACCAGCCCTCTGCCGGCGGGATGTTCGACAATCCGCTCTGCGGCTCGGGCACCGGAATCGACATCGCCTGGGGCAAGCCCGATGTGGTCGCGCGGACCGGGTGGCACGACAAGGGGCAATGGGGAGCCTATTCCCTCGACGGCGGCAAGAGCTGGAAACCATTCGCGTCCATGCCCAAGGGCAAGGGCGCGGGCTCGATCGCGGTCTCGGCAGACGGTTCGGCCTTCCTGTGGGCGCCCAAGGAGGGGACGGTCGCCTATTCAAAGGACCAGGGCGCGACCTGGACCCGCGCAGAGGGGCTTCCCGAATCGGAACCGGATCCTGATTGGGCGCCGGTGCATTTCCGGCCAGCCGCGGATCGCGTAAACCCGAACAAGTTCTACGTGCTCGACGCCAAAGGCGGGCAAGCATTCACCAGCACGGACGGCGGAGCCCACTTCACCGCGGCGCCGGGCGGACTACCATCGCTTCCCGACTACCAGCTCAGTTCGAGTTCGGCGCAGGCCGTGCCTGGTATCGAGGGCGACGTGTGGCTCACCAACTTCAAGGAGCTCAATCACTCGACCGATTCGGGAAAGACCTACGTGGCCATCGAGGGCGTGACCGAGGCGAATGCCTTCGGCTTTGGCAAGGCGGCCGACGGCAAGAAGTATCCGGCTCTGTATCTCATGGGCAAGGTGGGCGACACGCGGGGCTTCTTCCGCTCCGACGACGCCGGTGTCACGTGGTTGAGGATCAACGACGATCGGCACCAGTACGGCTTCTGCGGCGTCATCATCGGCGACCCGCGCGTCTATGGCCGGGTCTACCTGGGAACCGGCGGTCGGGGCATCGTGGTCGGCGAGCCCAAGTAGTACGCGCCGGGGGTGAGTCGCAAGCTAGCCCCGGATTTCACCACAGAGATCACAGAGTTCACAGAGACGGACCGGAAGGAAAGAAGGGTTCGGACCCGGATCCGGAACCCTTCCGGCCTCTGTGGCCTCTGTGCCACGGCGTTCTATCTCCTGACCCAATTCCTCGACGGAGAACATGCCTGTAAGCTAAACATACGTTCAGCCCGTCGGCAGCGGGGGAAAGTGAAAGGATTTTCGAGATTTTCGCTACGATCTTCGCGCAGCCTCGATCGGTTGGAGACACTCCACGCGGAACTACCAAACGATGCGGACACCCACGGTGGGGGCAAAGGATGAAATTATCGGGTCAAGGGTCACGAGCGGCAAACCCAGGGCCGCGGCGCTGGCAAGAATGTGGCGGTCGCACGGATCGCAATGGTCCCATTCGAAGGCAGCGGCAGCCCAGGCGATGGGTGCAGTGACGGGAAGAATGGTAAAGCCGAGAGCGAACCTTTCTAGCCAGTCGGCAGGATCTGCCGTAGTGGTAAGTCGTCCCTGCCGAAGAAGGCGCGCGGTCTCGCTCAAGGTGATGTCCGATATGTAGAGATCGGCAGGGGCGGCACCGCCCAGCGCACTCCGGACGGACGTGCTCAATCGAGCGGGCTCTATCTCAAGCCAAATCGCTGCATGCGTGTCGAGAAGGTAGCCCCTCTTCGGGCGCATGGCCGGGTCATTTCCCCCAGTCTTCCAGCGGAATGACGGGAGCTACCGGATCATAGTCGGGTGCGAGGCTCGCCGTACCGGCAAGCGCTCGCATGGTCACGGTAGGAGGAACACGCCGCAACTCATGCTCAATCGCTTGGCGGGCGAATTGCGATGGTTTCTGCTTGGTGCGACGGGCAGCCGAGCGGACCTTTTTGCAAAGCGGCGCGGGCAAATGTATGGAGAGTGTGGGCATACCTATAGATTTCTATAGACAGAAGCGCTTGTCAAGCGCTTAGCCCGCAATCCCCAGCGGTGAGAAATAGACGAAGATCGCCACGGTGACGATGATGATCGCCAACGAGAGCACGAGGTCGCGTTTGTTCCAACTGGCGCGCGACTGCGCCTTGTCCGCTGCCACGGTTGTCCCATAGGTCAGACCGTTGAGCTGTGACTCGGACGGTCGCTCGGTCAGAAGGCTCACGACGATCATCACGACAATGGAGAATACGAATAGGATGATGCAGAAATAGAGGAAGTTGATCGTCGCAAAGGCATACAGGAATCCGCTTAACGAGTGCCGGCAAAGCTCGAGAACGATGCGGAGCATGCCGACGACGAAGCCTGACACCATCGCAGCCAGCGCCCCCTTGCCGTTGATGCGCGGGACGAAGACACCCAGCAGGAAGACAGCGGCTATGGGTGGGGCGAGATAGGACTGGACGCTCTGCAGATACTGGTAGAGCGTGTCGGAGATCCCCTTCATCACGGGAATCCAGAGCGTTCCGAGAAGAACCACCGTCGCGGTTGCAATTCGCCCGACCTTGACCAGTTCCTTCTCCGTCGTGTGCGGCTTGATCTTCTGATAGATGTCCAGGGTGAAGAGGGTCGAGCAAGCATTATAGACGGAAGCGAGCGAGCTCATCAGGGCGGCCAGGATGCCGCCCGCGAGGAGGCCGCGCAGGCCGACCGGCAACAGAGTCTTCACCAGGGTTGGGAATGCCTGATCGGCTTGCGCGAGTTGGATCTTGCCCGAATTCGCCAGCGCATACGCCATCAATCCGGGAATCAGGAATACGAAGAAGGGAAGCATCTTGAGGTAGGAAGCGAAAATGGTTCCCCGCCGGGCTTGCTGCTCGTTGCGGCCCGCGAGGCAGCGTTGCACGATGTGCTGATCGGTGCACCAATACCAGATGCCGACGATGGGAGAGGCAAACAGGATCCCCAGCCACGGGAAGTCGGGATGCGAGAGCGGGAGGAACATGTTCAGGTGGTCCTTAGGCACGGAATGGATGAGGTTGTTCCAGCCGCCGACCTCAATGAAACCCGATATGGTTAGGACGATTGAGCCTCCCAACAGGACGATGGCTTGCAGTGCCTCGGTGTACATGACTGCATGAAGCCCGCCCAAGACCGTATAGGCCCCGGTGATGACGATCAGCACAATCGCCCCTGTCCAGAAGTCGACTCCCAGGAAGGAGTTGAACACGACCGCACCTGCATAGATCGTCACGGATGCCTTGGCGATGACATAACTGAGCAATTGCACGATGGAGAGCAGCCACCGCGTCTTGTCGTTGTATCTGCGCTCCAGGAATTCCGGCATGGTGAATACCTTGCTGCGCATGTAGAAGGGCACAAATACCCATCCCAGGGTGAGCACGATCCAGGAATGGAGCTCGTAGTGCCCCATGGCCAGGCCGGATTTCGCGCCGGTGCCGGCGAGCCCGACGATGTGTTCGGAACCTACATTCGATGCGAGGATAGAAGCCCCGATGACAAACCAGCCCAGATTTCTGTTGGCGAGAAAGTAGTCGGAGGGTGAGTCCTTCTTCCTCCTGATCGACCAGACAGAAATGCCTCCGATGAGCACGAAGTAGATGCCGACGATGATCCAGTCAAGGAGGCCAAGGATTGCCATGCGAGCTCCTTTCTTTTTCGACCGGCACGCTACCAGTCCTTCGCCAAGTTGTCACGGTGTCTACTCTTCGGTCGTGAACACCAGGTAGGAATGCGGAGGAACGGCGATCTTGAAGTTGGTCCTGGTCGGGCCCATAGGTTGGTCGCGGAAGAAGCGGTTTTTCTCCTTCGGCTCGGACACGGGGACCAGCTCGCGTAGCACCTCCCCGGTCAGCGCATTTTTCAGCTTCACATGATCGCCCTTCACCGAAACCGTCACCTCCGAATCGTCGTGGCGGAAAGACTCGACCACGAACGCCCCGTTGTCGTAAACGAAAAGGGCCACCTGGGCCGGCGAGTCCATGCGTACCGGGAAGTCCTGCTGCAGGTGGGCCTTGATGGCGCTGGTCACGCCGCGGGGGAGATTGTACAGGTCCGAGATGTTCTCCGGTATGGTGAGGACATAGAAGATCCCCTTCGCGTAGTGGTTCATCAGCAAAATGGGGAAGCCCCTGGCGGCCGCCACCCCGCGCACGACCGCCCACATGTCGTTGGTGAAGAACCGGATCTCCGGGACGAGCACAGCCGGGTTGTCATGCTTGGGGTCGTTGAGGCTGGCGCCCTTGCCCGCCCCGAAGCCGCCGATGAAGTCGCGGATGGACACCGTCCGGCCCGTGGCCTCTGCCTCGGCGATGTCCTTGATTCCCTTGTCCTGCAGGGCCCTGAGTAGCCCCGAGGTCACCATGACGTTCTTGCCTGAGGCGAGGTGCTTCTTCATCTTGGCCACGATGTCGCGGTCGAACTTGGCGCTCTCGCTGAGCAGAACAATGTCGGCGTCGCTGGGGAACTTCGGCGTCAGTTCGATGGGAATGCCGATGTTGCCCAGGTAGTTGTGGATGAAGTCCTCGCCGGTGGACTGGAAGGGCTTGTAGCTCTTCACGCCGATGGGGTTGCCCAGCTTGCCCAGGCACCGGTCAACCTGTTCCAGCGACCAGCCCGCCACGCGTCCCCAGTTGGGGGCCGCGCTCTCACCCTTGGGCGGCTTGTACGAATTCACCATGTCGTCCCAGTTGAAGCTGGTGGGCTTCTTCTTCCACGCGTCCCTATCTCCGGGGTCGATGGTTTCCAAAGCCGCCATCGGGTGCCAGCTAAACAGAGTGATCTCGGGTGCCTTGGCAAAGAGGGTGTCCCACAGTTGCTCGGGGTAGCGATCTGCGTATTGGAGGCTGAAGGTGTCTATCCATCCACCCCGATTGCCGCCGTCGGAACGGACGTTGTTGAAGTAGCGCAGGATTTCGTAGCTCTCGTACTGCTGAAGTAACTGGTCGGTCACGTAGGGGTCGCGAGTCTCGGTGCCGGTGTAGATGCCGTCGAACCACTGGGCCTGTTCTTCCAGGTCGTACCCCAGGCCCTGAAAGTGCTCGTACCAATTGGGGTACTTGATGATTATCTTGATCTTGGGGTTGATGGCTCTGGCCGGCTTAAGCACCAACTCGGTCGACACTTTGCGCATGGTCTCCAATCGGTACTGGGTCCACGACCGTTTGCCCTTGGCCGCGATGTCGGCGTCGGACTTGCTGGTGTAGAAGAAGAAGTCGTCCAAGATGACCGTGTCGAAGTGCCGGGCCGCGATCTGGACGGCCTTCTTGCATTCAGCCCGGTCCTCGGGCTTCTCGAAATCGAAGGTGCCGAATTGCCCTCCCCTGCCTCCCGCCGCGAGGGTCAATCCGCCCTCCACGATCACGCCACGGTCGGTGAAGAACCTCTTGATCTTGTCCAAGCTCGCCTCGTCGGCGAAGTGCCTGTTGCGGTACACCTCGAAATACACCTTGTCGAACTTGACCCGGGCCATGACCCGGTCGAACTCCGCTTGTAGAACCTTCTCGTCGGCGAACCGCTGGGCGGCGTCCACTACGCAGTACACGGCCACGCGGAAGTTCCTGTATCCGCCGGCCAGGGCTGGAGGGGCCGACGATACGGCCAGGAAGCAGGTGAAGAAGAATGAAAAGAGAGCCAACCGGAAGGTGTGTTGCATTGAAATCCTCTGGGCCTTGGAACAATTTTCGCATGGGAACCCTCAAAGGATTTCCGTGCCCTCCCGCGATGGTGCGCCGGCAAAGCCGGCGGACTCCCCACGCGACAATACTAGCGGCCGTGGTACCACGGCTTGCCTGAGGATCCAACAGTTGCTGAGCGAGATCTCCCGACATTCCCCTGGGGCAAGCGCCGAGGCGACTGGGGCAGGATTCAGCAGCGCGGGCGCCGCCGGGTTGCCCGCTCGATTTTGCACGATGTCCCTGCCGCGGCCACGTCCGTTGCAACGGCTGAGCCAGCCTTGCGCCACAGCTCGATATGTGTAAACTTCTACACATGGCAACCAACCTTGCTATCGATGAACGGCTGCTGAACGAGGCCCTCCGGGTGGGAGGCCAGCGGACAAAGAAGAGCACCGTGACACAGGCTCTCCAGGAGTACGTCCAGCGCAGGAAACAGGCTAGGATTCTGGATTTGTTTGGCAAGATCGACTTTGATCCGAAGTACGACTACAAGCAGCAGCGCCGACGCTCATGAACATCGTCATCGACACTTCGGTTTGGTCGCTGGCCCTTCGTAGACAACGGTCGTCGACAGCCGTAGCGGCGCTTGAACTCGCCGAGCTAGTTCGGGAAGGCCGGGCCGCGATGATGGGACCGGTCAGGCAAGAGCTGCTGTCCGGCGTGCAGAAGGAGCAGCAGTACGAAACGCTGCGCGGATACCTTCGCGCGTTCCCGGACATCGCGTTGGAGACGGAGGACTACGAGGAAGCTGCTTCGTTTTTCAACCGATGCAGAGCAAGAGGCGTTCAGGGCTCAAACACGGACTTTCTAATCTGCGCGGCAGCGGCACGACGACGATTCGGGATTCTGACGACCGACACAGATTTCCAGCATTTCGCCAAACTGCTCCCGATCGTGCTTCATTCTCCTCGCGCTTCGCTGTCTGGCTAGCGGGCTTCGCGCGTCGGCCCCGATGGGGCCGATGGGGAGAGGCTCGGATCTGGTGGCAATTCCACCGGCGACGCGAGTCCAGAAAGCGCAGTGGCTCTCACCGCGGCCGTCGTCCATACTTCTCCAGCAAGGATGAGAGCCGTGACACCATTGGATAGCGGCATCCGAATCGCGTCGTTTGCTCTCTGGACATCGCTCACCCTGGCCGGATGTCTTCGCCCAGGCCTGAGCAGGTCGGTTGAGGCGACTGTCGCCGCGCAGCCGGCTACCGACGAGCAACCCCTTGTCATTTGGGACGGCGCCCGAATTCGCCCTCGGAATGTGGGTACCGGCCGCTACGGGCGCATTGACTTTTGGGACGGTGGCAAGAGCTGGGCAAGTTGCGACTCGAAGCCGAAGTGCCAGGCGACGCTTGTCGCCAAATTGGGCGTCGGGGTCGACGGAATCAACGACGACGCAGCCAAGGGCCTTGAGTTCCATGCGGCAGGGTCTGGCTGGGCCGGGGCGAGCTGGAACTGGTTCGCTTGGTGGCCCCCGACGGCCGGGACGAACCTCAGGTCGTACCGGAGCCTGACCTTCCAGATTCGCGTCGAACCGAAGTCTGCGGACGCCGCTCCGGACCCACGGACCGTCGAAGTCCGTTTGGCATGCAGCAACGGGAACAAGACCACTGCCCGTGCGATGGTTCAGAAGTACGACGGGAGGTTCGACGACGGCAAGTGGCACAAGATAACCATCCCCATTGCCGACCTCAGCCGCAGTGAAGGTGCGCAGTTCGATTGGGAGAGAGTTTGGGAGTTCCGGCTGTCCACATGGAGCACCACGCCGCGGGATTTCAACATCTACCTCGACCAGATTGCAGCGGAGAAATAGGGCAGTGTGAGAATCGCCATCGATCACTTCGGCGCGGGCAAAGATCCCCCCGCTTCCTTGTAGCAGGCCTCGATGTCTTTCAGGCTGGTGGCGGGCTCGAATTCGCGCGTCTTGTTGCCACCAAGGTCGCCCTCGTAACCCTTGATCGTGAGAGAGCTAGTCCGCGCCTTCATCACGCCGGTGCTAACTTCAATCCGATACTGATGGCCCGCCCGCATCGGCAAGGCGAAGGTCCATCGCCCCGTGGTCGCGTAGACGACGGCAGTGCCCCCGGGCGACTGTTCGCCCCAGTGCGATGGCGTGCCGATGATGTGGCAACCGGGTAAGAGCTCGAAGTACCCGCCGAGCGACAAGACGTCCTTGTCGTCCACGAATTGAACGTAGCCAGTGAGGGTGGAAACCTGCTCCGGACCGAGAGGCTGCGGCGTGGGTGGATAGAGCCGGTCGGGGCGCGGTCCGCCGCCCGAGACGCAAGCTGCGGCCGATAGGGCAAAGGTCACCATGAGGACCACACCGTGCTTTTGCATGGTGCGATTATGCCCGGGCAAGCCGACTATGGACACACCATTTTGTTCGAGGCTGTCCTATGATAGCGCGTTTCTTGAGGTGAACCCATGACCCTTCGTGCGACCTCGATCCTTCTGTTTTCCTGCCTGCTGCAAACCATGGTCTGGGGACGGGCCGAGCCCGTCCGGAACGGCGCGGTGGTCAAGCTGCCGGGCCTGAACGTCCAGGTTCAGTTCTACGGCGAGAACACCCTGCGGGTGCGCAAGTGGCTGCCCCAAGGTTCTCCGGCGAAGAAGAGTCTGGTGGTGATCCAGAACGAGCCACCGGAGTTGAAGCTCGAATCCGAAGAGACGTCTTCGGCGCTCTCGCTCGGTTCGAAGGCCATGAAAGTCCGGATCTCGAAGCAGGACGGCAGCGTCGTTTTCCTCCGCGCTTCCGGCGACATCCTACTCAAGGAGAGTGGGAAGGCTGTCCTCGCTCCCGTGGAATTCAGCGGCGACAAGGGCTTCAGCCTCCGGCAACGATTCACGCTCACCGCCGCAGAAGGCATCTACGGCCTTGGACAACATCAGGATGGGTACATGAACTACCGGGGTCGCTCAGTGACCCTGGTGCAAGCCAACACGCAGGCCTGCACACCCTTTCTGGTTTCCACCCAGGGCTACGGACTTCTGTGGGACAACACCTCCAAGACCATCTTCAAGGACGGGCCCGATGGGCTGACCATCACCTCCGACATCGGTGACAACCTAGACTACTACGTGATCCAAGGCGACAACATCGATGGCGCCATTGCGGGTTACCGCACTCTCACCGGTGCCGCCCCCATGTACGGCAAGTGGGCCTACGGATACTGGCAGAGCAAGGAGCACTACCATACCCAGAACGAGGTCCTGGCAGTGGCGAAGGAATACCGCAGGCGCGGGATTCCCATCGACAACATCATCCAGGACTGGAACTACTGGGGCACCGTGCGGAATTGGAGCGGCATGATCTGGGATTCCGTGCGCTACCCCAAGCCGGCCGAAATGATGAAGACGCTCCACAGTCTCCATTTCCATCTCGCGATCTCCATCTGGGGAGGACTGGGGCCCGACAGCAAGCTCTACAAGGAGATGGACAAGAACGGTTTTCTGTTCAAGCCCACGGGCTGGGCTGGGTTCAAGTTCTACGATGCCTTCAATCCGCAAGCCAACGACCTCTATTGGAAGTATCTGAAGAGGGGGCTCTACTCCAAGGGCATCGATGGCTGGTGGCTGGATTCCACGGAGCCGGACATCATCAATGCCCTGAGCAAGGAATCCTCCGAGTACGAGATGAAACGGGTGGAGAACAACCACCTGGGCTCCTGGGCGCGCTATCTCAACGCCTACCCATTGATGATCACCGGCGCATTGTATGACCATCTTCGCAAAGAGAACGATCGCCAGCGGGCCTACATCCTGACCCGATCCACCTTTGCGGGCCAGCAGCGCAACGGCGCCACCACTTGGTCCGGGGATATCGGCGCGAGTTGGGAAATCTACCGCAAACAGATTTCCGCGGGAATCAATCACTCCATGGCCGGGATCCCCTACTGGACCTTCGATATTGGCGCCTTTGTCCTGGGCAGCTACAACGGCGTCTTCGATCGCGGCATCAAGGAACCCGCCTACCAAGAACTCTACACGCGCATGTTTCAGCTCGGTGCCTTCAGTCCGATCTTCCGGGCCCACGGCTCCGAAGGCCCGCGTGAGATTTGGGAATTCGGTGAGTTTTCCGATGCGCTGGTGAAGGCCGACCAGTGGCGCTACCGTTTCTTGCCGTACATCTACTCCCAGGCCTGGAAGGTCACCAGCCAAGGGCAATCGATCATGCGTGGCCTGCCCATGGACTTTCCGAAGGATGCGAAGACCTTCGCCATCGATGACCAGTTCCTGTTCGGCCCTTCGATCATGGTTTGCCCAGTGACGGAGTACATGGTGCACCGTCCGCCAGAACCCACAGTGCTGGTTCCCACGGCCAACTTGCGCACCAAGGATGGCCAGCCGGGCGTCACGGTCACCTACTCCAAGGATGTGGACCACAAAGTTCCTTCGCTTGTGCGCGTGGAGCCGCAGATCGATCTCATGTGGTACACGGGCCGTCCCGACTACGCCACTGAGAGCACTTTCTCGATCCGCTGGGAAGGCAAGCTGGTGCCCAGCCAATCCGGTCCGCACCAGCTCCACGTCAAAAGCTTCGGAGCCCGGCGCCTGTTCCTGGATGGCACCCCCCTGCCCTTCCTTTCCGATTCCACCCTGGAGCGCTACACGCGGCCTCTCGAACTGCAGGCGGGCCGGTCCTACGATCTGGTCATGGAGATCGAGAACCCCACGCCGGGGGCGGTCAAGGCCCAGCTCTATTGGAGAACGCCGGATCTGTATGCCAAGGAGAAGGTGGTGGAAGCGCGGCCCAAGACCCGCAAGGTCTACCTTCCCGCGGGTTCCTCGTGGGTCGATTTCTGGACTGGCAAGACCATGCTCGGCGGCACCAGCATCACGGCCGATGCGCCCATCGACAAGATTCCGCTGTTGGTAAGGGCCGGTTCCATCCTGCCGCTTGGGCCGACCATTCAATACACCGCCGAGAAGCCCGCAGATCCCATCGAGCTGCGCATCTACCCCGGAGCCGATGGCCAGTTCACCCTCTACGAGGATGAGGGAGACAACTACGACTACGAAAAGGGCGTGTACGCAACCATCGCTTTCCAGTGGGACAACCGCAAGCGGCAGCTCTTCATCGAGGACCGCAAGGGCAGTTTCCCCGGCATGCAAAAGCAGCGCAGCTTCCACATTGTCGTGGTGGGTGAGGGGCGCGGGGTGGGAATGGATCTCACGCCAAAGCCCGACCAGTTGGTTTCCTACGATGGCAGTCAGAAGGTCGTGAAGTTCTAGTGGATTCGCCCGCTACCCCATGGGGGGAGCGCGTTCACCTTCACCTTCGCCAATCCGGGCACGGTCAACTATCACTGCATCCCGCCCCAAGCTATCGATATGGTGGACACGGTCTTCGTGCAGAAGAGCAATCACCCGCTAAGAATCGTGTCGATGGCCTGCAACTCCTCGCTGGAGAAGGCCAGATTGCGAAGCGCCAGCACGCCGTCGTCGATTTGAGCGACCCGACTAGCGCCGATGAGGGCCGAGGTGACAGCGGGGTGGCGGAGTACCCAGGCAATCGCCATCTGAGCCAGGGTCTGACCGCGTGCCTGCGCCAGTGCGGCCAGGCGCTTCACCTTGGCGATGCGCTCAGGCGTGATGTGCTCGACTTTGAGAAATCCATGAGCCTTCGAGGCCCGCGAGCCCTCCGGCACACCCGCGAGGTAGCGGTCAGTCAGCAGGCCCTGGGCCAGGGGCGAAAAGACGATGCACCCCATGCCCTCGCCAGCCATTGCCTCGAGCAGGCCATTCTCGATCCAGCGGTCGAACATGCTGTACCTGGGCTGATGGATGAGGCAGGGCGTGCCCAGCGTGCGCAAAATGCGTGCGGCCTTGCGCGTGTCATCCGGGCCATAGGAAGAGATGCCCGCGTACAGCGCGCGGCCACTGCGTACGATGAAGTCAAGCGCGCCCATGCTCTCTTCCAGCGGCGTTTCGGGATCCGGGCGGTGGTGATAGAAGATGTCCACGTAGTCCAGGCCCATGCGCGCAAGACTCTGGTCGAGGCTGGCCACCAGGTACTTGCGGCTGCCCCAGTTGCCGTAGGGCCCGGGCCACATGTCCCAGCCCGCCTTGCTGGAGATGATCAATTCGTCGCGATAGGGCCGCAGGTCCTTGCGCAAGATTCTCCCGAAGGTTTCTTCCGCGCTGCCCGGAGGTGGTCCGTAGTTGTTGGCCAGATCGAAGTGGGTGATGCCACAATCGAAGGCACGGCGAACCATGGCGCGGCTGTTCTCGAACACATCGACGCCGCCGAAGTTGTGCCAGAGACCAAGGGAAAGAGCCGGCAGCCGGATGCCGCTCTTCCCACTACGTCGGTAGGCCATGCTGTCGTAGCGGGTGGTAGACGGTTGGTGCTTCACGGAACCCTCCTTGGCATCCCCGGGTGCAGGATCAAGCGGAAGGGGAGCGCGTGTTCGTATAGCATGGCATTCAGATAGGCGTCACTCATCAGACACACGCGCAACAACACCTGATGTCCACCCAGGGATCAAAATTCCCGAGTGTGCCGTCGGCGCAGTTCCAATCACAAATGAGCCCCTCACACGTTGTGTAGGGGCCGGGCGACCACTTGTTCAAAGCGCGGTATGGCTTCGCGCAAACGTAGTCATAGGCCGAGGTGACATTGGTCGCGAGGCAAACCATCATTTCCGTATACTGCCGTCCCAAGTCCGGATTGACGGCGTACGTGTTGTTGTACGTAGTCATGCAGTTTTGCTCGCACACAGTTTCTGTGGTGGAGCAAGTGGGCAACCCACTCGCAAGGGCGCAATTCTTCCTACAAGCTTCGGCCAATGTCATTGTAGACGTTCCGGTTGCCCCGCCAGAGGCCGGAACACCACCAGTTGAGACTGCGCCGCCGGTCGCTGCCGAACCACCTGCGTCGGGAGCACCGCCCGTAGCACCGGCGCCGTACAGTTCAGCAGCCCAGTGGAAGCCGACCATGAGCACGTTCCCGTCCGGCAACAAGGTTGCCGTGTGGCGCTCCCTGCGCACGACCATGCTGCCAGTGGCGGCAAATGTCCCAGCCTCTGGGTCGTATAGTTCTGCGCTCGCGAGAACCCCGTCGACCTTCTCTCCGCCGGCGACGAGCACCTTCCCGTCCAGCAACATCGTCGCCGTGTGCCAAACTCTGGGCACGGTCATGCGGCCAGTGGCGGCAAATGTCCCGGCCTCTGGGTCGTATAGCTCTGCCTCCCCGGTTGGCCCGATCCCGCTCCCGATCCCGCTAGCGACGTACTCCCCGCCGGCGATGAGTACCCACCCGTTCGGCAACAGGGTCGCCGTGTGGTTCGCCTTCGCCACAACCATGCTGCCGGTGGCTGTGAATGTCCTGGCACGCGGGTCGTACAGCTCGGCGGTCGCCCGGAAACCGCCGTCGCTGAGTCCGCCGGCGATGAGGACTCTACCGTCCGGCAACAGGGTCGCCGAGTGATTCGCCCTTGCCACGGTCATGCCGGCGATAGCCGTGAACTTTCCGGCGCTGGGGTCGTATAGCTCGGCACTCGCTAGATATGGCCCGATACTGGCTCCACCGGCGAAAAGTACCTGGCCGTTCGGCAACATCGTGGCTGTGTGCCTCGCCCTTGTCACGGTCATGCTTGCAACAACGGTGAACCTTCCGGAGCCTGGATCGTATAGCTCTGCCCCCGCGGCAAGTACCCCAGTCCAGGTGTTGAGCCCACCGGCCATGAGAACCTTCCCGCTCGGCAGCAACGTCGCGGTGTGCTGACTCCTTGCCTCGGCCATGCTGCCGGTGGCGGTGAATATCCCCGTGCTTGGGTCGTACAGCTCCGCGCTCGCGCCGACTTCAACGAAATCGCCAGCGCCGCCCGCGATGAGCACCATTCCGTTCGGCAGCAAAGTCGCGGTGTGGTCGGTCCTCGTCACGGTCGGGTTGCCCGTCGGCACGAAAACCCCTTGCGGGACGATCACGGTCGCCTGCGTGCCCCCGACGGTGCTGGTCGCACCGCCGTTGCTCAACCTGCCGCCGGACGCGCTCGTCGTGCTGCCGCCACCCGTGCCGCCGGACGCGCTCGTCGTGCTGCCGCCACCCGTGCCGCCGGACGCGCTTGTCGTGCTGCCGCCACCCGTGCCGCCGACGCTACCGCCCAGGCCAGATGGGACACCGCCACTGACTGCTCTGATCCCGTTCGGCGTTCGCGTGCAGGCGGCGAGCAACACCGCCACAGCGATTGCCAGCCATCCGCGCCGGTGATTCATGCATGATACGTTATCAGATCACCCATCACCTAGCCATGACCCGCCTTCCGTGGTAACCAGCACGCTCACCAACCCTGGAAAGGTTCGTAATGCACAAGACCATTTGGATGCGTGGTTTGCTAATGATACTGTTCGTCACCGGTTGTCGCTCGGCCGGCGAGCCAGCCGACTGGTCGCAGAGTCAAGCGAGCCTGACCATCAGCCCGAGCGCCGTGTACCAAATCAAGAGTGCGGCGACCGGCAAGTGCATCGGCATTGCAGGCAACAGCACGGCCAACAGCGCCAAGGCCGAGATACGCACCTGCAACGGTTCCGTTGGCCAGAACTTCACCATCGCGAGCGTTGCGACCGGCTACTACGCCATCAAGAACACCAAGAGTCTCAAGTGTCTGGATGTCAACGGCAAGTCGACGGCTGACGGCACCGCCATCATCCAATACACCTGCAACAACAGCTCCACCAATCAACAGTGGGCCATCGCCGAGGTGTCGTCGGGCGTGGTCCGCTTGACGGCCCATCACAGCGGCAAGGTGGCGGAGGTGAGTCTGGGCGCCACGGCCGACGGAACTCCCATCGTCCAGCGCACATGGAACGGCGCCAGTTATCAGAAGTTCCAGCTTTCCACGGGCACCGGCGGAAGCGGTGGTACAGGAGGTACCACGGCAACTGGCGGGACGGGCTCCGGTGGCTCAACCGGGACGGGCGGTACGACCGCCGCGGGCGGCACCACTACCGCGGGCGGCACCACTACCGCGGGTGGCACCACTGCCGCGGGTGGCACCACTACCGCGGGTGGCACCACTACCGCGGGCGGCACCACTGTCACAGGCGGCACCACCGCTTCCGGTGGGACCACCGCAACGGGTGGCACGACTGTTCCGGCAGGCCGGGTCCGCAGCATCCTGCCCTTGGACCTGGGCTGGCTGTTCAACAAGGGTGACGCGGCCGGGGCGGATCAGGCGGCTTTCGCGGATACCACGTGGCGCCCAGTGAACCTCCCGCACGACTGGGCCATTGAGGGGCCGTTCTCTCAATCTGCCGCAACCACCGGCCGCGGGGGCTATGCGCCGTCGGGAATCTCTTGGTACCGAAAGCATTTCACTCTTCCGCAACAGATCTCGGGCCGCCGAGTCTTCATTGAATTCGACGGCGTCATGGCGAACGGCACCGTCTACGTCAACGGCACCAAGCTCGGGAATCATCCCTACGGCTACGTGAGCTTCCGCTACGACATGACGGCGAAGGCTAAGTTCGGGACGGCGGAGAACGTGATCGCGGTCAAGACCGACACCTCCTTGCAGCCAGCCTCACGCTACTACACGGGTGCCGGAATCTACCGGCACGTCCGCATCATCGCGACCGATCCGGTGCATGTCGATCAGTGGGCCACATACGTCAGCACGCCCGCACCGACGACTGCATCGGCGACCGTCAAGGTTACAACCTCGGTGGTCAACTCGGGCACATCGTCGCAGAGCGTGAGCCTGCAGGGCATTGTCAGCGACGCCAACGGGACAGCGCTGGCACCAGTCAGCGCGGCTGCGCAGAATATCGCTGCGGGTGCATCGGCCAGCTTCGCGTTCGATGTCCCTGTCGCGAATCCCCAACTGTGGTCCCCCGATGCTCCCAACATGTACCAGCTCTTGACCAACGTACAGGTCGGCGGCACCACGCTTGACGACGACGTCACGCCTTTCGGGATCCGCAGCCTGGTGTACGACGCCGCGACTGGCCTGAATATCAATGGCACGAACACGAAGATGAAAGGCGTGTGCTTGCATCAGGACTATCACGGGCTCGGGCTCGCCGCGCCGGCGCGGGCCATGCAAAGGCGGATTGCGCAGCTCAAGACCTACGGGGTGAACGCCATCCGCACCTCCCACGATCCGCCCAGCCCGGACTTCCTCGATCTGTGCGACCGCATGGGCATTCTGGTCATGGACGAGTTCTTCGACATTTGGGTCGGACACAAGTACAGCGATGTCGGCGACTACGGCACCTACTTCAACACGACCGCGACCAACCCGACGGGAATGCCTGCGGTGCCCGGAACCCCCACCGGCGCACCATGGTACCAGGTCGATGTAACTGGCGTTGTCATGCGGGATCGCAACCACCCCAGCATCGCGCTGTACAGTGCGGGCAATGAAATCCGCGATTCGCTCAGCACGCGAACTCCCATCCTGACCAAGATCGTCTCGATCTGTCACACCCTCGACCCTGGCCGGGCTGTCACCCAGGCCCTGTTTCGGCCCTCGGACAATGGTGACGTCACGGGAGCCACCAGGACCCTCCTCGACGTCTTCGGCGGCAACTACCGACCCGACGAAGTCGTTGCGGCCATGGCAATGTCGCCCGCACGCGCCGGCGTGTTCACCGAAATGGGCACCGAAACCACCACTTGGACCACGGTCACGGGCAACCCGGCTGTCACCGGCTCGTTCATGTGGACGGGGGTTGACTATCTTGGCGAACAGGATGCCCTTTGGCCGAGCATTGGCCGCTACGGCCAGGCGCTCCTGGACGAAATGGGAACTCCCAGGCCGCTTGCCTTCACTTGGCAGGGGATCTGGGGAGCACCCACGACCACGTTCAGCACCGGGGCAATTGCGGGCCAGGTTGTGCTCACGGCGGACCACGCCACAATCACGACCGACGTGAACGACGTCTCGTTCGTCAAGGCCGCCGTGCCCACCGCCACCGCACCCGTGACCTTCTCGATCACAGGTCCCGGCGCCATCGTCGCCGTGGACAGCGGAAGCATGACACAGGAGACGTTCCGCGGAAACACGCGCAACGCCTCCGGAAACCTGGCCTTCGCGATCGTTCAGGCAACCGGCGTCGGAACCATCACGGTGACGGCCAAGTCTCCCGGGCTGACCGACGGCGCCGCGACCATCACGGCCACCGCGGCCACGTGGATTCCGTGCTCCGGGACATGTGACTAGAACTCAGCGTTCTTGCAGCGCTACTTCTTTGCCACTTCCAGCGTCGCGTGCTGGCGGATGTCGGCGGAACTGGCGCCGACCATAACATCGAACTTGCCGGGCTCGACCACGCGTTTCATGTCGCGGTCGTAGAAACCGAGATCGGCGGGGCCGAGCTTGAACTCGACTCGCTTTGATTCGCCGGGCTTGAGGTGGATACGCGAGAAGCCGCGCAGCTCTTTCACTGGCCGGGTTACGGACGCGACCTCCGCGTGCAGGTAGATCTGCACGACCTCGTCGCCTGTGCGCTTGCCGGTGTTGGTCACGTTAATGGTAACGGTGGCGCTGCCGTCGGGCGGCGCTGGATATGTGCCAGGCACAAACCCAGGTGCGCGTCAACAAGCCCCGACGAGCGGCGCGTCCATGTCAGCGGATGCGGGCGAGCTGAAGCGCGTGGAGTTCGACCACGTTTTCGAAGTCGAGGAGTGCCCTACGGCACCATCTTCGCGCCAGTTTCTCGCGCCAGTTTCTCGTCGAACGTCCACAGCGGCAGCGCTTCGGCGCGACGGGCGGTATCGAGAATGAGATAGTCGGAGAGGTCGGCGGGGCCGGTCTCGAACGCCGCAAGCGCTCGCAGTGTCGCGGCCTCGTCCTCGGCGATCACGCCCTCGGCACGCACCAGGCGGCGGAGCGCGGTTGCGATCGCGGCACGGTCGAAGGTGTACGCAACCCGCAGCACCCACGCGGTTTCGACGATCACCACCGAAGGGACCCAGACTCCACCTGTGGCTATGGCCCGCCGATAGAGTTGCTCTGCCCGGCGGCACTGAGCTTCGTCATCACGAACCAGCAGTCGCACGACGACATTGGTATCAAGCGCCTGCACGGCCTGTCGCCCCTTTCGCGATGGCGATCTCCATGTCGGCCAAGGTTACAGTGCCGACTCCCGCCGGGCGAACGAGCCTAGCGGCGAGGAACTCATCCGCGGTGTACCCTCGGTCCCGCGACACGCCCGCGTCACTTTCGGCTTCGAGCACGATGACCTCGGCCTCGCCGGGAGCCACATCGGCGGGAAGCTGAACGCGAAGCTCGCGATTCTCGGGGATGTGAACTTTGAGTCGATGTGCGTGCATGGTCATGTTCCCAGGCTCT
>Ga0182017_10001255_pt1 | contig 19752 bp, 12 predicted proteins | sample 712E3DmetaG_FD_120492 | JGI IMG/M metagenome (GOLD analysis project Ga0182017, IMG submission 120492) | Permafrost microbial communities from Stordalen Mire, Sweden - 712E3D metaG | ecosystem: Environmental > Terrestrial > Soil > Wetlands > Permafrost | place: Sweden: Stordalen | collected... | reverse complement strand
TTTTTTGTCCCTCTGATATACTGATTACGCTTTCTTTTGCAGATAAAATATTGCGGCATTTGAGCAAAGAGCGGTGTATTTTTCGCAAGCGCAGGCAGCAGGTTTATATAACGATTTTAAAATTTTCGAAGAAGGTATCCTATGAACAAGCACCAAGTGGCAATCTGCCTGCTCACCGCAATGATGTTGACAGTCCATCCGGCAATATCCGGATCCAATCGTACATCGGAACCGGTGAGCCCTAATGCTTCGCCGGAGGCAAAGGCGCTGCTGGATGTCTTCTATCGCATATCGGGCAAGTATACATTCACAGGCCAGCATAATTTTCCGAATAAAAAAGACAGAAATTCACAATTTGCAGCCCGCTATGTCGGCAAAACGCCGGTCATTTTCAGTACGGACTTTGGTTTTGCAAAGGACAGCGACAAAGATGCAGCTCATGCGCGCCCGGAGATCGTAGAAGAAATTAAGAAACAGCATCGCATGGGTTCGATAGCAATGATTACTTGGCATGCAGTTCCGCCTACTGCCGATGAACCGGTGACATTCCGGGGTCAGCCCGGTACAGGCAACCCGGATTCTCTGACGACCGTTCAAGGCCAATTGCTCGATCAGCAATTTAAGGATTTACTGACTCCCGGAACAAAAATATATAATCATTGGTGCTCACAGATCGATACTATCGCTTTCTATCTTAAGCAGCTTCAAGCTGCTCGCATCCCCGTCCTGTGGCGGCCCTATCATGAAATGAACGGAAACTGGTTCTGGTGGGGAGGGCGGCACGGCCAGTATGGTACTGCAGCGCTTTACCGGCAGCTTTTCGACCGGCTCGTGAATTTTCACAAACTTAACAATTTGATCTGGATCTGGAACGTCGATAGACCGGCAAAGCCCGAAAGGCGGTTTGCGGATTATTTTCCGGGGAGCAGGTATGTCGATATTCTCTCGCTCGATGTGTATGGAAGGGACTTTCAGCAGTCGTATTACAAAAGCCTGCTCGGACTGGCAAAGGGAAAACCGATTGCTCTTGCGGAAGTCGGAAACCCGCCCTCGCCGGAGATTCTCAAAAAACAACCCGGGTGGACGTACTATGTTATCTGGGCGGGAATGGTAAGGAATACGATAAAGAAAGAACATCTTGAACTGGCCAACAGCGGACGTGTGCTGAGTCTTGAAGATCCCGTGTTCAAAAAAATTATTAATCCGTATCGTACTGTCTGCGGAATCGATTCCATGCCGCCGGCGTTGTCCGACAGTTCGAAAATCGATTTCTCCGGAGAATGGGTCCTGGACGAAGAGCGATGCGTCCTCGATAAGTGGGGTCTCGGTTCTCTTCCTTTCAAGCTGAACATTATTCAAAAAGAGAACCGGTTTTCGATTCGGAAAACATACATTGTAGAATACGACGACAATAGAATCGTCGACGAAAATCTGACACTGGACGGAAAATCTTCCGGATTGGAAATGTGGAATATGCCTTTGCTGGCGTCGACGAGATGGTCCCGCGATACGCTGATCGTCGATGCGAAGGTCGATACTGCTGCGGGATCCCGCTTCGTTCCGACCGCGGTATGTGAGGCATGGAGTCTTCAGCGCAACGGTTCAGAGTTGTCGATTCGTCAGGTGTCGGAATCGTTTTTCGGAAAAAGAACAGTGACGATGGTGTTTGAGAAGCAATGAATGGCGAATAAAAGAAGTTCTTAGTGCGTCGTGCTTAGTGCTGAAGTTAAATAGAAGGCAAATGTTTAATGCTCAAAGGTGAACTGCAAACTGTAAACAGAAGAACCAAGAACTAAGAACCACGAACTACTTCTTCACCAGCACAACCTGCGCACGATCCGCTTTAACAATATCCCAGAAGAATTTTCGGTATTCTTTGTAATTCTTTGCAGGAACCGAATAATCATGAATTTCCAAAGAACGCGTAAAGATCAGTGTCGTGTCGCCTGTTACGATTGTTTTTGAAGAGAACCGGCCGAATGAAGATTCTACATGCGCTTCCGGCGGTAACGATTCAGCAGTAAAACCTTTTGGAAAATGGTACACGAGTGTGTCGACATCGAGATAAGGATATGAGAATCGTACGGGAGCCAAACGCTCCGCTGCATCGGGAGGCACAGCGGTATTCCGTTCCAGCATATTCGGCTGAAAGAACAGCCGGCTGCCCGTAGCAGATGCATAGTGTTTGACTGAAAATTGAATTAAAAGCCCGACTTGATTTTCATGCGTTTCTAACCCGCTCAATGAATATTTTTTTAGAACGGCATTGGGAACGTCGATGTCGTTCAAAATCCAGTGTTCCCGCTCCTCAGGCGATGCTGCGAAAAGGCCACCGCGAATCTCATCCTGCTGATCGCCGTTACGAATTTCCAGACTGTTCACTTCGGCGCCTCCGAAAGCAGCAAGCGAAATCGCTGCCGTCCGGCACTGCATATTTTGAGCGGGTGAACTGGATGGAGTATGGATGACTTTGCCTCCTTCCGGAGTTATCAGCAGAACGCCGCGATTTTCAGTTTCGCAGCCTATATGCCCGAACGGTATCGATTGACTTGTGCACTCGAGCCAGATTGTGTCTTTCTGAAGCGGAACGCATACCATGGCATGATTGAATTGATTGCTCGGAAATTCTTCAATAAAGGGAAAGCGGTCATTGCCATGATGTACCAAAAATGTATAGGCGGTTATTCCGGCAGCCTTTAAAAGCGAGACCATGTAATTGGAAAGCGCTTTACAATCTCCGTACCCGTGTTCATGAACACATGTTGCATCAAACGGCTGCCAGCCGCCGATTCCAATCTGTACGCTGACATAGCGTGTTCGTTCCTGCATGTACCTGTACACTTTACGGATTTTATTATAATCGTCGTCCGATGGTTGTACGATGGATCGTATTTCTCTGTGGGCCGATTCCGGCAGAGCGTCTTTTTCTGTATAGAGGCCGTATTCCCATATTCCGAAATTTTTCCAGGCAGTCAGATCACCGGCGTACCCGTCGATTTCAAATTTTCGCGGCGCTGTGTAGACGATTGCGGAATAATCCTCGGAGTTGCTTCCGGCTGCATCTCTGGAAAGTTTCGGTAAATTTTGAACATCCCAAACATAAACGTGCCGGCCTTCGTCCATATGTTCGACCGGGCGGAGTGAGTCGCAGCTGCACCAGTAGCGGAGTGAATCGTCTACCGGCAGAAGAACTTCAAATCTTGCTTCCTGAACAGCATCGAGATATTCCTGCGGCTGCCACGCAGGCCAGGAAAAATATTCGTTACGTATATAATCATACGTATATTCTATCGTGTACGGATATTGATTGTGGTACATCTCGGCGACCTGCATACGCGAATCCTCATAAAGAGAATAGCCGGACACGGCGCTGTAATCCTTCTTTTCATCGCTCTCCAAAGTTCGAATTTCTTTTCCAGTCGAATCATAAATCGTACCTTCAAAATTTTTAATTCTTGAAAATTTGTCATATCCGAGAATATAGAGGCCGTAATCACGCTTCTCTTTTTTAAGAATGGTGACTGCAAATCGCACCGTCTCGACGGCGCGGGATGTATTCTTTATATCCAGACGAATGCTGTGAACACGTATCACGGCGTCGGCATCTTTCAAAAGCGCAGATGGTATTTTTTTGACATCGTAGATATTTTCCAGATCTGCGGCTTTAAGCCGTATTGGTCCGAATTGCACAAGCAGCCCGGAAAAAACAATGAAGCAAAGAACTATTCGTGTTCTCATTGTTTTCCTTTTTGTTGAGGAGAAACAGTGTGCAATGGAACGGTCGGTTTTTGGATTCGGGCATAAACGAGCTGTTCCGATTCGGTATCGACAACGCGCGAATAAAATTCCCGGAGGTCCCTGTAATACCGGGCATTGATTTCCGATTTCTGTATTTCAAAAGTCCTGATAATTTGAATATGATTCCCGATGCGCTGGAACTGACGCGAATATAAAGCCAGATTCGGTTCCAGCGTTATATTGCGGCTTGGGACCGTGTCCTGCAATACATAATTATCCGGCGGTTCAACATTGATGATGCTGCATTGCTTCCTTGTGTATGCATAATCCACAGGATATTTTCTATATTCTGTTACGAACGGATTTTGGTCAATGCAGCGGATAATATGAGGGTTGAAAGAAACCACGTCGCCGGTTCGGCTCTGGTCCCCATTCGAATGCGCGCGAAAACGGACGGTGAGGGGCGCATCGAGAGAGTCTTTGCCGTCGATGAGAACGGAATCAATTTCAAAGTCTGAATGGCTGCCTTGCGATAATTTCGTCCCGACATCATTATCAGCATGCTTCTGAAGGAACGACCTCATTTCCAGCGCTCCGTAATTAAAAAAAAACGTCGCTTCCGTGTATTCTACCTTCTCCGTTCGCATAGGTATTAACAAAGATTCGTGATGTATCGCAAAAACCGTATTCTGCTTTCAGCGTGATCCATTCCGGATTATGACTTTGAACTACAAGTCCGCGCTCATTGAGAACTTCCGGAGGCAGCAGTTCCAACGGGCGCAGCGGATCTGATGCATCGATATAATAAAGCGTCGAATCTATTCGTACACGAACAAGAATATCGTTGAATTCTGAAATGAACGGATATTTTTCCTGTACACACATTTGGTCTCGTGTGCTCAGGATGACAGGTTCAGCCTGAAGTCCGGCGGCATGGAGAAGGCCGAGAAGGACGAATGATGTGGACGCGTGGTCGCCCTTATGTGTTTCCAAAACATCGTTGACATCCCGTTCGGTCGTGATGGAATGCAGATCTTCTGTAACGATAGAATTTCGCGTCCAATCGTAGAGTGCTTTCAACTTTTTCCGCGGATCAGTCAGCGATCCGATAATACTCACCGCCTGAGTTCGGAGTTTTCGTGTTTCATCCATTCTTCCGCCGAAGTTCTTGCTATCCAGCAACTCGTCGACGAATGCCGGCCAGGTGTTGCAAAACTTGACCGGAAACTGGCCGTAAAGAATATATCCGGATAATTGAAGATTGACACTGTTGGCATAGTCTTCAAAATTCGTAATGTACGGTTCTTTCCGAACCGCCGGTGCATTTTTTACAACCCATCGCCGCTGCCAGCAGGGCGTAGGAGCGGGTTTTCCGAGAATAATGCTTCGTTCGCAGAGGTAATAGCCGGCATCACCGGAAAAATTCTGAGTTACTTCGGAAATTTCATTTACGGCAAAAGGTTCATACCCGTGTGTCCATGTGGCGTACGAAATAGCCTGTGGATGGATAACTCGATATTCACTCCAGAGAACCGGATCGCTGTATTGAAACACCCAATTTCGGGATTGAAACACATTGGTTTTTTTGAACTCGATATATTCGGAGATAATCGTATAACGGAGCTCGATGACACAGCCGCTTTGAAGCGCGGGAAGCGTGAACGTGTATTTGGTATAATCGTCGTCGAGCTTGATGCTGAAAATATCTTTCTGCTCCAACTCATGTTTTTCTACGGATCCGTCTTGCCGGAGAGCATAGGTTGTTCCTTGAATATCGTGAATATGCTCCCTCGTGTTCGATGTATACAGGACTACGGAATGTGTTCCCCAAGAGTATCCTCTTGGCGATAAAATCTTTACCCGCAAGTGTCGTTTGTAAACAAGAAAAAGATCGTCGTTGAAATTCGTTAGTCCATAGTCACAGAGAATGACGGCAGAGGCATTTGTGTCCTGCGGAAAAGATGTCATCTTCAACTGCGCCGATGGAATATCGCCCCATGTAATGGGGGCTTCTTGAGAATAAGCCGGATGAAAAATGAACGCTGAAATTACAAGAAGAACGGGAAAAATAAAGTTTATCAGCTTCATGGACACTCCTTCGGTAGCAAAAAAGTGACACGAATAAGGGATGCAAGACGGTCTCTGCCCCTGTGTTGTCTTTGTTTTTGTCGTTGGTTTTAGTCCGAGCCTGCTTGTGGCAAGATAATTTATTGTTTTTCAAAAATCAACAAAGAACCGGTTTTACAAAACGGATTTCTGAAAGGACCGGCTTACGTTTTTTGTTGTTTCTTTTTGGCCGCCGGGAACAAAACGTTGTTGAGAATAAGTCTGTACCCGGGGGAATTCTTATGGAGTGCCAGATCGGTGGGCGGGTTGCCGACGGCATGCTGGTAATCCTCCGGATCGTGTCCACCGTACCAGGTGAACGTTCCGCGCCCGAAATTGCCGTGAATGTATTTTACTTCTTCCGTCCCTTCCCGTTCGGCAAGGATTGTGACGCTTCGCTTGATCACACTCTTCTTAAACGCTGTCGTCTGTCCCATAAATCCTTTGATAATGTTGACATGATCCTGAGTCAGCATGGTCGGTACCGGATCGTACTTCGCGGAAAACTCAAAGAGCGTAAAATAATCGGTACTCGGATCGCGCAGCGGAGGAGGATCGCTCGGCGGAATGTCGATATCCGAATACTCGTAGCGCAGGGGATTCATTTCCAGCTTAAAATTTTCAAATGCCACTGTTTTACTGAAATCCAGCTTCGACTGTGCGTTCGGGTCTGGAGGATCCCCGTCGTACATGACATCGCAGATATCGACGTTCTCTGCAGCAAGCGCAATGTCGTAACTGTCCGTTGCTGAACACATGGCAAACATAAATCCGCCGTTACCGATATAGTCTTTGATTGCGCGCGCGACAGCTTTCTTTTCCTCGGAGACTTTTTTGAACCCGAGTTTTTTTGCTTCTTGTTCATACGACATCTGCTGTTCGATGTACCATGGAGCATTGCGATAGTTTGCATAAAATTTTCCGTACTGTCCGGAAAAATCTTCATGGTGCAAATGGAGCCAATCGTATTCGGACAATTTGCCGCTCAAGACTTCTTCATCCCAAATCTTCGTGTATGGAATTTCCGCATAATCCAGGACCAGGGTAACGGCATCGTCCCAGGGTTTGTTTGTCGGGGGAACATAGACGGCAATCTTCGGGACTTTTTCGAGCCGTTCGATGTCCATGTTGTTGTCTTCTTTCTGAATTTCGGCATAGAGGGCGGCAGCTTCAACAGCCGTCACCGGTTCGAATTGAACACCGCGGATCCGGCATTCGCGAGCCAGGACATCGCTGTAATCGGTCATGAACGAACCGCCGCGATAGTTCAGCAGCCAGTCGACTTCTCCGTTTTTTTGCAAAACCCAGAATGCAATTCCGTAGGCTTTTAAATGGTTGGTTTGTTTTAAATCCATCGGAATGAGAAGTTTCGATTGGGAGAAAAGCATGAACGGAACGGTTAAAAAAAAGAGAATCGCAAATAGTAAATTGTAAAGAGTAAATCCCGGCCGGATGCATGTCATTACTTCAATCGAACGTTTTGTTTTATGCAATATTTGACAGAACTGAATCATATACACCAAGTTACCAAAAAACCTCAAAGGATGGAAGAGGAAATTCTTTATGTGTTCAGTAATTCATCATTGCCGGAAAGGACGCTGTGTTGTTTTTCGTCATATTCGGGCGAATCGTAGTTTAAAGAGCATCCTGCTTACATTAAAAAAGTGATATGAAAGAAGGAAAAAGATTTTTTTCTGTTTTTAGATTTATTCTTTTATATATTCTTATCGTAGTTTGTTGTGTTGAGGAGAGAAAGTTAGCGTCGGTTGCTTATTGATTATTCTTTTATACATGTTTGCTGGAAACCGTTTCCCATTGATCGAAATAGTGTTTTACAAACGAGATTGAGAATTTTCTAATTATTTTATTCATCGGATGTTTTGCGTATGTATCGTACGCATTCTCCGGTACCGACAGCACCGGCCTCATGTTCCCTCCCCCGGCACAGAATTTTCTGCGCCTTGATTTAAAAATCACGACAAAAAAATAATCATACCGATAACGGAGTACGGCAAAGGATCGGATGCATCGCAGCGCAGAAACATTGGTCGATTTATTTGCGCTCGGATTGTTGATCGCAGGCATGTAAACTTTTTAAAAAGGAATTGATATGGAAAGCACACAGGCATTGTCGAGGGAGTTGCAGGAAATCGATTCGGTTATCACGAAGTATAAAGGGAAGCATGGGGAATTGCTGGGGATACTCGAAGAGACGCAGCTTCTCAATGAAAAAAAATATCTCTCCGAAGACGCGCTCAATCATGTTGCACTCAAAACGGGCGTTCCGCTCTCAAGAATTTATAACGTCGTCACCTTCTATTCATTCTTCAATCTCAAACCTCAAGGCAAGCATACGGTCATCGTCTGCCGGGGAACCGCCTGTCATACCAAAGGTTCAAAATCGCTTCTCGGCGATGTCGGACTTATACTGGACTGCAGCAAACAGCTCGAAGAAGAAGCAGGATCTTTCACGACACCCGACAGCCAGTTTACCGTTTCCACCGTTGCATGTTTCGGACAGTGTGCACTTGCGCCGGTTGTTGCCATCGACGGCATTATTCATAGTAATGTCACGACAACAAAACTTCAGAAACTGCTCAATAAAATTTCCAAAGGGAGGAAAAAGTCATGAAGATCATGGATGCGGCTGCCCTGGAGACCATCCGGGTGCAAGGAATGAAAAAACTTTTTCCTGCCATTCCGAAAATTTCCGTCGGAATGGGTACGTGCGGTGCCGGAAACGGTGCGCACGAAGTGTATGAAAGTTTTCAGAATGTTATCAAGGCCAAAAAAGCGAAGATACAGCTTTCACCGACCGGTTGCTTCGGATTTTGCGCCGAGGAAACGCTGGTCAATTGTTATCTTCCCGGAATGCCTCTTTTGATTTTGCATAAAATAACGCCGAAAGATGCGGAAGGAATCGTCAATAGTCTGCTCAAGGGCATTATGCCCGTTAAAAAAGCGCTGTGTAAAATTGAGAAGTGGGACTGCCTGACGGCGAAGCTCGAATTCGGCATGGGACTGCCCGGTGTTCCGGTCTGGAATGAAATTCCGTTTTTCAAGGGGCAGAAAAAAATCGTCCTGCGTGAAGCGGGTCTCATCGATCCGGAAGATATCGAGGAATATATCGCCCTCGGCGGGTACGGTTCGCTGCTCAAAGCGCTGACACAGATGACTCCCGATGCGGTGCTGGAAGAGATTAAAAAGGCGAAACTACGCGGGCGCGGCGGCGCCGGTTTTCCGACCGGCATCAAGTGGGAAATGATGAAAAAGGTGGAAACCGACAGGAAGTTTATTATCTGTAACGCGGACGAAGGAGATCCGGGCGCATATATGAACCGGAATGAAATTGAAAGCGATCCGCACGCATTGATCGAAGGCATGCTCATCGGTGCCTATGTTATGGGGGCGACGGAAGGCATTATGTACGTCCGCGCCGAATATCCTCTGGCTGTCGAGCGGTTTCGAAAAGCTCTTGAGGCCGCACGTGCATGCGGGTTGGTCGGCAAAAATATTTTTGGGACATCTTTCAGCTTCGATATGTCGTATGTCGAAGGGGCCGGCGCGTTCGTCTGCGGAGAGGAAACCGCCCTGATCGCTTCGATCGAGGGTAAGGCGGGGCGTCCTATTCCGCGTCCCCCGTATCCGGCACAGAAAGGTTTGTGGGGAAAACCGACGAACATCAATAATGTAGAAACATGGTTCAACGTTCCCGTGATCGTATCGATCGGCGGAAGCGAGTTTGCAAAATTCGGCACGCCGACCAGCACCGGCACAAAAGTTTTTTCACTTGTGGGAAAGATCAAGAACACAGGGCTTGTCGAGCTGCCCCTCGGCACCCCGCTGCAAAACATTATTTATCAAATGGGAGAAGGAACCGGGAATAAAAAAAGAATCCGTGCGGTGCAGACCGGCGGGCCTTCCGGCGGCTGTATTCCCACGGAGTTTTTCAATACGCCGGTCGATTACGAGTCGTTGACCAAACTCGGAACTATTATGGGTTCCGGCGGCATGGTCGTGATGGATCAGGACAACTGCATGGTCGATGTGGCCCGTTATTTTGTAGAGGTGACATATAAAGAATCGTGCGGCAAATGCACGCCGTGCCGGGAAGGACTTGCGCAGGCGCTGGCAATTTTAAATAAAATAACGCACGGCGAAGCGGTCATGGAAGATCTGGATACGCTCGAACGGCTTGCATACGTCATTAAGGATTCGGCACTTTGCGGCCTGGGTCAGACAAGTTCCAATCCCGTCCTGACGACGCTGAAATATTTCCGTGACGATTACGAAAAACATATCGAACAAAAACGGTGCAAAGCAGGCGTCTGTGAAAATCTTTTCATGGCGTTGTGCGAAAACAGCTGTCCGCTGCATATGAACATTCCGGGATATCTCCAGCTTCTTAAAGAAGGGCGGCTGGAAGAAGCGTTCGAGTTGACGCTGCGGGATAACCCGCTTCCCGGAACGGTCGGCAGGATTTGCTACTTCCACTGTCAGATGCGCTGCCGCCGGGAAATGGTGGACGACGCCGTCTCGCAAGGAGAGATCCATCGGTATCTTGCCGATACGATGTATAAAATGGGCAAGGAAAAAGAAATTTATCAGCGGCTGATCAAAGAAAAATTTTCTTCGACCGGAAAACAAATTGCCATTATCGGCGCGGGTCCGGCCGGATTGACGGCGGCGTTCTATCTCGTTCGTCTCGGTCATGCCGTGACTGTTTACGACAACCATGCGAAGCCGGGAGGAATTTTGCAATACGGAATTCCCGCCTACCGGCTGCCGAAGGACGGATTGGCAAAAGAGCTGGAGCTGTTCAAAAAGCTTGGCGTCAAATTTGTGCTCAACACGCGCATCGGCAAAGATATTCCGTTCAGGACGCTGCAGAAACAGAACGATGCGGTCTTCATTGCGGTCGGCGCGCAGAAAGATATTCCGCTGGATATTCCGGGAAAAGAACTGAATAACGTTCTGGAGGGATATCAATTCCTTGAGGATTTCGCAGCCGGTAAAAAAATGCACATCGGTAAAAAAGTTATCGTTGTCGGTGCGGGAAATGTTGCTATCGATGCTGCGAGGTCATGCCTGCGACTCGGCGCCGATGTCACGATTGTGTACCGGCGCGATAAGGATGAAATGCCGGCAAACTCGCACGAGATCAACGATGCGACGGATGAAACAATCAATTTTATGTTCCTCTCCGCTCCTTATAGAATTCTGGGCAACGAAAAGGGGAAAGTGGCCGGACTTGAGATTCATAAAATGCACTTCGACGGGTTCGATAACGCCGGACGCAAAAAACCGGTCGATACCGGGGAAAGTGCAATCGTTGAATGCGATACCATTATTCTTGCCATCGGTGAGACCGTCGAGTTTGAGCCGGCAAAGGAAATAGGACTCGAAATGCGGAAGAACGGTGCAGTCAGGGTCAGCCAGCCGACATTCAAGACGAATCTTCCGAATGTTTACGCGGGAGGAGATGCGGTCACGGGACCGGCGACGGTCTCCGAAGCGATGGGCATAGCGCAGCAGGCGGCCGAAGCGATCGATAGAGATCTGATGAAGGAAAAACGATTCCATCTTTTGTTCAGAGACTTTAAATATAAAAACGAAGTGGAACCGGAACCTGAGGGAGGGAAAAGGGTGGATCCGAAAAAACTTCCGGTCAAGGAAAGAATATCGAATTTCCAGGAGGTGCTTGCCGGATATACAGGAGAACAGGCGATGGCGGAGGCGAACCGCTGCCTGCGCTGCGATGTGAAATGTCAGGATCAGGACTAAAGGAGAAGTGTCAATGGAAACCAAAACGGTCAATATTAAAATTAATAACAGCGATTATCAGGTTCCACAGGGCGTCACCATTCTCGATGCTGCAAAGCGTGTCGGTATCGATATTCCGACTCTCTGCTACTGCGAAGACGTTTCGAAAAACGCCTCGTGTGCTGTATGCGTTGTGGAAGTCAAGAATGCACGATCCCTCATCCGTTCCTGTGTAACGTGTGTGAACGAAGGGATGGAAATAACTACAAATTCCACGCACGTCAGGGAAGCGAGAAAAACGAACGTCGAATTGATTCTTGCCAACCATCCGAAAGATTGTCTTTCCTGCTTGCGCAATCAAAATTGCGAATTGCAGGAAATCGCAGCTGAACTCGGCGTCAAAGAAACGCGGTTTGTCCGTACGAAGAAACTGGAACCCTTAGATGAAACGTCTCCCTCCATTATCCGGGATCCGAATAAGTGTATTTTGTGCGGACGGTGTATTGCGGTGTGTTCGGAAGTGCAGACTGTCTATGCAATCGGCCTTTCGAACCGCGGCATACAAAGCAAAGTCTCGACCTATATGGAAAAGGGACTCGGCAACGTTGCGTGCACGAACTGCGGGCAATGCGCGCTCGTGTGCCCGACCGGCGCCATTGTCGAACGGGATGAAACTGATAAGGTATTTGACGATCTTCTGAACCCGGAAAAATATGTCGTCGTTCAAACAGCTCCGGCCATCCGGGTCGGCATCGGTGAAGCGATGGGTCTGGCGCCGGGCAGTTTGGTAACGGGACAAATGGTTGCGGGTCTGCGCCGTCTCGGATTCGACAAGGTGTTCGATACGCAGTTTACCGCCGACCTGACCATTATCGAAGAAGGGCATGAACTCATCCGCCGGCTTACGCACAAAGGCACGCTGCCGATGATTACGTCCTGTTCGCCGGGCTGGATAAAGTTTGCGGAACATTTTTTCCCGAATTCGCTCGATCATCTTTCCACATGCAAATCCCCGCAGCAGATGTTCGGCTCGGTTGCAAAGACGTATTATGCGGCAAAGATCGGCGTCGATCCGAGAAAAATCGTCGTCGTATCGGTGATGCCGTGCACGGCAAAAAAATACGAAGCGCGCCGTCCGGAAATGATGGGTGCATTCGAATACTGGAAAGAGAGAAAAGGATGGTCGGATGACGATGCATTTTACGATATCGATTACGTTCTCACCACGCGCGAGCTTGCACGCATGTTTAAAGAATCGGGCGTGCGATTTGCCGCGCTGCCTTCCGAGGAATTCGACAGTCCGCTCGGTGAATCTACCGGTGCAGCTGTCATTTTCGGTGCAACGGGCGGTGTGATGGAAGCCGCATTGCGCACAGCGTATGAAGTCGTAACGGGTACCCCGCTTCCCGATATTAATTTTATGCCCGCAAGAGGCATGGAAGGAATCAAAGAGGCAGAGGTCGATCTGGACGGTACGAAAATCAAAGTGGCGGTTGCACATACGCTGAAAAATGCCCGGAAACTTCTTGAACAAATAGAAAAAGGCGAATCGCCGTATGCATTTATAGAAATCATGACATGTCCGGGCGGCTGCCTTGGAGGAGGCGGGCAGCCGATTCCGACCACATGGAATATCCGGAAGATGCGTGCGGATTCGATCTATGCGGAAGACGCGCATAAACCGCTGCGTAAGTCGCATGAAAACCCGCAGGTGCAGGCTCTTTACAAGGAATTTCTCAAAGAGCCGCTCGGTGAAGTCTCGCATCACCTGCTCCATACGCATTATAAAAAACGCGGACTCTTTGTCTGGCAGCAAAACGGCGAAGGAAAAAATGCCGATCAGCATGCTGAAAAGGAAACGAACAAGTAACAGCATCTGCATTCCGAGAGAGGCTATAAACACAGAAGCCCGGAGCAATCCGGGCTTCTGTGTAATAGTGCGGCCTTTTTTAAATTTTGAAGACACCTTGCGAAGGTTCAAGCAGCACAAAAACTAAGTTGTGACGATCAAATGTTTATTTAAAGTCAAATTCGTTTAAGATGTTGGTTATATCGCTTTCAAATCAAAACCGTATTTATAACTGATAAGTTGTTTCCCCCGGCTGTAATTCTCTTTCCATGCCTTTTCTTTATGACTGATCTCGATAATGTCTTGTGCCGATGTTTTTGCGAAAACTTTTACTGTATCGTTCAAAACAATCAATTCCTCTTTTGAAAACAGTTCAGTATTAAATGGTCTTTGAGGAGTCGGTTTAAATTGTTCTCCGGAAAATCCGTTTGCAGATTCCGTTGAAAATATTTCAATATCGTTCCTATTTGCAATAAACTCATATATCGCGTTAAAATTATTCGGAACCGGCCCTAAATCAATCGCTCTATAACGAACGCCGCTCATTGAAAAGCAGGTTTGACGGAAACAGAAAAAGTCCGCGTAAAAGAGAAGCTTGTTGAGTTTCGTTTTCCAAGGCTGCATTTTCTCCGCAAAAAATATCACCATCTCTGTAAACTTTTCAATGTTTGGCTTTCTGTAACCTGAATATTCATCGGGAATGCGACTGCCGAAAAAATAATCGGAAAGATCGACAACAAGATTGTTTTGCTTTTCTGCTTCAATAAGTTCTTCTGTTCTTTTAAGGATTTTCTCTTTATCCAGTTGTTCTAATGTTCGGCTGAGTTCTATAAGTTGTTTAAAACCCTTAGGGTCTTGTGCCATACGGATGAGTTTTCCATTCGATTCGTTTGGAACCTCTCCGTTCTCATAGTTGCGATATATGTTTATACCGAATCCCAACGCCTCAGACATCTTTACTGCGGAAAGCCCAAACTTGCTGCGAATCTCTTTTATTTCATCAGGGAACGGAATGTTATACTTTTCACGATATTGATTGTACAATTGATTGACATTTATTTCATCCAATTCGGCGGATGTGAATTGTTCTTTGCTCTCCTTGCAGAGGAAATAATGATACACTATCGGAAATTCTTCTTTCCGGAAGGATAATGTTCGGGATTCCTTTTGCAGGATCATTTCTTTGCCTGTAATTGGGCTTTTCATATTGCCGCTCCTTTCAATGGATAATGCAGCGGATGCTCCGCCAGATGAAAAGAGATACAAATAACGCTCGCATCTTGTATTCCCATTGTAATTTTAATAAAAACCTCGTGTCCCTTTATTTCTTTTCCAAAAATCCACATTTGAGCTCCCCTGTAAAGAGTCTCTTCTATAGGACCATAGCTATAATCTTGTTTGCATAAATCTTCGAGGACTTTTTTTCTATCGATTGGCCGAATTTCTAAATCTGCGAGGGCTTGTGTGTTTTTATTTCGTTCATCTCGAAAAAGAACATCGAATATCTTCATTTTCATTTTAAAGTCTTGAAGGAAATGTTCTATTTCATCTTCAGTTGCCATTTTTTGATTGTCCTAAAGATAATAAAGCCAATAGTGAAAAACAACTATATAGTTGTAATTATTCGGTATTATTGCATTAAATAACACTATAAGGTGCGTTATTACTGAGATTTGCCAATAAAAGCCGCTAATTGATGTATGAGATGTGCTAATTTTAGCATTGAATCGAATATTTATCAGAAGCTACTTTCATTCATTTGAATTTTCCGCTATAATTCAATTTCATATAATATGCAGACCGGACATTCTTCGCAACCCATCCTTCTTCAAATTCAACATCTTTCCATTGTGCGCGGCGCAGCGACGATTCTTCACGATCTGAATTTCACCATTCGCAAAGGCGAACAATGGGCCGTAGTGGGAAATTCCGGCAGCGGTAAAACTACTTTTGCTTCAGCCATCGCCGGGAGAATTCCGCATCAGGGGAATATCGATTGGTATCTTCCGCCGCATGGGCAAACACACCGGACGGTTGCGTTTGTAGAACAGCAGCACAGGTTTAAGAATATTTCCATGCGGGGGGAATTGTACTATCAGCAGCGGTATCATTCCATCGATGCGAACGATGCCTTGACGGCAGCCGCGGTGCTGGCGAGTGATTGCGGTGCACAGACGGAACAAGAAAAGCGCTGGCTGGATCTTTTGCATCTTACGCCGCTGCTTTCCAGTCCGCTCATTCAGCTTTCCAACGGCGAGCATAAGCGATTCCAAATTGCACAGGCATTGTTTGAAAATCCGGCGCTCCTCATTCTGGATAATCCGTTTCTCGGATTGGACGGGGAAGGCTGTACACTGCTCCAAGCCATACTGCAGGATCTTTGCAAAAAGGGGATTCAATTAATGCTGCTGGAATCGCGCGGCGAACTTCCTTCCTGCATAACCAATGTTGCGGAATTGGACCGGGGCCGGCTGATCCGTACAGTGCGGCGGGAAGAATACGAACCTGCACGGTATCGGGAACCGGCCGGTTTTGTATTCGACAACGCGATGATTCGCCGGTATGGAAAAAACGAAAATGGATTTACAACGGCCGTGAAAATGACCGGCGTTTCCGTGCGTTATGGAGAGAAATCCGTATTAAAGAATATTTGCTGGGAAGTGCTTCGCGGAGAGCGGTGGCTTGTGAGCGGTCCCAACGGCGCGGGTAAGACGACGCTGTTAAGCCTCATTAATGCCGATCATCCGCAGGCATACGCAAACGATCTGATTCTCTTTGACCGGAGGCGGGGAACCGGAGAAAGTATCTGGGATATAAAGCAAAAAATCGGATTTGTTTCGCCGGAACTGCATCTCTACCTCCGGCCGGATCTTACGTGTGAAGAAACGATCGCTTCAGGATTATTCGATGCGCTCGGTGTTTTCCGGCAGCCCGATCCCGAAGAGGCGGCACGCGTGGAATGGTGGATAGATGTTTTACAGATGCAATCCGAACGTTTCCGGATGCTAAATCAGCTTTCATTCGGACGCCGGCGAATGCTGCTGCTGGCACGCGCACTAATAAAAAATCCGCCGCTGCTGATTCTGGATGAACCGTGCCAGGGGCTGGATGAAGAACAAACGTCATCTTTTCTCCGGCTTACGGACGAGCTTTGCCGCTCGTCCGATACAACGCTCATATATGTCAGCCATGATGAAACCGCCGTTCCTCCCTGCGTGACGCACGAGCTGAGATTGGAACAAGGATCTGCAGTGTCGATCGGGAAAAAGGGGAGCAAAAAAAGTGTTTCCTTAAAATGTTCTTGATTATCTGTAGGCTATATACTACTATATACTTGTAGGCAATTGTCAACGGCGGTCAGATTGTTATAAAAAGGACGGAAACTGCCCGATTATTGTATTCCTCATGTTCCCAATGAATAAAAAAATGCATTTTTGCTGTCATTACATCGTTTGCTTTGCAGTAATCTCTGTTCCTCTTATGGCTCAGACAAATAACGATACGCTCCGCGTTCATTTTAATTCAGATCAGATTCATATCGATAACCTGACGCTGGAAAGAGTGGAATCGCTGATACCGGGAGTTCGTCCGAATAATTTTATACGGTCATATTCACCTTTCGACGAAATGACCGTTTCCCTCACGGATCCAAGACTCAGCCCGCTGTTTCGGGAAGATCTTTCGTACCGTTTTGATACGACGGAAAAAGTGCTCTCGCTTCATCAGCGCTATGAACAGAACGAAATAACGGCTGAACCGATCGTCGGACTGACTTCGGTGTATGATAAAAGCGGAATGGAAACGTGGACGAAATCGGTCGGAGCCAAACTTTTCGGTCATCTTGGTTCTTCCTTCACGTTCTATACGAAAATTGTAGACAACGGTGTACGCGGAAATATGCTTGATACGAAAAGAGAATTGGATAATTCCGACGGTTTTGCCTTGAGCGCCAACAATGGGATCGGCGGCTTTGACTTTGACGCTGTCGAAGGACAGCTGGGATTCAGCTCGGGGGCGATTCAATTATTTATTGAGAAAATCAGAAACGTTTGGGGTTACGGCGAAGACGGTCAAATCATTTTTTCAAGAAAAGCGCCCAGTTATCCTCAGTTCAGACTCGTCGTTTCGCTCTCCGACCGCTTGAAATTTACTTATATACAATCGATTCTCTTTTCCGATGTCATCGATTCGGCTCAAAGCTATGGGAACACGGCATATTATGATACCTACCGAAGAGTGTACCGGTCTAAGTTTATGGCGGCGCACCTTCTTGAATATTCGCCGTCCGATGAGTGGAATTTTTCACTCGGTGAGTCGATTATCTACAGCGATGCATTCGAACCGGTATTTCTTATCCCGGTTCTCCTCTTTAAAGCCGTCGAATATCAGTACAGGGACAACGACAACGCGCAAATATTCGGCGGCATACGGTATTCCATCCCTTCGTTCGGTTCTTTGTATACGGACTTTTTTATCGATGATGTCAATACGGACAAATTATTCAGCGCTCAGAACGACAATGTCCTTGCGGGTACATTCGGCGTCCGTATGACGGACTGCATGGTGAACAACCTGGATATCGTTGCGGAGTACACCCGGCTCAATCCTTGGGTTTATACGCATAAATATGAGTCTGCCACGTATACCAGCAATTCATATGTTCTTGGAGATTGGATAGGTCAAAACAGCGAGCTTTTCTACGTGTCTGCAGAATACCGATGGACGAGGTCTTTGTGGCTGAAGTTTTCATTTCAGCACCTTGAAAAGGGAATTCTCGACTCCGTACATGTCCATTTTACATATCCCGGCGTTCCGACGTTTTTACAGGGTCCCATCTTTCATCAAACGATTTTCAAGTTCGAAACACGATGGGAAGTATGCAGAAACTTATTCTTCAAAGGGGATGTGTCCCTTACAAATCAAAACAGCGGACAAATCGCCATTACAAATTTGAGCACCGACATTCCGATTAATTATCCGGCTCTCTCAAACAAGCTCTCATTGAATGTGGGGATTACATATAATCTCTTTAATAACGAATAACGATTAAAAGGGATGCAGCATTTGCTGCCATGAAGAAAAGCAGGAACCACCCCGGTATTCGTCCTTATCAGCAAAAACACAGTAATTTATTTAAACTTGGCATTATTGTAAAGGCACAGAGCGATGTGCCCCTACAATTCTACGTATTCTCTATTCGATCCTATCGTCATCCCGGATCTGTACGCGGCGGATTTTTCCGCTAATGGTTTTGGGAAGTTCGGGTACAAATTCGACGATGCGCGGATATTTATAAGGCGCCGTGACTTTTTTGACGTGTTCCTGCAAAATGTGTGCAAGTTCGTTGCTTGCCGTATAATTTTTTGAAACCACGACTGTTGCCTTGACGATTTGTCCGCGGTCCTCATCGGGAACCGCCGTGATGGCGCATTCCAAAACCGCAGGATGTTCCAGCAAAGCGCTTTCCACTTCGAACGGTCCTATACGGTAGCCGGAGCTTTTAATAATATCGTCCGCTCTGCCGACAAACCAGTAATACCCGTCTTCGTCCCGCCATGCCATATCGCCGGTATAATACACATCGTCATGCCACACTATATTGGTCAGCGTTTCGTCCCGGTAATATTCTTCGAACATTCCGGGCGGGATTCTCTTGCCGGTATAGACGACGATTTGTCCTTCTTCGCCGACGTCGCACGATTTGCCCTGATCGTTGACAATGTCGAGGTCGTATCCGGGCGATGGTTTTCCCATCGAACCCGGTTTGGGAGTCATCCACGGATACGTTGCAACACAAACGGTCAATTCCGTCTGCCCGTATCCTTCCATCAAGCGGATACCCGTGGCATCCAAAAATTGTTTGTAGACCTCCGGATTGAGCGGTTCTCCCGCTACGGCACAGTATTTTAAATTGCTTAAATCGTACTTCGATAAATCTTCTTTGATAAGAAACCGATAAATGGTCGGCGGAGCGCAGAACGTAGTGACCTTATGCTTGACGATGACGTCCATCATTCTTTTTGGAACGAACCTGTCGTAGTCGAACGTCATGATCGCGCTGCCGGAAAGCCATTGTCCGTAAATTTTACCCCAGACCGCCTTAGCCCATCCGGTATCGGCAACAGTCAGGTGACGCCCGTTGTCCTGAACATTCTGCCAGTATTTTGCAGTCAAAATATGTCCGAGCGGATAGGTAAAATCATGCCGGACCATCTTCGGCATACCGGTCGTGCCGGAAGTGAAGTACAGCAGCATCATGTCTTCGTTCTTCGGCAGCCGGTCTTGAGACGGTTTTG
>Ga0182017_10001254_pt1 | contig 19756 bp, 10 predicted proteins | sample 712E3DmetaG_FD_120492 | JGI IMG/M metagenome (GOLD analysis project Ga0182017, IMG submission 120492) | Permafrost microbial communities from Stordalen Mire, Sweden - 712E3D metaG | ecosystem: Environmental > Terrestrial > Soil > Wetlands > Permafrost | place: Sweden: Stordalen | collected... | reverse complement strand
GGAAGGTCAGGCCGATATTTTACAGAAAACTCTTACGGTGGTGAACGAACCGAAGTATATCAATCGCTGGGTGGAATTCGATTCGCTCCAGCCGGCGGACGGATCTGAATCATGGGTTGTGCGCGTGAGTGCGGATAAAGGAGGCGATGTCAATTCATTCAAACTCCGGGTTCAGGAATCGCCGGAGTATTCGCAGGAAAACGATTGGGAAATATTCTCCTATCATCTTCCGGTCAGTCTGTACGGCCTCACTGAAAACGACGAAGTACAGTTTGAACCCGCCGACAAAGCGGTTCGAAATTTTCCGCGGCTTATTCCCGCAGGAGAAGAACAATCGGTTGTCTCGGTACGCGATAATTTCGGTTCGACGTTTAAATTGCCGGTGCTGCAAAATCCGTTTGCCGCAGCAGTTCATGGTTTTGCGAATGAATGGGCGATCGCCATCGGCGGTTCGGCGGAACGCATTAATAATCTTGTTGTGACGAGCAAAGGTGCGGCTCCGGTTTTGTGGAAGTGGAAACCGGTCATTTTTCAGCGGCCCAAGAAACCGGACATCGGCATACTGCAGCTGCCTGGAACCGGCTGCCGGAATGCACGGCTTATTCTTTCCGAACAAACAAAGAATGAATTTCATGAACGCTCCCCGAAATGGGTTATTGAAAGTACTTCCGCCGAAGGGGATTCTATTCTTGCCGAGTTTTCCGAACCGGGCGCACATGAAATTTTCGGTTTTTTCCCGACTGCGGCAATGTATGTTCCAAAATACTGGATTCAAAATTTTATAGTCCATCTCGCTGCGCTTCCCGCTGCAGCAGTTTTTGCGGCGAAATCTATTCTTTCTCCCGGTGAAGGGCTGCTTCTATCCGCCCCTGCGGCGCCGCGTGAAGAAGAACATCCATGGCGGTACAAATGGTTTGTCAACGGAGAAATGCGGGGCGATGCACCTTCTCTGACCTTTGTCAATGTTCTGCCGGGAATGTATGAAATAAAAGTTGTTGTAAACAACGGTTCCTCCAGCGCCCTCTGCAGCGAGGCTTCTGCGGCACGAAAAATTCGAGTTAATGCGCAGCCATACGGAGAAATTAAAGCGCCGCGTATTGTCGGCCGTTCGGCAGCAACAAAATTTTTCACTGTCAATGCGGTCGATCCGGACGGCGATTCGATTGCTTATCGATGGAGCGGTCCGGGTATTGCCGCCGGAGCCGAAGATTCTGTTGTGACCATCAAGCAGGATAAGGCCGGTGATTATTCTATTAAGCTGACACTCTCCGACCGGACGGGGACCAACAATTCCGACTATTCAACTCTCTTCGCCTATCATGTCGATGCGGATCCGGTTCCGGTTTTTTCGCTGCCCGAACAGGCCGCACCCGGAGATAAAATTATGCTTTCGGCGCTGCAGTCCAAAGATCCGGATAACGACGCTTTAGCAGTGCATTGGAAAGTGAGCGACGGTTCCGAGTTGTCGAATCCGGAAGCGGCCCTGTCGTTCGATCAGCCCGGAGACTATACCGTTACTTTGACCGTCGACGATGGAGAAGGGGTCGAAAACTCCGTCCAATCGTGCGAGCATTTGATTCATATTAACGCTCCGCCGGTTCCGGTTATTTCAGCGCTCGACCATTCCAATTCCTCCAAACAGAATTTTTCCGCTGGGAAGACAACCGATGCAGACCAATCCGATCTTCAATATTCCTGGAATTTCGGAGACGGTGCAACTGCGGAAGGAAAGGACGTTACGCACGTCTTTCAGCAAAGCGGATCGTACAAGATTACGCTGACCGTAGACGACGGACAAAAACAAACGAACAGTATCCAGTCGGCTGCGCATACGCTTGTCGTTAACAAAAATCCGATAGCGCAATTTTCCATTCCCGAGCGGTGGGCACCGATGGTGCCGCTGTATGTCAATGGAGCGGCAAGTTATGACCCGGACGGAACGGTCACCGGATATACATGGCTGCTCAACGGCAAAGAAGCGGCGCTGGACAGCGCCGCCGATCTCCTCTTCCCGGACCCGGGCGATTATGCTGTGGCTTTAAAAGTGAAGGATAATTCCGGATTTGAAGATGCAGTCGGATTGAAGACAGCAAAGATTCATATCAATTTTCCGCCGGTCGTCAAGCGGCATACGGTGCCGGAAGTCGCGGAACCGAATGAACCGGTTGTCTTCGATTCCAAAGGAACGTACGATCCGGACGGAACAATTGCATCCGTAACATGGAGTTTTCCGGACGGTACGGTTTTGACCGGCCCAAAAGTCACACGGTCATTCAAGACATCCGGTGTCGTTACGATCAGAATAAGCGTAGATGATGGTCAGGGTTTTGCAAATTCGGTACAAACAAAAGACTTCCCTCTTCTGGTCAACAATACGCCGATTATCGTAACTAAAAATCTCATTCACACGAATTCCCAGATTGTCAATCTGGATGCATCGCAGAGCTACGATATCGACGGGCAGGCTCTGAAATTCGATTGGCTTCTCTCCGATGGATCACACCGGCACGAGTCTTCCTTTAACTGGCAGGCTCCGGCAGGAGGTGTCCATTTTATTACTTTAACCGTCGATGACGGGCAGGGTAAGAAGAACAGCATCGCACGTGAAACGATCCGCCTGATCGTCAACAGGTCGCCGGTTGCCGTAGTCGATTCTATTATTTTTTCCTGCAGCGGCCAGACTATATTGCTGAACGGATCCCGCTGCTATGATCCGGACAACGATCCGATGACGACACAATGGAATTTTGCAGACGGAACGACCTCCGCCGAAATGAATCCGGCGCATGTTTATACAAAGCCGGGTTATTACAATGTGCAGCTCGTATTGAGCGACGGGTTTGCGGAAAAACCGACCGTCGCAACCATTCCAGTCATCGTAGAGGGATCGCCGCAGGCGGTTCAAGGCTTTGCCGATACGACGGTATGCGTCAACTCGCCGGTGGAGTTCGATGCCGCCAGGAGCAGCGATCCGAACGGTCCGCTCGGTTCCTATACATGGGACTTCGGCGACGCCATCACGACTTTCGGAAACAAAGTTTCACACGCTTTTTCGAAACCGGGGACATATACTGTGGTTTTAACGGTTGTCGGAAACGGCAGCGGAAGATGCAGTCGTGTCAGTCAGGCGTCATCGACTGTTCATGTTGTCGAAGGTCCGTCAGCTGAATTTTCAATGCCGGAAGCTGTGAGCATGAACGAAGTTATTCATGTCGATGCGGCAAAATCCAGACCGAATGGAATTCTCCTTTCGACCAAATGGACAGTACAATCGAGCGATACGGCTTTTGCACTGGATGGTTCGCAGGCCCAGTTTGCATTTACAAAACCTGGGGTATACGATGTCAAGCTTATTCTGACCATTGAATCGAAAACAAACTGCAATATCGCAGCCCTCACGCGCAGTGTCCGGGTAAATGCTCCGCCGGTGCTGAAGTGGAATATTCCGAAAGCGATCGCCCTCGGAGATTTGCTTGTAATGGATGCCGCCGCATCGTACGATCCGGACGGTATTATCACGGATTATATCTGGACGATGGACGGAAAAGTGATTGCAACGACCCAGGTGGCTTCGATGATTATGACAACGGCGGGAAAACATACCGTCTCGCTGCAGATCACGGATAATTCGGGAACGTCGTCCCGTTCCGTTTCGCAGGTGATGGTTGTGGATGTCAATTCAAAACCAAGTCCATTCTTCTCGCTGCCGGATCTGATGTACGAAGGAGAAGAGGCGCAGCTTCTTCCGCTGCCGGCCGCCGATGCGGATGGAGATGTATTATCGTTTATTTGGAAAATCGATAGTGAGGAATATTCATCATCGACGCTGTCGTTTAAAAAATCGGGCAAACATATCGTAACACTGATTGCCAACGACGGGCGCGGTCTTAACAATTCGATCGATTCGGTTTCAAAAGAAATTTCGGTGATTGCAAAACCCGATTTGAAAGCCCTGACCGTTCCGAAGAACTGGCTTGTCGGCAGCGAAGTCAATATTGCAGAAATCACATCGTTCCGCGGCGTCGGCTTTATTATCGATTCCGTTCTTGCCGCGCAAATGCCGATACGGATGGAAGGAAAGCAGGCAGTCACCCTCGGCTGGGCGCCGAAGGGAATTTTACTGGCAAAGGAACAGTTCGATATTCAGGTCTGGCCGGCTTTGGAATTTACAGGCAAACCGGAGTCCCGGGAATTGATATGGAACCCGTCGAATCCTGCGACCGTTGTTACGGTGCCGGATGTAAACCGTCCGGAAAATCGAAACGTCCGGTTTGAATGGAAAAAGGGAACGACAATTATTGGCTATGGAAAAGTGGTTGCAGTTCCTCTGACAAAGGGCGAGAATCGTTTCACGGTCACGGCGCTCGATCAGGATATGGTCGGTGCACGTCCTGTGAGCATGGAAATTGCAGTTCTTTGTCAATAAAGATAGTTCTTGGTGCGTAGTGCGTCATTCAGCTGGATGCATAAAGTAGATTCCTGTTTTGAAGGAAAGCATCATGGAACCTCCGGTTGTGCTGCGGTTCAAAGTTCAACGATAATGGGTTACTTTGTTTGACTGGTTACAAAAAAAAACGGGAACTAAAAACCACGAACTAAGTACTACGAACTCAATCCTTTGTCTCGGCAAGTGCGAGTTGCTGGGAATAACCATTCCATGTAGTATACGCTTCTTCTATTTTTTTCTTGAGAAGGGCGTATTCTTCCGTAATTGCCGCCGCATCGGATCCTCGCTTGTAGAACTCCGGTTCGGCGAGGATCGCTTCGATCTCCGTTTTTCGTGCTTCCAGCCTCTGAATATCGGTCTCTGTCTGTTCAATAACCCGTTTGACGGTCCGAATTTTTTTTGCAGCCGCCTTTTTCTTTTCTTGTTCTTCCTGGCGGTTCTTTCTTTTTTCTTCCGGCTGCAACGGAACGGCTGCCGGTTGAAGCGCTTTTCGTTCCGTTTTTTTCTTTGCAAGGTATTCCGACACATTGCCGAGATATGTTTTAACGCTGCCGGGAGAAAGTTCGAGTACTTTATTTACAAGAGGATCGAGAAACGCCCGGTCGTGTGACACGATAAAAAACGTTCCATCATAAGCGCTCAGTGCTTCCTGTAAAACATGCTTTGAACGCATATCCAGATGGTTGGTCGGTTCATCCATGATCAGAAAATTCGCCGGCTGGAGAAGCATTTTTGCGAGCGCAAGACGGCTTTTTTCTCCGCCGGAAAGCACTCCGACGTTCTTGAATACATCGTCTCCATGAAAGAGAAATGATCCGAGCAATGTCCGCAGTTGTACGCGGGTTTCGGTCGCTGCTGAGGATTCAACCGTCGTCAGAACATCGAGCGAGAGATCCAATTCCTCCGCTTGATCCTGTGCAAAATATGACACTGTTACGTTGTGGCCGGGGACGCGTTCTCCCGAGTCGAACGGTTCAACGCCGGCGAGTATGCGTGCAAGGGTCGATTTGCCGGCTCCGTTGACGCCAACCACCGCAACACGGTCTTCTCGTTCGATTTTGTAATTCAAATTACGGATCACGCAATTCTCGCCGTACGATTTAAATATGGATCGCAGTTCCATTGCGACGCGCCCGCTCGGTTGAGGCTGCGGGAAATGAAAATGGATTTCATCCTCTTCATTTTCCAATTCCACCGTTTCCATTTTTTCCAGCTGCTTGACGCGGCTTTGCACCTGACGTGCTTTTGTGGCTTTGTAACGAAATCGATCGATGAACTCCTGAGTTTGTTTTATATGCTGCTGCTGATTTTTATACTGGTTGATTAATAATTCTTTTCGAACGAGCCGTTCTTTTTCGAAGAACGAATAATTTCCGTTATAGATATCGAAGTGTCCGCCGGAAAGAGCTATTGTTTTAACGGTCAGGCCGTCCAGAAACGCGCGGTCGTGTGAAACAAGTATAATAGCGCCGTTGTAATGCTGTAAATATTCTTCGAGCCATTGAAGAGATTCAAGGTCGAGATGATTGGTAGGTTCATCGAGGAGGAGAACGTTGGGTTCCTGAAGCAAAAGCTTTGCAAGAGCGATGCGCATTTGCCAGCCGCCGCTGAATTCATCGGTCTGGCGCTGCATATCCTGCGTCCTGAAACCCAATCCCATCAAGACTTGTTCGATTTTGGACTTCATCCGGTAGGCGTCAAGTTCTTCCAATTTATGATGAAGCTCGCCGAAAATTTCAAGCGTATCCATATATTCGGGAGACGATGGATCGAGCGTTTCGAGTGAATGCTGTACTTCTTTGAGTTCCTCCTGAACAAGCAGTATATCTTCAAAAGCAGTCACCGCTTCGTCATAAAGTGTTTTTCCCTTGGTGGAAATGCCGTCTTGCGGCAGATAGCCGGCGGTCACAAAATGCGCTTTATGAACGAAACCGGTATCGGAAGAGTTCAGTCCGGCAATAATTTTTAAAAGCGTAGATTTCCCGGAACCGTTGGCGCCGACCAAACCGAGGCGGTCGTGAGCGCCGATGGTGATGCAGAGATCGTCGAAGAGCGTCCGCTCCCCGAATTGTATGCCGATATGTTCGAGTGAAAGCATAGAAGAGCAATAATATAGTCAAAAAAGGCGTTTAGAAGAAGAAAAAGAATAAAAGAAGATTCATTGATTTGATGCAAAAAAGTCCGGCATATCCCATTTTCTTGTTTCATGAAAACAACAAACAGGAGACTGAAAACCGAAGAACTGATCGACTAAATACCTGATAATCTTGAACATCAGCCTGCCCGCCAAATTGCGCAGCAGGTTGGCATCCACGCAGGCGGGCGCGGCAGCAAGGAATTACACCGAACATTGAATTGTGCCTTTCACGCGACAGATTATATTTTTTATCTGCCATTTACTCTCCACTGCTTTATAATTGCCACTTAAATTTCTTGTTCCTTAAAAAAAAGTCCATCTGCTCTGCCGTGAATTTCGATTTTCTTTCTACAGCTTCGATCGTATTAAAAGCATTATGCGGAGTTAATAGAACATTGGTGAAGGAGAGCAGATGAAGAACCTGTGAAGACGCCGGGTTCATGCCGCTGCGCAATCCCGAAGCAACATCAGGTTCGTTTTCATAGACATCCAGGCCGATACCGCCCAGATGATGTTCCTCTGCAAGTTTAATCAAATCGGCCGTCGGTGAATGTTCCCCCCGTGCGATATTGATAAAAACTGTTCCCGGTTTTGATTTTTTTAAAAGCGAATAGGAAAAATATCCGCGATTCGATTCCGTCAGATTCATTGCGCACAGAATTGCATCTGCCCATGCAATGCCGTCTTCTTTTTCCAAATACCTCAAAGAATCGAAACGCTGTATAAGATCGACACCGCAGACATTCATTCCAATTCCCTGCCCGATTCGGACGATCTCGCTTCCAATACGCCCGACACCGACCACAAGAAGATTTTTTCCGCAGCATTCCTGTCCGGTCAAACCGTCTCTCTGAAATTGCAGGATCTGTTTCATCTGGCGGGGCAATTTTCTAAATAGAGACATCATAAGAAGAACAGCATGTTCGGCAACAGCCTGTGTTGCATATTCTTCCAGAAAACCGAGCGGCAGCGGCTTTTGAATTTTCGATTGATACGCTTTTAGATGATCATATCCGGTGCTGCGGCTCAATATTCCGTCGATTGCCTGCGACCATTCGACAGGTACAATCGATTGTGTGCGGATACTGATCAATCTTGCCGGCGGTGCCATATGTCCCGCTTCCTGAATGGTTCTGGATGTAAAATCGAAAGAGAGAGCCGGCCCGAGATGCCTTCTGAGCGCTTCCTCTTCTTCTTCGAAAGCTTCATAAAAATATGCGTCCATATAATTGCGCTCCTGTTATTCTAATTTTCGAATACGCGGCACCCTGAAATAGATCCATGAAGCAAAAAGCAGTTCCACAAATCCGCAGAAAGCAACTGTTGTAGTCACGCTCGTTGCTTCGGCAAGAGTTCCGCACAACAGCGAGCCGATCGGCATCATTCCCATGAGGCTCATTGCATAAACACTCATGACCCGGCCCCGGAGTTCATCCGCGACATGTGTTTGGACAAGGGCGTTGCACATATTCAATAAAGCCATAAAGCCCCATCCGGCTCCGATCAGCATAAGAATGGATATGGACAGTATGCGTGTGAAAGAGAAAAGTAAAATAAAAATCGGAAACACAAACGAGCCGATAGTCAGAAGCCGTCCTTTCGAGCGGAATCGTCCAAAAGAAGCGATCGTGAGCGCCGCTATAAGCGAGCCGAATCCACGCGAAGATTGAAGGAAGCCGAGTGTCGATGAATCGCCGTGCAGGATGTTGACCGCCCATGCAGGGAAGAGCGTCATGTATCCCATGCCGAAAATATTGGAAATTGCGACAATGACGATCAAGATACCAATGGTATCGTGCGAAATTACGTACCGTAAGCCGGTTTTTAAGTCTTTCAATGTTGAATTCAATTTTTGCACTTTAACAAACGGCTGCAAACGCATCATGCTGAGAGCTATGATAACCGCAAGGAAAGAGACACCGTTGATCATAAAGCAGATTCCCGGACCGAACGCTGCATACGTAATTCCGGCAACTGCGGGGCCGACTGCCAGCGCTGAATTAAACATTGTCGCATTGAGAGCAATCGCGTTCGTAATGTCTTCCGGGGGAACGAGCTCCCGAACGAAAGATTGTCTGGCCGGAGCATCGAAAGCGTTGGCGATGCCGCCGCAGAATGCTATAATGAGAAGATGCCACGGCTGCACAATATGAAAGAAGGTTAGAAAAGAAAGAATAAAGGCGAGGGCCATCATGGAATTTTGCGTGATGAGGAGGAGGGTTCGCCGCGGCATTCTGTCCGAGGCGACACCGCCAAGCAAAGTGAGAAGCAGCGTGGGCAATCCTGCGGCAAAACCGACATATCCTAAATAAGCTGAAGAATGCGTCAACTGGAATACAAGAAAACCGATAGCGGTGGTCTGCATCCATGTTCCGATAAGCGATGCCAATTGTCCGGTGAACCATAAACGATAATTCCGGTGCTGGAGCGACATAAATGCTGCGTTCAAACTCGGCCGGGTTCTGCGATTGATATCCGGTTCTGCTCCAGTTTGAGCGGTGATTTTCTGAATCCGTTTTTTTTCTTTGTTTTTCATAGGCAAATATTTTTGTAGAATACACAAAGAATGCAAGGAAAACAATAAAGAAGCCGCAGCAAGATGGCGAAGTAAGCTGCAGCTTTTTTCGTTTTTTTAGGAATCGGAATATTCTTCATGCATGATACTCATGAGGTGTATCGGTTTTTTCATTAATCAGCCCGCCTTAAATAATGTTGTCCACATTGAGAAATCGAGACATTTCCCCGATTCCTTTGTGATATTATTTATGAAGCGGCATCTTTATTTATAGATATTTTATTACATTATTGCAAACGTTTGCGGTAAGGATATTTTGCATGAGATTGGTTTCAATAACCGATATTGCTAAAAAATTAGGCATATCTGCTTCTACTGTATCCCGTGCTCTCAAAGATCACCCTGATATCAGCAATGAAACTAAAAGACGAGTAAAAAAGCTAGCCAAAGACTCAAAATATTCTCCGAATCCGATTTCGCAAAGTCTCAAAAGCAATCGTACGACAAACATCGGGGTCATTATTCCTGAAATTGCCCACGATTCATTTGCTAAAGCAATAAGCGGAATCGAAGAAATTGCATATCAGACGGGATATACCACTCTGGTATGCCAGTCCAATGAAAACTATGAGAGAGAAGTTGTGAATTCGAATATGCTGTTGAAGCAAAGAGTTGCAGGCATAATTGTTTCCATTTCTCAAGACACAATGAAGAGCGATCATTTCAGGAATTTAATTGATTATCACATGCCGCTTGTTTTCTTCGATCGCGCATGCGACGATATAAAGGCAAATAAAGTTGTCATAGATGACGCAAAGAGCGCTTTTCATGCAGCTATCTATTTGTTGGAAAGGGGATATAACAAAATAGCCCACTTTGCCGGTCCGAAAGAATTGGGGATCTGTCAAAGAAGATTGGAAGGATATCGTGCGGCTCTTAAAAAGTCAGGCATTTCTATAAATGATCAACTTATTCGTTTCGGAGGAATGTCCGAAGAAGACGGATATAAATCGATGGATGGGCTTATAAGAGAGAAAAACCTGCCGGATGCAATTCTGGCTGTCAATGATCCGGTTGCAATTGGAGCTTTCCAGAGAATTAAGGAAGAAGGCCTGAATATTCCTAACGATATCGGTCTTGTAGGTTTTTCTAACAATCGAATCACAAGTTTGGTAGATCCTCCACTGACAACCGTAAACCAGCCGTTTTATGATATGGGGAAAAAATCTGCGGAAATACTCATTCGTATAATACGAGATGGAATCGAAAGTGTGGGAACCTCCACGTTTACTCTGGAAGCGGAATTGATTATCCGCGGTTCGACAAAATAAAAATTTTTATTAATACCGCAAACGTTTGCAATAAGGCATGTGTGCCCTTAGTGTATAATGAAATCCACACATAGAGCAATAGCGATATCGCCGGAAATGACAGGAATATCTATGAGCGGCTTATTTTCTAAAGCAGACATTGTCCCGGCAGGCCGGCTCCCTGATGTGAAAACATGTTTGTACCCGCGGTAATCTTTAAGTTAAAAAAGAAACTGGAACAACATCTGCAGATCTAAAAATAAAAATCCTTTTGCAAGATGTATTTATGAAAATAAATAAATGAAAGAGAATATGATTCGTTGGATTTGTATACCTGCTTTTCTCTTACTCGTTGTTTGCTTGCCGACCGAAGGTAAAGATCAAGGCAGAGAACTCAAATGGTCGGTGAAAACTGCCAAGAGCTTTATTGAAAAATATCCGGATCCCGACAGCATCCATTGGGTAGGGCAGAAAAACAGCTTCAGCTGGCAGGCCGGATATACTATGTTTGCAATGGAAAAAATGTGGCGCTCAACGGGTGATTCCGCATATTTGAATTACATAAAAAAATATGTCGACAGCCACGTCGACGAGAAAGGAAATATACCTTCTTTCAGCAGTAATGCACTGGACAATTTCCTTCCGGGATATGCTGTAACGTTTATGTACGAGCATACTAAAAATGAAAAATATAAAAAAGCAGCAGAAACGGTACGGAATGGATTTAAAAACTATCCGCGCAACGGCGACAGCAGTTTCTGGCACGGTGACTGGGCGAAACATCAAATGTGGGTCGATGGCGTATTTATGGGTCAGATGTTCCTCGCACGGTATGGGAGCGTTATCGGCGACAGCGCCTGCGCATTTGGAGAAGTCGCAAAACAAATGACACTGGCGTTGAAACATTGCCTGAAACCGAACGGACTCCTGCTGCATGGATGGGACGAATCGAAGCAGGCCGGCTGGGCAAACAAGGAAACCGGATGTGCCCCGGAAGTGTGGAGCGAAGGTCTCGGCTGGTACGCCGTTCTCCTGGCCGATGTATTCGATTATTTACCCCGGTCAAATTCGGACTATCCGGCTCTCATGTCCGCGCTTCAAAATCTTTGCAAGGGACTCAAGAATGTTCAGGATTCCGCTACCGGAATGTGGTGTCAGGTCGTCGACAAATGCGGTCAACAGGGCAATTGGAACGAAACTTCCGGAACTGGTATGTTTCTTTATCTAATAAAAAAATCGATTGAAAAAGGATATATCAATAAAGAAGAATTCGATCCTGTTGTAAAAAAGGCCTATGATGGCATTATTAAAAATGCGAAAATAAACTCAAAAGGATTGATCGATATTTATAATTGCAGCAGTATCGGCATCATGGATGATTACAATATGTATATAAACCAGCCCAAGGAAATAAATACGTTTGCCGGAGTAACATCCTTTATTCTTGGCACGCTGAGTATGGAAGGATTGTATAAATAATAACGGTGTATACAAACTAATATCTTGATTGGACTTTTACTATGAAACAGTTTGCCATAATTATGTTTTTTTGGATGTCTTTTGCCGCATGCGGTTACGCTCAAACGAAAAATTCCACAGAACCATTGCCGGGCAATGGATTGAACCAGCACTCATTTTTATATGCCGGAGAGTGGGACATGCGTCATCCGGAAGCCCAGTCTATGTTCGTTGTGCGTGACGGAAAAGTCGTTTGGAAATATTCGATTCCCATGCGTACATTATCTGGAGCTATTCAGGAATTTGACGATGCGACGATGCTCGCCAACGGCAATATTGTCTTCGCATGTATGTCGGGAGCAGGAGTCATCAGTCCCGATAAAAATTTGATTTGGGAATTCAAATGTCCGGAAGGCACGGAAACGCATTCATGCCAGCCTATCGGGAGGGACAGCGTTTTAATGGTACTCAACGGCAATCCGGCCAAAGTGATGATCATCAATACGGCTGAAAATAAAATCCTGAAAGAAATTATAATCCCGACGACAACCACCAGTACGCATGTGCAGTTCCGTCATGTACGAATCACTCCCAAAGGCACGATTATCGTTCCGCTGATGGCGGAAAATAAAGTAGTAGAATTTACGCTGGACGGAAAAGAAATCTGGTCCGTTTCTTCCAAATGGCCATGGGCGGCGATTCGGCTGCGCAACGGGAATACGCTCATTTCAGGAGACGGAAACGGCTATACGCGAGAAGTTAATCCGGCAGGAGAAACGGTTTGGGAGCTTACGCAGGCCGACGTACCGTTTCAACTCTATAATAGTCAAACAGCCAACAGACTTGCCAACGGAAATACCGTAATAAGCAATTGGTGTGCAGGCAATAACAAAATAGAAGAATGGGCAGGTACGGTTCAGGTGTTCGAAGTAACTCCTGATAAAAAAGTCGTTTGGGCGTTATCGTCGTGGAACAATCCCGATTTGGGACCGGATACTTATATCCAGCTTCTCGATGAACCCGGAAATCCGGAGAACGGTGAATTGCAGCGGTAAAACAGATTTCAAGCGTTGTTTGGCGGAACGTCATTCTATTTTATATCTGAAGGAAGTATGCATAAGAATATGGAAGCTGTGAAGAACAGATTGATCAAAATTCAAACGTCTTTAAGAAAATTGGACTTGATAAACCGCGGTTTGCGGCATAAGCGATTATCTCTATTCATTGGATTGATCGCGGCCGTTTGGTTTCTGATCAGAGTAGTCCCCAAACCGTCGAGAGCAGCCTATCCATGCCAAAGGGCGGCATTTCCCGTCGCTTCCGGGTTTGTACTATGGGTCTTGAGCCTATTCACAATAAAACCATTTTTTAAAAAAATTCAGAAGACTTTTCCGGGCAGACGTCTTCCGGGTTCTCTGGTGTCTATGCTGGTGGCGGCATGTTTCATTATTTGGACGATTCTATCGATGAGTACGGCAATCAATGCCGATTCAAAAAAAACGGATACCGGTTACGATTTTATTCCTGCAAAATCCAACGATCCTAAGGGAATTGCAAAAGGAATTTTTCCGGGCAGGGTTGTTTGGGCTCACGATCCGAAAGCAACAAAATGGAAAGGGAATTGGAAATCGAATGCCGATCAATACTGGCTCGATGAAAATACCGATCAGCAAAGGGTCGATGCAATGCTGGCGGCTGCTTTGACCGGGTTGACCGGGAAAAGCAATGAAGAGAGCGCATGGGAAGCCATTTTTAAATATTACAATATCAACAAACGCGGACTTGAAGACAGAGGTTATAAAGAAGGCGAAGCAATTGCCTTGAAGATTAATCTTAACAACTGCGATGTTCCCAACAAAACAATAAATTACAGCGATGCTTCTCCGCAATTAGTATTGGCGATGGTCCGGCAGCTGGTATCGAAGGCGCACGTCACGCCCAAAGATATTATTATTTATGATGTCCGGCGTTTTATTCCCTCCTATCTTCTTCTTAAAGTGTGGAATGAATTTAAAGACGTGCGTTTTGTTCAAGTTGATGTTCCCCAGGAAGCTCAAGCCAAAAACCCCGCCTATGGCGGCTATCATGGTCTGGAAGCGGCTCAATGGGTAGAAGGGGTCAGTTATTCTAACGGGAAATACGACAAAGCCCGGTTCATAGCCAAACAAATTTACGACGCCGCGTACATCATCAATATGGCTTTGCTCAAAGCACATTCGTATCCTTACAATACGATGGAAGACGGCGACGAGGGTCAAACCGGAATATCGATGTGCGGGAAAAATCATTTTGGATCCATTGAAGGCACATGGGAATTGCACGGGGCCATTAACACAAATCAGGAAGCCGTAAAAAATGCTTATTCGCCGATGGTGGATCTTGCTGCCTCTCCCAATCTTGGCGCTAAAACTATTCTCTTTGTTCTGGATGGACTTTACAGCGGCAGGAAATGGAGGACATACCCGGTGCATTTTCCGAATCCTCCTTTTAATAATGCGGTAGAGCCTTATGAAAATTCAAGCTGGCCTGCCAGCGTTTTCGCATCCATGGACGGCGTGGCGCTCGACTGCGTCGGACTGGATATTTACCATTCACAAATAAAAAACAACATCGATAGTGCCGGCCATTCCCGAATTCTTCTGCGAAATAATGCCGACGATTATTTAATGGAAATGGCGCTTGCCGGCAATCCTCCGTCGGGAACCAAGTATATGCAAAACGGTAAACCTGTAAGCAGTTTGGGTGTTTACGAGCACTGGGACAGCGATACGACCAGAAGATATTCCCGGAACTTAAATCCTTCGAAAGGAAAAGGAATAGAACTTATATATCTGCCGCTGTAAATCGATAAAAAATGAACGTAAATACATCAAGCAATATCTGATATCTGTGCACAAACAGAACATTTGAATTTTCTATGATTGCTAAAAAAGTAAATGTATATCTGATAGTCTGTATCGGTTTAATTTTTAACAGCCGCAGCAATTTTAATACTGCATGCGCCCAAAGTGCAATGACTAATTTGCCGGGACGGCGCTGTGTCAGCCTCAACGGGCAATGGCAGGTTATTATCGATCCAATGGGAATAGGTACCTGGCGGCAGGTATGGATGGAAAAGAAACCGGAGAAAAAAACCGATTTTATCGAGTACTCGTTTGAAGGCGGGCCGCTGCTTAAAGTGCCTGGAGATTTTAATACTCAAAAGCCCGAGCTTACGTACTATGAAGGAACCGTGTGGTACAAAAAAACATTTCAATGCCGGGTTCCAAAAAACAAGAGACTGTTTCTCCATTTTGGCGCAGTGAACTATATTGCGGACGTGTACGTCAACAGCCGCCATATAGGCAGTCATGAAGGCGGATTTACTCCTTTCCAGTTTGAAATTACCGATGCAGTGAAAGAAGGAGAAAACATAATTGTCGTCATGGTCAATAACCAGCGGCTCAAGGATGGAATTCCGGGATTGGGTTATGACTGGTTTAACTACGGAGGAATTACACGGGATGTAAATTTAATTGAAACCGCCGATTCATTTATTGAAGATTACTTTATCCAACTCAAAAAACATTCGCTGAATGAGGTCGCGGGCTGGGTTAAAATGAACGGCGCTCAGTTGTCGCAAAACATCAGCGTCAAGGTGCCTGAGTTAGGCGTCGATTATAAAACAAAGTCAAATAACGATGGATTGGCAGAGATTCATTTTACTTCACAGTTTAAACTTTGGTCGCCCGATAACCCCAAACTCTATAAAGTTATTCTTCAGAGTGAAACCGATACCATTGTTGAAAACATCGGTTTCAGAAGTATTGAAACAAAAGGGGCGAAAATACTTTTCAATGGCCAACCGCTGTTCTTAAAAGGAATTAACATCCATGAAGAAAATCCGCTCAGGGCAGCGAGGGCTTTTTCTGAATCCGATGCTTTGGAATTATTGACTTGGGCAAAAGAATTGGGATGCAACTTTGTACGTTTGGTTCATTATCCGCACAGCGAGTACATGGTCAGACTGGCCGAAAAAATGGGGATCATGGTATGGGACGAAATACCGGTGTATCAGCATATTGAGTTCTCCGCTCCGGGCGTAACGGAAAAAATCGCTCTCATGATGAGAGAAATGATTCGAAGGGACAGGAACCGCTGCGGAGTTGTCATTTGGAGCCTCTCGAATGAGACCTACGATTCAACGCCCAACCGCACCGCGGCTCTCATTGACCTGTCCCGCCAATGCAGAATGCTGGATTCGACCCGGCTTATCACTTCTCCAATTTGTTCCCAGGGGTATGAAAACAACACCTTGAATGTTTGGGACCCGCTTTATTCCTCTTTCGATATCATGTCGATCAATGAATACCTGGGCTGGTATTCGCCCTGGCAGGGGCGGCCCGGAGATGTACAATGGAAATTGATTTGCGGCGATAAGCCCGTCGTAATATCCGAATTTGGCGGTGAAGCTCTGTATGGCAGTAATTCCGGACCAAAAGATGAAGCCGCTTCCTGGAGTGAAGAATATCAGGAACAGATCTATAAAGACCAAATAGAAATGTTCCGTACAGTGCCGAACTTGAGCGGTGTCTGTCCATGGCTTCTGGCTGATTACCGGTCGCCCGGAAGATTGCATCCCGTCTACCAAAAAGGATGGAACCGGAAAGGATTGCTTTCCGATCGCGGTGATAAAAAGAAAGCATGGTATATTTTAAAAACGTATTACGAAAGTATAAAAAATAACAAATGACTCGCTGGAACAATAAAAATCATTGAAAGGAGAAAAAATGTCTATTGGTACATTTCGTTTACGGACATCACTTGTCTGCGCTCTTATTGCAGCAGCATATTTATTAACCTCTCCATCTTTATACGCTGCAGGATCCGGTACTATCAAGGGAAAGGTACTGGATAAATTGACAGGCGATCCTCTCATAGGCGCGAACATCATGGTTGTGGGCACAAGCCTTGGTGCTCCTTCCAATATTGACGGCGAATTTATTATCCATGACATGCCGAGCGGCGAAAGAACACTGAAGATTTCATATATCGGGTATCTCACCATAACGGAGCAGGTCGTTGTTCCGGAGGACGGCATTGTCCAAAAAGAATTCCGGCTTCAACCTCAGGCACTCGAAGGGCAGGAGGTTATTGTGACTGCCCAAGCAAGAGGTCAGCATGATGCAATTAACCAGCAGCTGTCATCCGATAATATTGTCAATGTGGTATCTTCCGAAAAGATGAAAGAACTGCCTGATGCAAATATCGCAGAATCAATTGGAAGACTTCCCGGTGTTTCGTTAGACAGACAAAACGGTGAAGCTAATAAAATTATTATCCGCGGAATGTCTCCTCAATTCAATAAAGTTACCATTGAAGGTGTACCGATGGTATCGATGAGTGGAGGGCAAGCGGGGGGATATTATAGTGGTGGAGGCAATAATACCTCCGACAGAAGCATCGATTTGAGCATGATAAGCGACGACCTGGTGAAGGGAGTGGAACTGTCGAAATCATTACGAGCGGATATGGATGCAGATGCTATCGGAGGAACGGTGAATTTTACTTTAAGTGAGGCCCCCTCGGAGTTTAAGTACGATATTCAAGCAAATGGCGGTTATAATGATTTGACGAAGTACTGGAAGAATTACAAAGTATCAGGGAGTGTGAGTGATAGGTTTTTAAATGATGCAATCGGTATACGGCTGCAATTAAGCGCAGAAGATAAAGCGCTTCCATCGCAACAATTTAATGCCACTTACGATGGTCCCATACCTCAGAGTGCATTGAATCCGGTGGTCGTCGACGGGGTAATTCCTTCACTGATCAGGAATACAACAAGCGCCCAATTCACAATTGATAATTTGGACCGGAAACGATACGGCGGAAGCGTTATTTTGGATTATAAATCGGATTTTGTAGATATTATTTTCTTTAACTTATACAACCAGAAAAATGATCATGATGAACAATATAATAAAAGTATAAATTTTGAACAATACCCAAGTGGTTTGTTTTCATTTCTTCCCCGTATTTCCGACTTCAAGACAGAACAAAGGACGCATACGCTGCAGAGTAAGTTCAGGTTCCAGGGCACGGAATTGGATGCTTCCTTTTCCTACTCAAAAGGAAATTACAGCAATCCGGGCCAGGATTTTCCATTTCAACAAGTAAACACAATCAATTTATCCAGTCCTAGTCTTCTTATATATGCACAACCTGCAACTTTAATAAATCTGGCGGGTAATGATAATACGAACTACATATATATACGGGGTTTGGATAGAACCGATAATTTTCTTAATGATAACTCTTATGATACAAAGGTTGATTATCATATCCCATTTAAAGTATCCGATTCTTTTTCAGGAAAAATATCTTTAGGCGGAAAGTACCATAAATTTGATCGCGTGAGCAATTGCATAAGTTACGACTACGGCATAGAATCTGCCGCAAACTCGCATGCTCTATCCATAATAACCTGGCTGAAGCAAAATATTGATCCGAATGCGAGTGGTTACGACGCCTTTGGAGTTGCAAGCCGAAATTTTTTGGCTTCCAATTATACGCCGCCTACGTTTTTAAATGGCAGATATAAAATGGATCCCTGGGGCTTTGATATGGGGATACTGGGCAAGCTTGGAGATGCATGGTATGCCGGCAGCAGTAATTCGTATTTTACAAATGGACCTGACTCCTACAATTCCGATTATGATGAAACTGAAGAATTAGCTGCGGGCTATATCATGCCGGAGTTGAATATAGGTTCGGATTTAACCATAGTTCCCGGCGTTCGGTATGAAGAGCTTAAAGGCGACTACGGCGCTTATGCTGTTTATACGAATAGTTCTAATCCGAACGGTCTCAATGGACGACCTCCGCTGTGGAGAGTGTTTTCAACAACTCATACAAATTATTTCCCTTCTGTGAACATTAAATATAAAGCCACAGAGAACGTACAGCTTATGGGCGCATACTACAGCAGTGCAGCGAGACCGGATTTTTCTGCTCTCTCTCCGTTGGTAGATTACCCGGTGCTTGGAAATGCTCTCAATGCATCGGGTAATCCGTTTTTAAAACCGTCTATCGCGCAAAATTATGATCTGGGAGTGTCTGTATCCAGCAACACTCTTGGATTGTTCACTGTAAATGGATTTTATAAGGAAATAAAAGATCTCGTTTATGTGATGCCGTACTATAAGCCGGCGTTGAGAGGAGATATAGTGCAAGCGCCCGCCGATATGTTGAGTAGATTGCCGGGATATGAATTTTTCGATTCGACATACTTTAATAATAGTAAAAACTTTTATGCGAATATTCCGATCAATAATCCGGAAGCAGCTTTTGTTCGAGGAATAGAATTATCATGGCAGACGAATTTCTGGTACTTGCCGGGCGTGCTCAGCGGTCTCGTGCTTGATGTGAATGCCGCATTCATGAATTCTGAAACACTCTATCCGTATTTTGATAATGGATCGGTAGTGAAGGATTCAACGATAGCACACGGCCACACGAGTTATACCTATTATCAAGCATATAGAACAAGAGGAGGTTCGGTATTAAACATGCCGAAAGCAACATATAATATAATTGTCGGGTGGGATTATTTAGGATTCAGTTCAAGAGTATCATTCAGATATCAGCAAACGACACTTACCAGCTTAGACTCAAAATTTTCCATGGCTGATGCTTATTATGATAACGTGATGCTGGTTGATATTATGTTAAAGCAGAAAATTGTGGGCAATTTATCCGTCTTTGCAAATCTTACGAATATAGGTTCGCATATTGATAGTTATTATTATCATGCGCCGATAAATGCAGATTTGCCGACAAGTCAACAAACGTACGGCTTTAATGCACAGTTCGGAATTAGTTTCTATATGTAGAAGTCCAAGACAATTATT
>Ga0182017_10001253_pt1 | contig 19766 bp, 19 predicted proteins | sample 712E3DmetaG_FD_120492 | JGI IMG/M metagenome (GOLD analysis project Ga0182017, IMG submission 120492) | Permafrost microbial communities from Stordalen Mire, Sweden - 712E3D metaG | ecosystem: Environmental > Terrestrial > Soil > Wetlands > Permafrost | place: Sweden: Stordalen | collected... | reverse complement strand
GTCCTAAACAAGAATCGGTGGACGATATAGCCGATATGACTGTAGAATGTCTTTTGCATGCCGTCCCTGCAGCAATTCCAGGGATTGCGTTCTTGTCGGGAGGCCAATCCGGCGAACTGGCCTCTGCCCGTTTGAATGCCATGAATGTCCGGTTCAAGTCGCGGCTGCCCTGGGCATTGTCATTTTCGTTTGCCCGTGCCATTCAGCAACCCGCTTTGGAAATTTGGCAAGGCAAGGAAATCAATGTGCCGAAAGCACAGCAGGCTCTGTATCATCGGGCAAAATGCAACCAGGCTGCGCGCCGTGGGGAATATAATGCCTCAATAGAAACAACATGAGCAATTCAACTGACAAAAATACGATAAGTCAAATACCTCTGTATCCCATGCGGTTCGAACCAATCTACCAGTATCGGATTTGGGGTGGCCGACGATTGGCCGACCTGCTTACTGAACCCTTACCGGACAATGACCCAATCGGCGAAGCCTGGATACTCAGCGACCGTGATGAACATGCGAGCCGTGTTGCAAATGGTCGGCTCAAAGGGCAAACCATTAGCCAATTGATGGAGCATTGGTCGGTCCAGTTGATGGGAAAACTGGCCGGGCGCTTTAACAGGTTTCCCTTGCTGCTGAAATTCCTCGATGCACGAGAAATGCTATCGGTGCAGGTGCATCCATCGGATCAGCAAACGAAATATATACCTGTTGGTGAACATGGTAAAACCGAAGCATGGGTGGTATTAGAGGCAGGTCACGAAAGCCGCATTTATGCAGGCTTGAAACCAGGTACCACAGTTGATAATTTACGTCAGGCAATTACGAATGGTATGGTGGCAGACCATCTCTCATATTTTAAGCCGAAACAAGGCGACGCAGTATTCATTCCTGCCGGGACGGTTCATGCGCTAGGAGGCGACATCGTGGTATTTGAGGTTCAGCAAAACAGCGATGTCACTTTTCGTTTGTACGATTGGAACCATCTGGATGCCAAAACAGGTAAACCACGAGCGCTTCAAGTCAATCAGGCGCTTGCCTGTATCAATTTTGCACAAGATGCAGCAAAACCCATCGTGCCTGTGATGGAGGCAACAACGCCGGTTGAGCGCGAGCGTATCTTTCAATGTGAACATTTTTACTTATGGCGATTGCACGGACAATTGCCGTTTACCGTTGGCGAAATGGATGCACCACGGGTACTGGTATGCCTCGAAGGCAAAGGAGAGATTGAACATGACGATGCTGTTTATGCCATCGGGAAAGGCGATGTATTTCTTTTGCCTGCAACGGTCGGAGTATGTACTTTTTATCCGGGCAACGCAGTGAACTTATTGGAAATTGCGATACCGTAATTAATTATAAAAAATGGAATTATAATGAAACGACTTATAGTTTTTGATTTGGACGGAACACTCGCCGAAAGTAAATCGTCTCTTGATGCCGAAATGTCCACGCTGCTGCATAATCTTCTTGGCATCATCAAAGTAGCCGTTATTTCCGGTGGCGATTGGCCACAGTTTGATAAGCAAGTGCTTTCCAAGCTTCCTCATGACGAATGTTTAGAAAATCTATCCCTGCTCCCTACATGTGGAACCAAATTCTACAAATACGCTGGTGGGGATTGGGAAAAAATATATTCAGAAGATTTCACCAATGCTGAAAAAAAGAAAATCATCGGTTCACTGACAAAAGCATTGGATGAAACCGGTTTTAAAGAGAAAAAGGTATGGGGAGAGGTAATTGAGGACAGGGGAAGCCAGATAACCTATTCGGCATTAGGGCAACAGGCTCCCTTAGAAGAAAAGAAAAAATGGGATGCTGATTTCGTCAAACGTAAGAAAATTAAAACTATCCTCGACAAGCTTATCCCTGAATTTTCCGTGCGTCTGGGTGGCACAACCTCTGTTGACGTCACCAAGCCAGGTATCGATAAGGCTTATGGAATTAAAAAACTTCAAGATAATCTAGGCATTGCAATTGAGGATATGATTTTTGTCGGGGATGCTATATTCCCCGGTGGAAATGACTATCCGGCCAAAGAAGCAGGTGTTTTGTCTATAAAGGTACGGGATCCGAATGAGTCGAAACGAGTGATTGAAACAATTGTAGCTTGTTTGGACAATGTTTACGAAACAAGTGTTAAATAAAGAGAAATACAGATGAGTGGATTAAAATTACAGCGCCTGGGACTGATCATGGAGCCGGAACCGGGCAATCCGATGGAGGTGGAAGGTGTCCTGAACCCGGCTGCCGCTCGTGGCCCGGATGGTAATCTTTACCTGTTTCCACGGCTCGTGGCAAAAAACAATTATTCGCGCATTGGTATTGCGAGGGTTTTGTTTAATGGGGCCGGTGATCCGACCGGGGTCGAACGACTCGGTATTGCCCTTGAGCCGGAAGCTGATTACGAGCTGCGATCTGACGGCAGTGGTGGATGCGAGGATGCCCGCGTTACCTATATGGAGCCGCTAAAGCAATATATGATGACTTATACGGCTCTTTCTCCCAAAGGCCCGAGGATCGCCATGGCTATATCGAAGGATTTGTTTCACTGGAAACGTCTGGGACTCGCTACCTTCGAGCCATATAACGGCATTGATTTCGTGCATGTGGACAATAAGGACGCCAGCCTCTTCCCCGTCGCCATTCCCAATCATGCAGGTAAATTGCAGATGGCCATCCTGCACCGGCCCCTTTTTCAGGGTACACGACCGGAAGAAACTGTCTTCCAGTCCAAGTCGCGGGTGGTGGATATCGATCATGAAAGTATCTGGATTTCATACTGTCCAATGCCTTTAGACGGCGCCGAACCGGATCATATTGGCTTGTTTAATTCACATCACCGGCTCGCGACACCCGTTTCGCCATGGGAACGGCTTAAAATTGGTGGTGGCACTCCACCCATTTTGACCAGGCACGGCTGGCTAATCATTTATCACGGCGTGAGCGAATTTGAGGTGCCCGGAAACGACAAACATCAGCTATGCTACTCGGCTGGGGTAATGATACTCAGGAAAGAACATCCGCGAGTGATCCACTATCGTTCAGTGGAGCCGGTATTGACGCCGGAACTGCCGCAAGAACGACATGGGACTATTGCCAATGTCGTGTTTCCAACCGGCATTGACCGACGTGACGATCTTGGCACACCTGACCGCTTCGACATTTATTATGGGATGGCCGATAACCGGATTGGTGTGGCACGTCTTGATTTACCGGATATCTTACCACAGGTTGGGGTCGCTGACCCACGGGAAGCAAAAGTGTAATGTGACAGATTTCGGGAATAAAAACTGTGAATGAAACTTTTTTGACAATTTTTAAAAAGTCTAAATACAATACAAAATGGATAGATATCTCCTTGTATTGAAATATTTTGTAAAACAACTTTGAAAATTTAAAACTTATATTATGATGAACGGAATGAATTTTGGTTGGGCAATGAGATTTGGATATGGCTGGATTATCGGCTTTATCATACTTGTTGTTATTATTTGGCTATTAGCTAAAGCCATGAATCAAAAAAACAACCCAGATCTGCCAAATAATAAGTAGTCTCCGCTGGGCGTTGCACAGAAAACAATCTGTAAACTTTTTTAAAGACAAGACATTATGACGATCCAACACCGCCGAATTCCAGTTTTACCAGAGCGCCCGAGCGTCCATCCCATTGCCGGTCATATCAGTCGTTTGTATCCGGTCGGACGGAAAAGTTTCTCACGGGCGGACCAGGGGGAAATTCTGTCCTTGACTATTACTACAGAAAACCCGATACCCGATAAAATTCAGGCGAGGCTTGTAACAACAATGAATTCGGACGATGGCAAGGCATGGAACACAATTCCTTTCAAGCGTGACAATGCACGATCTATGGTGTGCCTAATGACACCCAAACACCCGGGTCTCCATTCATTTCGCGCCGAATTCTCGCTGGATAATGGTGCCTCGTGGCTTAGGGACACCGTGCCAGACGCCTGGGTATTGATTGATCCGCCGCAGGTGGATGGACTACGTATATATACCTTGATTCCTACGGTATCCGGCACTATGGCCGATTGGAAAACAGACCTTAAACGTATCCGTGAAATGGGCTTCAATGCCATTCACCTGCTGCCTATAACAGCCATGGATACATCCGAAAGTCCCTACGCAGCTAAAGACCTTTTTGATATTGACCCCAGCTATCTAGCGGAAGGATCGAAACAGGATGGACTTGCGCAGTTAGAAGCGTATATCGAAGAAGCAAAGAGGCTGAATATCCGGCTTTGTTTTGATCTGGTACTCAACCATGTTGGCGTTCATAGTACGATGGCGCAACGGGCGCCGGATTGGATCGTACCGGACCCCAATCAGCCGGATGGGTTCCAGCGCGCCAGGTACTGGTCCAACCAAGGCTGGCAAACCTGGAATGACCTCGTCCTGATCAATTACGAGCATCCTTCCGAAGCAATCCGTTCGGAAATATGGGCTTACATGACTGACTATACACTGTTTTGGGCAAAATATGCCAATGACACTGGAGGATTTGTGCGTTTTGACAATCTGCACAGCAGCGATCCCGATTTCGTTCAAGCGCTTACAATGGCATTGCATTCGGAGTATCCCAATGTGGGTCTCCTCGCTGAGTATTTCACAGATGAAACCACGCTGCTGCATACAGGGCCTCAATGGGGTTTAAACCTCAATCTGGCGACACCATGGAATTACAAATTTGTGCCACAGCTTCGCGAATATCTTAATTACATCCACCGTGTTTCCGCACACATCCGATACTTTATGCCAATCACGTCACACGATTCCGGTACACCTGCACAAGAGTTCGGTAGCGCTGATTCGACGGTGCCTCGCTATGTTGCCGCGGCCTTATTGGGCACCGGGGCCACAGGGATCAATCAGGGTGTTGAATTCGGGGAAAAAGAACGGATCGAATTCATCGGCAGGAAACCAAAAATGCAGTATCCCACCGAACCAAGGTTTGCTCGGTTCATCGGCCAGGTAAACGCCATTCTTGCCGATAATCAAGCCTTCCGGCGCGGGGAAAACTGCCAGTTTGTTGATGACGGGCATCCCTCTGTAATTGCGGCATTTCGTAGAGATACGGGGACGCAGGCATTCGGATTTCTGGTAGTATGCAATTTCGATACGCAAACTCCGCAACACATCATAATCGATCTCTCGCTTATTCTCGGAACAGACGGGCCTTTTCCATGCTCTGAACTGTTAAGCAACAAAACGCAAACCTTTCAGCAATCACGCCTGGAGCTTCTGCTTCCACCCTGCGCAGCTCAGGTTCTGAGGTTTCCCGGAAACGGAGAATCGTTGGCCCAAAAGCATTGATTGATCAACCTCTCAAACCGTGCTAGAAATTACTGAACTAATGGAGGTAGATGGCGATCCTTCTTCGTATGAGCCGAATAACATTATCCTTAGACGACAATGTAAGCATAAGAAACTCAAAACATTTGAGAATGTGTGAATGATGTAACTTATTTCAAAAATTGTATAATACTTGCCAGAGCTAATATATTGACCTTTGTGTTGCTGTGAAAATTCATTCACGCTTAAAATAAAAAATTATGATTTATAATGGTAATTATTGGGGAATGGGCCTAATATGGTGGTTTGTTTGGATAATAATGCTTCTTTGGATATTTGCATTTCCTTATAACATCCCCGGTCAGCGATATAAGAAAGATTCACCTCTTGACATTTTAAAGATGCGTTTTGCTTCAGGCCAAATCACAAATGAGCAATATCAAGAAATGAAAAAAACGCTGGAAAATGATTTAGTAAAGCAACACTAAGTTGGTGACCCGGGAGTGAACAATGTAAACTTAAAATAATTATTATGAGCTTAAAAAAACAATTCGACGAAAAAAAGCCGGTCTGTAAAGTAACCTTTAAACTGACTAAAGACATTGCCAGTTCTGCCAATCGGGTTAACCTGGCAGGTGATTTTAATAGTTGGGACATTGAAAGTATCCCGATGAAGAAACTCAAGGGAGGCGAGTTTTCCGTTTCTGTTGACCTCAAAAAGGGCAGGGAATACCAGTTCAAATATCTCTTAGATGGCCGTGCATGGCTAAATGAAGCAGAAGCTGATAAACACGTGCCCAACGAATTTCAAGGCGAGAATTCAGTGGTTATTGTATGAATACCAATCCGTTCCTGAAATTTCTTACCTATTTTTGGGGACCTTTCCCCTGGATAATTGAAGGGGCGATAATTCTGACAGGCCTATTACGGTTCTGGCAGCATTTTTTTATTCTACTCTTTCTGCTTGTTGCAAACGCAGTAATCAGGTTCTGGCAAGCATTGCGGAAAGATTGAAGATCAAAAGGCTTATGTTTTTTTGATTTTTATTTTACCAATACCGGGCTTATCAGATTCATTCAATAAAAAAGTATTTATATGATAAAAATAATGAATGATTTACCGGCCAATGTGCTGGGAGTTTCAGGCGAAGGAAAAATTACCGGAACAGATTACGAAACGGTTTTAATTCCAGCTTTAGAAGAAAAATTGAAAGCCAATAAAAAAATCAGGGTACTTTATCAACTTGGGAGCAATTTTACAGGATTTGAGATGAGTGCCATGCTCGATGATGCCAAGATGGGAATGAAACATCTATCAGCCTGGGATCGGATTGCCCTGGTATCCGACCATGAGATAATCAATTCTTTTGCAAAATTTTTTGGCCATATGCTATCCTGTGAGCTCAGAATATTTAAAAATGCTGAACTGTTGGACGCAAAAAAATGGATTACTGAAAACGAATTATGCTAAAAGAAGAAAAAGAAATCTTGCATAAACTTTACATAGAATTGGTAAAGTTGCAAAAGGAAATTATAGCTTCCGGACTCAAGCTGCTTGTCATACTAGAAGGCAGAGATGCCGCCGGAAAAGACGGAACTATAAAAAGAATTACCAAACATCTCAGCCCGCGCGAAACGCGAGTTGTAGCATTGGGCAAGCCTTCAGACAGGCAACATCTTGAGTGGTATTTCCAGCGTTACTCTGTTCATTTGCCGGTATCAGGTGAATTTGTACTACTGAACCGAAGTTGGTACAATCGGGCCGGAGTTGAAAAAGTGATGGGTTTCTGTACGGAAAAAGAATACAAATCTTTTTTTAAGGAAGTGGAATTATTCGAACAGTTGCTTGTGGATTCAGGTTTCATCATTCTGAAATATTATCTCGATATCAGTAAAAAGGAACAGAATAAAAGGCTGAAAGATCGAGAGACTAACCCTCTAAAACAATGGAAAATAAGTCCTATTGATAAAGAAGCCCAAAAATACTGGAAAGATTATTCTCTAGCTCGAAATGAGATGTTGCAGCGAACCAATTTTAAGCATGCTCCCTGGTTTGTAGTGGATGCCGATAAGAAAAACCCTACTCATATTGCTCTGATTTCGCATCTTCTAAGTCAACTGGAATACCAAAATAAGGATAATAAATTATTGTCAAGTAATTATGAATTAGTGTATCCTGCTACTCACGAAGTTATTAAAGATAAGCTTCATTGATTCAAATAATGCATAAACTCGGATGAAACGAGCCATTAGAGTTAACCTCACACACAGGAGCATGATTACGTATGGCGAGTTCCATGTGGCAATTAAAAAGCAAATTATAAACACATGAAATCCAATACCAAAAAGTCAAAGTCTTCGGAACCGAAGACAGACGCTAAGCCCGATTCAAAAGACGAACTGAAAACCATCCCCATGCCGGAACTGATGAAAAAACTAGGTTCGTCACAGGACGGTCTCACACAGGCCGAAGCAAAGAAGCGTCTCGACCAATATGGCCCTAACGAGATTGAGGAAAAGAAAACCAATATGTTCCTGAAATTCCTCACCTATTTTTGGGGGCCCATTCCCTGGATGATTGAAGCGGCCGTGATTCTTTCGGCTGTTGCCCGGCACTGGCCGGATTTTTTCATTATCCTCCTTTTACTTGCTGCTAACGCGGTGGTTGGGTTCTGGGAAGAACGCGAAGCGGGCAATGCCATTGCTGCCTTGAAGGCCAAGCTGGCAGTGAAGGCCCGGGTACTGCGCGATGGAAAGTGGATTACCCCGGCCTCACGCGAATTGGTACCTGGCGATGTGATACGCTTGCGTTTAGGCGACATTGTGCCAGCCGATGCCCGTTTGTTAGACGGTGATTCGGTAGAAGTTGATCAGTCGGCTTTAACAGGAGAATCTCTGCCCATCACACGCAAACCCGGAGAGGCAGTATTTTCAGGGTCAATCATCCGGCAGGGTGAAATTGGTGCAATGGTCTATGCTACGGGGACGAAAACCTATTTTGGAAAAACAGCTCAGTTGGTTCAGGAGGCTCATACCGTCAGTCATTTTCAAAAGGCAGTTTTGAAGATTGGCGATTACCTGATTGTATTGGCGGTGGTTTTGGTAGCCGTAATTATTACCGTGGCTATCTTCCGTGGCGACAAAATCCTTACTACATTGCAGTTCGCACTGGTGCTTACCGTTGCTGCAATACCCGTAGCCATGCCGACGGTGTTGTCGGTAACAATGGCGGTCGGTGCACGATTGCTTGCTAAAAAAAAGGCGATTGTGAGCAAGTTAGTAGCTATCGAAGAATTGGCAGGTGTGGACTTATTGTGTGCGGACAAAACAGGCACCCTTACCCAGAATAAGCTGACACTGGGCGATCCCTTCAGTGTTGAAAATGTTTCTGTCGATCAGGTCATACTTAATGGTGCGTTGGCATCGCGTGAGGAAAATAACGACACTATAGACCTGGCCGTTCTGGGTGGACTGAAAGACAAAAATTTGTTAAAGGATTACAAAGTGGTTCATTTCCAACCATTCGATCCGGTGCATAAACGCACCGAGGCTACTGTCAAAGGCAAGGATGGGAAAGAGTTTAAAGTATCAAAAGGCGCTCCGCAAGTTATTATGGAATTAGCTGCCAATGCCGGGAAAGTGAAAACTGCTGTTGATAAGGCCGTCAACGATTTTGCGGCACGAGGTTTTCGTTCATTGGGTGTAGCACGTGCTGAGGGTGATGGGAAATGGCAGTTTGTTGGCGTTTTGCCCCTGTTCGATCCGCCACGGGAAGACGCCAAGGCAACCATCGCAACCGCACTTGCCATGGGTGTGAAAATTAAAATGGTTACTGGCGATGCATTGGCCATCGCCAAGGAAACTGCCCAAAAATTAGATATGGGCACCAATATTCTCGATGCTGCCAGCCTGGGTGATTCAAATAAGAAAGAAACGAAGGAAGTAGTTGAATCTATTGAGAATGCCGACGGTTTCGCACAAGTGTTCCCCGAACACAAGTTCCACATAGTGGATGTTCTGCAAAAACGTGGTCACATTGTTGGTATGACAGGCGATGGGGTGAACGATGCCCCGGCGCTGAAGAAAGCCGACTGTGGCATTGCTGTTTCGGATGCAACGGATGCAGCTCGCGCAGCAGCTTCTATTGTACTAATGACACCTGGTCTTTCTGTAATCATCGATGCGATCAAGGAGAGCCGGAAAATTTTCCAGCGAATGAATAGCTACGCGATATACCGGATTGCAGAAACATTGCGTGTATTGTTGTTTATGACACTGGCGATATTGGTATTTAACTTTTATCCGGTGACAGCAGTCATGATTGTGATGCTGGCATTGCTCAATGACGGCGCCATCCTGTCCATTGCTTACGACAATGTTAAATATAAAAATCAACCCGAGGCCTGGAACATGCGTATGGTACTGGGAATATCAACGGTGCTTGGCGTTATCGGTGTCGTTGCCGCCTTTGGTTTGTTTTATTTAGGTGAACGTGTTTTTCATATTGACCGTGATCATATACAGACGATGATGTATTTGAAACTTTCCGTAGCAGGGCATCTTACTATATTCCTCACGCGCACGCGTGGCCCATTCTGGTCCATACGTCCTGCAAAGATCTTATGGATAGCTGTTCTGGGTACGCAAATTATAGCAACATTAATAGCTGTTTATGGGTTGTTTATGACTCCTCTGGGTTGGGGTTGGGCAATGTTCGTTTGGGGCTATGCATTGGTGTGGTTTCTTCTGAACGACCGCTTGAAACTGCTTGCGTACCGGATTTTCGATCCAGTCAAAACCGAGACATTGTCCGATTTGACACCGCAGATCGCCAAACAAACCTAATCGAACATGAATTGCTGCAAATAATACTCCCTTCAATTTGTTAGATTTTTTTTTATGTTTAAATAATTCTGAAAAAATACCTATCAATTAAACCTGGTTTTATCTCTCTGGGTCAATTCCCAGTAACTTTGCTGTGAGGTAGTTTATTACTAAATAGTATTAATTTTATCCTTGTATGTATAAACTATTGTAAAGTTTTTTACTATGAATTCTCTATAGAATCAGTTGCTTTGTATGATATATCCCAATCAATTATTATTTTTACCCTATGCAACCTACTGAAAGCATTTTCAATGAATAAATGTTTCAAAATAGCCTTTTCTGTCATTTTTCTTTATTATAGCCTTCATTTATGTGGGCAGCAAACCACCTGGAAAAACAGATTATATTTTGAAGGTAATGTTCATTATGGCTTTGTGATGCCGCATATTACATCTATTGCCTATTTTGTCAATGACCATGTTACCGGATACCAATTGAATATTGGATTAACAACTAGTGGTGAAAAAAAATGGCACCAGTACTATAATTACCCACGCATGGGGTTGGGCTTTTATCATTCGGGACTTGGAAACGACCAGGTTTTTGGTAAAATAAACGCCTTGTTCTTTTATTTCGATCGATTTTATTTTAAACATAACAGACTATTCAACTTAGGAAATCGAATATCGTTTGGCCTTGGTTATGTTAGCAAAAAGTTTGATTTAGAAAAAAATTATTTTGATGATGCTATCGGGTCAAAACTCAATGTTTATATTAATTACAGCCTCGAAGGAACGATCCGCCTTACACCATTGTTACATATAAAACTAGGGCTTGGTTTTAGCCATACTTCCAACGGTCGTGTTCGCGAGCCCAACAAGGGGTTGAACTTAATGACTTCGTTTGCAGGGATTCAATATTCAATAAATGACCCTGGGAAAAACATTTCTCTCGTATCAAACGAAGCAGAAGAAAAGGGTAAAAACCAGTTTCTGCTGATGGGGGCATGGGGACAAAAACAAATATCGCAAAGGGACAATAATATGTATTCAGTTTTGGCATTTTCGGCTGAATATGCAAGAAAGATATCACGAAGGAGTTTGCTTGGTTTAGCACTGAACACTTATTATGACCCTTCTCTAAAAAAAGAGTCAGAACTGGCAGGAGATACGGCCTCCAATTCCGATTATTTGCGTTTAGCCTTAAATCTTTCGTACGAATTGAAAATGGGAAGGTTGTCCTATATTTTTCAGCCAGGCATTTATCTTAAAAACCCCTTTGCTAAATCAGGAATTATGTCGAACCGAATAGGAGTTCGATATCAATTTGGTCAGCATTGGTTGGCTGGAATTACCATTAAAGCCCACTGGCTGGCTATAGCTGATTTTATTGAATGGGGAGTTGGGTACAGGTTTATTTATTGATTTGGTGATTTGAAGATTTGAAGATTGATGGTGGATAACTTAAAGATATTGATGAGTATAAGATTGGGTTTATGGTTATTAATCTTATCCTTATTCCTATCGTGCAAAGATAATGCCCTTTTCGATAGTGGGCCGACCGTTACCCGCGAAGTGACCATAGCAGAATATTTCTCAAGCATCGATATAGAAAATATGTTTGATATTACCCTGGTACAAGATACTGTCAAAAAGGTGCTGGTTACCTGTGGCAAGAACCTCCAATCTTATGTTTCCGTATCCGTTAAAGATAGTATTTTGGTACTGGATCATAACGCTAAATACAACTGGTCCCGTAAATATGAGAAGATAAAACTTGAAGTACACCTTATTGTTACACCGCACATTGATATCTACGAACCCGTTAATCTTAAAACCAGGGGCATTCTAAAAGGTGGCAACTTTATACTTAAAGATTGGGGAAGAGTAAGCGAAGTGGATATTTCGTTAGATGTAAATTCTTGTGAGTTATATATGGCATCGGATAATTTTGGATACTTCAAGATAAAGGGCAAAAGTTCTTCGGCCTATTTTGAGGGATGGGGAACATGCCAGGTAAGAGCTGATAGTTTAATATTGAACTACTGTCATGTGAAACATCGCGGAATGGGTAATGTTTATGTGAATGTTACTGGCCAACTGATTGTTTCACTAGAATTCACCGGAAATGTTTGCTACACAGGAAATCCGTCGCAAATTGTTATTGAACAACAAAAATCGAGTGGTCAATTGATTAACATGCAACACTAATCACCGACATTTAATACCATTTAAAAATTTTCAGGCCAATTACAAAGCTTACTATTCCTGTAGCCAATAATACCAGAATTTCACGGTAAACTTCCGCAAAACCTACCCCTTCATTGAAAATGCTCCTGATACTATCAGCAAGCATTGTTAAAGGCAAATTTCTAATTACTGGCAGGCTCCACTCGGGAAAATTATGGTAGCTGAAGAAGATACCTGATAGCACCATCATTGGTGTAACCACAGCGTTAATAATGCCATTGCCGATTTCGGAGTTAGCAGTGTGCGACGAAATAAGAATTGATAATCCGGAAAAAGCAATATTTCCGGTAATAAAAACTGCAATCAGGGCCATAATACTTCCCTGGAAATGGATATCGAAATACAACCAGGAAAAGAGAATAAGTATTAAGGCTTCGAAGATATTCATAGCAACTCTTGCAGTGATAAGCGCTATCAAAAAATTTGACTTTTTCATAGGGGTAGCAACCATCCGTCTTAGAAGCTTTTTCGAACGCCGTTCAATAATGGTATAACTAATTCCCCATGTGCAAGACATCATTATTCCCATTGCTAACAGCCCTGGGATCAGAAAATCGATATATCGTGTTCCAGAAATAGTAAGGGGTTTGATTGTTTCCTGGTTGGCCGAATAATAGTTTATACCATTATCAAGCATATCCGCAATTTGATGATATATTTTCTGTGCATCAGAACTGGCTGGATCGAAATGGTATTTTATGTCGTTTGTATGATCTTCAACAATCACGTTTATATTGCCTTTTTTAAGCATAGTATAAGCATCGTTCCAGGTACTTTCGAAAAAAATCAATGAGCTATTACCCAGCTTGCTGTTTTTCAGTTCAACAGTAAATTGTCCATTCTTTGTCCGGACGTTTTTCTCAAGAAAGCCCAAAAGTTTCGATTTGCCAGAGTCATGCTCCGTACCTGAATATTTCACAATAGCTATCTTATGGATTTCATCATGCTTTTGGGTAAAGGCAATACCCAGCCCCCATGCCATAAGTATTGGGAACAGAATGCCCCAGAATAACACAGCAGGTTCCCTGATGATTTCGATGCAATGGGCTACAATAAGCCTGTAAAGTTGATTATTGGTAATTTTATTCATAAAGATGTCGTCCTGTTAAAGCAATGAATAATTCGTCAAGGTTGTGATGCCCTCCACTTAATTTAAGGATTTCGTCGAGTGAACCTTCTGTAAGAATTTCGCCCTTGTCCATAATAATAATACGGTCGCATAACTGTTCAGCTTCTTCCATATAATGAGTGGTGAGAATGAGCGAGGTGTTTTGTTCTTTTTTTAACTGCATGAGAATATGCCATATTTCTCGCCTTGCGTTAGGGTCAAGACCCGTGGTTGGCTCATCAAGCAATAATAATTGCGGTTTATTAAGCAACGCTATACCAAGCGCAAGCCGCTGTCGCTGGCCTCCGGAAAGGTTATTCACATAAGCCTTCCTTTTTTCATCCAAACCGACCATAGTAATTATTTCATTGACCCGGACAGCATCCAGCTTATAAAAGCTGGCAAATAAAAGCACAGTCTCATAAGTAGTCAACTTTTCCATAAAACGGGTTTCCTGGAGTGAAATTCCAATAATGCGATGTAACTCCTGCCGGTTATTTTTCCATTGTTTACCATTAAGAAATATTTCACCATCATCAGGATACTGAAGGCCTTCAATCATTTCCACCAAAGTAGTTTTCCCTGCTCCATTAGGGCCAAGCAATGCCAGAAATTCACCTCGTTTTATTTTAAGGTCAACATTATTTACCGCCTTTACATCTTTAAAATACTTTTTAACTTTACAAACATCAACGATGTAAGTGCTTTCTGTGGAGGAGCTTTCATATTGCATGGTCATATCGCATAAAAATTGTAAATTTATACAACATCTGAAAATAAACATTGTTAAATGTTCGATATTGAATTATAATCTTGCTTCCAGAACCTCCCTCAAATCATCTTTGTCCAGTTTAACAGGGTTATTCTTATTTCCGGTTAAAGAGATAATTTGTCCGAAGTCAGAGCTTTTGATACCGTATTGACCCAGGTGTTTAATATTCATTGTTTCAGCCCACTCGGATAATTTTGAGAGGAAAAGATCAATATAATAATCCTGACTTTTTTGATTTTCTTCTGAAAATAACTTACCGAGTTCAGCATATTTGGCAAGTGCCAAATGATTTGAGTTTTGTTTTCGAAGCTTCTTAACTGTTATGGCATTAGCAGGGGCCATCAAAGTTCCGCATACAACGCCATGTGGAATATTGAATAATCCGCCAATAGATGATGCAAAGCCATGCACAACCCCAAGTCCCGTATTTGCAAGACATATACCTGAAACCAAAGCGGCGTAGGACATTCCTGTGCGAGCTTCAATATCTTGCCCCCATTTCCAGGCTCTTGGAAGTGATTTAATAAGCTTACCAATTCCATCTAATGCCAATATATCGGTAAAAGATGAGGCTTGATCTGATACGTAAGCCTCGACCAATTGTGTAAAGCAATCCATTCCACTGGCAGCTGTAATATTAGGAGGGCATTGCAAAGTAAGTTCAGGATCAACAATGGCTGCATCAGGAATAAAATTTTCGTGCCTGAGCGATCTTTTAAAACCCAATGCACCTATTTGAGAAATTACCGAATTATTAGTAGCCTCGCTGCCAGTGCCCGATGTAGTGGGTATGGCTATAAAAGGTAGTTTGCTTCCCGGATGTTCCCTGGTACCCACCCCCTCAATGAACTCCTTAACCAATTCCGTGCGGTCAAGCATAGCAGAAATAGCTTTCCCGGCATCGATTACACTGCCTCCACCAATGGCCACTACTAAACGGATGTTCAAGTTTCGACAACGAACCACCGCATGGTCAATCATTTCAGGAGAAGGCTCATGATTGATAGGCGCTATATGATATTGAATGCCAGCAATATCAAAAGTATTCAATAAGTATTCTCCATGCTTCGAGCGGATAAACGAATGAGCTCCTGTGACCAGTAAAATATCGTTCCCATAAGCTTTAGCAAGGCCAGGTAATTCGGATATTTTACCATTTCCAAAAATTATTTTTGGGATCCGGGAAAACGAAAATGATTTTACCATTCTAATTTATCTGTTGGTGTAACGATGTTATACTTTAAGCCTTGCCGTGGCTGCGCCATCCAATCGGCAACCATATCACGCCATTTCCTATAGTGTGCGGTTGTTTTATGCTCAGATGCAGCCTCTTCCGACGCATAAGCCTCATACAACAAAAACCGGCCAGGGTCTTTAGCATCCTGTAAAATATCGAACCGCAGATTTCCGGTTTCTTTTATCGAATAGTTATGATTTTCAATGGTTGCTCTTTTGAAATCTTCAACCCTGTCAGGTTTTACAGATACATATACACAATTGACTAGCATAATTCTAATAATTTTGAGATTTACAAATTTAGGTTTAATGTACCGTAAAAACTTGTCTGGTTTTAATAGCCTGATAATTTTCCACATCTTTTATCTTGACTTCCTGGATATACCTGAACACTTCCTTTTGATCTGAAATCCTTACCGCCATAATAGTAACGGTATTATTGCCTGAAACATGTAATTTCTTAATATCAAATAAGTTCGGTACAATTAAATCAGAATAAGTTAGTGGATTATAAGCAGGGTTTACCTTTAAAAATATTTTTTTACCCGCGAAATTAGCGCCAACCAGATAAAAATAGGTCCTCGACTGATCGACCATTTCAATTGAATTAATACTAAGTAAATCTAACGATATTACTTTTGCTGTTGATTTATTTAGGCTCACTATGCCTTTGTCAAATACCACGAAAGTTTGAGAGTAATCAGGAAAAGAAAGGGAGCCCTTGAATTGCCAGTCTAAACTATCTTGCAATAAGGTTGTTAAGGAGTCGGTTTTCAGCACCTGATCTTTATAATAAAGATGGAAAATTTGTATTGAGCTTTCCTTGAGCTTTATAACATTGAACCCATAATCGTATGCTTTGGCAATATAAGAATTTCCTTGCTCGTAAACCGAAGTGTTCAGTACTGTGTCGGGTGACACAATAAAGGTATTTCCAATCATTGCATGACCCTGATAATCAACATCGTAATTATTAAAAGCAATACCTGAAATATCAATGGTTTTAAAATCAAAACGATCTTTTCCTGTAATAACTATCCTTTGCAATTGATTGGAGGTCAAACTATAAAATATCATGTCATTGCCTTTTTTAATTGCTTTTACATTGTAATCGGCAGCCCAACCATCCTGTCCCGATTTCAAAGGATGAAACTCTGGTGAAATCTCAAAAGCATTCCCATCAGCTATACGAACCATGTAAGTTTCATAAACTTTCGGAGCACTATTATTTACGGAAAGAGAAAGCATAAAAAAATCTCTATTCAAATCGTAAATTCCTTCAGGTACGTAATGAGATCCCATATCTGAGCCATCTTGGGCGATGCATCTCAGTTCCTGAAGGCGGTCGGATTCAGTCAATTTATAAAGCCTGGCAAAATCCGGTGCATCAGGTGAATCCGCCACAATTATTGAATAAGCATCAGAAAAAGGAAGCTGACCAAGCTTATTGTTTGCTTCATGCTTTTTGCATGATGAAAAGAAAATCATTACGAATGTGATCAACATTAAACAGTACCTATTCATCATAATATAAGCCATTTTACTGTTATTAATTATTTCAATTTGATCAATTCAAAGGTGGTCAATGGCAAAGTGTAAATACTATATACTTTAAATGTGTCCTCTTCCCGCAGGCGTTCTTTCAGCTTATTGAAGGATTTTTCATATCAGCCTTGTAAAATTATATCACTGTCAATATTGAGTTTTTTGTGCAATGCACGGGCTATTTCAATTGTAATATCCCTTTTACCGTTAAGATATTCACTAATTCTAGATGTACTGGTTTCAAGTAAATCGGCCAAATCTTTTTGTTTGAGCCTCATTTCAAACATACGCAATTCGATAACATCTTTCAAAGATGGTGTTCCAATAGGGTAATGTTCAGTTTCATAATTTTCTACGAGGTCAGAAAGAACAATAAGCTCTTGTAGATTTGGGTCATCTTGCGAAGTATCATTGTTTACTACTTTCAAAAGCTCTTCAATCCTTGTTGAAGCTTTTTTATAATCGTTTTCACTTATCTTTTTCATCATATAATAATTTGTTTGATGATAATCGTATTCTTTACCCAAGTGAGCAAATTGATTTTCTGAACTTAGCGACATATTTAGGTAAATAATACGATACTCATTTATATGTTATCAATATTCTTAATATTATCATAATCTTTATGGTTCCCAACCCAACGTATATAAACTCTTTTTACTGTAAAAAGTATTTGAGCTATAATACGATAATGATTTCCTTTAATATTAAAAACAAATCTTGAATTACCTACAGAATCAACTGAATTAAAAGTTTTTTTAATATCAGAAAAATTATTCCAATCTGCTTTACTGGCTCTTTTATGCCAATCCTGTAATGCTACTTTAGAATTTAGGTTTTTCTCAAAGAACTCTCTCAATTTTCTGAATGAAATAATGTGCATAAAGTATTAATATTATAATGCAAAAATGCAAATAAAATTTGAAATATAAAATAATATTACACTAAATGTAATATTATTTATTAAACCTTTACAAATTGAGTTCAATCATAACGAAGAAACCCTGCCGACACTTAATACCCCTTTTACTTTTTTAAGCTTGTTAATCAATGCATCGAGGTGAATGGTGTCTTTCACAAATAATGTAACAAAACCTTCGAACATTCCGTCGCTGGTGTCGATTGTTATGGACCTCATATTTACTTTCAAATCTTTTGAAATTACATCGGTAATCCGGCTAACAAGCCCAATGTCGTCAACGCCCACGACCTTAATATCGGCCTGGTAAAGGGCTGATCCATCGGAACGGGTCCACCTTGCTTTTACAAGACGGTATCCATACCTGGAAATGAGTTGATCTGCATTGGGACAATTTACCCGGTGTATTTTTACACCATCACTTACCGTGACAAAGCCAAATATAGCATCACCAAATATAGGACTGCAACATTTTGAGAGCTTGTAATCAAGATTGTCAAGGTTTTCGCCGATAACCAAGAAATCGTCAGAACGAGGGGTATGAGGCCTGACAATTTTTTCAACAATGTCTTCTTCAATCTTATCAGGTATTTTTGAAATTTCTGATTTTTCCTGAAGTAGATCTTTAATCTCCGAAACATCAAACTTTTCGTCTGCTATGGCTGCATAGAGATCTGTCACTGCCTTAAATTTATAGTACTTAAGCAGCTTTTTAAGGTTTTGATCGTTGAACTCCAGTTTCCAGTTCCGTAAACGCCTGTTTAATATTTCCTTACCTTGTTCGGCAGTTTTTTGTAATTCTTCTTTTAAAAAAGTTTTGATTTTGTTTTTGGCTTTTGAAGTCACTACAAATGAAAGCCAATCTGATTTAGGCTTTTGTGTTTTTGCTGTAAGAATCTCGACCTTATCGCCATTATGCAAAACATACCTGATAGGAACGTTTTTGCCATTCACTTTAGCGCCAACGCAATTACTGCCTATGTTGGAATGGATGTCAAAGGCAAAATCGAGCACTGTAGCGCCTAAAGGTAATTGCTTTAAATCACCAGTGGGAGTAAAAACGAATATTTCTTTACTGTAAAGGCTGGGTTTCAGGGTGTCAAGAAAATCTAAGGCTTCTGTTTCAGGCGCTTCGAGTATGTTGCGGACTTCTGTCAGCCACAAATCGAGGCTCTTATCTAACTCTCCACCTTTATATTTCCAATGAGCAGCCAAACCCTTCTCGGCAATCTCGTTCATGCGGGGAGTGCGAATCTGCACCTCTACCCATTTTCCGGTTATTGTAATAACTGTAGCATGAAGGGATTCGTAACCATTACTTTTGGGTATTGAAATCCAATCCCTCATGCGAAGAGGATTAGGCTGATAAAAATCGGTTACAATAGAATAAACCCTCCAACAATCGGCCTTTTCGTTTTTCAGGTCGGTATTGATGATGATGCGTATGGCAAAAATGTCGTAAACTTCTTCAAATTCGACACCTTGCTTACGCATTTTATTATAAATAGAATTTACTGACTTTAAGCGGCCTTTGATCTCAAAATCGAATCCCTGCTTGGTCAACTCATCTTTAATAGGATGAATAAACTCACGGATTAATCTGTTTCGGGCAACTGCAGTCTCTTCGAGTTTTCGTGAGATAAATTCGTATGATTCCGGATTTGTATATCTAAGTGATATATCCTCCAGCTCTGATTTTAAGTTATATAGACCAAGCCGGTGCCCTAATGGCGCGTATAGATAGAAAGTTTCCGTAGCCAGGGGAAAATGCAATGATTTTGGATATCCTTCCAGTG
>Ga0182017_10001252_pt1 | contig 19774 bp, 12 predicted proteins | sample 712E3DmetaG_FD_120492 | JGI IMG/M metagenome (GOLD analysis project Ga0182017, IMG submission 120492) | Permafrost microbial communities from Stordalen Mire, Sweden - 712E3D metaG | ecosystem: Environmental > Terrestrial > Soil > Wetlands > Permafrost | place: Sweden: Stordalen | collected... | reverse complement strand
TACGCTATGCAACACCCTCGCCGAGGGTTTCGCGGGGCGCCGTGCGTAACGCGATCGGGGTTTTGCTGTACTACTTTTTCAGACGAATGGCTTTACGAGCGCCATGAACGACAAATTCTCTCTTGTCATCACATCAATCGCGGGGCCGGATAATCCGGCGCTTCGCGCTTTCGCGCGCGGAAGCGCGGATAATGCCGTTGCTTTCACCGTCATCGGCGACTCCCTATCGCCGGCGGATTTTCATTTAGATCATTGTGATTTTTGGAATCTTGGCCGCCAGCGTGAACTGCCCTTCGAGTTGGCGCGGCTGCTGCCGGAAAAGACCTATGCCCGCAAGAACCTCGGCTACCTCATCGCCATGCGCGACAACGCGGAAATCATCGTTGAAACCGATGACGATAACGTCCCTAAACCGGAATTCTGGCTCGAACGCGACCGAGCGATAAAGGCCCGGGTGATCGGAAACGAGTGTTGGGTCAATGTCTACCGCTATTTCACCCGCAATCACATCTGGCCGCGGGGCTTTGCACTTGAAAAACTCCATGGGGAGCTTACGCCGGAATCGGCCTTGGAGCTTCGCGAGGTCCATGCGCCGATCCGCCAGGGATTAACCGATACTAATCCCGACGTTGACGCACTGTACCGTCTTACGCTTCCCCTGCCGGTAACGTTCGACGAAGCGCCGCCGGTTGCGCTCGGCGTCAATTCCTGGTGCCCCATCAACAGTCAGAATACGACATGGTTTAAGGAAGCGTTTCCCCTGCTCTATCTGCCGAGCCATTGCGGCTTCAGAATGACGGATATTTGGCGGGGGCTCATTGCCCAGCGCATCGCGTGGACGTGCGAGTGGCGCGTTGCATTTCACGGCGCAACTGTTTACCACGAGCGAAACGAACATGATCTTCTGAAGGATCTGGGCGACGAGGTCCCCGGCTATCTCAACAGCGGCCGCATCGCCGATGAGCTGCAAAGGCTCGATCTGAAAGCGGGCATCGGCGCCATTGCCGATAACCTACTCGCTTGCTACTCCATGATGACCCGCCGCGGCTACATCGGCATCGGGGAGATGGAATTCGTGAAGGCATGGATCCGCGATTGGCGCGCGACTTAAAAAACTCATTGATCGGCGCCACCAATCGATGTAGCTGCCGACGGAAGCTTTTTAAAGTTATTTTAAAATTGAGTGAGTTATATAATCTACCCGATTATCTTTAAAAACAAAACAAATGTGATCAAATTGTTTCCTCCAGCGTTTTTGATAAATATCCTCTAACCCTAAATCCTCAGGAGGAATATGGAACGAATAAAAAAGTGCAAAATTAAAGTTGTTATCATAAATAAATCCATTTGCTTTGCCGAATTTTGCAATTATTTCATCCGGCGTTAAGCCTTTATTTTGCGAATTACTAAGGTCATCTATTCTTGTATAGGGCAAAGTACGTGTTGAATCGACATAATTGAATTTAATCTTTGAAATTATTACTTCCTGATTTGCTCCGCAGAAAAATAAAAAAACTAAAAACAAAATAATAACTATTTTATTCATTGAAGCTCCGGAAGTTAATGCGCAAGTGCGGACATATAAGGATCCGCACCTGCCTATTTCAAAATAAATTCCCTTTGGTTCATTTAACGATACTACTGAATTTTTAGGTGTAACTCAGTTCCTATATTAATATGCGTTTCTGGATAAATGTGGATGTTGTTTTTTGCGGTACAGGTTGTTATGTCGGATTGGACTGCAGTATTCGGAATAATAATATTTAAATCGTTCAAACTATTGATATTTTGAATGTTTTGGATAGAACTTACTATATTTGAAGTAGTTATACAGTCAGTATAAGTTTTAGAAAGTGGCGATTGCAAACCCACAGGCATGGCCGTGACAGAAACCGAAAAAACACCGGGTTTTGTATAAATATTGGTAGGATACATATCCGTACTTGTATTACCATCGCCAAAATCCCAAGACCATGACGAAATTGCTTGGTTATTTGGGACATTCGGAATAAAAGTTACTTGTAGCGGAATCGAGCCGGATCTGTTGTTAGGAACAAAACAAAATTCACTTGTGTTAGCTCCTTCATCAGCCAAATTGTTTTCGACTGCTCCATGGGTAGCGAGACGAGTTCCGCCTCCTATTGTACCAGATAAGAAGAAATCATGCTCCATATACCCTGTTCTAAGGCTATACATACGGACACGATACGGTGTCCCATTTGGAATAATATTGCTGCAAATTACCCCTCCCCCCTGTGGAAAATTGAAAGGTATGGAATTTTGTGCTACATTATATGGAAAAAAAGGCCAAAAAATATACTTTGTAACAGGATCAGTAAATGAAATAACATAAGGCCCTTCAAAATTATGTCCGTAATGATCACAGCAAGGCGGTACTGTTACACAAATTGATTGCCCTCGAGATATTGGATTGGAAACGATGGTGCCGCCATTCAGATTTTCCTGTATTTGTATTACAGGGCAATCAGAACCGCATGTTCTATTCCATTGCAAATCTTTTAACGTCCAAAAAAATTCGCTGCTTGTTCCATTATTAAATTCCGCCTCTGGGATTTGATTTTCCGCATAACAGTTCTGAGCTGTTTTAGTGAAATCGTCACCTCCTCCTTGATATATTCCAATAACCATGAATCTATTGTTTTCATCCTTCACAAAAACAGGCGAACCGGAATTTCCTTCGAATCCGTCAAGATTTGCGAATAACAATCTGTCGTATTGCGATTGAGTCACAATCTGGCCGGGGAAAACCGGGGCCATACTAGGTATCAGTTTCTTTGCTTGAGTGTATGATATATTTGGATTTATTTTTGCATTTTTGCTAATGACTAGTTGCAACCCTAACTGATGACCGATCATAAACAATTCCTTGCCATTGATTTGGCTTTTTAAATCGCTTTTTGTATTTACCCCTATCGCTACAGTATTTATATATGTTATTCTATCTGTTTTAGCAATTGCCAAATCGCAACCTCCAATTTTATTTAAAACCCGATCATAATACATATCGTATCCAACTAATCTGAAAAAATTATAGGCGTCAATATTGACATAATAGCAATTAGAGTCTGTCGACCAGAATTTAGGCAAATTATCCATCCAATTAAAAATACATACATAGTCGCTTGGATTTTGTTCAACCCCATCTTTATAAAACAGATGGTTTGTTGTTAAAATCGACCTCTCGCCAATTAAAACCCCTGTACCACATGGCCCTTTTGATACCATTTTATCTTTGAATTTTACGCTACTGCACACCGCACCCCCCTTGGCATGATAAATAGATGCTTCCAAAGTTCCTTCCAAATATAAATTAATTCCACCCGCAGGATAAAGTACTGGAGGATTGCCGGTTGCCCAAATTTCTTTGACACGAGACTTATGGACTATTAAGCAAATTGAACGTGCCAATTGTTTATACTCAGAGGCTGAATAATTAACATCATCAGTAACATCTGTCAGCATTTGTCGTTCATCGGTGCCATAAACCCCATTTGTTTTTGACAATATTTGAGAATTCAATTCAAACAAGCATAGCAATGCTATGCCTAAAATATATTTAAACTTCATAATAATAATCCTCTCAAACGGCCTGTATAAATTGATGAGAAAAAGTAATTTTTCTTTTTACGTAATTTCAAAGCATTAAAAATTATTTGCTTGCCGCAAGTTTCCTATTCAATTCCTTATTCGCCCGAGCCAGTTGTTCAATCTTCTTATTTTGATCGATTACATAGAGTGTCAACATTTCCACCTTTTCAAGTAATTTAGTCTGCATTTCCCCAATCGGAATACCTGTTGCTTTTACTTCTTTTTCTGTAGGAATACCCTCCAGATGTTTGTTCGTTTTGATAAATTTTTCAACTTCATTTAGAGGTTTGAGATTATAATCCGAACTGAAAACATGGTCCGCCCATGCCGCAGTTGTAACAACGATTTCACGGGCACCAATTTTTCCTTCAACGATCAATTTATATGTTGAAGTCGTAGAAGGAATAGCACCAATCCCTACGCAACCGCTTTGTTCCATAAGTACTAAGCCATCCGATGCACCAAATGTTCCAATTCGAATTCCGCCCCCCCAAACACTTTTAATGTATTGATTTGCATCACCAAACGTCATCACAGCTTGATCACCAGCTTTTGTAAAGCTTGCTGGAACAATTTTAGCCGATGTACCCAAGTTAACACCCGATCCACTTGATATGTTAATAAAACCATTATTTGTGGAAACTAACGAAATATTCCCACCATTTAGCCAAATATTCGAACCATTTAGATTCAATGATGTAAGTTGTGAAAAACCTAAATATATAAAACCATTGCCCGTGCTTTGGCTTTGAAATTGAAGAACATTTTGTATATTTCCACTATTATCTTTCCATTTTAAATATTGATTTTTATCAAGTAATATATTCCCGCCAGCTACATAAAGTTTTTCAGGCACAGTACCAGTAGTCATTCCAATACCCACTTTTGTTCCGGTAGCAGTAGTTGTAATTTGACCTGTTGTCCCGGTAGACCAGCTATCAGCGCTACAAGGAACTGAACAGCATAATCCAAATACGACCAAACTTAATAAAATCTTTTTGTTAAACATGATAAACTCCTATTAAAATGATATTATAATTGAGATAAGATATTTTACAAAATGATTATGACCCGTTTTTAGTTGAAATTCAAAACGATTCCTCAAAGACATAAATTAAACTGCGCGTTTGTCGAGTGCAACTTAATTTTTCGATATTATCACTAAGATGAAAATCGCTAAACCCTATAGCAATATAACTACCTCAATGTACAAAATTTATAGCTTGGTAGACTAAAAGTTGACGTTTGAATACCAAAAGAAGCGCATTCCCAGTTTGTGGCCATTTTTTTGGGTTATTCCGACTTTCTCAACGCTTTTCATAGAATTTTCTGTCAGAATCTTTCTACATTCTATATAAAAATTTCTATATCCTTTTCCATATTTCCCTGCTTTTTTGTTACTTTATGGCAATGAGCGTTGTCAATGCTTGGCCGGAGGACCTGCTCACGAAGTATCTTCTCATCAGTTTTCTCCGGTGAAGTTTCTTGACGATTGACTGATTTTTTTCAAAGTTTGCACTAAGAAAATACATCATGTTTTTCTGTCAATGTTTATCTTCGCCGGTTTTTTTTACCCTTTCAGAGTAAAAAGGGGCTTTGGGGACAGACACGAATTACTAAAAACGGTCTGAACACGCTTAAAGGAGTGGAAGATCGCCATGATACAATATCGACAACATTCATTGAGAAACGTTCGTTATTGTATATAAACGGCGCAGATGAACGATTGTCGCCAATCATGATTTTTTAGACTCTTAGACTCAATGCTTCCCATTCTAGGGAATGGCAAATGGGAGCCGTTTATTTTTGCCGATATCCGACACCCAAGAGTAAATACCTTGAGGAGAACCACGCCGGAACCACTTTGTCGCCGTAAAAATCCATCAGATGTGGCAAGGGGCTGCCAAAGCCGACTTTATTGTAACCTTTACCGACGGCACTTCTTACAAGGCCCGTATCGTCTCCCTTGTTGACGATTGTAGCCGATTTATACTCGCGGCGTTAGTTGAGGTAACCGAGTCACTGATGGTTTTATGCAAAACGTTCTATAACGCCGCAGCGCGATATGGCCTAACCGATTCCTTCTATGCCGATCGCGGCTCGCTCTACGACGTATATATTTTCCGGCAAGGACTTGCGCATTTAGGAGTTCGCCGCATCAATGCCAAAGAAATTAACCCTTCCGCGAGCCGCAGATCACGGAATAGCTGATATTCGAAATATTGAATGGCAAGGGCGAAGCGCCAGCCTTCCGAAGTCCCGACGTTTGAAAATCAATAGCACACCACACCAAGCGTGGCTGGGCGGCATATCATTGCCGCACAGCCATGTGACCGCCTACAGCCTATCTCAGGATAAAACTCGAACACATTCTGTTCATACCCTTCCCTACCTCAACAATGTAGAGTCCGGCCGACAGTCCTTTGGGCGAAACAGTATAAAGCCCGGCGCTTAATTTCCGGCAATCCATCGACGCGACGGTTTTTCCCTTAAGGTCAAAAATGCGGAGGCGCGCATCCGTGGCCTGGCGCAGCCTCATAATGATCGTTTTACCGTGAACAATGAGTTCCGGAAGCGCCGGGGCAAGCGAACCGATTTTTTTGAAGCCCTTGATCGAAGCGCTCCCCATGACATCGGACAATTTAACCAGCGAGAGTTTCGTGCCGTCGGCGCCCGTCGTCCAGGTAAGGCCGGGGCTATTGAAATTGAACAAAGTGTCGTTGTCGATCCGGAAATTGTCGAAGTAAATGTCGCCGCTGTCGTACGGCGTACCGGATACCGTCCACTGGAAGAGTAACTGGCGCACGTCCGTCAGGCTCGGGGCGTTGAAATTGGCGATGGGAACCGTGTCAGTAAACCATACGCCTTGCGAACGGCTGTTCAGGAACAATTGATTGCCGGTCGCCGCACTCCAGGTATAAGTACTATCGACTTTGATGACCGGAGTGAGCTGTAGATTCGACGAGCTGCCGGGCTTGATGAACATATCAAACAGCAGGTTTGTAGCGCCTGTTAAGTTCTTCGCCGCAACCGTCCCGAACTCGAGGTAGTTGCCTGCCGCGACGTTTTTCAAATTAAGGTCCATAACGTAATTCGTCGTGTCCACGCCGGCACCCACCGGCACCTCCGAATATTTAACCAGTGAGAGCTTCGCGGAATCGGAATTTACCGACCAGGTAATGCCCGGCGTATTGAAATTGGATAAGGTATCGCCGTCGATCCTGACATTATCGAAATAGATAACGCCGCTGTCGTACGGCGCGCCATCCGCCCACCACTGGAAAAGCAACTGGCGCACGTCGGCCAAGCTTGGAGCATTGAAATTGGCAATGGGAACAGTGTCCGTAATCCATTTGCCTTGCGGCAACCCGCCCAGGGACAACTGATTGCCGCTTGCCGCGCTCCAGGTATAAACGCTGTCGACCTTGAGCACCGGAATGAGCTGCATGTTCGGTGAGCTTCCGGGCTTGACGAACATATCTACGAGCAGGTTTGTCTTGCCCGTAAAGTTTTTCTTTGACAAATTTGTCCCGAGTTCGAAGTAATTGACGCCCAGGGCCGCACGGGGCACGTTCCTCAGCGCAAACTTCATGACATAGTTCGTCGTGTCGACGATAGTGACCACCGGCACATCGGAAAATTTAACCAGCGACACTTTTGCGGAATCGGAGGTAATGGTCCAGGCACTGCCTGAGGTGTTGAAATTCGCGATAGTATCGCCGTCTACGCGAATATTATCGAAATAAATAGTCCCATTAGCATACGAAGAACCCGCCGCATACCACTGAAAAAGTATCTCCTTCACGTCCGTAAGGCTCGTGGTCCCGAAATTGACGATAGGAACCGTATCGGTGACCCATGCGCCTTGCGGTATAGTGCCTAGAGAAAAGCTGCCTGCCGGGCTCCAAGTATAGGCGCTGGTGACCTTGATGACCGGAGCAATCGTCATGTTCGTTGAACTGCCGGGCAACACGAGCATGTCGAAAATAAGGTTCGTCTTGCCGGTAAAATTTTTTGAAATGGTCGTTCCAAGTTCGTAATAACCAGTGTTGACTACCGGAGCAGGCACGTTATTAAAAACGACCTTCATTGCATAATCGCCGGCCATATCCGTAATGGTCACGTCTTTGATCATGATATCGCTTTTATGCGCGGTAAAAAGCGCCGTCAGCGCGGGCGCGGTTGTGGTGTAATCCCCGTAAAAAGCGCCGGGAAGTTCACTCATAGCCCAATTAAGCGCGCCTGCGTAACCATTTGAATACGTATAAGTAAATGCATCATTGATCGCTTCCGTCGTCTTGAGAGGCAAACCCGTGTTCGGCCCGATCATGGATGTGCTCCAATCTTTTGCCGGAAATCTGCCGACCATGATGGGGCGGTCCATGTTCCAAAAACTCGCGGGATGCGCAAACGGTGAAAGGGTCGCGTCATTATATTCGGGGTTGTAATGGACGCCGTAAAAATCGAGGTAACCGTCATTGTCGCCACCGGCTGTTTTCAGTTTACTACTAGAATATTGACCCACGTACTGAAATGAAGAGATCCCGGTTGTCGCCATTTTTTTCGAATTGCGGTGAATAAATCCCGCGATTTTATTGGTAATCCGGAGAATGTTGCTTTGCGTAATCTTTTTAGGGCTGCTCGCCGTTGAGTCAAGCATATTTTCCGGTTCGTTGAACACTTCCCAGCACATGATCGCGGGATGGCTGCCGATGCTGTCGAGCATCGGTTTCAAGGCATTGGCCAGATACGTATCGATATTCGAAGGAACGGTCAGGAATTTGTAGTTATTGTCGAGGCTATAGCTGCTATAGGAGGATTTGGTGCCGGGTATGAGCATGTCGGCTGAAAACAGGCACATCTCCACGACTACACCATAGGCATAGGCAGTGTCCAGGGCTTGGCGCATGTTGGAAATGGTTTTTGTACCCAAACCGGTTACCGCGCCGGAAGTATCTATCTTGGGGTCATTTGAGGCGTCGGTATGAAGCCACCACCGAAGTGAATTACCTCCGGCTTTTCGTATTTTTTTTACTTTATCGGTAAACAAGTCTATATTAATAGAGACATCGCCGACATCTTTTCCGAAGGAATTCGAAGAAAGCCAGGCTATATTCATTCCCGAAATGAAAAGTTTCTTTCCGTTGATCATCGCCCAGTTTCCATTCATTGAATCCTTCACCGTTTGAGGCGGCGTGGCAGCCATTGAGACCAAGGCCATGCAAAAAAGTACAGCGAATATTTTGTTCATCATCGCACCCATCATCACTCCTTTTTAAATGTTTGTAGTGAGTAACTGAAAACTTATAAAATTAGTGTTCAAGCATAAAAGGAACGTTCAGCCGCGGAAACCATTTACTTTAGACGTACCTATTTGGAAGAGGTAACCGCTGATTGCCTATAACGTCCATCCTGGGAAAACAAGGTTCGGGTTCCACTGCTTAAAAATTATGTATTACGTTCGATAAAAGCAAATTTTCCATCACTCCTCGTTCTAAGAACAAATTATAGACTATTTTTAATACATCGCCAAAGTAGGCTATAAAATTAAAAATACCCCATAATTGTTCTAAATTATTCAAGCAATATTCATTTTTTTTCTATATATTAATCTATAAGAATATCTTCATCTTTCAACTGTTCAGTTCTTTTAAAAGAGGGAGGGAGTCCATGAAGTTCAAGCTTATTTTCTCCGCGGCGATTGTCGCGTTCTTCGCGACAGGTCTTATAAAAACCCAAGCCGCAACATACAATCTTACCGTATTGGCCGACAAACAGATACGTCCATGGGACCATTTCATTGAGAGGGGTGTGGCAACCGACCATATGAATGGGGCGATCACCACGGCTTATGGAAGGGGCTGGGGCACTACCTTAAAGGCAGGACACGATCAGGCGGGTTTTCAATATTTCCGGGGGCATGCGATTCTCGGCGATGAAATCGGCTTGGTGACGGCCGCCACCGCCACTTCGCTTACGTTAAACTGGACCCGCTTCGATTCCGTGTATAACATGGGCATACATGGAGGCATCCGGCCGTGCCTCGAAATAAGCTGTACCCCGCCGGCCCTTGCATCCGGCACGCAAATGGTCACCGTGTCTTACAAAGCCAATAAAAGCCCTCCTACCAAATACGGATGGGGCCAGTGGATGAACCTCATGGACAGCATCGTAACACATTGCGAGAAGAAATGGGGCGTTGACGAAGTGCGCAAATGGTACTTTGAAGTCTGGAACGAACCCGACTGGTGGTATATCAATTTCAGTCCGGATTATGTCACGCTGTATGACTATACGGTGACCGGTTTGAAAATGGGAGATTCGCTTATAAAAGTAGGCGGTCCGGCTTGTGAAGGCGGCAATTCTTTCGGAGGCGGAAATACGTTTCCCACGCTGCTCACGCATTGCCATACCGGCACCAACGCGGCGACGGGAAAAGTCGGGGCACCGCTCGATTTTCTCGCCTATCACTGGTACGGCGCGGGCAACGTTATGGATCAAAACGGTGACATCGCCATGTATCAAAAATTTATTTGGACTAACATAAACTCAAAATTTAGCTGGTATAAAGGCCTTGTCATCTGCGATGAACAGTCATGTACGGCGTTTGACCAATTTGGACTGCAAGCCGGAACCTGGCTGGCCTTTGCGGCCAAAGAGCTGGTTGCCAATGGCCCGCTGTATCCGCCTCCGTATATGTTGGATCATTGGACGATTTCCGATTTATATGAAGAAAACGGCGCCAATCCGGGGGGCGCTACAGGTCCTAGCGGAGGCATGGCATTGTACAGCCGGGGAAATAAGGATTATCCCAATTCCTGGGATATTGGAAAGCCTCCTATTAATGCGTATAATTTGCTGAAAAGGCTCGGTACGATGGAAGATTCTTCTTCCGGCGGCGGCGCCGCAAACGCGGATGGCGTCAATCTCATCGCTACCTCCGACAGCTCGAACAATTCAATCCAGGTGCTCGTGTACAGCTTTTTCAAGGCTAAAGGGACGAGCACCTCGACCACCGACAATATTACGCTTACCATCAACAATATTCCCTGGGCGCCCGGGCCGGTGCGCGCTGAGCAATTCCTGCTTGATGCGACGCACAGCAATACGTCTTACCCGTGGACGCAAGCTGGTAGCCCGGCTTCCCCCAGCAATGCCGTATGGGACCAGATGAAGGCCGCCTCGGCGCTGCAGCATTATGATTCGGTAACAACGCAGACGCTAACGGCAAAGACTTTTACCAAGACCTTTCCGCTGAATTATTTCGGCATGACGCTGCTCACCCTCACCAATCCGAGCGCTTCGGCGATCAAAAAACCGGTGAACGCCGCAAAACCCGCTTCACAGGCCGCCCTGAGCGCGGACATCCGCGGCGACAAACTCACGTTTACGGCGCCTGAGCGTGGCCTGTATACGATCGGGCTTTACTCGACGAGCGGGCGTAAGATATTTGAATCGGTCAATTATTACACCGGTAAGGCCGCCATTACTCTGCAAAAAATACCGGCGGGCGTCTATATCCTGCAATGCTCAAATCCGGCGTACTCTCTTGTTAAGCAGATCGCGGCGAGGCCATAAGCAGGTAACGTCTTCTTTCCAAATCCCTTCCACCGAACTTTCTCTCTCCGTGAATGGAGAGAGAAAGCGCGGGAGGGGCTCCGCGTTCCGGCGAAAAGCTTAAGATACTTGTTTCGAGACTTCCCGCGAAAATATATTTCCTCTCAATAATCACGCGATCACCGTGACTTTTAATTGGAGATAGCGCATATCGAACTATCACATTGTCGAAATGCGGTCGTGTTGCGTAACCGCATCAAAGGAGGATTAAAATGTCGTTCATTAAAAAACAGGGTTGGATTACAAGGCATAAAGCCATACTTTTGTTTTTTTCCGTTTGCGCGGATATATGTTATGGACAATCCACATGGGAATTAGTAACCTCGCCTCCTATAAATAATAATCTGAAATCAGTGACTTTCGGCAATGGCCGATTCGTAACCGCCGGGGATAGCGGTACGATTTCAACATCGCCCGACGGCGCGGCGTGGACAATAATAAATTCGGGTACAACCGATAATCTGAAATCCGTGGCTTATGGCAATAGCCGGTTCTTGGCCGTGGGAGATAACGGCATGATCCTGACATCAATGGACGGCTCGATTTGGACAAAAATGACTTCCGGAACGACCGTTGATCTTACAACCGTCACCTATGGCAAAAACCTATCCGCCGGCCAGGGAGGCTTCGTGGCAGCGGGTGATAGCGGCATGATCCTGACCTCCGCGGACGGCGCAATATGGACAAAAAAGAATTCGGGGACAAATGATAATTTTACCTCGATAACCTATGGCAATAGCCAATTCACGCTTGTGGGTAATTCCGGGGATTATGCCGGATCGGGAGGCGAGATCTTTTCCTCTTCCGACGCCGGGGAGTGGGCATTAAAAAGAACGGGGGATTATTGCTCTCTCTCTTACGTGACCTATGCCAACAACGTGTACATAGCGTTAGGCGAGGGGGGAGCGAGTGACGGGATAGTTTTGACGAGCCCCGACGGAGCGAGCTGGATAAAACAAACCCCGATTGAGGAGTATATTCTTTATTCCGCGGTTTTCGGCAATAACCAATTCGTGGGTGTTGGGGATGGCGGCATGATCGCGACAACTCTTGATGGCGTAGATTGGACGCCACAAAATTCGGGTACTTCGAAAATACTCTCTTCAGTGGCTTACGGAAACAATACCTTCGTGGCCGTTGGACGATTCGGTGTAATTTTATCGTCAACGACCGATAATTCGGCGATACGTCAATCGCCATCGAATAAAACCAATAACGGCATGAAAATCACTATCGTAAAAAACCGCATTTCCGTACTATGGTCCGCCTCACTCGTCCGCAACCCAAGTTCCATGGACGTATTCACGGTTTCCGGAAAAAGAATTTATTCCGCGCCGGTCATGGCGAACAATGGACGTATCGCCGTTTCCGCAGCGGATTTTCCGACAGGTAAGTTGCTTGTGTCGATTACGGATGCGAACAAGCGCGTATTGACGTCGGCATTTTTTTTAACTAAATAAACCGCCGTTTAATCGCAGTTTCCGCTACAAGGAACAAACGGAGCATTCACGCCGGTCACGGTGACCGAGGAACCCGTAAGGCTTCCCGACGAAGCGGTAACGGTAACCGATCCGGCGGTTTTCATTTGAACGACCGCGTAACACACTCCATTCCATGCATTCCGGCTGTTGCCGCGGTAGGATTCCGCCTGATTGTTCCCGCTGTCGACCGCCTTGATCTCTCCGGCGGCGCCGGTCAGGTCGAATTTCACGGCATTGCTTGCGCTGGAAACAACCGTGCCGGTGGCGTCGACGATCGAAGCTTTGACATACGCAACATCGTTCAAGTCGGTCGTTATCGTAGCGTGATCCACGGTTAAAAGCACTTTTACCGCCGGACCGGTTGACGTTTTCGGGGGGGTTACACTCTTGGCGGCCCAAATCGCCGCGTACTGGTACCCCGCGTCTTTGATTGCTCCCATGCGGTCGACCAATCCTGATCCCGTAGGTTCTTTGCCTCCGCCGATAACGGGCCATCTATTGGGGGATTCGCCCAAATAATCAGCGCCTGTCCAAAGATATTCGCCGACGATCTGTGGATTTTTTCCGTAAAAGCTGGACCACTCGCCGGGGTTCATTCCCATCTCGGTCGATACGCCCGCATGGTGAGGGCTTGTCTGGGTAATTGCATCCAGAAGCTCGCTGGTGCGGTAGTTGACGCCAAAGACATCGAGGATGTTCAGCGTTCCTCCCGGATAATCGCCGGCTTGTTGGGGTTGGAAGAGCGCCTGCGTGACCGGCCTGGTGGGGTCGTTCGTATGGCAGATGCTCACCATGTCTTTCGTGATGGGCACACGAGTGTCGATATTATCGCGAATCTCGTTGCCGATGCTGTAGAAAACAACGCTCGGATGGTTGCGATCGCGCCTGACGACATCGTTTAAATCCGTCTGATACCATTTTTTGTTGGTAGCGGGATCTGTTTTATTGAAATAGGCGGCGTAATCGCCCGGCATGCTGTATTTGTGCCCGGTCCACACGTCGAAGAACTCATCCAGAACCAGGAACCCCATCCGATCATAAAGGTCCAGCACCTCGGGCGCGATTGCGTTGTGGGCCGTTCGGATCGCGTTGACGCCCAGTGTTTTGAGTATCGCCAGGCGGCGTTGCATCGCGCGTTGGGGCACGGCCGCGCCAAGTCCGCTGACATCGTGGTGCAGGCAGACTCCCTTGTGCCGAACGGTTTTCCCATTGAGCTGGAATCCGGTTTCGGGGTCGAACTTGATTGTCCGTATTCCGAACGAAGTCACTTCATCATCCAAAGCCGCAGCGCCGGATTGCACCGTCGTTAAAACCTGGTACATATTCGGCGATTCAAGGCTCCAAAGCTGGGGGCTCGCGACCGGTATATCGATGGCGAAGTCCGCCGAACCGGCCGCCGCGATATTCTGCGCGGTTGATGTGACGGGAGAAAGTTTCACTCCGCTTGGATCGATGACCGTGGCTTGCACGGTCACGCTTTGGGCCGAAGTTCCCTGATTGACCACCGTGGTCTGCAGATGAACCGCGCCGGCGGCAGGCGTCGTCACGAACGTAGCCCATTTATCAATGTGAACCGGATTGACGGCGATGATCCTGACGTGGCGGTAAATGCCCGCTCCCGTGTACCATCGCGAAGCGGGTTGAACCGAGTTGTCGGCCTTTACCGCGATCACGTTTTCGGCGGTTCCCACATTCGCTTGTCCCGTGATCTCGTAGCGAAACGTCATATAGCCGCTGGGACGGGTTCCAAGAGCCACGCCGTTGATATACACGGTGCTGTTGGCCATTACTCCGTCGAATTCTATGAAAATACGGCGGCCCTGCAAGGTAGACGGAAGGGTAAAATGCTTCCGGTACCAGCCGATGCCCGCGGGAAGATACCCGCCATAGCCTATGGTCGGGGCGTTCTGATCGTATGGCCCTTCAATGCTCCAATCATGCGGCACGTTCAAAGGGCGCCACGAGTCATCGGCGTAGGATGCCTTGTCGGCGCCGGAGGCGTCGCCTTTGTAAAAGAGCCAATCCATATCAAACGGAATGATTGTTCTAACGGTGGCGCCTTGTTGGGTTGATCCGGTATCCCTGAGAAATATTGAAATGCTATCGATAGGTTTTTCATTCCATAAAACCGTTTCGGGATAGTATCCGGGTTTGCTTGCTATTATTGAATCGACTCCGGCTGCGGACGCCGCTTTCTTTGATACATAAATGCCGGCCAAACCGCCGCCAAGGTCTCCGATTTTAACCGGCATACCGCGTTGGTTTCCGCTTTCGTTCACCATGAATCGAAATGTATTTAATTCATCGGGAGATTTTATTTTGCCTATATACATTCCTTTCGCGAGATTGCCGAGAGGCATGGACCAAATCCCTTGTTCAAGAACGGAATTATTGAGCACGGCCGCCACCTTGCCTGAAAGGCTGAAAATTTCCGCCTTAATATTCCTTTGATTTTTATTAGCGAAAATGATTCCCCTGCCGGGAATATAATGAGGCTGAACCCGGGAATTTTTTAAAACGCCGTTTGGGAGAATGGATACCTGAAAAGAAGAAAATTGAAAATTACCGTTACCATCGGTTGTATCTATTAATCCTTTTTCAACCAATCGCACAAGGGCATTCGCAATGGGTTTTGAAGTATTTAAATCCTTGACTATTCCTTTAAGCGTTCCCGTGGAGGAAAATGACGTCAGACACAATACGGCAACCAAAGTCATGAAGCGTTGTATTCGCACAATATACCCCTTTATTAAATTATCCATGACCTGATCCATCAATAAGGAGCAGGCTTATCAATTATATAGTGGCTTAATATACGTGAACGTTTTTAAATTTTTATCTTTTCTTGGGAAATGGATTTCATAGTGTTGACCACGTGGTCAACACTATGAGTACTCGGAGGGATCATGGAACGAAAAAACGAACCCGCCGAAGGTCGGATACGGTAACTGACCGATCCCTCATTTTTATACCCGCTTTATCCTTCAATCGGCCCGATTTTTTTCAATCTGATCATCGGCACGCCGATTGCACGCGATGAGACCAGATCGACCTCTAACCGGACGATCCAGTCGTTGTTTTCGTCAGAGTCAACCAGTACCTGGTCAACACGCCAACTTTTTTTGTCCTCAGCCGGCGTAACATAGGTATGACGTATATTGCGCGCCTCGGGATCAAGGCGAATAGACCCGTGGTCAAGACGATACCGTTCCATGGTTTCGCGCAGACGCTCCGGCGCCCAGTCCGGTTCGCTATCCGCGTCAAGGCTTTCAACCTCCGGCGGCGCATTTTCCCCGTAAAGCGCGGTCCGCGCTTTTTCAAAGTCAAGCATCGTCAGCGCGCGCAGAAACGCGAAGATCCTGGTCCTGACGGCCGCGGTAAACGACTTGACATCGCGCGTTATATCCCGATCCGCCTCCTCCGCGCCCGGCGGCCTCACCGGCGGCGTCTCCTCATGCTGATACAGCGGATCGCGCATTTTTTCCCATTCGTCCAAAATACTTGAATCGGTCTGCCGTATCATTGCCCCCAGGTACGTTTCGATCTCGCGTACTTCGTCGGTTTTAACCGCGTCGGGAACGGTCTGCGCCAGCACGCGGTAGACGTAGTTGAGGTGCCGCAGCAGAAGTCCTTCCGCCCGGTGCAGGTCATAGGCGCGCACATAGTCGCCGAATGCACTGAATGTTTCGAACATTTCGCGTGCGATGGATTTCGGCCTGATGTTCTCTTGCCCGACCCATGGATGTTTATCGGAAAACGCATTGAATGTCGAGTAAATGAATTCGCGGTTCGGTTTGGGATATTCCAGCTTTTCCAGTTCCTCGATACGTTCTTCATACGGAACGCCGTTCATTTTCATTTCCGCCATTTTCCGGTCTTTTATTTTGTCAAGTTGCTTGCGTAGAATGAAATCGGGGTCCTCGACGATCGATTCGGCCAGGGTGAGCGCATCAAGGGCGTGGTCCGGCGATTGCGCGTCTAAAAGAGGAATGGTATCCAGTAAATAAAGCGACAGCGCCTGATCCAAAGAGAAATCCTCTTGCAACTCGACATTGACGCGCAGCTTCGCGCCGCCGGAACCGGGCGCGACGAATTCGATGAGTCGGCGATCTACCAACGACCGGAACAGTTGCCAGGCGCGGTTTCGATGCGCTTCCTTGAGTTTGGCCGGATCATGACATGAGCTGATAATTTCCCTAAGCGCCGCGCACCCGTCATCGGGCCTGCCGAGTACGTTGAGCAGCATCCCGTGCGATACCTGGAACCGCGACGCAAGCGGTTCGGGTTTGGCCGCGATCAACCGGCTAAAGGTTGTTTTATCCCATTGCACGAAATTTTTATCGGGCGGCCTGCGTTTAACGACCTTCTTCCCGGTAGAGGCCCGTTTGGCTTCAAGTTGAATATTTTCGATCACATATTCAGGCGCCTGCGCAACCACCCATCCCACATCGTCGAAACCCTTGCGGCCCGCGCGGCCGCTTATCTGGTGAAAATCGCGCGCGCTGAGAATAGCGGTTTTTTGGCCGTCGTATTTGCAAAGCCTGGTAAACAGGACGGTACGAATAGGTACATTGATGCCTACACCCAGGGTGTCGGTTCCGCAGATGACCTTCAAAAGGCCCTTTTGGGCAAGCTGCTCAACAAGCACACGGTATTTGGGCAGCAGCCCCGCGTGATGAACGCCGATTCCCTGCCCCAGCCACCGTCTGATATCAGGCCCGTAAGGGCTGTTGAATTTAAAACCGACAAGCGCCGCCGCGAGCGCCTCCTTTTCCGGCCGCGAGCACAATTTGATGCTGGTGAAATTCTGCGCGTTCTGGGCAGCATCGAGCTGGGTAAAGTGAACGATGTACACCGGACTCTTTCCCTCGTCGATGAGCGTCTGCACGGTAACGGGCAGCAAGGTGTCGGCATAGGAGAAGGCTAAAGGCACCGGACGGTCCGCGGAACGAACCGTGCTCGAAGGACGTTGGGTCAGCCGCGTCAGTTCCTGCTCGAAAAAGGCGGTATCTCCCAAGGTTGCCGACATCAATAAAAACCGCGCCTGGGGCAGTGTGAGCAGCGGCGCCTGCCAGGCAACGCCCCGCTCGCGGTCGGCGTAATAATGGAACTCGTCCATAATCACTTCCTGCACGTCGGCGCGCGCGCCTTCCCGTAAAGCGATGTTGGCGAGAATCTCCGCCGTGCAACAGAGGATCGGCGCGTCGCGATTGACCGATGCGTCGCCGGTGCTGAGACCCACGTTATCGGGCCCGAACTCGCGGCACAGCGTCATCCATTTTTCGTTGACCAGCGCTTTGATCGGGCAGGTGTACACCGAGCGTTTTCCTTCCGAGAGCGCCTTGAAATGGCCCGCCATGGCAACAAGCGATTTTCCCGATCCGGTGGGAGTATTGAGAATCACGTTCTTGTCTTCGAATAATTCCAGGATCGCGCTCTCCTGGGCGGGGTACAGTTTCAAACCGCGCGCATCCACGTAGCCGAGAAACCGGTCCAGCAGCATGCCGCTGTCCGCCTCACCGGGGGAAGGAAGCAAATCAAGGAGATGGAGCGTCATGCTCGTAACCGATGTTCGGGGTGAAAATTCCCGCTTGCCTGACGGATTCTTTGAATTATCTTGTCCAGGTTTTGAAGAAATCTCGACCGATCCTTTTTCTGGAATTGCGCGGGCCCTCCCATGATCGCCCCGGATTCGCGCAGCCCCGCCAGGAGCTCCCGTGAAGCCAGGGCATTGCCGATATTCGAATCCGTAAATTCATTGCCCGTCGTGCCGAGCGCGCTTGCGCCTTTTTTCAGGCAACGAGCCGCCAATTGAATGTCCCCTGAAATCACGATATCGTTTTCAGCGATATTTTCGACAATCCAATTATCAGCCGCGTCGAACTGATCGTCGACAACGATAAGCTTAAGCCAACTATACGGTGGGGTCCGCATCCGCGAGTTTGCGACAAGCGTCACTTGCAGTCCGTAGCGCAGAGCGACGTTATAGGTTTCCTGCTTTACCGGGCAAGCGTCGGCGTCGATGTAGATATGCGTCAATGAAGGAGCTCCTGCGTAATACTAATAAACATACTTCGAGGAGGGTATGAGCGCGGGAAATTCGGAAACCGCTGATTTTACAATACCGCTTTTGCATTCTACCGCATCAAAAAAAACTTTTGCTGTATTCATTGCGGATTGTAGATTATAGAATAACAATATTTTCCATACTTTAACCGAAGGGGAACCGTCATGTCCATTACCGCTTCACCGGCCGCAACCGCAGTGGCCAACGGCAACGACGAAAAAAGCTACCGCGGCGCTTTTATCGTCATCACTACCCTCTTTTTTATGTGGGGTTTCATTACCGTCCTCAACGATATTTTAATTCCCTTCCTTAAAAAAATTTTCGAGCTGGACCGTTTCCAGTCCATGTTCGTGCAGTTTACGTTCTTCGGCGCGTATTTCATCGGCTCGGTCGTGTATTTCATCATTTCGGTGATCTGGGGCGACCCCATGAGTAAAATGGGATATAAAAACGGGCTCCTCCTCGGACTTGTCATTTCGGCCATCGCCTGCGCCGGATTCTATCCGGCCGCCGCGATCAGGGAATACGGCCTTTTTTTGGCCATGCTGTTCGTACTGGGAATCGGGTTTACCCTCCTGCAAATAGCGGCGAACCCGTACGTGGCATTGCTTGGCAAACCGGAAACAGCGTCGAGCAGGTTGAACCTTTCTCAGGCCTTCAACTCCTTCGGAACCACGATAGCGCCCATCATCGGCGGTTTTTTAGTGTTCCATTTCTTCGCTAAAATAGGCGCTCCGCTGCTCAATGCCGCGGGCAAACCGGTGCTTACCGATACCGGCCTTCCCATGACCGCGCTTGGCGTACAACTCCCCTATCTCGTTTTCGCGGGGGTTTTTCTGCTCCTTGCTCTGCTCATCAAGTTCACGCATTTGCCCCAGTTCATCAGCCATGAGCAAATTGAAAAAGGCATCGGCGCGCTCAAGTATCCGCACCTTGTGTTGGGCATGGTCGCGATTTTCGTTTACGTAGGAGCGGAGGTGAGCATCGGAAGCCTCTTCAT
>Ga0182017_10001251_pt1 | contig 19788 bp, 10 predicted proteins | sample 712E3DmetaG_FD_120492 | JGI IMG/M metagenome (GOLD analysis project Ga0182017, IMG submission 120492) | Permafrost microbial communities from Stordalen Mire, Sweden - 712E3D metaG | ecosystem: Environmental > Terrestrial > Soil > Wetlands > Permafrost | place: Sweden: Stordalen | collected... | reverse complement strand
GAGGGAAGAACTGGGTAAAAATATTTATGAAGATCCGGGCCATACTACATGTACTGGAATTGGATACCATACTGATATTGTACCTTTTGAAACTACCATGACTATTGTTGCAAGGCAATTTTCATTAATGACTCAACATGGTTATGAAAATTTAGTTCCTTCCTGTATTACGTCATTCGGATTGTATACCGAAGTTATTGATACCTGGCAACACCATCCCAAAATATTGGAACGAGTCAGACAAAATTTAAAAAAAGCAACCGGCAGGGAATTTGAGATCCCAAAAAATCTTGCACATTCGAGCGATATCATTTATAAATTCAGAAATGAAATTGAAGCCAGGGCCAAACACAAACTGGTTAATGCAAACACCGGTCAACCTCTCAGAGTGGTTGAACATATCGGATGTCATTATGCAAAAATGTTTCCGCACAAAGGAGTCGGAGGAGCTGAATATCCTTATGTACTTGTGGGAATGGTAGAGTCGTGGGGCGGTGAGGTTATTGATTACCCTGAACGCCGCCACTGCTGCGGATTTGGCTTTAGACAATATCTTGTCCAGGCAAACAGGGGATTTACATTTGCCTGTACTAAAAGAAAATTTGAATCAATGCAGCCATATAAACCCGATATGATTATCACCAATTGCCCCGGATGTCCAATGTTTCTTGATAAGGGCCAATATGCCATCAGTGAGCTTGAAGGTAAAACATACGGGCAGGACGGTATGGGAATTCCGGTTCTAACGTTCGAGGAAGTTGCCGGTTTGGTTATGGGATATGACCCATGGGACATAGGCTTGCAGGTACATCAGGTGGCAGTAGAACCTTTACTAGATAAAATGGGAATAGAGTATGATCCGGATAAAAAGTACTTAGGGCAAAATGGTAAGGATATAGGTAAACCCTTGATGCCAGAAGTTTTGAAGATTTGTTGCTGAATAAATTAATATGTTATTAATGGTCATTTGCCTACGGCGTCATTAATAGTCATTAATTGAGCAGCATATAAACAATAAATGACAGTTAAGCGAATGACGGCGAAGCCCAATGGCAATTGATGACACGAAGTAAATGACAGCGCAACGTAATGACAGCGCAACAAATGACGATTAAAAATATTTAAACTATCGATAATAAGTTTTTACTAAATGTCTAAAAACAAAATAGTTGTAATAGGTGGTGGAATTGCCGGAATGGAGGCTGCCGGCCAGCTTGCAGGTTTGGGATTTGATATTACATTGCTCGAGAAAGGAAATAAAATGGGAGGCCATGTAGCAAACTGGCATCATTTATTTCCTGATGGCAAACCGGCAAAAGATATTATTGCCAGACTTAAATCAAATATTCAGGATAGTGTTGATATTCATTTTGGAGCGGAGGTTTACAAACTTCAGAAAAATAATGATTGTTTTATATTAAAGCTCACAGATGGTCAGAACATGGAAGCTGATGCGATAATAATTGCATCAGGTTTTGATTTGTTTGATGCCGCCAGGAAAGAAGAATATGGATATGGTGTTTATGATAACGTAATAACTTCTGCAGATCTTGAAGAAAAATTCTGTTCCGGGAAACCGCTTAAAACATCAAAAGGTTCAATACCGCAAAAAATAGCTTTAATCCATTGCGTTGGTTCACGCGACGAAAAAGCAGGTAATACTTATTGTTCTAAGGTTTGTTGCATAACGGCAGTGAAACAGGCAATTGAAATAAAAGAAAGCATTCCTGGCGCTGAAATATTTTGTTTCTATATGGATTTAAGATTGTTCGACAGATATTTTGAAGATATGTATTATGAAGCACAGACCAAATATGGAATTCATTTCATAAGGGGCCGGCTTTCCGAAGCCAGTGAAGATTTAAATGGAACTATTATTTTGAAGGCAGAAGACACACTTACTGGAAAACCTTTAAAAATGAATGTTGATTTGGTAATTCTTATGGTTGGAAAAGTATCTTCAAAAGGTACCCGGGAAATTTCAAAAAGATTATCAATCGCACTGGATGAAGATTCCTTTATTAAATCGAATGACTCACATTCCATGTTTAATTTTTCAAGTGTGGAAGGAATTTTTACAGCAGGAACATGTACTGGTCCGAAAACAATTAAAGAAACCATAGCAGATGCCAGATCAGCTGCTATGCAAACAGCAAGTTACTTAAGAAAAAAGTCGGTCACAATTGAAAATGAAAAATAAATTTTTGTTTTATTTCAAAATATTGTTGCTTTTTAATGGATTTTCTCATAGCAGAACAAAAAAAACATATTTATGCCAGTTTGGGGATATACAATAAATAATAATAATCAGATTGATTTTGATTTAAAAGATCTGAAAATCTTTGATAGACTTTCCTGTTCAGAACCATCAATTAAATTGTGCATTGGATGTGGCACTTGTGCCGGAGTATGCAGTACAGGCAATTATACACAATTCAGTTTACGCAAAATAATATCCCTGATTTCCCGGGGAGAAATTTATAACTTATCAGAGGAGTTATCTAAATGCATGCTTTGCGGAAAATGTTCATTGGTTTGTCCCAGAGGCATTAATACCAGGAATTTGATCACTAATGCCAGATTGGTTTTAAAAGAATTACAAATTGAGGTTGACTGACAATAAAAAATTAATGATATGAAGTTTGATTTATTTGTCATACCATTTTTGATAGGTTTTAATTTCTTATTACTGTACCTGATTACAAAATTTACTCTTTGGATTTTGAGTTTAACTTCAGAAGAGAAAATAAAGCTCAGGAAGCATATATTCAGCTTTTCATTATTTAAATCATTAAGAGAAATTAACCAGGAGGTTTTACTTCACAGAAAAATATTTAAATCAAATTTACTTTTAGGCTATATGCACATGAGTTTGGCGTTGGGTTGGTTTTTACTGATACTGATTGGCAACCTTCAGGTCAAGTTTTTCAGTCCTTATCCATTTAATCCTCCTTACTATCCGATATTTTTAAAATTCTTTGAGCCTAATCCACCCTCATATCCCTTTGATAAAGGTTTCAATTTTATTATGGATTTATCATTATTATTGGTGCTTTCAGGAGTATTTCTTGCATGGATAAAACGTTATAAGTCTTCTTTATTTGGCATAAAAAAGCCAACCATACATACAAGGGGTGACAAATTTGCCATAATTACACTTTGGTTTATTTTTCCGATAAGGCTACTTGCAGAAAGCCTTAGTGCGAGTATTTACAATAACGGTAGTTTTTTAACCGGTACAATGGGCCATATCCTTGGTTCATTCTTGCCGGCCGGAATATTCTTATATGCAGCATGGTGGGCTTATTCATTGGTATTGGGCTCTTTTTTTCTGGCTCTTCCATTTTCACGATACCTGCATATCCCCGTTGAACCTTTATTAATTATTTTACGAAATGCAGGAATAAAGGCTAAAAAAGAAATAAATACTTTTGCACAACTGGAAATCAATGCCTGCTCGCGCTGCGGCATTTGTATTGATGCCTGCCCTTTGTCTTCCACTAACAATACCAAAGATATACAGCCTACCTATTTCCTTAGGAATGTGCGGTATGGTATTCAGGATTCAAATGTCATAAATAATTGCCTTATGTGCGGGCGCTGTAATACCTTCTGCCCTGTAGGTATTGACTCCACTGAAATCAGACTTGCAAAACGAATAGAACAAAACAGGAATACGTCATCGAATTACGACTTCATACCCATAAATAAACCTGCTAAAACAGAGGTACTATATTTTGCAGGTTGCATGACCCATTTGACCCCGTCAATAAAAAAATCAATGACTAAAATTCTTGATGCTTCAAACATTTCCTGGGGGTTTCTGGATAAAGAAGGGTCCATTTGTTGTGGAAGGCCTTTACTTCTTGCAGGTCAGCTGGAATCGGCAAGAGCACTAATTGATAAAAATGCTTCAATTATTAATTCTTCCGGTTCAAAAATCCTGGTAACTTCTTGCCCAATTTGCTACAAAGCATTTAAAGAAGAATATAAGCTTGACATTGAAGTATTGCATCATTCGCAATTTATACTTAGACTGATTGAAGAAAAGAAAATATTTGTAAATAAATCTGTCCAGTCTTATGTATACCATGATCCTTGTGAATTAGGCAGAAATTCAGGAATATATTCAGAGCCGCGTAAAATTATTAATCACAGTGCACATTTGATAAATAGTGCATTAGAAAAAGAAAAAAGCTTATGCTGTGGTGGAAGTATCGGAAATATTTTGCTGACCAGTGCACAGAAAATGCAAATTGCAAGTGAAGTATTTCATGAAATTGACAGTGAAAAAGCTGACGCTTTAATTACAGGCTGTCCACTTTGTAAAAGAACTTTCTCTTCTGTTACCGAAAAACCGGTATTAGACATTGCCCAACTTGTAGCGTCTAATTTAATAAAAACATTAGGAGCTGAGACAAAGGGAATTTCTAAAAAGAAAACAGATATTGAAGTTTATTCCAGAACTTTGTAATTATTCTTTTTCAAGATATACTTGCACAACATTTTTTTACCCCAACCGTTTCTAAATAAAAAATGAAGTTACCTGTATTAATTTTATCAATTGTTCTTATTTGCCCGTGTAACTCTTTTTGTCAGAAATTTGAGCGCGTCGATACTTTAAATCCTGATGCGGCCATCCAAAATTACAAGTCAATACTTAAACGGAACAAACATTCTTCCTATGCTTTATATGGACTTGCAGCGTCATATTTTATTAAAAAAGATTACCGGTTATCTTTGAAATTCAGTAAGGACAATATCAGCGAACCCAATGATTACAGAGTTGAATCGTACATCCTGTATGCCAGTTCTCTTGACCGGATGGGAAGGGTTTCAGAAGCAATTTCTGTATATGAGGCAGCTGTTAAGTTATATCCCCAAAATTATCAATTATGGTTTGAATATTCTTTAAGCTGTTACAAGGACAGAAACTACAAAAAATCAATGCCAGCAATAAAAAAAGTTATAGAATTGCAACCACTTTTTACGCCTGCGCACTATTTATATGGCTGCCCGTTATTTGAAAGCTCAAACGATCAAAGGTGTTTATCAGCATTTCTTTTCGCATTACTTCTGGATAATGACTCCCTTCGCTCGAGACAGGGTCTCGCTTTTATTAAAGAATATTTGGAACAAAAAATGTCAGGCATCAATATCCCTTTCCTGGAAACAAGGCTTTCAATAATAACTGTTGATAATATTTTATATTTTTATATTACAGAAAAAACAAAAGATGAAATTTTTTCCGGTTCGCGATTTGAAAATTTAAACGGCTCAATTGCGGATTATCTTGCATCAACCGGAGATTTTACACAGGAATATCAGCCATTTTACTTATCTTTAAAAGCAGACAGTTTTGTTAATGTTTTTAGTCATTATGTCCTTCGTATGTCAGATAACGAGTATATTAAAAAATGGTACATTTCTAATAATAAACAACTTGGTAAGTTTGCGGATTTTTTAAACAAAAACCTGCCTGGTAAATAAATTAGTTTAATAACTTCGCAGCTTCAAATTACACAAAATGGTAACTACTGAACAAATAAAAGATCTTAAAGAGCGCAAAGAAGCCCTTAGGAGGTATCTTTGACATTGAAAACAAACTGATCCTGATTGAAGAAGAGGAGCAAAAAACCCAGGCTCCCGATTTTTGGAACGACTCAAAAGAGGCAGAAAAACAATTAAGAAAAGTTTCCTCACTAAAGCAATGGACCAATTCTTTTACCAAGGTAAACTCCGCTGTTGAAGATTTGCTGGTCTTTTCAGATTTTTATAAAGATGGTGAGGCAAATGAAGCCGAACTTGGCAATCAATTTAATCTTACACTCCAGCTTATTGAGGACCTCGAATCCCGTAACATGCTTCGAAATGAAGAAGATAAACTGGGCGCCATATTAAAAATAAATGCCGGGGCGGGTGGCACGGAAAGCCAGGATTGGGCGTTGATGCTCATGAGAATGTACACACGTTATGCTGAACGTCATAATTATAAAATTAAAGAAATTGATTACCTGAAAGGTGAAGAAGCCGGTATTAAAACCGTAACTCTCGAATTTGACGGTGAATATGCCTATGGATTTCTGAAATGTGAAAATGGCGTTCACAGGCTGGTTCGTATTTCACCTTTTGATTCTAACGCAAAGCGTCATACTTCATTTGCATCGGTTTTTGTATTACCGCTTGTTGACGACACTATTGAAATTAATGTAAACCCTGCCGATATTACCTGGGAAACTTACCGCTCATCAGGTGCCGGAGGACAAAATGTTAATAAGGTTGAAACGGCAGTACGCTTAAGACATGCTCCATCAGGCCTGGTTGTCGAGAACCAGGAAGACAGATCGCAATTGAAAAACAAAGAAAATGCAATGCGGCTCCTTAAATCAATGCTTTATGAAATTGAATTAAAAAAGCAGAGGGAAAAGCAAGCAGAAATTGAAGGCAAAAAACTGAAAATTGAATGGGGTTCCCAGATTAGAAATTATGTTCTGCATCCTTATAAATTAGTAAAAGATTTACGTACAAACTTCGAAACATCCAATGCCCAAAGCGTTCTCGATGGTGAACTGGATGATTTTCTAAAGGCTTATTTGATGGAGTTTGGGGGGAGTAAAAAGTTTTAGCCTAATCTCTTTAAGAAGAAATCCTGTATGGAACAGAAAGCAAAAATAATTTGAATATTTGCCAGTTAAAGTAGTATCTGTGCTCATTGCGGATATGTAGAGTTGAATATAAACAATACAAAACCTGACAGATGGTGCTGCCGCTTGTATACCACTGAACCCCGCATTGGTTATGAGCCGATTAATGTATAACCAGCGCCTTCTTAATTGTCAAGAAATAAACAACTACCTTAGTACTGATTCTTAAAAAGATATATGTTGTATTGCTAAATTATTTATAACCATATATAGTAACTTTTAGAATATTGTAACCATCTCCCAACCTGAGGTTGTCTCCCTGGGCAGTATCATCTCCTGCCAGTCTGCGCCCTGGCATCCATTTACCGTTTACAAAAGTACCTTCTTCAACAGTTGCCAATCCTGTTTTAAACTCAGGATTTTTTTGTGTAAAAGTAATGGACATTCCACTTCCTCCAATATAAAACTCGCCGGGAGCGGTCATAATAAATATTGCAGCGCCCAATTCATTACTTCTGCTGTGAAGATTATTTGGATCATACCTAAGGTCGGCATGAAAAACAAAATCACCAAATTCAATACTTTTCGAGGGATTATCTTTTGTTAATAAAACTGCCCCCATAGTATTCAGCCCCTGATGTTCACCAATTAACGGCATAAGCTGAGAAAGCATATTATAGCTCTGTTTCAGTTTATCATCTTTTGCAATACTTCTTTCAATATAAAAAGGTGAAAAACCCAATGCATTAAGTTGTCCGACTGCATAGACTACATACGCAGCTCCCCTGGCGCCACCGCCAGTTTCAGGGATAAACAACGGGTTGCCGGAGCGGGTAAATTGTTCAGCCACTTCAGCAAAATCAGGGCGATAAAGATCCGGAGAAAGAATGTCAATTGACGGGCCAGCAGCATGCCAGATATCGAATACCTGCGGTAGAGGTCCACCACTCGGATAAGTGCCCGGCCATGAATGCTCCCTTTGTTTTAGCCATGCATTTACATACATGGGTATCGGGTATTCGGCTTTTCCTGCTTCAACAACATAATTAATATAACTTGCATAATACCACGCCATAAAAACTTCATCGGAATAGAAGGGATAGGTCACCAGAGCCTCATCCTGTTCCTTCTGCGTCATTGGGGGAACGAGATTCCTGACCGGCATAATAAGTCCTTTAGGTTTCCCCGGGCCAAATACTTCTTCCCATTTTCCCGATTTTTTAAATCCGTTAGCTTTCAAGGCTTCTTTTAATTCAGGAACGAGCTTGTCTTTGTTTTTATCAATATAACTCATTAATTTTTCCGGAACAGGCCCGTTGTAAGCTTCATTGGCAAGGGCTGAACGGTCGCGCGAGTCGAGCAATACACCGACTTCATTTTCAACCTGCATCATAATAACCGTTCGCTGTTTGCTGTCAACTTTTTTAATGTATTTCATCAGCGCAGCAAATGCACGGGCATCAGCATTCCGGTTTTCTTCACTTATCGGGGTTAACATTTCGATGGTTTCACTGTCGTTTATTTTAATGCGAGGGAACCGTTTATAGTCACGTTTTACCCAATCAGGAATATAACTTGACTTCCCGTTTTTCCAGCTTGCAAACCAGATAAAAATCAGTTTTATATTATTTTTTCTGGCATCATTTATTACGGAGCCAACGATATCAAAATTGTATTTTCCTTCAGCCGGTTCGATCATTGCCCAGGAGATACCTGCTATTACAGAATTAAGGTTGCCATTGGATAATACCGGCCAGATTGGTTTCATATGCTCAATGCTGGTGGCGCTATTGTTCCCAAGTTCGCCACTTAAGGCTATAAAAGGTTTTCCATCAACAATAAATTGTTTGGCCGTTCCTTGTTCTTTTAGAAAAGGGATAGGCATTTGATTTGAACAACCAATTATGAATAATGGCAGTATTAACATGATTGCCAATAGTGTACGACAAGATTGATTTCTGTTTTTCATAGTTATCCTGTTTTAAAAAAATTTGAAGAAATATAAGCAATATTTTGGAAATTTAGTAAAGAAAGGTGTATTAATCAATTGGATAAAATAATTTTCAGGAAATGATAGCATTTATTATAAGTACTCCTGCCAAACCTGTAACTCCAATGCAAGTTTCCATTACTGTCCAGGTTCTGAGGGTGTCCTTGATACTGAGGTTGAAATATTGTTTTACCAGCCAGAAACCACCATCGTTTACATGCGCGGTCATCAGGCTTCCCGACCCTATTGCAATTACCATCAATTCGGGATTCACACCTGAACTATGCACCAAAGGCAGTACAATACCTGCTGTAGTGATCCCCGCGACAGTAGCTGACCCTACTGAAATGCGAAGTATTGTTGCAATGAGCCATCCCAGGATCAAAGGTGAGATTCCTGTATTACTTAATGATTCACCTATATACTGACTAACACCACTGTCAACCAGAATTTGTTTAAGTCCTCCTGCACCAGCAATGACAAGCAGTACCATCGTGAGGCTCGAAACGGAATGGGTCATGGATTTCATAATATCGCCAATCTTGCGCCCTCTTGCAATACCCAGCATATAAGTCGCAGCCAACAGGGAGATGATCATTGCAACAACAGGGTTTCCAAGATATCCTGCAATTTTTCCGGCCAGGGACCGTTCAGACAAAATGATTTTTAGAACAGTTGAAGATCCAATAAGGATAACCGGCATCAATGCTGAAAATATACTCACCCAAAGTCCCGGCAATTCTTCATCTGTGAATTGTTTCAAGTTTACAAATTCATTCATGGGAGTAGCATCTACTTTCTTTACTAATTTGTAAAATACAGGACCTGATAAAAGAATGGCAGGAATTGCAATGAGTATTCCATACAACATGGTTTTTCCTATATCGGCGCCAAAGGTAAGCGCTATAGCTGTGGGGGCAGGATGCGGCGGCAGGAAGCCATGTGTTACGGAAAGAGAAGCCAGCATGGGTAAACCAACATACAGTAAAGGCAACCTTGCCGAAACAGCTACGGTAAAAACAAGGGGTATTAAAATAACAAATCCTACATCGTAAAATAATGGCACACCGATAATAAATCCAGTTAGCATCACGGCCAGTTGAACGCGTTTCAGTCCGAAAGCATTTATTATCCTAGTAGTGATTCTTTGGGCGGCCCCGCTTTCGGCAACCAGCTTTCCAAGCATGGCCCCAAAACCGATAATGATCACAAGATAACCCAGTGTGCTTCCTATGCCTTTTTCAATTGAACCGATAACTTTTTCAAACGTCATTCCCTCTCCCAGGCCAACGGCCAATGATACAATAACAAAAGAGAGAAAAGCATCCAGTTTAAAGGCCAGCATCAAAACCAGCAACAGGATTAGTCCTGCAACGACAATAAGAAGGGACATAATTGCATCTTTTTATTTGCAAATATTATTTTGAATACTAATTACTTATAAATGCAATCTGTATTCTCTTTAAGTAAAAGAAGTAAAATATCACTGCGCTACAAAAAGATATGTTATTGAACCTTTTTGTTTCGCAGGAGCATGAGCAAGATCAATATTAAAACTTGAGTGAAGAGCTGCATAATATGCTGCATCAAACAGGCATTCATCGTAATCGCTTTTCTGTTTATCAATTGAGGCATCTTCAACTTCACCGGATTGGTTGACAGTTATATTTACGACCACTTGTCCGTTTCCCTGGCATTTGTAAACAGGCACATAAAGATTCACCTGGTTTCGGTTTGCAAGATCAAAATAAATATTTGTCGGGCCCTTGTAAACAACAAGTTTGCCCTGGATTTTTTCTTTTTTCTTTGTTTCAGTCGCTCCTCCGTCATTGGTTGTCGTACGAATTTCTTTATCCTGTTTGTCAAGATTTTCCTGAATGCCGGCCAATTGTTTTCTTGCAGCGTCCAGTTCTTCCTGTGTTTGCTGTAAATCTTTTTCCATTATTTGAGGTCCCTTCCCGTCAACATTTACTCCAATATTGGTTCTGTGCTGAGCCGCGATAAATGCATCTGCCATTTTCTCAATCATCGCCTTCTTTATTTGTTCCAGTTCTTTTTCACTTTTTTCTTCCTTGATTGATTCGGGAGTCTCAATTTTTATTTGTACAGTTTGGCTGTAAATTCCGGTCAGTTTTGCCGAAAAGAAAACTATTCCAGCCAGCAAGTGAATGATTATTGTTCCAAGAAAACCGTTGATAAATTTATAGCTCATTAAAGTTTGTTGTTAAATAAAATAAATCGCCTATATACCTGTTCAATTTCCAGGCACCACGTTTTTCATGCTTCGACTTCGCTCAGCATGACCGGACTTCACGGTAACCCTGAGCAGCCTGTCCTGAGCTTGCCGAAAGAGAGTCGAAGCATTACCAGGTAGCCATGTCACCCTGAGCGGAGTCGAAGGGTGATAACCGGAGAACTTGCATTAGGTATATTTTCGCCACATCATTCTAAGAATATTACTTTTAAATTGATATTTCGAAAACTAAATTGTCAAGCTCATTCTTTAATCAACCCAGAGTTTATGTATGCAAAAGTACAAAAATTTAACAGCGATATTAAAAAGAATTCAGGTTCACTCTCAAAATAAACTCACTTACCACTCGCCTATATTTAGGCTCGTATGCAATTCTTATTCCGGTATTAATTAAAACCGGTATATAAAAAAGATTATAATCAGCGGTAATTTCAATTCCGGTGGACGTAAAATCTGTTGATTTCTTATGAATATATTTAGATTCTATCAGTCGAATATTTGCATTTTCAATATACAAATCTGCGGAAATCCTTTTTAGGTAAATAAATTTTAAAAGCTGTAAATCGGGGTAAATCAATGGAAATGCATAATCGGCTGACGCAATTGTTAATTTTGAAAACTGACTGGTATCGTATTCAACACTATTGGTAAAGCCCCTGGGTGGTAAAAAACTACTTGACAACAGTAATTTTTCTACATCCTGGGCCTCTTGTGAAAATGACAATTTAATGCCCTGATGGCTGAAAATCCCCGGGAAATATACACCGGTAGTTACAAACCAGTAATTTCCCGTAGCGCTGTTTTGAATATTTTGAGGATGAGAAAAATACAAAGAAATAGTTTCACCCGTTTTCGGGAATAAATCTTTTTGTGAAACATCATAAAACCGTTTTGCAGTTAATGAATAAATAAAACGAACATTGTCTGAATTTTCACTCTTGTCAACAAGGTTAATGAATGTCCTTTTTTCGTATGAAAGAGCAATTAAAGGGACAAAACTCTGTGTATATTTGCCCCTGCTAAAATTAAACGGAACGTAACTCCCTACGGAAAACTTAGCGCCATAAGTATTAATGCTATATCTGCCGGGTTCACCAACATGCTTTGTTTCGTTTATATTTGATGCGGTAATTTGAATTATCGGAAAAGCTGCTTTATATAACAGCACAATACTTGAATACACTTTTTTATTGTAAAATCCCTGACCTCCGTATGCAATTAATGTTCCAAGTAAGTTCTGCGAAAACAACATATACCCTGGCACAACTGTTCCATTAATATTTCTGTTTACTGCCATATTCGTATACAAAGGCATCCAGCTATGAAAATTAAACAAGTGACCAAATTTTGAATAGGGTTTTGAAGAATATGTTTTATCAGGAATTTTATCAGGATCAAATTTTCCCTTTTCCTGTGAAGATATTTTATCAGCCAGATCAAGTGAAATATTTTTTACATTTTCAATTGGTAACCACTTTGAGGTATCAATAATTATAGAAGCCACATCAAAACCATGCGAAGTATAATTTGAAAAAATAATTCCTTGCCCATTCGTGTTGGGAAAGGGATTAAAAGCTCCAAATTTTACTGAAGTAATTTGAAATATTTTATGATTCATTATATGCATGGCATACAGATTATCAACTCCTGATTGCCCACTCTGATATATTACGTAACTGCCAAAAAACATTGGTCGGGAAATATTTGTCAAACCCGGAATTAAAACAGTTTGCCATACTCCAGATTTTGTATCAAGTATTACGATGCTTTTGCCATTTTTACCAACAGCAGTCATTACAAGTAGTCTTGCTGAATCATCCCAGGAAGGAGTTTGAATGGCGCAATTTCCGGGCGAATAAAATTCTTTTACTACTTTTCCATTCTCCGCTGATAAAAGTACTATTGAGTAATTACCCCTGATATCGGCCTTAACTGCTGCAATAACTTTCGCATCCCTTGAAATAACCGGTGAATAGTATCTCGATTTTTTTGTAAGATATTTTGATTTTCCTGTTTTAACATCCAGCATTCGAATGACGGAGAATGATCTGTTCCCCCATCTTAAATCAGGTACAATTTCTGCCCACACCAGGTAATTTTTACCCAGGCTAAGATTATCAGGTAAAGAAGGACCCGGAGTAAAAATATTTTTCTCCTTTCCTGTATGAATATTTATACTAACAAATCTGTTTATATCATTAATTCCTGATTTAAAGGTAATTAGACTTGAATCATTGTAAATACAAGGATTCCCATACGAAGTGTACATGTCAGAAGTTCTGTGATTAATTGTCTTAATATCCAGGTAAGTTATTTCCTTACTTTTGGTCGTCCACTCGCTATCAAGCTCCTTAAAGGTGATATCATATAATTTTGATCTGGAAAAACCGGTACCCCTTTTCAATGCAAAATAGAACGGGAAAAGCGTAAATGTTTTTTTGCCATCATAGTCCAGAACATCTTCCCATAATTTGGTTCCATATTTGGCCCTGTTATAAGCAACCATTAGATACCCCAGTTTATATGGGTCGGGGACATAATCCCTGAAAGAACCCATAACTGCTTTTTTAAACGCATAAGGCTTATGTGTATCTAACAGAAATGCTCTTGTTTCCATTTCAAATGAAGGTTCCCTTCCTCTTCCGGTATTGGTGAGAGCTGTTTCTGTTGCAACCGCATCACCCTCAAGGAACCAGGAATGCATAAAAGTTATTGCCAGACCCTGGGCCTGTTGTCCAAAAAACAAATTTAATGCTGAAGTAAATCCCCTTCTGATCCTGCTGATTTGTGCTACATGCCGCCATTCATGCACACCAAGTTGTTCAAACCAATCCTGGGGATAAATATCCTGTGGCGATACCGGGTATATTTCCATTCTTTTTGGTGCCCAAACAACCAAACCGTTTGATTCAGCCGAATGATTATGTATAAGAATTGAAATTTTCCCGGGTTTTTGAGACAACGAATTTCCCGATAAAGTGTCGGTATATTCAAATATTGCAGCTAATCGCTGAGCCTGGGCTTCGTAACAACTGTCATATACCAGCCTGAAGTACCGGGTATTGATTTGCCTCCAATTTACTGAAGCCGGATCCTGCCCGGTTTGGAAATATTGCGAGAAAAGAGTTGTTGTAATAAAAAAAAGGAAGCCTGTAAATACTATCCTTATTTTTAATTTTAGACACATAAATTAACATCTGATAATGAAAAAAACAAAATTCAAATTGACAAATTTCAAATAATCATAAAATATCAAAATCTTTAACTGCTTTTTTCAATAATAGAAACGAATATTTTATTCATTGCCATTTATTTGTTATTTGAAAATTCGTATTTGATATTTATTTGTCATTTGGTATTTCGGATTTGATATTTATTTATAACTATTTATTTTCATTTCCATAAATCAAATTATATTCATGCAGCTTGCTACTTATTGTTTCTGTTAACTGATTTAATTTGTATCTTGCAGCAACATCCTGCATTTGAGTTAATGCTTCCAAATCATAATTAATTTCATATTCGGCCAGATTTTGAAAATGATGGCTCAACGATAAATAATAGTTTAGTTCTTCAATACAGGTCCGCGAATAACTATTTAGCACATTTGTACCTTTGACAAAGTCCCCGGCTGCCAGGTAAGTATCGGCAATTTCGACAGTAAACATGTCATCGGGCATTACTCTTGAAGGTATCAATGCCTGGCATTTATCCAAAACGGCTATTGCTGAATCTTTTTTATTTCCCTCCAGCAAAGCCCTCGCCAATCTGACAAACGTATTTCTGAACCTCAAAACAGAAAGGGTTCTCTGGTGAAAGTGATCAATATAAACATCAGGTTCATTTATCCTTCCGTAACAAAATTTGTTCATTAAATTATTATACAAAACATCCGTCTTCACTCTTCCGCAATCGAGCATGCTTGTGAAACCTGTTTTTATTGGGACAAGACGGTATGCAAAACCTTCAAGTTGCAAATATTGATCCAGCCCAACGGTCCCTTCATTATTGGACGAAACATAATAGATTGGACGTTTCCAGTTGTTATGGGCAATAATATCCAGTACTCCTAACTGACTTTTGTCTATGCCGCTGCCTTTTACTGTAAACCTGATTTCGCTTACAATTTTACCGGAATCTTTTTTATCAACGGTCCCGTTATTAAGCACAACGGATTTATCAACAGGAATAATAAAATTGCGCCCTGGCAGGTAATCAATCTGTTGTTCATATCCACTGATCGTCTTTGTAGCCGGATCATCGCTGGCAACAAAATCCATAGCTTGTTTAAGATCTATATAATCTTTTATCTTCTCAACAATATAAACCCTGTTTCGTTTTTCGCCAACATATTGCTTATTTTCCAATGAAATAGGTAGCGGATCTGATTCGTATGCTTTCTTTTTCATCTGATCGAAATACCAATCCATATTAAAAAGCATGGTATTAACAATACGTACATCGGTCCTTATACCCTCAACTTCCTGCAGGTACCAAAGCGGGAAAGTATCGTTGTCACCAAAAGTGAATAATATTGCATTGGGAGCACAGGAGTTAAGGTAATTATAAGCATAAGCTTTTGTTGTATACCTCCCTGAACGATCATGATCCCTCCAATTCTCTTTAGCCATAATAACCGGTACCAATAAAGTACACAAAAGAGAAATTAAAATTGCCCGGGTTAAAGCGGTTTTTTCATTTTTAAAAAGACTGTGAAGAAAAAGTACACCAAACCCTATCCAGATTGCAAAAACATAAAATGAACCTGCATAGGCATAATCACGTTCACGCGGCTGAAGAGGCGTTTGATTCAGATACATAACTATTGCCAAACCTGTCATTACAAATAAAAGAACTGTAACAAGAAAATACCGTCTGCTTTTATCCATTAAAAATAACAGGCCCAGAATTCCCAGTAAAAACGGAAGGCCATAATAAACATTCCGTGATGGCACATTTTTAAGACTTGGCGGTAATCTTTTCTGTTCGCCAATTAATTTTGAGTCAATAAAATTTATGCCGCTTATCCAGTTGCCTTTGGCTATGCCACCGGTATTTTGAACATCATTCTGGCGCCCGACAAAATTCCACAGGAAATAACGCATATACATGTTTCCTATCTGATATTTTACGAAAAATCTCAGGTTTTCGCCAAAAGTCGGAAGGAATATTGTTTTTAATTTTCCGTTATCTTCCACATCAACTGGTTTTCCTGTTATGTTGCCCCAGCTTTTATAAACCTCAACATGATTCTGATCGCTGCTGTACATGCGGGGGAAGAATGTACAAAGTGATGAGTCGAACTTAACTTCATAGTTATGACCCACTATTTCGTATTTATTCCCTATCGGAAGGTAGACATTTCCACTTTCTACATAATCCTTTACAGGAGTATTGTAATATTGCCCCCATAACAAAGGTCTGTCTCCATATTGTTCCCGGTTAATATATGACAGTAATGAAAAAACATTGTCGGGTTTATCCTCATTAATTGGTGGTTCAGCACTGGCCCGAATTACCAAAAGGGCAAAAGAAGAATATCCCAGAAGCAAAACCAGTATGCCTAAACACACAGTATTTATTATAACCCTGTGTTTATTCAATGAATAATATATTCCATAAATCAGCGCACCGAGTACAATTAGTATAAAAAATAATATCCCCGAATTAAAAGGAAGATCAAGAGAATTTACAAAGTACAATTCAACCCAGGAAGCTGCTTTTACTGCTCCCTGAATAATGCCATACATTACGACTCCCAGGATAACAATCGAAAGCGCAAGTGCAATCATACTTCCTTTTAAGCTGACTTTGAATTTTCTGAAATAATATATCATAACAATTGCCGGAATTGCAAGCAGGTTCAATAGATGAACCCCTATAGACAGGCCCATAAGGTAAGCAATAAGTATAATCCACCGGTTCGAATATTTTTCGTCCGCCACATCCTCCCACTTAAGAATGGCCCAAAATACCAACGCGGTAAATAAAGAAGAACAGGCATATACTTCACCTTCAACTGCTGAAAACCAGAAAGTGTCTGAAAATGTATAAGCAAGGGACCCTATCAGGCCACTACCTATTATAATAGCTATATTTGATATTGAATAATTGTCTCCTTTTATAACAATTTTTCTTGCCAGGTGGGTAATTGTCCAGAACAATAAAAGAATTGTAAAAGCGCTGGCCAAAGCAGACATGTAATTTACCATTCGGGCAACCATTGCCAGATTTGACCCTGCAAATAAAGTGGCAGAACGGGCAATTAAAGCAAACATGGGATCACCGGGAGGATGACCTACTTCCAGTTTGAATGATGTGGCAATAAATTCTCCGCAATCCCATAGGCTGGCTGTAGCTTCGGCCGTTGAAATGTAAGTGATTGCAGCAACCAAAAATGCCAGCCACCCGAAGATGCTATTGTATTTTTTGAATTGTTTCATTTGTTCTATTTATTCTGTAAGATTAAACGCAAAGCGAATTTAGTATATTTTATGGAACATACTAAATCGTGGATTAAGCAATAGCCATAAAAGAGTTTAAGATTTCACGCGAAGTAAAACGCGAAGGCCCGCGAAGAGCTTCAGCAAGTCATGCTTTCCCGATAACATTCGGTAATCATGCTTCGACAAGCTCAGCATGACGCGGCATTATAGTTGTCGCTATGGCATCCCTTTGTCACCCTGAGCCTGTCGAAGGGTGATTAGTAATTTATTAAAAAAACCTCAAAGGCCACCAAAACCTTTGAGGTTGACTATTTAAAAGAAGATCCTTCTATCTTACAACCGAAATCTTCGAAATTGCATTCGCATTACCTGCACTTAATTTCAGGTAATACATTCCATTTGGAAGATTCAGTTTTTCTGCGTTTAATATGAACTGGTTATTTCCTTCCAATTGCCTTCCCACTTTTATCTCAGCAACTGTCTGTCCTGTCAAATTAACAAGGTATGCCCTGACATCAGCATTTTGAGGTAATACGTACCTTATAGCAGATAATCTGTTCACAGGATTCGGCACAACAACAAGATCAAAACTACTACCGTAAAATGTCCTGTTAATATTGGAACTCTGAAGACGGTTATCTTCCATATTTGAAACAGACTGTGAAAATGGTCCTGCACCAGCCTTTTTATGACCCTCAGGATAACAGGCTGTCCATTTGACACCTGCAACACGGTAATATACTTTTTCAGATTGTGCTATAGCAGCAGTGTCGGTGTAACCATATACATTCGAAGCCACAGAATCTATGGCTGTGAGTTTGGTAGAGTCAGTGCCCCTATATATTAAATATGTCCTGAAATTCATTGCTCCATTTTCGATTTCATATGGATCCCAATGTATGGTCACGCCTCCGGAATTACTAACCCAAAATAAAAATATTGATTTATGATAATTGCATTGGTCAAAATTTGATAGCTGCGATAAAGCATTGATAGTCCGGATTTTATAAACTTCTGCATGCAACTCAATTGCTGATGTGCTATCTATAAATATTCCGGGATCTTTAATCGGAACCATACCCAGCGAATCATATACACCAAACGTACTGGTTTGCCTGTATACACAATATCCCTGAAGATCTGAGTGGTTATCGCGTTCCCATATAATCATGCTATAACCTGTTTCCATATCAGCAGACACAAGGCATATTTTAATGGGTGATTCTGTAACATCCAATTTTCCTTTTACAAAATTAATATTGTAATTCGAAGCCTTACCAGTTACGAATATTGGATTGGACGGAATGATATCATATTGACCAATAGCAGATTTGCGATCCGCTGAAGTTGACAGAGTTACACTGCCGATGGAATCAGTATTTTTCAGGCCAATGATTTGCCATTCAAATACCGGGTTGTCTTCACCATAAGTACGGGTAGTATCCTTTCCGGCAATTGTGAGGTTGGCCCGGGTAACAGTTAAAGTTCCCGGATTATAGGTAATGTCATAGTTGCTTGCGCTTCCAGCGCTAAAAGTTACATCATACGGGGTAATTGCATAATGATCTGTATCGCTAGCTTGTGTTGCTGAACAGCTTATTAAAATATTACTGATAACATCACCTGATTTAAGATTGACAATATGTGTGATCCACGATGGATTAGCATCTCCATAGTACCTGCTATTATTGTCAACAGAGATTGTAAGTGGGGCTTTTGTTATAGTAAGCGATGAACTGTCTTTTGCCGGCATATAATTATCATCTCCAGCCTGGGTTGCATAAATTTTGCAGGTACCAACATTAACGATATGTATGTCCGTACCAATAATACCAGCAACCGAGTTGTCCGAACTTGAATAAGTTATTGATAACCCACTGCTTGCATTTGCACCTGCAGAAAAGTCGCTGCTGGTAAAGACTTTATCCGAAAGTGGTGAAAAAGTTATGGTTTGTAATCTTTTGGTCTTACGGACAATACCATTGTCAGTTTTGTTATATGCCTCCCTGCCTGCAGCGCCATTATATTCAAATACCATTACCTTATAATTGGTATTAGAAGTAAGGCCGGTAACATTTACGAAAGTATCAGTACCGTTATAAATGCAATACCATATTTCAGCCGTTGTACTTCCAAGTCCGTATTGAGCATTTGCAGTATATGTTGTATGGTTTAACGGAGCTGTTGTTACCCCATTCGCTTTAATAAATACCGCGCGTTTACTCCCGTTTCCGTTTGTCCAGACAACAGTAAACGAAGTATCCACAACATTTTTAAACCTGATCAAACCAGCCTGTGTTGATGGTGTTGTATATTCAGTTAGCTGGTTAACAGGATTATTGGTTGCTGAAGTAGTCAAATATCTTTCAACATTTGCAGCGCCATTAAACGAGCATACCATAAACCTGTAAGTAGTATTAGCGGTTAAACCACTTACTTTAACACTGCTGCCGG